>Ga0247822_10002508_pt1 | contig 11715 bp, 4 predicted proteins | sample 13C_Cellulose_Da_FD_192423 | JGI IMG/M metagenome (GOLD analysis project Ga0247822, IMG submission 192423) | Soil microbial communities from agricultural site in Penn Yan, New York, United States - 13C_Cellulose_Day30 | ecosystem: Environmental > Terrestrial > Soil > Agricultural land | place...
GGCGGAAAAGTCTCCCAGTCCGGCAGCGGCTGCCGTTGACCGGGATGGCGGTCGCCGGCGCTCTCCCCGGACCTTCAACGTCTCCTGAATTCGCATCGGCTCGCAGAGAGCTCGGACGGCCTTGAAGAGGGCTGCGAGGACCAGCGGAATCAACCGGTTCCCTTCGCGCTCAAATCATTCGCACCCTGTGAATTTGCTTGCCGGCGGCAGCTTCTGCCAGTTTTGAGACCCCTTGGCATGCGATTTCGGGGGATTTCGAAAACTCTGCTTGTCAAGGCGAAACCAATCGCCCAAAACGGCCAGTCGCGTCGTTGGAGTTGCCCCCATCAAGTGTGCGGTGGATGGCCTCGCGGGACTTTGTCGCCCTCCCCCCGGGCGACGAACTCGACCCCCGCGGGGACACGAGCCATAGGCACACGATCGGGCAGGACGCGCGAGCGGGCTGTATCTCACCAGGGTCCGGCCAGATGTCCATGTGCGTCTCTTGAGAATCGATGTGAACGCCATGCCAATCCTCCCTGCGTCGTGCAAGCGGACCAGTCACGATCTTCGCGTCAGCTGGCCTCGTCGCCGCCTGCGAAGACCGCTTGCCGGACTGTTCCTCTCGCTCTCGGTCGGCCTCGCGCCGGCCACCTCCGTCGTCTGGGCTGACGACATCCCCGCGGCGGAGGAGGGAGCGGCCCGCCCCTTCCGTTCGAGCCGCGCGGCGATCGCCCCGGCCGGCGGGCGGCGGCCCCTCTCCGAGGTCCCGCTCGAGGAGTTCCTGCAGGCCTTCGACGCGGAGGCCCAGAGCTCGATCCGCGACCTGGACCAGGACATCTCGGCCGAGGAGGCGCTGCTGGCCCTCCTGTCCGACTCCGACAGTCATGTCCGGGGTCAGGCGGTCGAAGTCTCCGGCCGTTACGAACTCAACTCAGCCGCCATGGAGCAAATCAGGGCGCTGACGCTGGACGACCGCAACGCGATCGTCCAAGCCAAGGCCCGCCTGGCGCTTGCCGACTTCGGCTCCGTCCCCGCCCCGACCAGCCCGATTCCCGCCCGCAAGTCGATCGGCGACGCCGCCCCTTCTCCTTCGCGGCCGCGGACGTCTCTCCGCCCGGCCGAGCCGCAGTTCCCGTCCCCTCCCGCCGCCAATCCGGCGACCGAGGAGCCGGAGGCGGTCCGGATCTCCGTCAATACGGACTGGTGGGAACCCTCGGAATCGCCGGCCCCGTCGGCTCCTCCCGCACTGGGGCGGGCCGGGAACCGGTCCGGCCTGGAGAGCGCGGGAGATGTCGGCACCGCCGCCATCGGCAGCGCAACGCTCGGCCTCCCCTTCGCGCAGCTCGCGAGCACCGGTGACGAGACGACGCCCTTCCCGGGCGACCCCTTCTTCCCCGCCGAGTACGCGCCGGGCGAATCGCGGAGCCTGATGGGAGACGGCCTCGCCAGCCTCGACGGCATGGGCCGGGTCCGCCCGGAGGTCCTTGATCGCCCGCTGTTCCCCTCCGACGACGTCTTTACCGATCCATCGTTCGAGGATCCGGACTTCGGCTTCTTCACGCATCCCGTCGACGCGCCGCTCGGCTATACGGGGCGTTCCAGCGTCGCCGCCGAGGACTACCAGCTCGACAGCCACTTCGTCCCGCTCGCCGACCGGTGGCGCTCCGGCTCCCCCGCCTGGGACCGGTATGGCAAGGGGCACCCCCCGGTCGACGATTACCCGTACCAGGAAGGGCACTGGTGGGACCCGTACAACGAGAACGTCCTCAAGGGGGACTTCCCGGTCATCGGCCAGCACACCTTCCTCAAGCTGACCGGCCAGGCCCTGCTCATCAACGAGTACCGCCAGGTCCCGACCGCCACGACGCCGTTCGAAAGTACGGTCAACCCGGGCCAGCAGGAGTTCTTCGGCGACCCGAACCAGTACTTCACGACGAACTTCTTCAGGCTGAGCGTCGAGCTGTTTCACGGCAACAGCGCGTTCAAGCCGATTGACTGGGCGGTCCGGGTCACCCCGATCTTCAACTTCAACTACCTCGACGTGAACGAGCTCGGCGTCGTTAATCCCGACGTCCGCCGCGGCACGACCCGCCAGGACAACTTCCTGGCCATCGAAGAATACTTCCTCGAAGCCAAGCTCGCGGACCTCAGCCCGGACTACGACTTCCTGTCGGCCCGCATCGGGTCGCAGCCGTTCACCAGCGACTTCCGCGGCTTCATCTTCTCGGACATCAACCGCGGCGTGCGGCTGTTCGGTACGCGGTTCGCCAACCGCGACCAGTTCAACCTCGTCTACTTCAATCAGGCGGAGAAGGACACCAACAGCCAGCTCAACACGTTCAGCGACCGCAACCAGGACGTGTTCATCGCCAACTACTACCGGCAGGACTTCGTCTTCCCCGGCTACACGGCGCAGGCCAGCATCCATCACAACATCGACGGGCCGAGCAAGCGGTTCGACAAGAACGGCTTCCTCGTCCGCCCGGACGCGGCGGGGAACGCGGCCCCGCACAAGGTCGAAGCGACCTACCTCGGCTTCACGGGCGAAGGGCACATGGGACGGGTCAACGTCTCGAACTCCTTCTACTGGGTCGTCGGCAAGGACAGCTCGAACCCGATCGCCGGCCAGCAGCAGGACATCAACGCCCAGCTCGCCGCCATCGAGCTCTCCTACGACCGGGACTGGATCCGGTTCCGGGCCTCGTTCCTGTGGGCCTCGGGGGACGACGATCCGAAGGACGGCAACGCGAACGGCTTCGACGGCATCCTCGACAACCCGAACTTCGCCGGGGGTGAGTTCAGCTTCTGGCAGCGACAGCAGATCCAGCTGTTCAACGTCGGTCTGACGGGCCGCAACAGCCTGTTCCCGGACCTCGTTTCGAACAAGTTCCAGGGGCAGTCGAACTTCGTGAACCCCGGTCTGCTCCTGTTCAACCTGGGGATGGACTTCGAGATCACCCCCAAGCTGCGGCTGGTCACGAACGCCAACTACCTGGAGTTCGACGAGACGTCGGTGCTGGAGCGGTTCACGTTCCAGGACGACCTCGACAAGACGATCGGGGTCGACCTCAGCGCGGGGATCGAATACCGGCCGTACCACAACGACAACGTGATCCTCCAGGTCGGCTACGCCTGCCTCCTCCCCGGCCGCGGATTCGAGGAGCTGTACGGCACGACCGACCCGATCGCGACCGCCAACGCGGCCAACGTCGACGCCGACACGCTCCACCAGGCGTTCGCGCAACTCGTTCTGACATACTGAGATAGACGAGACCACCCACGCCCCGCGGGCGGGGTCCGCGGCGGGAGCGGGCCAGAGGGCGAGCGGGCCCGCATTCCGGTCAAGACTGGTCTGGATGCGAAATCGCCAAATCTTCTAAAGTCTTGCAGTTCCGAGCGATCAGGCTCATTGAGCGGACCAGGGATTCTGTCCGGCACAGTGCGGGCTCACCCACTTATCGTGGTCGACAGCGGCAGGGATGCCTCCAATGCACACCAAGTCTCTTATCAAGTGGCTGACGGGCGCCGGCTTTCTTGCCGCCTGGGTGGTCCTCTCGATTCTGACCGGCCCCGAGCATGACTCCGAAGCGCTCGCGCCGCGGGTCGAGGCTCAGGAAGACCCGCTCCCAGCGGAGACGCGCCCGGCCGACACCCGGCAGGCCTCGGCCGCCCCGGCGGATCCGAAGCCGGCCGACGCGAAGGCCGAGACGACCCCGTATCCGGTCCCGCCGGAGCTGATGGGGGTCGACTTCACCAAGCAGTCGGAATCGGAGGCGATGGCCAAGAGCCACGGCTGCCTCCAGTGCCACCAGAACTCGCACGACCCCCACAAGCAGCCGGGCCGGCCGCTCTCGTTCCACCTCGGCTGCACCGACTGCCACGGCGGTAACGCCGACTGCGTCGACAAGAACCTGGCTCACATCCATCCCCGCTTCCCGAACGTCTTCTACTCGTCGGCCAACCCGGTCCGCTCCTACACGGCCCTCAACCACGAGAATCCGGAGTTCATCCGCTTCGTGAACCCGGGCGACCTCCGCATTGCCCACATCAGCTGCGGAGCATCGGGCTGCCATGCCAAGGAGAACCTGGAAGTTCACAAGAGCATGATGACCCACGGCTGCATGCTGTGGGGAGCGGCCCTCTACAACAACGGAGCCGTGCCGAACAAGTGGCCCAAGTACGGCGAAAGCTACAGCATGAACGGCACCGCGCAGCGGATCCAGACCGTTCCCCCGCCGACCCCGGAAGAGACCGCCACCAAGGGAGTCCTGCCGTACCTCGATCCGCTGCCGCGGTTCAACGTCACGCAGCCCAGCAACGTCCTCCGCATCTTCGAACGCGGGGGCCGGTTCGCTCCCGAAGTCGGGATTCCCGAACGGACCGAAGAACCGGGCCGTCCCCGGCAGCGGTCCAGTAACCGCGGTTTGGGCACGCTCAACCGGACCGACCCCGTGTTCGTCGGTCTCGAAAAGACCCGCCTCTTCGACCCCACGCTGAACTTCCTCGGCACGAACGACCACCCCGGCGACTACCGCTCGAGCGGCTGCACGTCGTGCCACATGATCTACGCCAACGACCGCTCGCCGGTGCACTCCGGCCCGTGGGCCAAGTACGGCAACAAGGGGAAGGCGGCCTCGGCTCCGGATGACCTGATCGAGGCGATCGATCCGACGATCCCCAAGGACGAGCCGGGCCACCCGGTCGGCCACCGCTTCGTCACCGGCGTCCCGACCAGCCAGTGCATCGTCTGCCACATCCATCCCGGAACGACTGTCATGAACAGCTACCTGGGTTACATGTGGTGGGACATGGAGACCGACGGCGACCTGATCTATCCGAAGGAAGAGAAGGACCCGACCTCCGAAGAATTCACGCAGGCCCAGATGCAGGACCCGAACGAGATCGCGGCCCGCACGAACCTGACGAACCCCGAGTTCCTCGACAACCTCGTCTCGCTGAACCCCGAAGCCCGCAAGACCCACTTCTCGGACTTCCACGGCCACGGCTGGGCGTTCAAGGCGGTCTTCAAGAAGGACCGCTTCGGCAACCACCTCGACCACCAGGGGAACATGATCCCCGAGCCGACCGCCGAGGACCGGCAGCGGGCGGTCAACTTCCCGATGCAGGCCCGCAAGCTGCACCGGAACATCGACGAGAAGACGATGGCTCAGGTGGAGAAGATGGAGGAGGACCTCCTGCGTCTTCAGCAGGGCTCGCCCGTCCACATGCTCGACATCCACCTCGAGAAGGGGATGCACTGCGTCGACTGCCACTTCATCCAGGACGTCCACGGCAACGGCAAGCTGTACGGCGAAGTCCGGGCGGCGATCGAGATCGCCTGTGAGGACTGCCACGGCACGACAGACAAGCACGCGGTCCGGTTCTTCAACGGGATCCCGAAGCTCCTGACCTCCGGCCCCGCCGCCAAGGAGCGTCCCGACCCGTATCCGAACGGCCGCGACCTGACGAACATGAAGACGCCGTTCGGCAAGCGGCGGTTCGAAGTCCGGGACGACAAGATCGTCCAGAACTCGATGGTCGAGGCGGACCTGAGCTGGGAAGTGAAGCAGGTTGTCGACACGGTCGACCCCAAGCACCGGCACTACAACGCCCTCTCGGCCCTGGCGAAGACGATCCGCCGCGACGAGAACGGCCAGACGATCTGGGGGAGCGTCCCCGAGCAGGAGACGCAGTGCGCCCACAGCAACGAGCACATGAGCTGCATCGCGTGCCACTCGTCGTGGAACCCGAGCTGCTACGGCTGCCACCTGCCGCAGAAGGCCAACAAGAAGCTCCCCGCGCTGCATAACGAAGGGGACGTCACCCGCAACTACGTCTCGTACAACTTCCAGACGCTGCGGGAAGACATCTACATGCTGGCCAAGGACGGCAACGTCACCAACAACCGGATCGGCCCCTCGCGGTCCTCGTGCGCCATCCACGTGACGTCGTACAACGCCAACCGCGAAGCGATCTACCAGCAGCAGCAGACGATCTCAGCCGACGGCCTGAGCGGGATCGCCTTCAGCACGAACGTCCCGCACACCGTCCGCGGCAAGGGTGAGACGAAGAACTGCAGCGACTGCCACCTGTCGATCCAGAACGACAACAACGCCCAGATGGCCCAGCTGATGATGCATGGGACCAACTTCATGAACTTCATCGGACGGTTCTGCTGGGTCGGCGCCGGCGAGGAGGGTCTCCACGCCGTCATCGTCAGCGAGCGGGACGAGCCGCAGACGGTCATCGGCAGCACGATGCACGAGATCGTCTATCCGGAGAAGTACGAGGAGCACGTCGAGAAGGACTACGAGCTGGAAGCGGACGAGCATCCCGGCAAGGACATCAGCGACGGCGTGTTGCACCCGCGTTTGACGCCGGAGATCCTGAGCCTCCAGCTCCGCGGCGAGTTCCTGTATGCCGCCTGCGGGGATGCCGGCTTCCGGATCTTCGACGTCTCGTTCATCGAGAACAAAGGCTTCTCCGAACGCGTCACGACCGCCCCGGTCTCACCGGTCGGGCAGAAGTTCTACGTCCGGACTCCGTTCGCGACGTCGGTCACCGCGCCGACGACCGTGGCTCCGGACCCGACCCGCAAGCAAAAGCCGGAGAACTGCGAGCAGGACGTCCATCCGGTGTACGCCTACATCTACGGCACGGACCTCGAACTGGGGCTCGTGATGATCGGGGCCGGATCGCTGCTCGACGGCAATCCGCTGAACAACTTTGTGAAGGCGGACGTCCAGTTCAATCCGAACGGCCTCCTCAACGGGGCCCAGTCGGTGACGATCGTCGGGACCTACGCGTATGTCTGCTGTCCGAAGGGACTGGTGGTCGTCGACATCAACGATCCCAAGAAGCCGTGTGTCGTCTCGGTCGTGGGCGAAGAGACGCTCCGCAAGCCGCGGGCGGTCCAGGTCCAGTTCCGCTACGCCTTCGTCTGCGACGAGGATGGGGTGAAGGTTCTGGATGTGACCGAGCTGGCCCAGCCGAAGCCGGTCTGTGCGGTCCCGATGCGGGAAGCGAAGAACATCTACGTCGCCCGTAACTATGCCTACGTGGCGGCCGGGTGTGATGGTCTCGTGATCCTCGACGTGACGAACCCGGAGAACCCGCAGCCATACCTGCAGTTCAATGCGGGTGGATGCCTGAACGATGCTCACGACGTGAAGCTCGGCGTGTACTACGCCAGCCAGTTCGCCTTCGTGGCGGACGGCAAGAACGGTCTGCGGGTGATCCAGCTCACGTCGCCGGAGACTCCGGGTTATGACGGTTTCCTGCCGCGGCCGGTTCCCAAGCTGATCGGGACGTATGTGATCCCGAAGGGCGGGGAGGCGCTGGCGGTGTCGAAGGGTGTGGACCGCGACCGTGCGGTCGACGAGTGCGGGAATCAGATCTCGGTGTTCGGCCGTGTCGGGGCTCGTCCGCTGAATCTGGAAGAGCAGCGGCGGCTTTATCTCGGACCGGACGGCCGCACTTTGTACAAGGTGCTGGATGGGGTCCGCGACTATGGGATCAACGGTCGTCGTCCCCGCGAGATCGATCTGCACCGGAAGCTGGAGCAGTATTACGGGGAGAGCCTGCACCCAACGTTCCTGCGTCAGTAGACCGTACTGGCCGGCACGGCTTCCATAGCTCAAACCTAACGTGCCATGGCCGCTGGGGGTCAAGGGGGTCTCACCCCCTTGCCGCCGGAGGCCTCCGGTGAGGAACCGTGGTAAGCAACGGATGTCCCCCTTGTGGAACCACCGTTGGAGTCCACGCGGCAGCGTGCCCCGCTGGACGCGATGGGTTCGAAGACTACGCAGTAGGCAGGCTGAACTCCAACAGGGCTCCGTCGCCCTTCACCGCTGGCTTTGGAATCCCCGCGGGTTGATGAGGGGGCATCCGGCGCGCTGTCCGCGCCTGGACACTCCCTCCTTCAGACATCTCTCGACGGCCAAGCCTCCGGCGGGCAAAGGGGCGTTGCCCCTCTGCACTCCCCACCAGGGTCGCCCCTGGACCCGGTAAAACAAAGGACCCGGTGAATCGAGACTACGGCGCGGGCTGGACCAGCAACCGCTTGAACGCCCCCTGAACCGTCGCCGGATCATACGACCCCAACACCGGCAACGTCTTCGACAAATCCACATCCGTCTGCGGACGTGCCTGCCGCTCACCCGGGAACTTCGTCGTCGTCGTCGAACCGGTCCGCAGATCCAGAACCAGCGACGACTCCAGCGACTTCAGAATCTGCTGCGATTCCGTCAGCGGCTTCTCCTGAACCATCCACCCCTTCCAGGCCAACGCCTTCGAGGTGTTCTCCGACTCCTTGGCCTGATCGACTTCCCCTTCCGTCGCGGCGGCCGGGGCACTCTTGTCCGCCTTCTTCAGCAGCTCCGCATAGACCCGCTCATACGCCCAGACCAGCTGCCGGGCAGTGTCGTAGTCGTACAGGTCTTCGGATCCGTAGGTGGCGATCTTCTTCAGGATCTCCTTCCCATCCGCCTCGCGGAGGACCTTCGCCTCCAACTGGACCGCCATCGTGTCCGCCGTGTCGGCCAGCTTCCGCGTTGCCGCCAGAAGCTGCTTGTTCTCGCCGAAAGGAGCCGCATTGAGGGCGGTCTGCACTTCGTCCATCTGCTTCTTCAGCTCGTCCTGCTCACCCAGCACCCCGGCGGCGATCATGGCCATCGCGGTCGGCCACTCGTGCAGCGTCGGCCGGCCCGGAACGCTCGTCCGGGGCCGCGACTGCCGCCAGCCGTCCCGCTTGAGATCGTGGTGACAGGCGTAGCAGGAGAAGTTCGCCAGCTCCGGCCAGGTCGAGCCCGAAACGCTCGCACCCGCCGGGACTTCAATCAGGTCCGCGCTGAGCCGCATCGACTCGCTGACGGACATCAGGGCGGAAACCATCAGGGCCCGCGTCTGGCGGAGCTCGTCCGCTTCCATCTTCTCGCCGCGGGCCTTCAGGAAGGCGTCGCGGATCTTTGGGGCCTTGTCTTCCAGGTTCCGCCAGTGCCGCGGCTCCTGCGCCACAAACCCGACGAGCTCAAAGCTGGGAAGCGGCGGATGCCCGGCGGCATACATCTCGTGCGTCACTACCTTCCCCTCGTCCACATTGCCGACGTGGCAGGAGAGGCAGATCTTGGCGCGGGATCGGGCCGACCGGACGTCCCAGAAACCGTAGTCGTTGTACTTCTCGCCGGCGGGCATCGTCCGCCACTTCGGGTCCTGCCAGTGGGCCGCCGCCCAGCCGCCGGCCGCCTTGTCCCCTTCGAGCTTCGAAGACGGACCGTGGCACCCTTCGCAGGAGACACCCAGGTTGTAGCGCGGATCGGCCAGCGTATCGACGCTCGCCAGGTTCGGCGCACCGTCGCGGCGGGGAATCTGCTTCAGCGGCACCGAGCTGTGGCAGCCCAGGCACCGCGCGTCGAGATGGATCAGCGACTTGGAGTTCGGATCCTTGGGATCTTCCACGATCCCCAGCCGACGGGCCATCTCCTTCGAGCGGTCGTTGTGCAGGACCGCATAGGCCTGATAGTGCTTGTCGTCCTTGGCCCACGTTACCAGCTCGTTGAGGAGGACGAAGCCGTCATCCTCGAACTGGAAGTCCGGCAGCGCCAGCTCGGAGCTCGCGCCGGTCCGCCCGTGGCAGAGCGTGCAGGACCGAATGCCGTCGACGCGGCGGGCGCCCGATTCGGGCGTGCCGAAGTAGCACGGCATCTTGCCGCCGGACTGTCCCTTCTCCTGGCCGCGCGCCGTTCCGGACGCCGTCAGGACCGCAAGACAGCTCCACGCCGCGAACGCCGCGAACTGCATCTGGCCGCGCATCATGTCCCTTTTACTGCCGTGGAAGAAGGAGAGGACTCTGGTCGGCCACCGGCGGAAGCGCGTCCGCAGGCACGGCCGCTTCGACTCGTGGCCGGGTCTGGAGGTACTCTTCAAAAGCCCGCAGGATCTCGTCCGGGGTCCCCTTACGATATCGGGGGCTGTCCGTGATCTCAAAGGTCCGCGGCGCTCCGCTGACCGGATCGAACGAAAGAAGCTGGCGGACCTTGAGGAGCGAGGCGTCGTCCGCTCCAGGCGTCCCGCCGATCAGACCCCGGGCCTCCCGGCCGGCATTCTGCAGGGCCGCGGTCGCCAGATAGAGCTGCGTCGTCCGGTCCCAGCCCCCCTGGACCAGATCGTTCCGGCCATTGAGGAGCCCGTCCTGGACGGTCTGGACCGAACCGGCGTCGTACCGCTGCTGTGGAATCTTTTCGAGGGCTGCCTGCAGTTCCGCCCGCATCCGCGTCGCCGGGGAGTGGATCGCGTCCGGCCGGGCCTGCAGCGTCTGGAGGTGGCCTCGAAGCAGGGCGGCGTCCTTCTGGAACTGCTCGGCATTGAGGAGCGAGTAGGCGGGCGGGAGCGACTCCACGAGCCCCAGTCCCCACGTTCCCCAGCCGATCTCGCCCGGCTTGAGTTTGGAATTCGTTCGCACCTGCCGCCAGCTCTGGTCCTGCAGCTCGTGGTGGCAGGCGTAGCAGTCGAACTGCGCCAGTTCCGGTCCGGACTTGCCGGAGCGTTCCGCGCGGTTCAGCAGCAGGGCGAGCTCATGATCGGCCGTGACGAGTTGCCCGACGAGCCAGCTCGTCGATTCGAAAGTCGAGCCCCGGACCGACGCCTCGCCCCCCGCGACCGGCGTGCGGGCCCGGTCGTCGGAGACCCGCCAGTGCTTGGGGTAGAGGGCCTGATAGGCGGCGAATTCGAAGTTGAGCCGCGGGTGTCCGGCGGCAATCAGGTCGTGATCCACCTGCTGCCCCGGGCTGCCGACGTGGCAATCGGCGCACATGTGGGCCCGGGTGGCGAGGTTCTTGTTCGTCTTGAAGCCGGCCGCGGTCTTCCGCTCTTCCGACCAGATATCCGGGAACTTCCATTCGGCGCTGCGGTGGGCGGCCAGCCAGCCCTCCGCACCCCCGTGGCACGACTCGCAGCCGATTCCGTCCCGGACGAGGGCCGAGACGAGCGACGGATCAAACGCGTTGACCGCACCCGGCGAGTGGCAGACCAGGCATTCCTTGGCCTTCCAGGCCGGAACGCCGAGCTTCAGCCGCTCGACCATGTTCCGGGAGCGTTCGTTGTAGAGGACCAGTCCCGCCTTCTGGTGCGGGTCACGGTCCATCACGAAGTGGTAGGAGGAGAGGACGAGGTTTTCGCGGTTCGGGTTGCCGTGGCAGTTCGAGGCGCCGCAGGACTGCGAGCCGAGGAACCGGTTCAGCGCGACCGGCGGCGGAGTTTCGCTCTCCGGGAGGATCAGCGTCTGTCCTTCCCGCGGCGGAGCCGGGAGGGATTCCGGAGCGACCGCCAGTTCGTCCGCGCGAACGGACGCTGTGGCGCAGGCGAGACCGATGGCCAGGCCGCCGACCCAACGGGCAAGATCCACGCCCCTGACAGAATGGGAATAACGCATATCGCCCCTTCCCGGCCCGTCCCCGACGAACGCCGCGCCATCAAACGCTGACGGTAGACTACCCGCCCTTCATCTCTTCGGCCAAACCTGCCGCAGCCGCGAGAGGAATTCTCGCTCCGGCTCGGGAAGGAAAAATCCCAACGACTCTGCGCCGGTTCTTCGGAGCCGTTGGTCGGGTTTTCCTTGCTGTTACAACCGTCGCGATGGGTGAGATTGGCTCGAATGGATGGTGATTCGTGTTGGGACGATGTCTTCGCAGAAACGGGCTACAGACATGCCTAAGAACCGGGGTCCAGGGGGTACCC
>Ga0247822_10002509_pt1 | contig 11713 bp, 7 predicted proteins | sample 13C_Cellulose_Da_FD_192423 | JGI IMG/M metagenome (GOLD analysis project Ga0247822, IMG submission 192423) | Soil microbial communities from agricultural site in Penn Yan, New York, United States - 13C_Cellulose_Day30 | ecosystem: Environmental > Terrestrial > Soil > Agricultural land | place...
ATCGTGAACCTCTCTCGCGGCGGCGCGAAGATTCGCTGCGACTTCAAGCCTCGCCTTTGGGACATGGTCGAGTTGCGCTTCGGTGAAGGCCCCGGCCTCGAAGGCGCCGTCGTCTGGATCAAGGGCGACAGCATGGGCCTGGAATTCGCCCATGAAACCAAGCTTGATTGCTCGCCGGAAGAGCGGGCTGCGCTCTTGCTGGACGTCATCCAGCGCAGCTTTCCCGACGAAATCAGCCTCGACGATCCTTATTCAGACGTCGAGGAGGCACAGGACGAGGAAGACCTCGGCGCCCGCGACGAGAAGCGGCACCCGCTCATCTGGAAGGGCGAGATTCACTACGCTCACGACAGTAATCCCGTCCGGCTCCGCAACGTGTCGCAGGGCGGCGCGCTGGTCGACATCGCCGTCGATTATCCGCTGGGCGCGGAAGTGATGCTGGACCTTGGCGATGCTGGCCAATTCTTCGTCACCGTGCAGTGGATCTGCGGCGACCAGGCCGGCCTGCGCTTCGTGCAGCCGTTCGACCTCAGCTGCCTCGCCAATGCGCGTCCGGACCTCACTCCACACAGCTGGAACGTTCCGACCTTTCTGGACCGCGACGACAGCGAGGACAGTGCTTGGGACGACCGCTGGGGCCGCAGCTCCATCGCGGAAATCCGCCAGGACCTTGAGGGTTACCTCAAGCGCTAAATCAGTCTTCGAGGATCAGGCTCGAAGTCTTCGTTTCCTTCATCCGGATGTACGCCACCAGCGAACAGGCGGCGAGCGCCGAGATGTAGATATAGAACCAGCGCTCGTGGCCGATGTCCTTGAGGTACAGAGCGACATATTCCGCCGTGCCGCCGAAGATCACATTGGCGATGGCGAAGGGCAGAGCGACGCCCAGCGCGCGAATGTCCGCCGGAAACATCTCCGCTTTGATGATCGCGTTGATCGACGTGTAGCCGGTCACCATGATCAATGCGGCCATCACCAGGGCAAAGGCGGCGCCCACACTGTTCGTGCCTTCGAGCGTGAAGAAGATCGGATAGGTGAACAGGGTTGCCGTTGCGCCGAAGAAGATCATCAGCGGCTTGCGCCCGACACGGTCCGACAGGCGTCCCGCGAACGGCTGGATGAGCAGCATTACCAGCAGTGCGACGGTCATGATCTGTGAGGCCGTGGCGCGATCGAAGCCGCTCGTGTTGGCGAGGAACTTCTGCATGTAGATGGTGTAGGCGTAGAAAGACGCCGTCCCGCCAGCCGTCAGAGCCATCACCAGCAATGCCTCGCGCGGGTGATCGCGGAACAGGTTCATCGCGGTCGACTTACGCCGCTCCTTCTGTGCAGCGACGTTCTCATAACTGAGCGTCTCGTCGAGTCCCCGACGGATGAAAAAGACGACGACCGCAAGGATCGCTCCGGCCCAGAAACCAATGCGCCAGCCCCAGGCCTGCATGGCGTCGTCGCCGAGCAGCACCTGCAACACCACCAGCAACGCGAGCGCGCTGAGCTGGCCGCCGATGATCGTGACGTAGAGAAAGCTCGACCAGAAGCCGCGTCGGTCACGGTCGGCCATTTCCGACATGTAGGTCGCGCTCGACCCATATTCGCCGCCGAGGCTTAGCCCCTGGATCATACGCGCAATCAGCAGGATGGCCGGCGCCCACGCACCGACCTGCTCATAGGTCGGTGCCAGCGCGATGATCAGCGAGCCGACGCACATCAACGTGACGGACAGCGACAGCCCTGCCTTGCGGCCGCGATGGTCGGCGTAGATGCCCATCAGCCAGGCACCGATCGGACGCATCACGAAACCGACTGCGAAGATGGCCGCCGTCTGCAGCAATTGGGCGGTGGGGTCGCCTTTTGGGAAGAACGCCGGCGCGAAATACAGTGCGAAAGCAGAGTAAACGTACCAGTCGAACCACTCGACCAGGTTGCCCGCCGAACCGCCGACGATGTTCTTGAGCGGCGAGCGCCGCCCCTCAGCGGCCATGCGGCGCGCCCTCGCCCCGAGCCTTCGCTGCTGCCCCGTGACCGTAGACGAAATAGAGCAGGAGGCCGATCGCCTGCGCCGCGAAGAAGAAGATCTGCGTCCGCACCGGCAGGCTGTAGAACAGGTAGAGACAGCCAGCGATGCCGACCAGGCCGACGACCCACGGTAGCGGTGCGCGGAACTTGCGCTCGCGGTCCGGCTCTCGCTTCCGCAATACGAGCATTGCGGCGCAGACCGCCACGAAGGCCGCCAAAGTTCCCGCGTTAGCTAGAGCAGCAATGGCCGTCAGCGGAATGAGACCCGCAAAGATTGACGTCACGACGGCCGTGAAGATCGTGATGCGCACGGGCGTCCCTCGGCTCGACACACGTGCAAGCGAGCCTGGCAGTAGGCCGTCACGGGCAACGGTGAAGAAGATCCGGCTCTGCCCGTAGAAGAAGGCCAGGATGACCGTGGGCAACGCAATAACTGCCGATGCCCCAAGAACCTGCGCCGCCCAGCCTTGTCCGATATCGCGAAGGATGAGAGCCAGCGGCTCCGCGCTATCCGCAAAATCAGTGTAGACCACAGCGCCGATCGCAGCGGCCGCGACCACCATGTAAATCGCGACGCAAAGGATCATCGATCCGACGATCCCGATGGCGAGGTCGCGGCTCGGATTCTTGGCTTCCTCGGCGGCCGTAGCGATCGCATCGAACCCATAGAAAGCGAAGAAGATGATGGCCGCCGCGGCCATGACCCCGACCTCGCTTCCGGAGGGCCCGCTGCGCGGAAAGCCATAGGGCATGAAGGGCTCGAAATGCTCAGCGTTGAAGACCGGCAAGGCGACGGCGATGAACAAGGCAAGCGCGAGCAGCTTCACGATGACGAGGATCGCGTTGACCGTCGCGCTTTCCCGCGTTCCGGCGAGCAGCATTCCGGCGACGACGACGATGATGAAGATGGCTGGCAGGTTGATGATCCCGCCAAGCTCCGGCCCGTTCACCAAGGCTGCGGGCAATCCTAATCCGACCGAACTCAGGAAGCCGGCGGCATAGCCCGACCAGCCGACCGCGACGGCACTAACCACCAAAGTATATTCGAGGATCAGCGCGACACCGATCATCCAGGCAATCGCCTCCCCGAACACAGCGTAGGAGTAGGTGTAGGCGCTTCCCGAGGCCGGAATCATCGTGGCGACTTCGGCATAGGCCAAGGCCGCGCAGGCGCAGATCACGCCGGCAATGGCGAAGGAAAGGATGACCGCCGGTCCGGCCTTACCGGCACCGACGCCAATCAAGGTCAGGATGCCCGTGCCGACGATCGCGCCTACTCCGAGCGCGACCAGGTGGGGCCAGGACAAGGTTGCCGCCAACCGGTGATGCTCCGGCATGTCCTCGCGAGCGACGACCTGCTTGCGGACGTTCCAGTTCTTCATGACGCCTCCCCCATCGATACACACGGTCGCAACCGTTGTGACGGACGTCAATCAATTCCACGGAGCCGTGGACGCATATCAACCGTCGCCATTGATTTTGAGCAAGTCGGTACCGTAACGAACAGCGATGAAGTCACTAGCGTTTGTAGCCGCCCTCATTCTCACCCTTCCCAATTCCGCCCGAGCAGACCCGATCAATGATCGAGTGACGGAATACATGCGAGCCGGACACGTGCCGGGCGTCGCATTTGCCGTAGTTAGAAACGGAAAGGTGGAGCGTCTCAGCACCTACGGAGAGGCCAATCTGGAATGGCCTTCGGCGGTAACTCCGGACACTCGCTTTCAACTTGCATCGGCGACGAAGCTTTTCACCGCCGTGGCGCTCATGCGGCTCGTCGAAGCCCAGAAGCTCAAGCTGGACGATACGCTCGATCGCTTCTTCCCTGAGTCCCCACCGGCATGGCGCGGCATTACAGTCGCACAACTGGCCAACCACACGTCAGGCTTGGCAGAAAATTTGCCGGACCACGAAGACAACGTCGCGGCCACGGTCGCTGCCGCCATGAAGACGCCGCTGGCATACACGTCCGGAAGCCAGTCGCGTTATGGGTTCACCGACTTCATCGTGCTCCGCGCGGTGATGGAGAAAGCGGCTGGGAAGCCTCTTCCGGACATCTTTCGCGACGAGATCTATTTGCCTGCTGGTCTCAGGGACACGGGCTTCAGCAACGAGGCGAATTGGGGTCCGATGAGGGTCTGGAACCCCATGCAGCGCCGGGCCAGCGTCTATCTCTGGAAGGATGGTCAGCAGCGCGCCAGCGCCTTTCTGTTTGGCGAGACCGGATACGCGGCCGGTGGACTGTTTTCTTCAGCGCGCGACTTAGCCGCCTTCTTTGCTGCACTCGATCGAGGCGAACTTCTCAGGCCCGAGAGCATCCAGGCCCTTGAAACTCCGCCTGTGCTGGCCAACGGAAAAGTCGGTGAATTTGGTGTCGGCTGGGTAGCGAAGCGCTACAATGGCACTGAGGTCGTCGGCCATAGTGGAGGTCCGGCGCTTGCAGACGTTCTTCGCGTCGAGGACAGGAAGCTCACGATCATCGCCCTTTCGAATCAGCAGCGCTTTTTCCCCCTGTTCGCCGAAAGCATTGCCGACTTCTATCTACCCGTACCCGCAGCGCCCCGCGCAATTCGCGACCGGCAGCCACAATTGACGAAACTGTTCAGCGAAACCCTGCAAGCCGCGGCTGCCGGCAAGCTCGATAAGCAGAAATTCGGTCCGGAGGGACAGAGGGACCCATACGGCTTCATGAGCGACTTTGGCCAAGCCATGCTTGTCGCGGTAGGCACCGCCCAGAACGTGTCGCTGATCCGCGAGGAGCGTAATCGCGGCTTGCTCACCAGACGATACGCCGTCGAGTTTCAGCGCAAGCGGACGTATTGGCAGTTCGCGGTGGATGCCCAAGGCAAGATTGAAGACCTGCACCCTGTCGGGGAGCAATAGGCTAATAGTCCTTGCTGACCCGGACATTTGCGCTCGTCCGGCCGATGGTTGAAATCGATGACAGCAGGGAAAGCCAGCGCGTGACCTGATATTCGGCGCGCGTCGCGGAATAGCCTTGGCCGTCGGTGATCACCTCCACGAACAGCTTCCTAGTAACGTATTTGCCCGCCGCGACGGCGGTTTTCTGCCCTGTCGCAATGTCCGCCGGGAGGATGCGCAGGCGGTCGAGGCCGACGGCACGCCGCACGCTGTTGATCGGGTCGAGGGCCCCGCTGCCACCCGCTTGAAGCGCTGCCACTGCGGACGCCAATTGCAGCGCTTCCGGCGCCGACAGGTTGGTGATCGAAGTGCCGAACAGGATTCTCGAAAGAAGCTCGTCCTGCGGAAGCTGCGGAACGCTGGCGAAGGTGATTTCCGGACGAAGCCCCGTGCCACCGACGATGACGGTGGCGTTGAGTCCCTGGACGTCGGCCTCGGCACGAATGTCCAGCAATGGATCGGGCGGAGTCTCGCCGCGGAAACGGATCAGGCCACGGTCGAGGCGGAAGTTCCGGCCCGCGAAGTCGTAGTCGCCCCGAACGAGGTCGGCCCGGCCGGTGAAGCGTATCGCATTGGCCGTTCCGCCGACCTGCAGATCGGTCGACCAGATGCTGTCGATGCCAAGCCCGCGAACGCGGACGTTCCCGCCGGCCAGCTTCACGTCGAGCTTCCACGGCTGGAGTTCGGCCGCCTCGATCACCTCGTCGTCGTCGAGGCCCGTGTGCCGGACATTGAGTTGCGGCACGGCCGCGGCCGCGCTGGCCTGACCGAGGGTGAACCGGCCGCTGTTCATGCGCAGATTGCCGGAGATCGTCCCGCCGCTTCCATCGGAACGGATGTTCAGCGGGCCGGTCACCCTGGCGGCGACGTCGTCGCGATTGAGCAGCTGTGCCTGCTGCGCATTGAAGGACAGATTGAGTGCTGCCGCGCCGCCGGAGAAGTCGACGCTGCCGCTGCCTTCGATCGAACCCCCGCCTCCGGTCGATCCGGCCAGACGGCTGAAGATCAGCCGCGAGCCGTTGAAGCGGCCGTCGACCTGCAATTTGTCGATCAACGTTCCGGTGACTGCGCTTTCAAGCCGCGCGGCATTCGACCGCACGGATCCGCGAATGGTCGGATCGACAAGCCGGCCGCCAATGTCGGCGCCAATTGCGACCGGTCCGGTCAGGTCGAAAATCTCCGTGCCGGACAAGCGCCACAAGGTGTCGGCAGGGCCGGCGTAGCGGAGCTGGGCAAACAAGGGCGCGTTGAACAATTCGGCGATGAGATCACCGCCGCCGATCGGTGCGAAGCGCACCTGCGCCCGGCCGAGCGTCTGACCGCCGCTCACCGCCACGGCACGCATGGCGGCCTGATTGCCTGAGACGACGGCGGCCAGTCCGACATCGATCGGTTTCGACGCCAAGACAAGGCCGGCACGGCTTAGGCCACGGATCTTCAAGTCCGCTCGACCGGTGCGATTGCCCTTCCACGCATAGTCAACGCGGCCGCTGGCGATGCCGCTGAGGTCGAGGTTCGGCCACCCAAGATCGAGTACCTCCAGCGGCATGGACTGAAGCTGCGCGTGGACCTCAGGACGAGAGCCGCTCCGACCTGAAACGGTGGTGCGACCCCCGGCGAAAGAAATGCTGGTCGGCGCAAGTTCCCAACCATCGCCGGATCGCGTGAGGACGGCGGCCTGATTAAGGGTCAGCGGCCTTCGCTCGACCGAGCCTTGTCCGGTCAACTCGATGCGGTCCGGTGAGACATTGGCGAGCGTGCTGAACTCGAATGCCGCGCCGCGGCGGCCAGCCAGCAAGGCGCGCACTTGGCCCGAGCCGTTGACCAGCTTGGCATTGGCCGTGAGCCGAGCGAGCGAGATGCCACTCAGTTCGAGACCCCGGGCATCCACCGACCCGTCCAGCGTAGTCCGGCCATCCGCCAGGATGACATTGCCGTCGACGCGGCCCGAGCGAACCGAAAGCGTCGGGAACCTCGCATTGCGAAGTTGGAGGTGCGCCTCGATCTTCTGCGCGCCGCCAACCGGCGCGAACCCCAGTTGGCCGTCGAGCCCGCCGCCCGCGAGATTGAGTACACCGGTGAAGCCGCCGGGATCGGCGCGGAGATTGCCGCTGGCGTGCGTGCCGCTGACGTCGAGCGCAGCAATCGCAATCGTTGCGCGGCCGCCTGCCGGAAGAAGGATGCGACCGTTGCTGGTGAAGGGTCCGAGCGTAGACTGGCCGTTGGCTCGATAGTCGAAACCCGCCGGGGTCGGGTTAAGAAGCAGGGTCACGTCGCGAAGGCCGAGCGTATCGTTGGGCCTTTCGAGGAACAGCTGGACGCGCGGACGCTCGATGGCTCCGTCGAGGACCATCCGCAGCGGCCCATATTCAGCCTGCCTGCCGCGCGCGGTGATGTGGAAGGTGCCGTCGCGGTTCCGGTATCCCTCGCCCGTCAGGCGCAGCTTGGGCGAAAAGAATTGCAGGTTCGAGAAACGCATGATCCCGTCGGGACCGCGCTCAAGCTGCGTTTCGATGCGCGGCAGGCCGCCGGTGAGGCTCGCGAAGAAGCTGTTGTCGAGCCGCCGGACCCAGGCCTTGCCGGTGCCGACGATCCGCGATCCCTTGCCGCCGGGTCCCGGCACGACGGTAAGCTCCGACTGCACGTCGACGATTCCGAGCCCCGGAATGAGGTAGCGCGTCAGGCCTCCGGAAATGACGACCTGGAATCGGCCGGTGACAAGGTCGATCAGCAAGCCGAGCTTGGCGTTGAGCTTGGCGCTGCGCAGTTGCAGGCCCTCGCCCCGAACGAACTTGGGCGTGATGGTCAACAGGCCGTCCAGCCGGGCGTTGGCGAGGATGGCGCCGGCGACGTCACCGACGCCGGTGATCGCGCGTGCGGTCAGCCTGAGCGGAACCCGCAAGGGCCACGGCGTGAGCCGGCCGCTGCCGTCGGCTTTCACGTCGACGAAGCCCGTGTCGTCGAACTTCAGGACCGGCGCAGTCAGGCGATACGAATATCGCGCCGTTGCGTAGGGCCCGTCGAGCGTCCACAACATGCGGACATCGCGGCCGGTCATGTTCGGGAACAGAGCCGGCGGACGAAGCAGGTCCAGCCCAAGCGACAGATCGTCGTAAGCGCCCTCGCCCAGGTCGATCGCTCCACTGGCGACGGCCCGGAGCGAGACCGACCCGATCGTGAGCTTTCCGCGCAGCACCTGCTCGGCAAGCGTTGCGTCACCGGCGACTTTCAGGACCGGCGACGTCAGCCGCATCATCTTGCCCGTCAGGAACTGCGCGGGGGCGAGCGCTCCGCGCAAGCCATAGCGACCATCGCGGACCGTCAGTTGAAGACGAGCCGCCTTCTGCCCGCCCATGTCGAGCGATGTGACGCCCCGCCATGCGGTCCAGCTACCGTCGCCCGTAATGACCAGGTTCAGCGACTTCTTCGTGCCGAGCAGCGCAGGAAGCACGCCATTCCCCGGCGACTGGGCCCGCACTTCGAGATCGAAGCGGTTTCCGTCGGGTTCCGCGTCGAGCACGACCACGAGTTGGTCGCCGCCGCGATCCATTGCGGCGCGAAGCTCGACCTGGGCCCTACCGCGGCGGATGTCGGCATTGCCGTACACCGAGCCCGAGCGGGCGACGCCAGACACGGCGGGCGCAAGCTCCAGCTTGTGAATCGCCAGCTCACCGATGTTGATGTCGAACTTCGGGAGGATTGGCCCCGAAGGACGGCCCGTTCGCTTGAGTTGCGGCAGCCGCAGAAGCGTCAGCCGGTCGGCTTCGATCCGGTCGACATAAAGAGCGTTCTGGAACCAGCGGCCAGGCGTCCAGTCGACCTCGATCTCGGGCGAGGTCACGAACACGCCCCGCTGGTCGAGAACCGCGACATTCTTCAGCCGGACTTCGCTGAAGATCGACCCTTCTATTCGCCCTATCCGAATGCGCAGGCCCGAGGACGTTTCGAGCTGTGAAATCCGATCGACGATGAAGCGGTGTCCGGGCGACGTATCGAGAACGATCAGTCCAACGATCGCCAGCGCCACCAAGGCGAGAACGAAGGCTACCAGCTCCGACAGGAGGCGGCGCATCCAGTGGCGCTTGACGCGGTAGCGGCGCTGCTCAGGGACAGTGCCGGTGGCCGCGTCTTCCATCAGAAAGCCTGACCGAGGGAAACGACGACGGCGATGCGCGAGTCACCGGGGCGCGGGTTGAGCGGAGTGCCGACATCCAGGCGGATTGGGCCAAAGCTGGAATGGTAGCGGACGCCGATGCCGGCGCCGAACTGCCAATCCTTCATGTTTGGCGTCACGTCCGTGGTGAGCGTTCCGCCGTCTAGGAACGGCACGACCGCGAAGTTCCCCCCGAAGGCCTTCAGGCGGACGCGCGCTTCGAGAGCGAATTCCGCTAGGCCCCGCCCGCCGATCGGATCGTCGAACGCATCCTGCGGGCCGAGGCGTTGGTAGCCGTAACCTCGCACCGATCCCCCGCCGCCCGAATAGAAGCGGCGCGACGGGGCAATCTCGGACGCCTTTGCGCCGATGATCGTGCCGAGACGGATCCTGCCCGCTGCGACCACGCTGTCGGAAACGGGGCGGTAGGCGCTCGCATCGATCTGGACGCGGGCATAGGTGAAGTGTCCGCCGTGAGCGGAAATCTCCGGACTAAGCCGCCCGCCAAGGCGGAAGCCGGTCGTCGGATCGAGCAGATCGTTGCTGCCGTCGTAACGCAGGCTGAGCGGGAGCGCCGCGATCAGGAATTTGCGCGTTTCCTTGTCGGTCGGATCGTCGAAGATGCCGCGTTCGTCCGTCGCAATCAGGTCCGCGCCGTAGCTCCAGGTCCATTTCTTGCGCCAGATGATGTTGCTCTGCCGCTCAATCAGTCCGCTGAGCTGCAGCGTCTTGGCGCGATAGGCGTCGCGCTCGATGTTGCTGGCGAGGGCAATCAGGCCGAGCGTCTGATCGCGGCGGCGGAAGTTGCTTCGGCGGAACTCGACCGAAGCGAGCTGTTCGTTGGTGCCGGCGACACCCCGAACGGTCACCGCCCCTTCCGGATTGATGAGGTTGCGATGCTGCCAGCTTGCCTCGGCGCGTACGCCCTCCCCGGTCCCGTAGCCGAGTTCGCCAGCCACCGTACGCATCGGCGCCGGCTCCAGCCGAACGTCGACGTTCATGACCTGCCGATCGGCCGACGGCACGAGGCGCACTTCGGCGGAGGAAACGAGGCCCGTCGCAATCAACGCACGGCGCAGATCGTTGATTTCGGAACGCTTGAACGGATCGCCGGGCTCGAAGCGGGCGATGGTCTCGATATGGCTCGGCGAGAACGGCGGCTGCCCGCTGACGCTGATCTCGCCATAGCGGGCGACCGGACCCGGCTGGACCGGCAGGACGAGGCTGGCGGTAAAAGTCTGGTGATCGACCTCGACCTGCTGCTCATCCACTTCGGCAGTCGCATAGCCTTCTTCGCCGAGGGCGAGCTGCAGCGCGGTTCCGGCGTCGATGACCTTTTGCGCAATGACGGGCTCGCCGGGCTGCACGGCAAACGCCTGGCGCAAGCCCGCCGCTTCCTCGCCGGCGGACTCCAGTCCGGGGAGGTCGACGGAGCTGAAGGTATATTGCCGTCCCGGCTCGGTATCGAGGACGACCTGGATGGAATCCGTCGTGGACTCGATGCGGGGCTCGACGACCGCGTCGTAATAACCGCGCGAGCGGAGCAGTTCGGCGAGCAATTCCGCGTCCGCCCGCGACCGCCGGTCGATCTGGGCCGCGTTGGCCGTGTCGCCGCGACCCTTGCGAAGCTCCGACTGAGCATCGAACGCCTCAGCCAGTTCCGGCTCCCCGTCGACGCCCAGCATACCCTCGATGCTGACCGAGTAGCGGCGCGCCTCCGTGGAATCGATTGCCGAGGTGACAGGCTTCGCGTCGACTTCGGGCGTGGGCGCGGGAAGTCCGTCGATGGGCTCGATGGGTGCATCGGGTGCATTCATGTCGGGCCAGTCGACCCCAAGATCGGGCAAAGGCTCGAGCGGCGCCGTTGGGTCGAGTTCCGCCGATCCCGGCGTCTGCGCAAGTGCGGGCACGTGCGGGCAGGCCAGTGCCGCGACCGCGCACGCGGCCAGCCCACCTTTTCCCCACACTCTCATAGGTTAAGCCCTAACCGCCGCTCCTGAACGGCGCCAGTCCGGAGCAACCCTAGTGGACGGTTCCGCGCACTTCTTCGTCGGACAGTGTCGCGATGACACGCTCGATCTGCCGCCAGTGGCAGAAACGGATGACATTTCCGGCGTCGCGGCTTTGCTCAGCGCGCGTTGCAGCCTCAAGCCCGGCGTCGTCGCCAAAGCGTTCCATGAGGTCGGAAGCCTCGGCGAGTGCAGTTCGGCCGGCAATGAACGGTGATTCCATGCGCGCCGATTAACCCGGCCGCCCTTTCCCGATGGCCCACGAAGCTGGTCAAGAGATCGTTCACCATGATTGCGCGCGGGGCTGGAGCCGCGCCCTCGCCTCTGCCATTGGCGCGCAATGGCGAAACGAACACCTGTGGCCGGCGGCTTCTTCCTGACCTCGGCGATCCTCGGCGGAACGATTTGGGGAATTGTGACCGGCAATCCGATGAAGGGGCTGCTGGTCGGCACGGCCGTGGGCATCGCGCTCGCCGTGCTCATTTGGCTGGTGGATCGAAAGCGCGGCTAGTCGAGCGGAATGTCGAAGTGAAGCGGCTCCTCCTCGACGCCTAGCTTTCGATAAAGAGCGACTGCGGGTTCATCGACGCGGTCGGCCTGGACGAAGATGACC
>Ga0247822_10002511_pt1 | contig 11710 bp, 8 predicted proteins | sample 13C_Cellulose_Da_FD_192423 | JGI IMG/M metagenome (GOLD analysis project Ga0247822, IMG submission 192423) | Soil microbial communities from agricultural site in Penn Yan, New York, United States - 13C_Cellulose_Day30 | ecosystem: Environmental > Terrestrial > Soil > Agricultural land | place...
CGCCGTCGTTCGGTTTCAAGACCACGCCGCGCGCCACGAAGCGTCTCCGCGATCGCCTGGCATCGGGCCCCGTTCAGGTTCATGTCCAGGTGGACGCCGTGTTCCATCGTCGGCCGGTGCGGACCCTGGTGGCGGAGTTTCCAGGCGTACGGTGGCGTGATGATCGCGTGGTCTTGGTGGCGCACGTCCAGGAGCCGGGTGCCAACGACAACGCGAGCGGATGCGGGACGCTGCTTGCGGCCGCACTGGCGATTCAGCGCGCCATCGAGGACAAGGTCATTCCTCCACCCGAGCGGACGCTGACGCTGATCTGGGGCGACGAGAACCGCGCCAGCGACGCGTGGATCGAGGCCGATTCGGATCGGGTCCGACGGGTGCTGGCGATGATGTCGCTGGACATGACCGGCGAGGACACGAGCAAGACAGGCGGGACGTTCCTGATCGAGAAGGGACCGGACCCGACGGCGTTCTGGGACCGGCCCTCGGATCCGCACACGGAATGGGGCAAGGGCGAGGTGGACCGCGCACTGCTCCGCGGGACGTTCCTGAACGACCTGCACCTGGCAGTGGCGCTGCGCCGGGCACGCGACACCGGCTGGGTGGTCCGCACCAATCCGTACGAGGGCGGCAGCGACCACACGTCATTCACGAAGGCCGGCGTGCCGTCGCTCCTCAACTGGCATTTCACGGATCGCTACTACCACACGAACCTCGACACCATCGACAAGGTGAGCGCCCAGACAATGGGGCACGTGGCAACGGTGGTCGCGACCACCGCGGTGTTCCTGGCCTCGGCGGATCATGAGGACGTGGGATCACTCAAGCGACTGCTCGAGCGGGCACGCGACGCACGCATGGAAACGGAACGGCGAAACGACGCGCCGGCCGAGGTGCTGAACGCGTGGAAAACGTGGTACGACGAGGCCCTCGACAGTGTCAACCGGCTCGGCCGCCGCTGAGGGTGCGGTAGAGCCGGCACCTGTCGTCACCTTCGCGGACCCGCCGGCACCCGCCCGCACCTGCCCGCACCGGTCGGCACCTGCCCGCACCGGTCGGCACCTGCCCGCACCGGTCGGCACCTGCCCGCACCCGCCTGCACCTGTCCGCTCCTGCCCTTGATATGATGCGCCTTTCGTTTCCACCGAAAGGAGCCCGTATGACGCGGTTGTTGTCGTTCGCGATCTTGCTGTCCGTTGCCCTCGCGCCCGTGGCGGCGCAGTCTACCGCAGGCTGGAAGGTCCGTGCCGACCGCAGCACCAGCGCGACCGACCCGGACGCCGCCGGGAAGATCCAGTTCACGGCGATGGGCAAGGGGTTCCACGCCGTCAACCCGCAGGCCGCCGTCTACTGGAACCCGGCCAACGCGGCCAAGGGCCCCTACACGTTGAAGGGGACGTTCACGCTGAACGAGCCGAGCGGCCACACGAACTATTACGGACTCGTGTTCGGCGGCAGCAGCCTCGAAGGGGCCAACCAGGCCTACCAGTACTTCTTGATTGCGCAAGACGGAACCTTCCTCGTCAAGCGGCGGACGGGCGATGCCAAGACCGATGACGTGGTCGCCAAGACGGCCAACGCGGCTATCAAGAAGCCCGAGGCCAATGGCAAATCCACCAACGTGCTCGAGGTGCGCGTGCTCGCCGATAAGGTCGACTACGCAGTGAACGGCACGGTCGTGGGGTCGTCGCCGAAGGCGGGGATGACCACCGACGGGATCTGGGGCATCCGCGTGAACCACCTGCTGAATGTGACGATCGACGAGATCGGCGTCGGCAAATAGGAGCTGCGGGCTGACCCACATCATCCATCGCCACCTGCACGTCACCCCGCCCGTCGCCGTCAGCGGCGACGGGGTGTTCCTCACCGACGCGTCGGGCCATCAGTACATCGACGCCTGCGGCGGCGCGGCGGTGTCGTGCCTCGGACACGGGCATCCCGAGGTGCGCGCCGCCATGCACGCGCAGATCGACACGCTGGCCTACGCGCACACCAGCTTCTTCACCACCGAGGCCGCCGAAGCTCTGGCCGATCAGCTTGCACGCACCGCACCCGCGGGCCTTGGCCAGGTGTACTTCGTCAGCGGGGGCTCGGAAGCCATCGAGGCGGCGCTCAAGCTGGCGCGGCAGTACTTCGTCGAGATCGGCGAGCCCGAGCGCAGCGTGTTCATCGCGCGCCGGCAGAGCTATCACGGCAATACGCTCGGCGCGCTGGCGGTCGGCGGCAACGAGCGGCGGCGCCGGCTCTACGAGCCCCTGCTGATCGACGTGCAGCACGTCGCGCCGTGCTACGCCTATCGGGAGCAGCGGGTGGCGGAGACGCCAGAGGCCTACGGCGCCCGGCTGGCCGCAGAGCTCGAGGCGGCCATCGTCTCGTGCGGCACGAGACGCGTGATTGCGTTCGTCGCCGAGACGGTGGGCGGTGCCACGCAGGGCGCCACGACCGCGCCGCCCAACTACTACGCCGCCGTGCGCGAGGTCTGTGATCGGCACGGGGTGCTGCTCATCCTCGACGAGGTGATGTGCGGCATGGGACGGACCGGCACGCTGCACGCCTGCGAGCAGGAGGCCGTCGTTCCCGACCTCATGGCCATCGCCAAGGGCCTCGGCGGCGGATTCCAGCCGATCGGGGCCCTGCTCGCCCACGATCGCCTCGTCGCGGCGCTGTCGGCCGGCAGTGGCTTCTTCCAGCACGGGCACACCTACCTCGCGCATCCGGTCGCCTGCGCCGCCGCGCTGGCCGTGCAACGTGTGATCGAGGGCGATGGGCTGCTGCTGAACGTTCGCCTGCGCGGCCGAACATTCGAGCGGATGATGATCGACCGGTTCTCGGCGCACCCGCACGTGGGCGACATCCGCGGCCGCGGGCTGTTCTGGGCGGTGGAGCTCGTGCAGGACCGGGCAACCAAGGCGCCCTTCGACCCGGTCGCCCGCCTCCACGCGCGCGTGAAGCGCGAGTGCATGGCAAGGGGCCTGATGACCTATCCGATGGCCGGGACGATTGACGGGTGCCGCGGCGACCACGTCCTGATCGCGCCGCCGTTCATCGTCGAGGACTCGCACCTGGAGTTGATTCTCGAACGCCTGCACGCCGCCATCGACGCCGCTGTGGCGTCCCTGGATTGATACCGGGTCACGAGTTCCCGACGATCAGCACGACCGCTACGACGGCACCCGCCACGCCGCATTGCTGCCAGGCGCCCAGCCGCTCGCCGAGCACGAAACGAGCGAGCAGCACCGTGCTCGCGGGGTAGAGCGACGCGAGCGTGGCGACGAGTCCGAGCTGCCCCTGGCGCGCGGCGGCCAGATAGAACGCGTTGGCCACCATGTCGAGCGCGCCGCAGGCCAATGCGGGTGCCAGGGCAGCTCGCGGCACGCCCGCTGGCCGACCCGTGACCACTGCCATCGTCATGAACAGCGTCAGCGACACCGCCCGGGAGATCGCCAGCGGCCACAGCACCGCGCCCGCGGTCGTCTGGGCCAGCGCCGCGAAGAACAGGCCGACCGCCACCCCGGACGCCAGCGCCACGCGCACGCCTCGGCCGAGCCGTGCCGGCGGCGCGGAACCCTGGGGGCCGGTGGTGTCGGTCTGGCTGAGCAGGCCGACGGCGATGAGCGCCAGCAGAACGCCCGCGCCAGCCAGGGGGTGCGGACGCTCCCCCAGGAGGAGCCCAATCACGAGCGGGACGATTGCGGCGCAGACCGCCGTCACAGGCGCCACGACGCTCATCGGCCCGATCGCCAGCGCCAGGTAGAGCAGGCCCACGCCGACGCTCCCAGTGACACCGGCCACCGCGCCGAACAGCAGGTCCTCGCGTGCGAGGTGCGCGTCCGGCAACATGGGCGTCGCCAGCAGCAGGAAGACGAGACCCGATCCCTGCGTCACCAGGACGGCCCCGATCATCGTGGCCCGGCGCGTGGCGATGCCACCGAGGAAGTCCGCCGCGCCGTAGGTGACGGCGGCGATCAGCGCAAACATCGACGCCATCAGCCGGCGCTCTGGTCGTCGCGCGCCGCTCCCAGCCACCGGCGAGCGATGGTGGCCTCTGGGAAGCGGCCGCGAAGCTTCTCGTTGAGGTCCTCGCTCGCGGCCTCGAGCGATGACAGAGAATAGGGCGCGAGCCGCTCGAGCAGGAACAGCACGTCGGTCGAGCTTTCGCTGAGCCGCGTGCGAGTCCCCTGCCGCCAATTCCAGCGGCGGCACGTGACGCCCACGTCGTCGGCCCAGACCACTTCGCCAGCGGCCGGTAGCTCGGTCACGGGCACGCCGTCCTTGATCGTGTCGAACGGTTCGTGTCCCGAAGCCCGGATCAGGCGCAGCGCTCCGACGAACCGGCCGGCATCCTCGCCGCCCACTGGCAGACCGTGGGCCACGCTGATCGCGTTGTAGAGGTCGACCAGCCAGTTCACGCGCGGCAGACCGCCCTTCATGGCGCGCTGCCCGAGCGCTTCCACGGAAGAGGGCGTGCGCTGCGGCTTCGCGCCGAAGCTGCGATAGGCCTCCTGCCAGGCCGCGAGGTGAGCGTGCGATCCCGCGGTCGGCCCGGATCGAGCCGCGGCTTCGGCGGCCGCCAGCCAGGCCTCCGATTCGGCGTCGGTCGGCGCATTGCAGATGCCGGAGACCAGCAGCGCGATGGCAACGAAGTCGGGCCTCAGGACCTGGACCGCTGCGTCGACGTCGACCTGAGTCACGTCCATGCGGGCGATGATATCAAACTGAACGCATAGTTCAGTATACTGACCGCGTGAACGATCCCCGGCGCGTCGAAGCGGCGCTGGCGCACAACCTGCGCGACTGGCGGGCCCGCCGCGGGTGGAGCCAGGCAGCGCTGGCGTCGCGGGCCGGCGTCAGCAAGGGCATGCTGGTCCAGATCGAGCAGTCGCAGACCAATCCGTCGATTGCCACGCTCTGCAAGCTGGCCAATGCCCTCGGCGTGGCGCTGCCGCGCCTGGTCGAAGTCGCCGACGAGCCGGTGATTCGACACGTGTCACGCGACGAGGTGGCCTGGCTGTGGCGCGGGCGCGGCAAGAGGAGCGCCGCGGGCCTGGTCGGCGGAATCGAGGCCCCGATCCCGGTCGAGTTGTGGGAATGGAGGATGGGCCCGAACGACGCGTACCAGGCGCTGGCCCACCCTGCCGGCACACGGGAGATCGTGTACGCGCTCGAGGGAAGGGTCGTGGTCACGGTCGAGGGTGTGGAGACGACGATTGTCGCCGGTGAGTCCGCGGTGTTCCACGCCGACCGAGCGCACCGCTACGCGCCGTCCGGCGGCCGGGCCACGCGCTTCATGATGGTCGTCGTCGAGCCACTGGCCGCCCCCCTGGTCGATGTACCGCCTCACTCGCGCAAGGCGGCCATCGGATCGACCCGCGTCGCGCGCAGCGCCGGCAGCAGGCTGGCGCCGATGCCTGCCAGCAGCAGGACGACGAGGGACAAAGCAAAGGAAGGCAAGTCGAAGGGGCCAACCCCATAGAGCACGCCCGCCATCGCTTGTGCGAGGAACACCGCGGCGCCCAGGCCGAGCGCCCCGCCCATGGCCACCAGCAGCAGGCTGTGGCGCACGACCAGGCCGATGGTCTGGCTGCCGGTCGAGCCCAGCGCCATCCGCAACCCAATCTCGCGCGTCCGTTGGCCGACCGAGTAGGAGAGCACGCCGTAGATGCCGAGCGCGGCCAGCAGCAGCGCCGCCAACGCGAACAGCGCCAGCAGGGTCGCGCTCAGGCGCGGCAGGAACACGGCCCGCGCCAGGATCTGGTCCATCGTGCTCAAGCGGTAGATCGGCTGCTCGGGGTCGACGCTCCAGATAATGCGCTGGATCGCGTCACCCAGGGCTAGAGGGTCCTGTTCCGTGCGCGCCACGACCGCCATGCCCGCCATCGGGCTCTGCCGAAGCGGCAGGTATACCTGCTTCTTCGGCTCGGTATCGAGGCCCTGGGCCCGCACGTCGGCGACCACGCCCACCACTTCGCTCTTCCCGTGAGGGTTCTGCACGGTCTGACCAAGCGGGCTGCGATCGGGAAAATACCGCCGCGCCATCGTCTCGTTGATCACGCACGTGCGCGGGGCGGCGTCCACGTCACGGTCGTCGAGGAACCGGCCGGCCACCAGCCGGATGCGCATCGTGTCGAAGTAGCCGGGCGCGACAATCCGTACGTCGGCCAGCGGATCTTCGCCGCGCGGCGGCTGTTGGCCCTCGACGTTGAAGGGCAGGGCCATGGCCATCCCGACGTCCGACATCGGGAGCGCGGACACCGCGGAGGCGGCCCGGACCCCCGGCAAGCGGCGCAGGCGCTCGATGACGTCCTCGTAGAAGCGGGCCAGGGCCGGCCGGTCGCTGTACTTCGTCGTCGGCAACAGGACCTGGGCCCCGACCACGTGTCCGGCCTCGAAGCCGGGATGCACCTGCAGCAGCTTCGAGAAGCTCCGCATCATGAGCCCGGCGCCGACCAGCAGCACCAGGGCCAGCGCGACTTCGATGACCACCAGACCCCCGAGCAGGTGTCGGGCATAGGGGCTCGCGGTGGTGCCGGTCGATTCCGAGAGCTCGGCGCGCAGATCCGAGCGCGACGCGCGAAGGGCCGGGATGGTCCCGAACGCGAGCGCGACGATCACCGAGATGACGCCGGTGAAGGCGAGAATCCCGAGATCGACCTGCAGCGCCTCGATGCGCGGCAGTCGTGCCTCCGGCAGGTTGGCGAGCACACGGAGGCCGGCGAAGGCCGCCCCCAACCCGAGGAGACCGCCGCCGACGGCGAGCAGCACGCTCTCGGCCATGATGGGTCGAGCCACTTCCCACCGGCTGGCGCCCAGCGCCGCGCGGACCGCGAACTCCCGGGTGCGGCTCGACAGCCGTGCCAGGAGCAGGTTCGCCATGTTGGCGCACACGATCAGCAGCAGAAAGCCAACCGCACCCATCAGCACCATGAGCGCGGGACGCGAGGCCCCGACCAGTTCTTCGTGCGCGGCCACGATCCGCGCGCTCCAGCCCGCGTTGCTGCTGGCGTACTCGGCCGCAATCCGGCTGGCCAGCACGGCGATCTCGTCCTGGGCCCGCGCGACCGTGGCGTCGTCGGCGAGACGGCCGACCACCGTCAGGGATCGGGCTCGGCGCGAGCTACCGTGCAGGTCCTTCGGATCGAAGACGAGCGGCGCCCAGACCTCGACACCGGCGGCGGTCGGGAACTCGAAGCCCGCGGGCATCACACCGATGATGGTGGAGGGCTGCGCATCGAGGCGGATGGGCTGTCCGATCACTCGCGGATCCGCGCCGAGCACGCGCGACCAGAATCCGTGGCTCAGGACGACGACCCGCTCGGCGCCGACGGCCGCATCGTCGCGCGTGAAGGTCCGCCCCAGCATGGTCTGGGCGCGGAGCACCGTGAAGAGCTCGGGCGTTGCGCGCACACTCGGTACGTTGCGCGGGTCGCCGCGCCCCGAGAACGAGAAGTCCACGTGGCGATAGGCGGCCAGCGACCCGACGGACCGAAGCTCGGTCCGCCAGTCTTCGAACGTGGGGATGGAGACGCGATCCTGATTGCCTTCGGGGCTGACCTCCCACAAGACGACGATGCGCTCGGGGTCGGCGTACAGAAGCGGGTTGAGCACGACCGTCTTGATGACGCTGAAGATCGCGGTGTTGGCGCCAATTCCCAGCGCCAGGGTCGCCAGGGCGATCAGCGTAAATGTGGGCTGCCGAACGAGCGCGCGCCACGCGTGAGTGAAGGCCGACGACCAGTCGGACATGCGGTTCCTCGATTCCGGATCGGACGAGCGAAGTGACCTTAGCAGAAAAGGCCGTGCCGCGCTCGCGCGAGGCCGCGCCGTCCCGGCGCCAGGACAGGCGATCTCAGCCCAGACCGCCCACCGCAACGAGCTTGGTTTCGAGGTACTCGGCCAGGCCCTCGGCGCCGCTCTCGTGTCCGAGGCCGCTCTGCTTCCAGCCGCCGAACGGCGCCTCGGTGGCATGCGCGGCCCATTCGTTCACGCCGACGATGCCGAACTCGAGGCCTTCGGACAGCTTGACGGCGGCGCGCAGGTCGTTGGTCCACACGTAGGCCGCCAGGCCGTACGGCGTGCGGTTGGCGAGTGCCAGCGCCTCGTCGATCTCGTCGAACGGCGTGACCGGCATCACCGGACCGAAGATCTCTTCATCGAACACCGGCATGCCGGGCGTGACGCCGGCGAGGACCGTGGGCTCGAAAAAATAGCCGCGCGGCAAGGCCTCCGGGCGCTGCCCGCCAGTCCGCACCTGCACGCCGCGCTCGGAGGCGTCGTTGACCAGCGCGGCCACCCGATCGCGCTGGCGGGCGTTGATGAGCGGGCCCACCTGCACGTCCGCGTCGAGGCCGCTGCCTACCTTGAGCTGCCGCGTGCGGGCGGCTGCGTGATCGGCGAAGGTTTCGGCCACTTTCCGGTGGACCAGGAACCGCTGCGGCGCGACACACACCTGGCCGTTGTTGCGGAACTTGCTCGTCACGGCGCCGGCAGTGACCTGCTCCACGTCCACGTCGGGCAGGACGATGACCGGCGCGTTGCCGCCGAGCTCGAGCGACAGGCGCGTGACGGTGCGCGACGCGCCGTCCATCAGAATCTTGCCGACCCGGACGCTGCCGGTGAAGCTGATCTTGCGGACCGCCGGATGGTCCAGCATTTCCTGGCCCATCGCCTCGGGGTCGCCGTTGATCAGGTTGAGCACGCCTGCCGGGAGGCCAGCCTCGACCAGCAGCTCGGTCATCGCCATTGCGGTGAGCGGTGTGAATTCGGATGGCCGCCCGACGACCGTGCAGCCGGCGGCGAGGGCGGCGGCCCACGCCCGCGCTGGGTTGTAGGCCGGGAAGTTCCACGCGGTGATGACGCCGATGACGCCGAGCGGCTGGCGCAGGACGGTCATGCGCTTGGCGGCGACGCGCGACGGGATGGTGCGGCCGTACGCGCGCTTGCCTTCCTCGGCGAACCAGTCGAAGAGGTCCGCGGCGACCAGCCACTCGCCGCGCGCCTGAGGGAACGGCTTGCCCGATTCGAGCACCGTCGTGCGCGCGAGCGCATCGGCGAGCTCGCGCATCCGGCGCGCTGCCTGTTGCAGGATGATCCCGCGCTCGTACGGCGTGCGGCGCGACCACGCGGGGAACGCACGCGCCGCGGCCTCGATGGCGGCTCGACAGTCCTCGCGCCCGCCGAAGGGCACCGGGCGCACCGAATCCTCGCTTGCTGGGTTGATGACCTCCCAGGTTCCCCCGTTCGCCGCCGCGGTCCAGGCGCCGTCGATGTATTGCTGATAGGTGAAGGTCATGGCACTGCTCACCGCCTGATCGCCCGCCCCTCCCAGAAGCGGGCGTGACACCTGAAGCCGAGTCGCTCGTAGAGCCGGATGGCCGTCCCGTTTTCCGCCTTCACGTTGAGGGCGATTGTCTGAATGCCGCGATCGAGCAGGCGTCGTACGATGGCGGCCGTGACCGCAGCGGCGCAGCCCCGGCCTCGATGCGCGCGGTGAGTATACACATTGCCGATCGCGCCCACGCTCTCCTCGGCGGAGTAGAGGTGCGTGCCGCCGGCGGCGACCAGCCGTCCCCCTTGTCGCATCCCGAAAAAGGTGCCATCCCCCAGCTGGCCGCGCATGAAGAAGTCGGGGTCTTCGTGCGTGGCGTGCCCATCGGCGTACAACGCGAGCAGCTCGTCGTGGTGCGACTCATCGAGCGGCTCGACGGCCGATGCGCCGTCATGAGACACGAAGTCCGCGGGGCCCAGCGACATCCGGTGCATCAGACGCGACCAGTCCACCTCAAGGCGCCGGTTCAGGGCGACCAGGAACGGCTCGGGAATCTGCAGATGGCACGCGTCGATATCCGGCAGCGAGTCGAGTACGTCGGGGCTCCCGGCCGCCCAGAGGATCGGGGTCTCGAATTCGCGGTAGAGCAGGGCAACGGAGGCACCGCTCGTGAACCACTCGCAGTACTGTGCTCGCCGCGAATCGAGATCGCCCAGCGCGTAGACGGACCAGTACCGATCGTGGTGGAGCAGCCGGCGGATTGCCGGCGGGGCGAGCGCCGGCCGCGATGAGCCACGTTCCGTCATGTGCTCATTGTCAACATGACGCCGCTACTCTGCGTACGCCTGGCGGCCGCCGACCCAGGTCTGGGTCACGCGCAGGGACGTCATCGCCTCGGTCGGCGTGGTGCGGATGTTGCCCGACAGGACCGTGAGGTCGGCCTGCAGGCCGGCCTCGAGGCCCCCGCGCAGGTCCTCGTCTCCCGACGCGACGGCTCCCCCGCGCGTGTAGGCATCGAGGGCCTCGTCGAGCGAGATGGCCTGGTCCGCGGCAATCTGATGCCCGTCCGCGTCCGAACGGGTCAGGGCCGCCTCGATGCCGGCCAGCGGCGAGTCGTTCTCGACGACCGGGGCGTCGGAGGACAGCGCCACGGTGAGGCCGGCGTCGAGCATCGCCCGGATCGGATACGCTCGCGCCAGCAGCGCCTCGGGCAGGTACTGGCGGAAGTTGCGCCCGAGCGCGTGCAGGAAGATGGTCTGCGGCACGGCGATGACGCCGCGCCGGGCCGCACGGGCGAGCTGGTCCTCGGTGGGCAGACCGAAGTGCTCGATGCGATGCCGCATCGGCGCGGTGCCGAGCGCCGCGTAGACGCGAAGCACCTGATCGATCGCGACATCGCCGATGGCGTGCGTCGCGATCCGCCAGCCCGCGTCGTGGGCCTCGTGGGCGAGGGCGAGGAACTCGCGTTCGTCCATGCGCAGGACGCCCCGGGTGTCCGCATGGCGGTACCGCACGCTGAGCGCCGCGGTCGCCCCGCTCAGCCCGCCATCGGCGAAGAACTTCACGGTATCGATGCGGAGGCGGTCGGTCGCGTGCCGCCGCGGTGGCAGCGGCACCGTGCCGACGCCGTCGACCAGGCGCAGGGCCATGACGTTGACGCGGGCGGGCAACCGGTGTTCAGCGTCGAGGCGGAGGTATGTGTCCAGCAGCTCGGGTGCGACGCCAGCGTCGTTGGTGCTGGTGATGCCGCGCGACAGCTGGTGCTCGAGCGCCGCGGCGATCATGCCCGCGTATTCGTCGGCGGTGGGAGCGGGCATCCGCCGCAGCACCAGGCCCATCGCCCGCTCGGCGATCACGCCGGTCGGCTCACCATCGGGCCCGCGAACGATCTCGCCGCCATCCGGTGTCGGCGTGTCCCGGGTGATGCCGGCAAGGTCCAGCGCGCGGCTGTTGCAGGCGATGATGTGCGCACAGGTCCGCATCAGGACCACCGGCCGATCGGCGATCACCGCGTCCAGGTCGTGCCGCGTCGGCCCTCGTCCTTCGCTGAACCGCGCCTCGTTGTAGCCGCGGCCATAGAGCCAGGCGTCGGGGGGCAAGCGATCGGCATGGGCTCGCACGCGCGCGGCCAGGTCGGTCAGGCTGGCCGCGCTTCGCACGTCGAGCAGGGTGGTGAGGAGGTGACCGATCTTCCAGATGTGCGCGTGGGCATCGACGAAGCCGGGCAGCAGTGTCCCGCCCTCGAGATCGACGACCCGCGTCGCCGCGCCGCGGAGGTTCACGACGTCGATTTCGCGGCCGACCGCGACGATGCGGTCGCCGCCGACCGCCAGGGCCGTGGCGTCGTTCGGCCCCTGGCGGCCGGTCCATAGCGTGCCGTTGTAGAAGATGGTGTCGGCCGTCATCGATGACACGAAGCTGAGGAATTCGCCGCGCCATCCACGCCGT
>Ga0247822_10002512_pt1 | contig 11704 bp, 6 predicted proteins | sample 13C_Cellulose_Da_FD_192423 | JGI IMG/M metagenome (GOLD analysis project Ga0247822, IMG submission 192423) | Soil microbial communities from agricultural site in Penn Yan, New York, United States - 13C_Cellulose_Day30 | ecosystem: Environmental > Terrestrial > Soil > Agricultural land | place...
GTGCCGCGGCGCCAACGACATCGACGGTCGCGCCGACCTGTACGCGCTCGGCTGCCTGCTGTTCTGCCTGGTCACCGGCCGGCCGCCGTTCGATTATCCGTCGAACGGCGAGATCATCGCCGCCCACCTCAAGGAGCCGGCGCCGTTGGCGTCGAGCCGGCAGGCCGGGCTGGCGCCCGAGCTCGATCAGCTGCTGGCCCGCTGCCTGGCCAAGGATCCCGACGATCGCTTCGCGTCGATGGTCGAGCTGGCCGGCGCGATCACCGAGCTGCTCGCCGACGCCGATCGCAACCTGACCGCGCCCGGCTTCGCCCAGTCGTCGGCGCGCTGGCGCGGCGGATCGGTGTACACCGCGACCCTGGCCGGCGTCGCCCCGGCGACACGGCCGCTGCTGATCACGTCGCCCGACGCGCCGACCTTGCACGCGCGCCGGCAGCGACGCGCGGCGGTGGTGTCGAGCCTGGCCGCGGCGGTGGCGGTGCTGGCGGTGGCCGGTGGCGCGCTGTGGCGCGGCGATCGGCGCGGACCGGCGGCCGCTCCGGCGGCGTCGGCGAGCCCGGCCGCGCCGGCGGCGACGCCGGGCCGCGACGAGCCGGCGCGACGTGCGGCCGCGCCACCGATGGCGGACCGGCCCGCGTCGCCGGAGCGCGTCACCGCGCCCACTGAGACGGCGATGCCGATCGGACCTGCTCGCCACGATCGTGCACCCTCCGCGCCCAAGCGGCGCGCCGCGCCGGCGCCGCTCGCCGAGCCGGTGCCCGCGGCGCCTGGGCGCGCGGCGACCAGGCCGCGAGCCGATGTGCGGCCGCGCGCGAAGGCGAGCTCGCGGACGGTGGCCGGCGCGCCGCCGCCGGTGCGCATCGCCGCGCCGCGCGCGCCGGCGCCGCGGGCACGCGACGTGCTCGTGGACGTGGCTCGTGATGCCGCCCCAGCCGAACCGGCGTTGCGCGTGCGTGACCTGGATCGCGGCGATTAGGCCGTTGGCGCTGGCCGGCGCGCTGGCGACCGCGACCGCGACCGCGCGGCCGGCCGTGGCCCAGAACGCCGGGGCCGAGACCCTGTTCCGCGAGGGCGGACGGCTGATGGAGGCCGGCCGCCTGGCCGAGGCGTGCGCCGCGTTCGAGGCGTCGAACCGGATCGACCCGCGCGCCGGCACGCTGATCCGGCTCGGCGACTGCCTCGAGGCGCGCGGCCGGCTGGCGTCGGCGTGGTCGGCGTACACGGCGGCGCGGGCCCGCGCCCGCGATCCGCGCAAGCAGCAGCTGGCCGCCCGGCGGATCGCCGCGCTCGAGCCGCGGCTGTCGCAGCTGACGATCATCGTGCCGCGGCCGCGCCGCCTGGACGGGCTGGTGATCGTGCGCGACGCGCTGCCGGTCGACCCGGCGCTGTGGAACCGTCCCCACCCGGTCGACGGTGGGCCGCTGCGCATCGCGGTGCGCGCGCCCGGCCACGTCGCGTGGGAGACCTCGGTCGACGTGCCGCTCGAGGGCGGCAAGGTGCGCGTCGAGGTGCCCGCGCTCACCGCCGCGCCGGTGGCGGCGCCCGAGGTCGCCGCCGTCGTGACCGCGCGGCCGGAGGGCGGGGACGGCCTGACCGGCAAGCGCACCACCGCGCTGGCCCTGGTCGGGATCGGCGCGGTCGCGGCCGGCGGCGCGGCCGTGCTCGGCTGGCAGGCGCGCCAGCTCGCCGGCGACGCCGACGACGTCTGTCCGCACGTGGTGTGCGCCGAGGCCGACCGGGCCAACCGGCTGGTCGATCGCGCCCACGAGCGCGCGCTGTTCGCCAACATCGGCTTCGCGGTGGCCGGCGCCGCGGTGGTCGGCGCCGCGGTGCTGTGGATCACCGGCGGACCCGATCGCCCCGGGGTGGCGGTGTCGGCGACCGTCGACGGCCACGCCGCCGGCGCCGCGGTGACGGGGAGGTTCTGAGGTGCGGCCGGGTGCGGGCGCCGCGGCGGTCGCGATCGCGCTGGCCGCGGCGGCGTGCGCGGTCGACGCGCCCAGGTTCGTCGACGGCGACGCCGGCACCGACGCCGCGGCCCCCGCCGGCCCCCACGTCGAGGTCAACCCGGCCACGCTCGAGGTCGGCGAGGGCGGGCAGGTCGTGGTGCGGGTGCGCCTGTCCGAGCGGCCGCGCGCGCCCGTGATCGTGACCGTGCGCGCCAGCGATCCGCAGCGGCTCGAGGTGGCGCCGGTCAGCCTCGAGCTGAGCCCGGCGAGCTGGAACGTCGAGCGGGTGGTGACCGTGCGCGCGATCGGCGACGACGACGCCGACGACGATCAGGTCGCGGTGGTGTTCGCCGGCGGCGGCGTGGTCGCCGACGGCAGCGCCCTGGTGGCGATCACCGACGACGACGAGCTGCGCCTGGTCGTGACCCCGGCCGCGACGCTCCAGGTCGGCGAGGGCGGCAGCGCGCCGGTCCAGGTCCGGCTGTCGGCGCGGCCACGCGTCCCGGTCACGGTGGCGGTCTCGGCCGACCCGAGCGGCGTGGTCGCGCTGGCGCCGGCCCGGTTGACCTTCGCGCCGACCACGTGGAGCGTCGAGCAGACCGTCACGGTCACCGGCGCCGTCGATCTCGACGTGGTCGACGATCGGGTGAAGGTGACCCTCGCCCCCGACCTCGACGGCGTCGACCGGCACGCGCTCGACGTCACCGTCATCGACGAGGACGTGCTCAACATCCTGGCCACGCCGGCCAACCTCGGCACGCTGGTCGAGGGCGGCAGCGGGCGCACGCTGCAGGTCCGGCTGACCCAGCAACCGTCCGGCGCGCTCACGATCGCGCTGGCTGCAGCCCCGGGCGACGCGGTGACGCTGACCCCGCCGACGCTCGACTTCGATCCGGCGACGTGGTCGATGCCGCGGACGGTGACGGTGGCGGCGCCCGACGACGCCGACGTGAACGACGAGCAGGTCACGATCACCCTGTCGGCGGCCGGGCTGGCCAGCCGGACCGTGACCGCGACCGTCGCCGACGATGACGTGCAGGCGCCGGTGGTCGCGCCGACCGCGGTGACCCTGGCCGAGGGCCAGCACGCGACCGTCGGGGTGCGGCTGGCCCACGATCCCGGCGGTCCGGTGCAGGTCACCGCGGCGATCGTCGGCGCGGATCTGGTCGCGGTCAGCCCGGCCCAGCTCGTGTTCACCAGCGCGACCTGGGCCCAGCCGCAGGCGGTGACCGTCACCGCGCGCGACGACGAGGACGACGCCGGCGGCCAGCACCACCGTCCGCTTCGGCGTGGTCGGCGGCGACAGCGCCGATCTGATCGCCACGGTCAGCGATCGGACGGTGATCGCCGGGTTCCCGCCACCGCACGACGGCGCCCCGGCCGCGCCGGCCGGCTGGCTGCACGCGGTCGAGGTGGTCGCGCCGCCCGCCGCGCCGGCGTGCCTGCACCTCGACAAGATCGTCGTCGAGGTCGCGGCCGTACCGGCGCTCGGACCGGCCCAGGTCCAGGTCGGGCTGTACCGGCGCAACGGCAGCTCGCCGCGACGCCTGCTGTTCGCCGACGCGCCGCGAACCGTGACCACCGGCACCAACCGGTTCTCGATCAGCGCCGACGTCGCGACCGGCTGGCCGATGTGGATCGCCATCGAGGCCACCGACGGCGTGGTGCTGGCCGCCGGCGCCGACGACGTGCGCCACTGCGCGCGGTTCCACTGGTTCGGACAGCCGCTGCCGGAGCGCTTCGACGACGGCGCGCCGATGAGCTGTGACTGGCGGCGACCACCGGCGGTGTGGGTGATCGCGCGCGACTGCCCGTGAAGGGGACAGGATCCGGGGTCGCAAGCAGCGAGAATCTCTTCGCTTCCAGCATTAACCGCGAAGAGATCTGAGAGCTTCCGAATCGCTTCGCGGTTAACGCCAGAAAGCCAGCATTCTCCAGCTGTTGCGACCCCGGATCCTGTCCCCTACAAAGGCGGCCGGCTCGAGATCTGCACGACGTTGCCCTCGGGATCGCGGCCGTCGCACAGCTCGATCGTGCCGAACCGGACGATGTCGCCCATGGGCACGCCGGCGGCGAGCAGGCGGGCGCGCTCGGCGGCGACGTCGTGCGCGTGGAAGGCCAGCTTGACGTAGGCGTCGAGCCGCGCGGGCGGGTCGGCCGGGACGGCGGGCGCGCCGGGGGGCAGGGCGTGGAGCGCGATGCTGCAACCCTCGGCGTCGAGGCGCACCCAGCCGTCGGTGTCCTCGACGACGGTGAGGCCGAGGACGTCGGCGTAGAACCGACGCATGCGGGGCAGATCGTCGACGAACACGATGACCGTCGCGAGCTTCATCGGGGCCTCCTTGCAGCCCCAGGGTAGCCGCGGCGGCGTGGCCGCGCCTGCGCAGTGCGCGGTGCGCGGTGCGCGGTGCGCGGCCGGCCGACGAAAATTCCGTCGCGGTTCGTCTCAAAAGGGCAGCGATGCTGCGCCGTTGCGATGGGGGAACGTGTCCCCTACCGTCGGAAGGGCTGGTCGGCGCCGCGCGCGGGGAGCCACGACGGGCCGGCGCGCAGGTACTCGTCGGCGGCGCGCGCGGCTTCGCGGCCCTCGGCGATGGCCCAGACGATCAGGCTCTGGCCGCGGCGGGCATCGCCGCAGGCCCAGACGCCGGGGACGCTGGCGGCGTAGCGGGCGTCGGTGGCGACGTTGCCGCGGCGGTCGAGGGTCAGGCCGAGCTGCTGGGTGAGCGCGGTGGTGTCGGGGCCGGTGAAGCCGAGCGCCAGGATCAGCTGGTCGCAGCGGATGCGGACCTCCTCGCCGGTGGGCAGGAGGTCGGCCGGCGAGCGCACCGGGCCCGCGACCGGCGCGGCCAGCCGCTCGGCGACCAGGGTGGTCAGCTTGCCGCCCTCGCCCTCGAGACGGACGGTGCGCAGCGCGAACTCGCGCACGCCGCCCTCTTCCTGCGACGACGAGGTGCGGAACACCAGCGGCCACTCCGGCCACGGGTTGTCCGGGTTCCGGACCGTCGGCGGCGCCGGCATGATCTCGATCTGGTGGGCGCTGGCCGCGCCCTGGCGCAGCGCGGTGCCCAGGCAGTCGGAGCCGGTGTCGCCGCCGCCGAGGACGATCACGTGCTTGCCCTGGACGTCGAAGCGCGCGGCCGGCTTGTCGCCGGCGACCACGCGGTTCTGGTCCTCGAGGTAGTCCATGGCCATGAGCACGCCGTCGAGGTCGCGGCCGGGCACGTCGAGGTCGCGGCCGCGGCGGGCGCCGATGGCGATGATCACCGCGTCGTGCTCGGCCTTGAGCCGGTCCCAGGTCGGCTCGACGCCGACCCTGACGCCGCAGCGGAGCTCGACGCCCTCGGCGAGGAGCTGCGGCAGCCGGCGATCGATCACCGACTTCTCCATCTTGAAGTCGGGGATGCCGTAGCGGAGCAGGCCGCCGGCGCGGTCGTCGGCCTCGTACACCGTCACCGTGTGGCCGGCGCGGGCCAGCTGCTGGGCGGCGGCGAGCCCGGCCGGGCCGGAGCCGACCACGGCGACGGTCTTGCCGGTCCGCGCCCGCGGCGGCTCGGGGGTGACCAGGCCGGCCTCCCACGCGCGATCGCTGATCGCCTTCTCGACGTGCTCGATGGTCACCGGCGCGCCGTCGAGGGCGAGCACGCACGACGCCTCGCACGGGGCCGGGCACAGCCGGCCGGTGAACTCGGGGAAGTTGTTGGTCGCCGACAGCCGGCGCCACGCCTCCTGCCACTTGCCGCGGTAGGCGCGGTCGTTGAAGTCGGGGATCGGGTTGCCGAGCGGGCAGCCCTGCATGCAGAACGGCACGCCGCAGTCCATGCACCGTCCGCCCTGCTGCCGGAGCTGGTCCTCGGGCTCGTGATCGTCGACCTCGCGCCAGTCCTTGAGCCGGAGCGCGATCGGCCGCCGCGGCGCGGGCGCGCGCGGCCACTCGAGGAACCCCGTCGGCTTGCCCATCAGCGACCCCCTCCCGACACGACCGCGAGGCGAGGGCGAGCCGACGCGCGGCGCGCCTGCAGCACGCGACGGTAGTCGACGGGCATGACCTTGACGAAGCGAGGCACCATGAGCTCCCAGTTGTCGAGGATGCGGCGGCCGACCGCGCTGCCGGTCAGGCGCACGTGGTCCTCGATCAGGCCGTAGACCAGGAACAGGTCGCTCTCGTCGACCAGCGACTCGAGCTCGACCATCTCCTTGTTGACCTTGTCGCGGAAGGTCTTGTCCTTGTCGAACACGTAGGCGGTGCCGCCGCTCATGCCGGCCGCGAAGTTGCGACCGGTCGGGCCGAGCACCACCACCGCGCCGCCGGTCATGTACTCGCAGCCGTGGTCGCCGCAGCCCTCGACGACCGCGCGGGCGCCGCTATTGCGGACCGCGAAGCGCTCGCCGGCCAGGCCGCGGGCGAACAGCTCGCCGGCGGTCGCGCCGTACAGCGCGGTGTTGCCGATGATGACGTTGTCCTCGGCGACGAACTTGGCCTCGGCCGGCGGCCGGATGGCCAGCCGCCCGCCCGACAGGCCCTTGCCGACGTAGTCGTTGGCGTCGCCCTCGAGGTGCAGCTCGACGCCGGCCGACAGCCAGGCGCCGAAGCTCTGGCCGGCCGAGCCGGTGAAGTGCACCTTGATCGAGCCGTCGGGCAGGCCGCGGGCGCCGTGGCGGCGGGCGATCTCACCCGACAGCACCGCGCCGGCGGCGCGCTGGGTGTTGTCGATGGGCAGGCGCACCTCGACCGGCTTGCCGTTGACCAGGTCGGGGCCGACCTGGGCGCGCACGGTGTCGAGGATCTGCTGGTCGACGTGGAAGGTCAGCGTCCACGGCTCGAGGCCGACGAAGCGGCGCGGCTCGGTGGCGGCCGCGGCCGGCTGGTGCAGCACGGCCGACAGATCGAGCGTGCGCGCCTTCCAGTGCAGGGTCGAGCGGGTGCGCAGCAGGTCGGTGCGGCCGACCATGTCGTCGATGCGGCGGACGCCGAGCTTGGCCATCAGCGCGCGCACGCTCTCGGCGATCATGGTGAAGAACGCGACCACGTGCTCGGGCTTGCCGCGGTAGTTCTTGCGCAGCTCGGGATCCTGGGTCGCGATGCCGACCGAGCAGGTGTTGAGGTGGCACTTGCGCAGCATCACGCAGCCGGTCGCGATCAGCGACGCGGTCGCCATGCCGAACTCCTCGGCGCCGAGCAGCGCCGCCACCACCACGTCGCGGGCGGTGCGCATGCCGCCGTCGGCCTGCAGCCGGACCCGGCCGCGCAGCCGGTTCTGGACCAGCACCTGCTGGGTCTCGGCCAGGCCGAGCTCCCACGGGATGCCGGCGTGGCGCAGCGACGACATCGGCGACGCGCCGGTCCCGCCCTCGAAGCCGGCGATGACGATGCAGCCGGCGCGCGCCTTGGCGACGCCGGCGGCGATGGTGCCGACCCCGACCTCGCTGACCAGCTTGACGCTGATCCGCGCCGGCGGGTTGACCGCCTGGAGGTCGTAGATGAGCTGGGCGAGATCCTCGATCGAGTAGATGTCGTGGTGGGGCGGCGGCGAGATCAGCGTCACGCCCGGGGTCGAGCAGCGGACCTTGGCGATGCGCTCGTCGACCTTGTGGCCGGGCAGCTGACCGCCCTCGCCGGGCTTGGCGCCCTGGGCGACCTTGATCTGCAGGTCGTCGGCGTTGACCAGGTAGTCGGCGGTGACGCCGAACCGGCCCGACGCGATCTGCTTGATCGCGCTGCGCCGCCAGTCGCCGTGCTCGTCCTTCTCGAACCGGTGCGGCTCCTCGCCGCCCTCGCCGGAGTTGGACTTGCCGCCCATGCGGTTCATCGCGATCGCCAGGGTCTCGTGGGCCTCGGCGCTGATCGACCCGAACGACATCGCGCCGGTGACGAAGCGGGTGACGATCTCGTCGACCGACTCGACCTCGTCGAGCGGCACCGCCGCCGTCGGATCGACGTCGAGGTCGAGCAGGCCGCGCAGGGTGGTCAGGCCCTGGTCCTCGTCGTCGCACAGCTGCTGGTACTCGGCGAACCGCTCGCGCGCGACCGCCGGGTCCTCGGCCGCGACCGCGGCCTGCAGCGCGGCGATCGTCGCCGGGTTCCACTTGTGGCGCTCGCCGCGGCGCCGCCACGCGTACACGCCGCCGACCGGCAGCTCGTCGGCGATCGCCACCGCCTGGCGGCCGAAGCCGCGATCGTGGCGATCGAGCGCCTCGCGGGCCAGCTCGGTCACGCCGATGCCGCCGATCCGCGACGGGGTGCCGCCGAAGCCGCGCGCGATCAGCGCCTTGTCGAGGCCGATCGCCTCGAAGATCTGGGCCCCGCGGTAGCTCTGCACCGTCGAGATGCCCATCTTCGACATGATCTTGAGGATGCCCTCCTCGACGGCGTGGACGTAACGGGCGGTCGCCGCCGCGGCCGGGCCGGGCACGTCGCCGCGCTCGACCAGCGCCTCGACCGCGTCGAGCGCGAGGTACGGGTTGACCGCGGCCGCGCCGTAGCCGACCAGCAGGGCGAAGTCATGGACCTCGCGCGCCTCGCCAGTCTCGACCAGCAGGCCGGCCTGCATGCGGATGCCCTCGCGGACCAGGTGCTGGTTGACCGCGGCCAGGGCCAGCAGCGACGGGATCGCCACCCGCTTGGCGTCGACGCCGCGGTCCGACAGGATCAGCACGTTGCAGCCGTCGTCGATGGCGTGGACCGCCTCGCTGCACAGCCGCTCGAGCGCCATGGCCATGCCGCCCTCGCCGGCGCCGGCGTCGAACAGGGTCGACAAACGCCGGGTCTCGAACGCGCCCTCGCGGACGTTGGCGATGCGGGCCAGGCCGGCGTTGTCGAGGATGGGTGACGGCAGGCGGATCTGGTGGCAGGCCTCGGGGGTCTCGTCGAAGGTGTTGCCGTCGGGACCGATGTTGGTCTCGAGGGTCATCACCAGCGCCTCGCGGATCGGGTCGATCGGCGGGTTGGTGACCTGGGCGAACAGCTGGTGGAAGTAGTGGAACAGGGTCGGCGACTGATCCGACAGCACCGCCAGCGGGGTGTCGGTGCCCATCGAGCCGACCGGCTCCTTGCCGTCGCGGGCCATCGGCTCGACGATGTTGCGCAGCTCCTCGTCGGTGTAGCCGAACGCGCGCAGCTGGCGGGTGAGCTCCTCGCCGACGATCGGCGGCGCCGGCGGCGCGGCCTCGAGCTCGTGCATCTCGAACACGTTCTTCTCGAGCCACTTGCCGTAGGGGAAGCGGCCCGCGATGTCGTGCTTGAGCTCGTCGTCGCTGACGATGCGGCCCTCGACGGTGTCGACCACGAACATGCGGCCGGGCTGGAGCCGGCCCTTGGCGACGATGCGATCGGGCGGGACGTCGATGACGCCGGTCTCCGACGCCAGCACCACCCGATCGTCGACGGTGCGGACCCAGCGGGCGGGGCGCAGGCCGTTGCGGTCGAGGGTGGCGCCGACCAGGAAGCCGTCGCTGAACACGATCGCCGCCGGGCCGTCCCACGGCTCGACCAGGCTCGACGCGTAGCGGTAGAAGCTCTTGCGCTCCTCGGCCATCGCCTGGTTCCCCTCCCAGGCCTCGGGGATCATCATCATCATGGCGTGCGGCAGGGTGCGGCCGCCGAGGGTGAGCAGCTCGAGCAGGTTGTCGAACTGCGCCGAGTCGCTCTTGCCGGGGACGATGATCGGGTGCAGGCGCTCGATGCCGCCGTGGAACTTGGCCGAGCGGAGCTGGCTGCGGCGGGCGTCGATCCAGCCGACGTTGCCGCGCAGGGTGTTGATCTCGCCGTTGTGGGCGATGAAGCGGAACGGCTGGGCCAGGTCCCAGGTCGGGAAGGTGTTGGTCGAGAACCGCGAGTGGACCACCGCGATCGCCGACACCATGTCGGGGGCGTCGAGGTCGAGGTAGAACGGCTGCAGCTGGCCGGGCAGCAGCAGGCCCTTGTAGACGATGGTCTCGGTCGACAGGCTGGCGACGTGGAAGTAGCCCTTGGGGTCGACGCCGCGCTGGCGGATGCGGTTCTCGGCCAGCTTGCGGATCACGTACAGCGTGCGCTCGTACGCCGATGGCGGCACGCGGCGCATGCGGACGTAGATCTGGCGGAACACCGGCATGACCGCGCGCGCGGTCGAGCCGACGTGGCGCGGATCGATCGGCACGTCGCGCCAGCCGAGCACGCGCTGGCCCTCGGCGGCGACGATCTCCTCGAGGATGCGCTCGCAGGCGGCGCGCTCGGTCGGGTCGGGCGGCAGGAACACCTGGCCGATGCCGTAGCGGCGGCGGCGCGGCATCTCGAAGCCGAGGCGCAGCCCCTCGGCCTTGAAGAAGCGATGCGGCAGCTGGAGGAGGATGCCGGCGCCGTCGCCGGTCTCGGGATCGGCGCCGCACGCCGCCCGGTGCGCGAGCCGCCGCAGCACCTCGAGCGCGTCCTCGACGATCGCCCGCGATTTTTCGCCCTTCACGTGGGCGACGAAGCCCACCCCACACGCGTCGTGCTCGGTGGATGGTACGTACAGACCCTCGCCAGCGGACTGCGACATGACGCGTGGCAGTCTAACGCGACGCGTCAGCCATTGCATCAAAGTTCGTGCTCGGTTTCGTGTCGATTTCGGACGTGTGCGCAGCCCCGCACCGGCGGCGCCGTCGAGCACTCTCCCCGGTGGCTGGGGTTCCCGGGGGGATCGCTCTAGAATATCGCCCCTATGGTTCGACGCTGGCTTTGGGCCGCCGCCCTCGTCGCGGCCCTCTCGGGGTGCAAGGACAACACTGAGAAGAAGGCGGCGGCGGCGCCGGCCGGGGGGACCGGGGCGTCGGCGGCGGATGCCGCGCTGATCGCCCGCCGCGATGCGCTGCTGAAGAGCCGGTCGAGCCTGAAGGAGGAGCAGGCCAAGCTGGCCGCCGAGCGCCAGAAGGTGGTCGAGGCCGGCGGCGACACCACCGAGCTCGACAAGAAGGCGGCCGAGCTGCGCTCGCAGGAGGCCGAGATCTCGTCGCAGGAGTCCGACATGCTCGAGCAGATCCTCGAGCAGAACAAGGCGCTGCTGGCGGCGTCCGGCGGGGCGGACGCCACCGCGCAGGTCGCGGTCCGCGAGTCGGCGATGGCCGGCCGCGAGAAGACGGTCGCCGCGCGCGAGGACCGGGTCGCGCAGCGCGAGGCCGCGCTGGCCGAGCGCGAGCGGGCGCTGGCGGTGCGCGAGAAGGAGACCTGCGGCGCCGGCGCGGCGCCGACGACGATCATCCAGACCGTCGACGCCAAGGGCTCGAAGTACGATAAGAAGGACGTCGAGCCGACCCTGAAGAAGGCGCGCGCGGTGATGAGCGACCGCGGCATCCTGCCCTCGGATCTACCCGGCAACGTGCGCGAGCTCGAGAAGGAGGCGACCGCGGCGATGGCCGACGCCGACTACGGGCGGGCGTACCTGGCGGCCAACCAGCTGTTCAAGACCGTGTCGGTGCTGCCGATCGATCGCGGGTTCATCCAAGCGAAGTCGGCGCGCATCTCGGGCGTGGCCAAGGGCAAGAAGCTCGACGGCGGCGCGCAGAAGCAGGTCGACGACCTGTTCGCCGACGCGACCTCGAAATTCGTCGACGGCGACTACAAGGGTGCCAACAAGAAGCTGAACGCGATCTGGAGCCTCGTCGACTGAGCCCCAGAGACTTCCAGAGGCACTTTGGTGCCAACAAGAAGCTGAACGCGATCTGGAGCCTCGTCGACTGAGCCCCAGAGACTTCCAGAGGCACTTTTGTACGCTCGCCTGCGGCTCGCTGGGGGTGCC
>Ga0247822_10002514_pt1 | contig 11702 bp, 10 predicted proteins | sample 13C_Cellulose_Da_FD_192423 | JGI IMG/M metagenome (GOLD analysis project Ga0247822, IMG submission 192423) | Soil microbial communities from agricultural site in Penn Yan, New York, United States - 13C_Cellulose_Day30 | ecosystem: Environmental > Terrestrial > Soil > Agricultural land | place...
GTCGACGCTGATGGTGCCGAACCACGGCGTGCGGTCGGTCGCAGTCTCGTCGAAGTAGCGCTGATATCCGGCGCGGAGCTGGACGTCGACGGCGTTGTACGTGCGGACTGCGCGCGCGGAGTCCGCGGCGGCGAGCTCGGCATTGCGAGCGGTGGCGAGCGTGACGGCCTGGAGCTCGCGGGCGGCGGCGGGAATGGAGGCGAGCTCCTGACGAACGTCGGCGTACTGCCGCTCGAGACGATCGACGCGCAGCTGGATCGCGACGAGATCCGCGGCGGGGATGACGTGCTCGGCGACCTCGCGCGCCACCTCGGCGGCGAGCGCGCTGGCTTCGGTGCGGGCGTCGGCGAGGACCTGGCCGCGAGCCTCGAGCTCGCGCAAGCGGGGAAGGGCGGCGATCGCGAGCTCGGCGAGGTGGCGGGTGCACTCGGCGCGCGCAGCCGCGCGGCGAGCGCGCGCCTCGAACAGGCCGTCGATGTGGAAGGCGACGCCCGCCGTGGCGTAGCGGCCCGAGGCGGTGGAGGCCGCGGCTGCTCCCAGGTCGAGGACGGTGGTGTCGTCGGTCCGGTCGACGTAGCCGGCGCGTGCGAACACGGAGGGAGCGGCCGCGGTGGCGGCCTCGGCGTCGGCGGTCGCCTCGACGAGCTCGCAGTGGTCGTCGGCGAGGGCAGGGCTGACCGCCGCCGCGAGGAGGGCGGCGGTGATCGCGAGTGTCTCCCGCGGTTGTCTCCTGTCTCGCGGCGAGACAGGGCGACGGGGAGCGAAGTGTGCGAAACGTGCGAGGCGAGCCATCACGCCACGGCCTCGTGCAAGGGGTTTGCCTGGCACCTCGCTTGCTGAATGCCCGGGCATGGCGGTCGTGGCCGTACAGCTCCTGATCCTGCTCGCGTTGCTCAACCGGTACGTGTTCGGGCTGTACCTGCACCTCGTCACGCGCGGCCGCACCGACGACCGGGACCCGTCGTACGAGCCGACGGTGACGGTCGTGATCCCGCTCTATAACGAGGGTCGCTCGATCTACGACACGATCCACAGCGTCGCGCGCGTCGACTATCCGGCGCACAAGCTCGCGATCATCGTCGTCGACGATTGCTCCACCGACGACAGCCACGCCTGGGCGAGCCGCGCGCGCGACGAGCTGCCGAACGTGGTCGTGCTCAAGAACGCTTACAACATGGGCAAGCGCAAGGGCATCAACCATGCGGTGCGGCTCGCGCGCTCGGAGCTGGTGCTGTCGGTCGACTCCGACGTCATCGTGCATCCGAGCGCGGTCCGCGAGCTCGTCGCGCGGTTCACGCGCCCGGACATCGCGGCGGTCGGCGGCCGCGTGCACGTGTCCAACCCCAACGCGAACTGGCTCACCAAGCTGCAGACCATCAAGTACTACTTCGGTCAGGAGCACCTGAAGCACCTCGAGCGCTCGCTCGAGTCCGTGATGTGCCTGTCGGGCTGCCTCACGATGTACCGGCGGCACGTGCTGCTCGAGCTCGAGCCCGTGCTGGAGGATCGCAACCTCCTCGGCGTTCCGATCAAGTACGGCGAGGATCGCTTCCTCACGCATCAGATCGTCCGGCGCGGCTACCGCACGCGCATGACGCTCGACGCGATGTGTTTCACCAAGGCACCGACGACGCTCAACGGCTACTTCAACCAGCAGCTGCGCTGGAAGCGCTCGAACCTCGCCGACTTCGTGATCGGCATCGGCGATGCGTGGCGGCTGCACCCGCTGGTGTGTCTGCACTACCTCGCGCTCGCCGCGCTCGTCGCCGTGTATCCGCTCGTGATCGTCAGCCAGGCGCTGTCCGGAGATCTGCTGCCGATCATGACCATCCATCTCCAGTTCCTCGCGCTGCTCGCGCTCGTCTATCACGTCGCTCCGTCGGTGCGCCGCCTGCCGCCAGGCCTGCGCGTGCACCCGCTGTCGTTCTTGCCGATGGCGGTGCTGATGCCGGTCGCGTACCTCGTCCTCACCCCGCTCGGCGCCCTCACGCTCGATACGAGCAGCTGGGAGACGCGCGGTCACGTCGGGAGCCCCAGCCGATGATCGTCGCCGCCCATCAACCGCACTACCTCCCGTGGCTCGGTTACCTCGACAAGGTGGCCCGCGCCGATCGCTTCGTCGTGATGGACGACCTCCAGTACGAGGCGCAGAACTTCCAGAACCGCCAGCGCGTCAAGCTCGCGGCAGGTCCGCACTGGCTCACGGTGCCGCTGCACCATGCCGCGCGCGCCACGCGGATCTGCGATCGCCGCATCGACAACACCGGCTGGGGCGGCCGCCATCACTGGGCTGCACGCCATTGGCGCACGTTGGTCGTGCACTACGGGCGCGCGCCCGGATTCGCCCGCCGCGCCGGCGTGCTCGAGGCCGTGTATCGCACGCGCTGGGAGTTCCTCGTCGATCTCGACCTCCACCTGTTCGACCTCGCGCGGCTGTGGCTCGGGGTGACCACACCGATCGTCCGCGCCTCGACGCTGCGGCTGCGTGGTGCGCGCACGGAGCGCATCCTCAGCTTGTGCGAGGCGACCGGCGCTCGCACGTACCTGAGCGGCATGGGCGGATCGCTCGCGTACCTCGACGTCGGCATGCTCGCGCGCGCGGGCATCTCCGTCGCATGGCATCGCTTCGCGCACCCGGCGCATCCGCAGCAGTACCCGCGGCTGGGCTTCATCCCCAGGCTCGGGTTTCTCGATCATCTCTTCAACGTCGACGCAGGAGCTGCCGATGCGCTCGCGGCCTGAGCGCGTGGTCGCCTTCGGCGCGCATCCCGACGATCTCGAGGTCGGTGCGGGCGGCCTGCTCGCGCGCCTGGTCGCGGAGGGCTCGCGTGTGACGATGGTGGTGGTCTCGATCCCGCAACAGCTCGCGCGCCGCACCGAGGAGGCACGGGCGGGCGCACGCATGCTCGGAGCCGAGCTCGTCATGCTCGAGACCGAGCGCGAGTGCCGCGTCGAGGACATCCCGATGCACGAGCTCGTGCGGCGCTTCGATCTGGTGCTCGGCGATCTGCGGCCCGACCTCGTGATCTCGCACGCGGCGCAAGACCTGCACTGGGATCACGCGCTCGTCAACCGCGCGACGCTGTCGGCCATGCGGCGCCTGCCATGCGATGCGCTCGCGTATCTCTCCAGCCCCGAGCTCAACGCGCAGCCACGCGTGCAGGCGCAGTGCTTCGCCGATATCACGGCGACGATCGAGACCAAGCTCGCGGCGATCGCGTGTCATGTCAGCCAGCTCCCTCGCCTCGACATCGAGGCCTCGCGCGACCTCGCGCGCGGGACGGGCCGGATCGGCGGCTTCGGCTACGCCGAGGGGTACGAGGTCCTTCGCGTGCGGCTGTGATCGAGTAGATTCGCCGGCATGTCGCGCCTGCCGCTCCTCCTCGTCCTCGCCAGCGTCGCCTGCAAGTCGTCACCGCCGCCGAAGCACGACGTCGCGTCGCGGCGCGAGCCGGCCGTGAATCCGCTGCCCGAGCGGCCTACGGCGCGCGTCTACAACCAGATCTCGCGTACGGAGTTCAACCGCTGGGCCGTGCGCGAGAACCTGCCGCTCTACTGGATTCGCGACACCAACAACGACGGCGCGCTCGCGCCCGACGAGCTGACGACGCTGCTGTTCTATCCGCCCTCCAACCTCGACCTCGACGCCGCGTACGCGCGCATCGTCGCCGCCACAGCCAAGCCCGTCGACGACGTGTATCGCACGAGGGGGCAGAAGCGCCAAGCGCTGGTCGGCAAGGACCTCGATCAGGGCCGTCCGACGCTCGTGATGAACGATCTGTCGGGGCTGTCGGCCGATGACAAGAAGTTCGTCGGGCACATGATGGTCGTCGCGGACCTGATCGACGACCTCTACGAGACGCACAACGGCGCCGCGGCGCTCGCGTCGGAGCTGCCGGACGACGCCGCCAGCCACAGCCTGTTTCGCCGCAACCGCGGTCCGAAATGCGTGGGGCCCGCGACCGAGAAGGAGCCGCTGTGCTCTGCGATCCCTGGCGCGCCGAAGCCGGTGATCGATCTGTATCCCGCGGAGCTGCAGACCAAGGACAAGTGGTGTCAGGCGCTCGAGGCGCGCAAGGACGCCAAGACGCTGCTGACGCCGTTCACCGCCGTGCGCGCGAAGGGCGCGGACCTCGTCGCGGTGCCGTACACCGAGGCGTATCCCAAGCAGATGCAGGCGATCGCCGCGGCGCTCGGCGCCGCCGCCGACAGCGTCAAAGATCCGTCGGAGCAAGCACTGGTCGCGTACCTGCGCGCCGCGGCCGAGGGCTTCAAGACCAACAACTGGGTGCCCGCCGACGAGGCGTGGGCGAAGATGACCGTCGACAACTCGAAGTGGTACGTGCGCGTCGCGCCCGACGAGGTCTACTGGGAGCCGTGCGCCGCGAAGGCGGGCTTTCACCTCTCGTTCGCGCGCATCAACCAGGGCTCGCGCGCGTGGCAGCAGAAGCTCGTCCCCGTGCAGCAGGACATGGAGAACGCGATCGCGAAGGCCGCCGGCCGCCCGTACCTCGCGCGCAAGGTGACGTTCCACCTGCCGGACTTCATCGACATCGTCGTCAACGCCGGTGACGACCGCACGCCGCTGGGCGCGACCATCGGCCAGAGCCTGCCGAACTGGGGGCCGGTCGCCAACGAAGGCCGTGGCCGCACGGTCGCCATGGTCAACCTCTACTCGGATCCGGACAGCCTCGCGGCGCGCCGCTCGCAGGCCGAGAGCATGCTCGACGCGACGAGCATGACGAACTACACCGGTACGCAAGAGCCCGGGCTGCTGTCGACGATCCTCCACGAGGCGACGCACAACCTCGGACCCGCGCACGAGTACAAGGTGCGCGGCAAGAAGGACGACGACGTGTTCGGCGGCCCGCTCGCGTCGGTGATGGAAGAGCTGAAGGCACAGACCGGCGCGCTGTTCCTGCTCGAGCTCTTGCGCAGCAAGGGCGTCATCTCCGACGAGCTCGCGCGCCAGAGCTACGCGGACGCGATCGTGTGGGCGCTCGGCCACATCTCGCAGGGCATGTACACCGGCACCGGCGAGCGCAAGACGTACTCCAACGTCGCCGCGATCCAGATCGGCATGTTGCTCGATGCCGGCGCACTGAAGTGGGATGCGAACGCGACCGCCGCGAACGGGAGCGACAAGGGCGCGCTCGTGATCGACTACACGCGCATCACGCCCGTCGTGAACGACATGATGAAGAAGGTCGCGAGCATCAAGGCGCAGGGCAATCGCGCAGGCGCCGAGGCGCTGTCGAAGCGCTACGTCGATGGCACTACGGTGCCGCACGCGGTCATCGCGGAGCGGTTCTTGCGATTCCCGAAGGCGAGCTTCGTGTACGCGGTCAAGCTGTAGAGGTCATGCCTCGCCGCCCGCAGCCGCTGCTGATCCGGCTCACGCACTGGATCAACGTGCCCGCGTTCATCGTCATGGCGATGAGCGGACTGCAGATCTGGATCGCCTATCCGTTCTTCGGACCGCGCGGTGCGATGTGGGACTGGGTCCCTCTCTCGGGCTGGATGCCGCCGGAATGGATGCGCGCCGGTCAGTGGCTCGCGGGCGCGCGTCACCTGCACTTCGCGTTCATCTGGCTGTTCGTGATCAACGGCCTCGTGTACGTGGTGTATCTCGTCGTGTCGGGGCAGCGGCGGCGCCGCCTGTTTTGGCCGCCGCGCGACCTGCGGCCCGCGGTGCAGCAGTTCCTCTATTACGTGCGCCTGCGCAAGCAAGCGCCGGCGAAGGACCTCTACAACGGGCTGCAGCGCGCAGCGTACACGTCGGCGCTCGTGCTCGGCGTGCTCGAGGTGCTGTCGGGCTTCGCGGTCTGGAAGCCGGTGCAGCTGAGCTGGCTCGCGGCGATGTTCGGCGGCTACGACGGCGCGCGGGTGGTGCACTTCCTCGCGCTGATCGGTCTGTTGCTGTTCCTGGTCGCCCACGTGGTGATGGTGATCATCCACTGGCGCCAGTTCCCCAACATGATCACGGGCGGCACTCCTGAACCCGAGGAGGAAGCATGAAGCGGCGCGATGCACTGCGCGCGATCGCGGGCCTGCCGCTGGTCGCCTGCGATACGAGCAAGCCGAACAAGGGCGCGCTCGGCGGCATGGAGCGCTTCAACGAGAAGCTCGAGCGCGCGCTGCAAGGCGGCCGCGCGCCGACCGCCGACGAGCGCACGCCGATGGACGACTTCCCCGGCTATCACATCGCGCCCGAGGTGCCGCAGGTCCCCGATGACTGGAAGCTGATCGTGGGTGGACGGGTCGCCAAACCGCTCGCGCTCACGCTCGCCGACCTGCGCGCGATGCCGCGGATCGAGTCGCGCATCGAACATCACTGCGTCGAGGGCTGGAGCGCCGTCGCCGACTGGGCCGGCGTCCCGCTCTCCGAGATCGCCAAGGCGTGCGGTGAGAAGGAGAACCCCTATGTCGAGTTCCGCTCCTTCGACGCACCGAGCTTCAACGAGCGCGGCTACTGGTCGAGCTGGGATCGCGAGAGCGCGTTTCACCCGCAGACCATGCTCGCGTACGAGATGAACGGTGCGCCGCTCACCGCCAAGCACGGCGCACCGGTGCGGCTCTACGGCTCGATCAAGCTCGGCTACAAGATGGTGAAGTACCTCACCGAGGTGAGCTTCCTCGACCGGCGCACCGGCGGCTACTGGGAGAACCAGGGCTACGAGTGGTTCGCGGGCACGTAGTGTCCGGACGCCGGCGAACGAGGAGAGTGGCGGTCGTTAGCCGCGCGCGGCGACGTACGCACGGTTACGAGGAAAATTTGCGAGATCGCTGGCTCGCGGGCACATAGACGCGAGCGAGCGCGAGTCGGTATAGAGTGCCGGCGCCCATGCGTGGAAGGCGGTTCGGCTGAAGCCCTTTCTCGTTCCCGATGACTTCCGCGCGTTCATGAAGGCGGTCGTGGCGCGGCTCGACCGGCCGGGTGGCGCACGGGGGCTCGATGCCGAGGACGCCCTCGAGGCGAACTGCGGCTACGGCGGTCGCATCGACGGGGTCGACACGTATCGCTTCCGCTATCTCACCTCGGATGGGAAGCATCGCTGGGACCTCGTGGTCTCCGAGGAGCAGATCCGCGACATCGCCGACGGACTGTTGATCGAGATCGAAGGCTCGCCGTTCGAGCTGGCCCGCACGAAGCGCGGCACGCCGACGGGCTATCCGCTGCTCGTCTGGGGGCCGCACGCGCTGGATGCGCTGCACGTCCGCGATCGATTCGAGCTCGAGACGGCGATCGACATGCTGCACGACGCTTCGATCGACCAGCCACGGTTCTTGCGGCTGTGGTCGGCCGCGGAGGATCAGCTCGTCGCGGCGCTGTGGGACGAGTACAACGCGCTCTACGTCGTCGAGTCTCACGAGGGGTATGCGACCTCGATGGGCGACTCGACGTTGCGCGAGTCGTACGTCGTCGCGGATCCGGAAGGGCATCCACTCACGGTGCCGCTCGCCGACTGCGTGTCATGGGAGTACGCGCGCCGCGCGCTGCTGCAGTTCGTCGAGGAGGGTGATCTCGGGGACGTCGCGACGGACGGCCGCATCCCGAGCTCGTTGTTGATGATGGGCGAGGTCGATCGCGTCGCCGCGATCCAGGCGCGTGGCCAGGTGCCGACCGAGCTCGCGCGATCGAGCCTCGGGATCGTGCCGAGCGCCGGCGACATCACGCTGCCGGTGGAGCTCGGGATGGAGGTCGCCGCCTACGACAGCGTGCCCGACGAGCTGGCGATGCCACTCGGCCCGCTCGAGGCGGCGGCGTGGGCGCGCCGGCTCGTCGACGCGCTGCAGTCGCGCGCGCTGATCGAGCTCGTGCCGCGTGCGAACCTCGACGATCTCACGTACCAGCTCGCGGGCTTGCTCGAAGAGCACGACAGCGCGGCCGCCCAGTCACTCGAGGCGGCGAGCTGGCTCGCTCGCAAGATCGGCCTGCTGCGCGGCGTCGCTACGATGTTCGCGTCGGGCGAGCAGCTGCAGGTGCTGCTCCGCCGCTCGCGCCACGAGTGAGCGGCATGTGGTCTGCACGGCTCCGGCAGTGCCAGGAGGTGTCGCGTGTCCACCCTCAGAGTTTCCCTTGCCGTCGTCGCCGCATCGCTCGCGTGCACGCGTGAACGGGCGCCCGTCGCGCCTGCGGCGCACACCGAGACGCCCTCGGTGCCGGTCGCAGCGGACCTGGCCAAGACGGCGCCGCCGCCCCGCGAGGAGCGTCACCCCGAGGCGGTGAAAGAGCCCGACGAGAACGTCGTCTCCGCGATGGGCATGCGCGTGATCTTCGTCGACCCCGGCGCCGAGGAGCCCGAGCCCGTCGATGCCGCGATCGTGGTGTTGCACCCGACGCGCGGCAGCAAGGTCGGCGGCACGCTCGCGTTCCGCGAGACCAACGGTGGCATCGACGTGACCGCGAACGTGACGGGCCTGCCGAACGCGCGCCACGCGGTTCACGTGCACCTGTTCGGCGATTGCAGCGAGAAGGACGCGACCTCGGCGGGGCCGCACTTCAACTTCACCGGGAGCTCGTTCCGTCCAGATGGCAAGGAGATCGTGGGAGACCTCGGCGATCTCGAAGGCGCGGGCGGCGTGTCGACGACGCAGCTGCGGGTCGAAGGCGCGACGCTGCAAGGCAAGTTCTCGATCCTCGGCCGCTCGGTCGTCGTGCACGCGAAGCCGAACGATCGCAGGCGCCCGCCGGACGGCGCGGTCGGCCAGCGGCTCGCGTGTGGCGTGATCGGCGTGTCGCCGGCGCCGACCACCGAGGAAGAGCTCGCCGGTCGTTAGGTGTTCTCCGATCGGCGCCCTAATTGTCGACGTAGAACGGCTGGCTGCGCGAGATCGCGGACCCAGCCGGAAACTCGAACGGCGGTCCGAACCGGCCCTCGCTCGCCTGCGGGAACCCGGTCTCGGTCGCGACCTGCATGAAGTAGATCTTGCCGGGCTCGAGGAGCTTCGGATCGAACGCCAGGCTGGTGTGGTCCGGAGGCAGGAACCACCGGTGACGCACCACGACCGCTGGTGGATCCAGCGGCATCGTGCGCTCCACGAGCGCGACGCTGATGCGGTCCGGCGCGATGCCACCGGTGATCGTCCACGTCAGCATCGCCGGCTCTCCGAGCGGCACGCCCACGGTCTTGTAGGGGGTGTCGAGGTTGACGCCGGCGAGCCTGAGCTCGCTCGCCATGGCCGGATCCGCCGGGGGTGGGGGCTCCTCGCAACACGGCGCGCTGGTGCACGGCTCCGACGCGAGCCGGTGGAAGACCTGGATCCCGGTGTACGCGAGGGTCGACCTGTCGAGGCGATCGACGAGGTCGAGGAGCACCGCGGTGTGGCCGGGCAGCGCCGGCGGGTAGAGCTCGATCTGATCGAAGGTCGCCGTCTGCTGCGCGGGAACGCTGGTGACGTCGACCAGGTCGTACGAGAGCGGTGCGATGTGCACCACCCCGTGCTCCGGCGATGGAGCCGCGTAGATGGCGTAGCCGCGACGCCACGGCGGGATGCTCGGGAAGAGGTTGCCGAGGCGCGCGAACAGACGCGGCACGTCGATCGCCACGTGGACGCAGCGCGAGCGCATGAGCGGCTGCAGCTGGATGCTGGTCTGGGTGACCGTGCTCTGCGCCATCGTCACGCTCGCCTCGCCGCGGTCGTAGACCTGCCCGAGATACGGCCGCCCGGCGGCATCGGGTTGGTACTCGCGAAAGGCGAACACGCGATCGCCCTGCGCGCCGTCGAGGAGCCCTGCGGTCCAGCTGATCGTCGCGACACCGGCGTTCGCGGTGTGCGTGCTGCGCGTCCACACGCCATTGCTTCCGAAGTTGAATGCGCCCACGAGCGGGACGCCGTTCGCATCGGTGATCGAGACCTGGAGCTGGGTCCCGCTCGCCGCGGCGATCTCGTCCGGACGGCGCCAGTCGACGAGCGTGATGCCGGGGGCGAGTCCGGTGCTCAGGCGCTCGGTCGGGATGACGAGGCCGGGAGAGGCCTCTTCGGTCTCCACGCGGAGTCGATACAACGTCTGCTCCGGCAGCTCGAACGAGAACGTCCCTGGCGCATCGCACGTGCGGTCGAGCATCGAGTCGCCGACGAACGCCGTGGGGCAATCCCTCGCGAGATCGACCGCGCCCACGCTCGTGACCGGCGTGCCGTCCTTGGCGTTGTGGATCTGCACGCGCGTCAGCGTGCCTTCGACGCGCACGGCGGCGGCATCCCCCGGCGCATCGGGCTGCGCCGATGGCTCGACGCCGAACACGTACTGGCAGCCGGCGAGGAGCATCACGAGGCCGGCGAGCCGCATCCGACTATCCTCGCATAGCTCGCCGCCGCCTCACGCCTCCGTGACGCCGATCAACTGGCGCGCAGCCGCGAGGAGGTTGATATCGGTCGTGCCGGCACCGAGCTCGAGGAGCTTCGCATCGCGGGCGAGCTTCTCGAGCCCGAGCTCCTCCATGTAGCCGTACCCACCGTGGATCTGGATCGCCGTGAGGGCGGCATCGACGGCGAGCTGCGCGCTCATCGCCTTCGACGCGTTGATGTAGGGCAGATCGCGCACACCGTGCTGCTGCATCCACGCGAGCCGGAACACGATGTTCTCGACGGTGCGCAGCTTCAGATACAGGTCCGCGATCTTGAGCTGCACGGCCTGGAACTCGCCGATCGCGCGGCCGAACTGCTTGCGCTCGCGCACGTACGCGAGGCTCGCGTCGAAGCAGCGCTCGATGATGCCCCACGCCATCGACGGCACGCCGGAGCGCTCGTTACCGAGGCTCTCCTTGGTGTCGCTGCGCCCGCCGCGTCCCTTCTCCTTGCCGCCGAGCAGGTGCTCCACTCCGAGCTTCACCTCGTCGAAGAACACCTCGCTGGTCGGGGAGTCGCGCATGCCCATCTTCTTGAACGGCGGCCCGACCGTGACGCCGGGCATGTCTCGCTCGACGATGAACGTCGCCATCCCCTGCGCACCGTCGGCTTCGCCGCGGTCCACCTTCGCGTAGACGAGGAACACGTCGGCGCCCGGGCCGTTGGTGATGAACGTCTTGCTGCCGGTGAGCACGTAGCCATCGCCGGTGGGGCGCGCCGTGGTGCGCATCGAGCCGAACGCATCGGAGCCCGCGCCCGGCTCGGTGAGACACCACGCGCCGATCTGCTTCAGCGTTGCGATCGGCAGGCCCCAGCGCTCGATCTGATCCGCCGTGCCCTTGGCGACGATCGCGCCGCCGACCAGGCCCATCGAGACCCCGAACCCCATCGCGAACCCGGGCGACACGCGCGACAGCTCCTTGACGACGACGTGCATCATCATCGGGTTGCCGACGGACTTCGCGAGCTGCTTGTCCTCGTCATCGGCGTCGAGCGTGACCTCGCCCGCGCGAAGCTTCGCGATCCGCTTCTTGACCGCGCCGCCGAGCATGGCGTCGAAGCCGAACGTCTTGGCCATCAACTTCATCAGCTCGAACGGCATCTCGGTGCCGGCCTCGAGTGCAGGGATCCGCGGCACGAGGTTCGCCTGACACCACTGACGGATCACGCCGGCGATCATCTGCGACTGCTCGTCGAGCTGGAACATGCGGGCATCGTAGCTCAGCGCTCGACGAGCACGACGTCGGCGAGGCGCTCGATGCGCGCGTTCTCGCCGGGACCATCGGCGCTGATCACCACCGCGCCCTTGTCGCCATCGAGAGCCAGGTGGACGAAGCGCCCGGGGGCGAGGC
>Ga0247822_10002516_pt1 | contig 11702 bp, 10 predicted proteins | sample 13C_Cellulose_Da_FD_192423 | JGI IMG/M metagenome (GOLD analysis project Ga0247822, IMG submission 192423) | Soil microbial communities from agricultural site in Penn Yan, New York, United States - 13C_Cellulose_Day30 | ecosystem: Environmental > Terrestrial > Soil > Agricultural land | place...
AAATTACTTGCCAGCCTTGTAGGTTTCAGCTGCTTTCAGGATTTCAGCGCGCGCTTCTTCCAGATCGCCCCAACCAGCTACTTTTACCCACTTACCTTTTTCCAGATCTTTGTAGTGTTCAAAGAAATGTTCGATTTGCTTCAAGGTAATTTCCGGCAGGTCTTGCAGGGTTTTTACATTGCTGTAAATGGTGGTGAGTTTGTCGTGCGGAACTGCAACGATCTTGGCATCTTCGCCCGCTTCGTCAGTCATCTTCAATACGCCCAGCGGGCGGCAGCGGATAACTGAACCAGCTTGTACTGGTTGCGGGAATACCACCAATACGTCAGCTGCATCGCCATCACCGCACAGGGTGTTAGGAATGTAACCGTAGTTGCATGGGTAGTACATAGCAGTGCTTACCAAACGGTCAACAAACAGTGAATTACTGTCTTTGTCGATCTCGTATTTGATGCCGCTGTTCATCGGGATTTCGATCACAACGTAAAAATCGTCGGGCAGGCTTTTGCCGGCAGGGACAAGTTCAAAACTCATGGTGTGTTCCTGAGGTTTATGGTTGAAGGTAATTGGTTAAACGTTATTCGCTATGAATGACGGTTATTGAGTATTAATAGAGCTGATAGGCGGCGGATTCTACCACAACAAAAAGGCGGCGATAGCAGCGACTGCGACTGTCGCGATCATCAACGCCAGCCATGCTTTGCGGCGGTTCTGGTGTAAATCGGGTTCGATGCGGTTGCCGGGCGAAGTGGGGCGGGTTTTCCAGCGTTTGGGTTCGTTGCTGGGGAGTTTGCGCTCAACCGGCTTGCTCAATTCATCAATGGGTTTGCGGATGCGGGTTTTGCTGTCTTCGAGATCGGGGGCAACTATGCGGAAGGTGTATACATCCAGGCGCAGGCGGTCGCCATTGTTGGCGGTGGCATTGTCGATGCGCAATTCATTCAAAAAGGTGCCGTTGGCTGAACCCAGATCCTTGATACGTAGATGATTCCCTTCGATGCTGATTTCGGTGTGGCGACGCGATAAATGGGTGCCGGGAATGACGATGTCGCACTGGTTGCCGCGCCCGATAATCATGCTGCGTTCGGGCGGCAAGATAAAATGCTTCCCTGCCAGCCAGCTGCTGTCGGATACCAATCGCCAGGGGGCGACATAGGCATCTTTGGATTTGTCGGGCAGGCTGCGTGGATCGAGCACGATAATTTCGGCATTGCCGAGTTTGATAATATCGCCCGGCAGGATTTCTTTTTGGGTGATGCGCTGACCGTTAACAAAGCAACCGCTGCTACTGTTGTGGTCCTTGAGAAAATACTTGGTGTTTTCCTGGATGACTTTGGCGTGGAGTGGGTCTATATCCGCTTCGTCGATCACTAAATGGTTGTCGGCTGCCCTGCCTATCGAGAAGAGTTTCTCAACGACCCACACAGGTGGACGTCGATTGTCCTTAAAATGAAGTTTGAGCATGGCAGATTCCGTATTTTTGTCGTCAAAAACGTTATTTATGCAACTATCTACCCTGAATTTGCCTGATGTGTGGCGCCGATCCTGTGATCATAAAGACCTTATTACTGAATTCTATTAACTCATAACCCAAAGGGCAATCATATGACTGATATTACCGGGCAATCGTCTCAATCTACCCCCATTCCAGCCCTTCCGCCGGTCAAAAACCGGGTGGTTATCCACTATTGCAACCTGTGCCGCTGGATGCTCCGCTCGGCGTGGCTGGCGCAGGAGCTATTGGGTACCTTTGACGGCGAGTTGGACGAGGTGGCATTGCATCCTGGTACCGGTGGAGTTTTTCATGTCTGGCTTAATGATGAGTTGATCTGGGACAGGGTTCGCGATGGTGGCTTCCCGGAAGCCAAGGAACTTAAGCAGCGCGTGCGCGATCTACTTTGCCCGGAGCGCTCACTTGGGCACAGCGATGGCCATAAGAAAGAGGACTGACTTTTGTAACAAATCGTTTCTGTAATGGTTAGTTTTTAGCCTTTTTACTGTTTTACGCAGGGGTGGCTGGCATAATGGCGCCTGTCCTCCGTCCCGGGTTATAGATGGCAATCTTGGATTGATAAAGGTTGTTACCCAGGGAACATTCACCAATCGGATTTATTCATGCAGCTACTTTCTCCGTTTTACCGTTTGCTTGACAAATTCTACCGCGCTGTCGTTATCAATCGCCCCCTTTTGATGTTGGCCTTGTTGGCGGTGTTGACTGTCCTGTCGATGCTTGCCATGAAAAACCTGAAGCTGGACGCATCCTCCGATTCGCTCACCCTTGAGCACGACACCTCCATCGATTACTACCGCGAAATTTCCAAGCGCTACCAGAACGGCGATTTCCTGGTTCTGACTTACACACCCAAAGCCGATATGTTTTCCGATGAGTCGGTCGACCTGCTCAAGCAGCTGACTGATGAGCTGGAAAAAGTGGACGGTGTGGCCAGCGTTTTTTCGATGATCGATGTCCCGCTGCTGTACAGCCCTATGCGTCCACTGGCGGAGCAAAAAGCCTCGACCCGCACACTGTTGACGCCAGGTGTTGATCGCGCGATGGCCAAGCAGGAATTTTTGAACAGCCCGATCTATCGCAAAATGTTGTTGAGCGCAGATAGCAAAACCTCTGCGATCCTGCTCAATCTCAAAGTAAACAATGAATATATTGAAATGGCGCGTCACCGCGATGCCTTGCGCTTAAAGCGTGACAATGGCGGTCTGACGATTGAAGAAACCAAAGAGTTGGAAAAAGTCGCTGCTGATTTTCTTGCCTATCGTACCGCTGCTGCCGTTAAAGATGGTGAGCGCGTTGAAATTGTGCGCGGCATTGTGGCCCGTTACGAAAATAAAGCAGAAATTTTTCTCGGCGGTGTAAGCATGATCACCACCGACATGATCACCTACATCAAAAGCGATCTGGTGGTATTCGGTGCGGCACTGATTGTATTTATTGTAGTGATGCTCGCGTTTTTATTCCGCGAATGGCGCTTTGTGATTTTGCCGCTAACCGCATGTTTGATGTCAGTTATTTTTATGCTCGGCTGGTTGAGTTGGATTGATTGGCGGATGACCGTTATCTCATCCAACTTTGTTGCCTTGTTACTGATTCTGGTCTTTGCATTTACGATTTACCTGGTGGCGCGCTATCGCGAAATCCAGGCGCAATCGCCCGAGCTTGAACAGTCAGAATTGGTGATGGCGGCTGTGCGCGCGATGGTGGTTCCCTGTTTGTATTCCGCGCTCACCGCGATAGTGGCATTTATGTCACTGGTCGATAGCGGCATTCGTCCGGTAATTGATTTTGGTTGGATGATGACTATTGGTTTGGTGGTTGGATTCTTCCTTACCTTCCTTGTTGTTCCAGCCGGTCTGATGGCATTGCCGAAAGGCCAGCCACGCTTAAACGCAAACAATTCACTGCCGATTGCCGGCCAGTTCTCGCGTTTTACCGAACATCACGGCAGTAAAATTATTGCGGTTGCCCTGTTATCAATCCTGTTCAGTGCCTGGGGTATTAGCAAACTGGAAGTTGAAAATCGCTTTGTTGATTATTTTAAAAGCGACAGCGAAATTCACAAAGGCTTGAGTGTAATTGATCGCCAGTTAGGCGGTACGGTAACGCTCGATATCATTCTCGATGCAGAAAAAAATGAAGTAAGCGTTGCGGAATCTAGCGCACCTGAAAGCAGCGAGCCAGTTGAAGTGGATGGCGAGGTCTTGTCCGATGATCCTTTTGCCGATGCTCCAGTCGCTGCTGCAGATGAAGCCAGTGGGGAAGAAGATCCATTTGCCGATTACGGCGATGACGACGCCTTTGCTGAAAATTCTGCCACACCGAAAGCAGAGCCGAGTTATTGGTTCAGTGTTGCCGGCCTTGATCAAGTTAAACAAGTGCACAACTATCTTGAGTCACTGCCGGAAGTGGGCAAGGTGCAATCGCTGGCAACGGTTTATCAATTGGCGCATGACATTAACAAAGATAAGTTGAATGACTTTGAATTGAATGTGCTGCGCAACATGCTGTCCACCGATATCACCAACTTCCTGATCAAACCTTATTTAGTTGATGAAAAACAACAAACCCGAATCACCTTGCGTGTAATTGAAACTACCGAAGGGTTGAAGCGCGCGGAGTTGGTTGAGCGCATTCGCTTACACATTATCAACGATATAGGTTTGCAGCCAGAGCAAGTGCACTTTACCGGTATGTTGATTCTGTACAACAACATGCTGCAAAGTTTGTTTGACTCGCAAATCGCCACCATAGGTTTGGTGTTCACGTCGATCATGATCATGATGCTGTTGCTGTTCCGCTCAATCAGTATCGCGTTCACTGCAATTCTGCCTAACATTCTTGCGGCGGCAGTGGTGCTTGGTGCTATGGGGGTGGTGGGTATACCAATGGATATGATGACGACAACTATTGCGGCAATTGTGGTGGGCGTAGGTGTGGATCAATCGATTCAATACATTTATCGCTACCGCGATGAATTTAAAGTGGATCGCAATTACATTGCGGCAATGCATCGCTCCCATGTGTCTATCGGTAGTGCTATGTACTACACATCAGTAACGATTGTGGTGGGCTTTTCGATTCTGGTGTTGTCGCAATTCATCCCGACCATTTATTTTGGTGTGCTGACTGCGTTTGCGATGTTTATGGCGGTGGTAGGTTCATTGACCTTGCTGCCAAAACTGATTCTGCTGTTTAAGCCTTTTGGTCCAGAAGCAAAACCTGTATAAGCCAGAATGAATTGGCAAGTTAAAATAAAAAAAGGGGACGCATAATGCGTCCCCTTTTTTTATTGCATTGATTTTTTACCAATCCATCAATGATTTTAATTGCGGCGCTAAATCTTTAGCCATAGCGGCGTGTTGCTCTTTAGTTGGATGAGCATCACTTTGATCACCAGGATAATGCGTTGAGGTTACCTGATGCACACGCGAGTCATTTACACGGGAAATCGCCTCGCGGATGTAATCAATCAATGCTGCCTTTTTTTCACTATTCAGTATTGCGCCTTCGGTTAATGCAATGTGGGACTTGGGGTGATTTGCCAACAATTTATTAATGAGTTTCACGTAGGCGGTAACATAGGTTTCGCGGTCGGGAATGCCCTGGCTAAAATCGTTGGTACCAATTGCGCTCACAATTAAATCCGGTTGATATTGTTTGTGATCCCATTGGTAATCCGGATTGTTATCGCCCACTGTGTATTCATAAAAATCGGGCAGGTTTGCATCGTCAGTTTTACCGTTCCAGCTGCGAATCAATCCGCGCCCGCCCCAGCACACCAGATTCACCTGCGCATTCAATGCTTTTGCGGTGAGCATGCCGTAGGATTCGCGCGCATTCCACCAGCGGGTATTTTTCTCTTCTCCTGCAACACGATCAATCGCTTCGCCGCAGGTAACTGAATCGCCGAGCACTAACATTTTTCGTTTCGGCAATTTTGCGGCAGGGAAAAATCCTTCGCCCGTTAATGAAAATCCCGTGAGCGTTACAGAGCCGTGCCAGTTTTCCGAGCGATGGATAATTTCAACGCGATGTTTTGCTGTGTCGGGAAAATTAAATAATTCTATTTCGGTCGCTTGTTGCGGAACCTTGATGGTTTGCGCTGCGCCGCCATCGACGATGACATCAATCCAGGAGTTGCCAGCGCTACTCTGCAGGTTTGCACTTAGTTTGGTGCCTTCTACTTCGGTGGCAAAGGTAACGCCGGGGAAACCAAAGGTTTGGCTTTTATCGGCATTGGTATGCGTGCGGCCCATGCGGGTAATTAAATTATCGCTGGCGGCGAGGTGAATACTGGTTGGCGTCGATGGAGCCGGAACCGTGGTGCAGGCACTAAGGGTTAACATGGCGGCGGCCAACAATATAGGTGTGGAAATTAATGTGCAGGTTGATAATAATTTTTTCATGGGTATTTATCCCTCCAGGAAAACGAAAAGCGCAATCTGCATTGCGCTTTCAGGGAAATTATCAGGGCTTTAGGAGCGCCTCAATATCCGGTGTCATTGCATTTGCCCAAACTTCGTAGCCTTTCGGCGTCGGGTGCAAAAAGTCTTTCATGATCTCGGGTGAAATGCTGTTGTCTTTTTCTAGCAGGAGTGGGCCGTAGTCTTTAAAGAAAATGGTTTTGTTGTTGCCGAGTTTGCTGATAATTTTATTTAGCTGTTTAACTTTGGTGCGGTTGGGAGATTTTGCATCTTGATCAAACGGGAACACCGCATTCAATAAAATTTTGCTGTGCGGCCAGGCCAATTGCAATTGTTGCACTACGCGGGTGACACCATCCGCTGCTTGTTCGGGTGATTCCTGCAATCCGCCAACGTTATTCACACCAATCAGCAACACAATTAATTTGGGTTGTAGATTTCCCACTGTGCCGTGTTGCAAACGCCAGAGGACATTGCCGGTGTTGTCGCCACCGATTGCAAAGTTAGCGGCGTTAAGCGGTTTGAAATTTTTCTCCCAGATTGACCAATCCCAACCAGCGGTAATCGAGTCGCCTACAAACAGTACGTCGACTTGATCATGCTGCGCGACCAATACATCTTCTGCATGCATTTTGTCCCACGCAGCGACTGACATCCACGGATAGTCGATAGTGCGTTTTGTTGGGGTGATGCCATTAGGTGGGGTGGGGGATAAGGCGCTGCTCAATTGGCAAACGGCCGCAAGGGCGATGCCGGAGCAAAGGCGGATCAGGTTTTTGTTGTGCAAAATCATTGTAATTATTCCTGCTCAATAGTGGTTTGAAAATTTCTGCCATCTGTAAAAGCTATGGCAGAACTGTATTGCAGGCCGTGTGTTTTTTATTGCATGCACATGTGTGTGCTTATCGTTAGTTTTTCAGGCTTAAGCGTTCGTTCTGATTATTTAAACTTTGTACGCCTGCGATATTTAAAATCAAATCAAGTAGCTCATCCCAAGGTTCGGCGTTGCGCATCCCTTTCACTGCTTTGTCTATACCATTGGCTTTGCGCAACAGCTGTTGCAATTGCGCTGGTTTTAAGCGGCGCAATGCTGCTTGAATTAATGGCTGGCGTTTATCCCACACGCCGGCTTGCTTGGCTGCCCATTCAAAATGTTTGCCTTGGGTAACCGCTTGTGAAATTTGGATAAGCGCGCGGATTTCGCGCGTAACAGCCCAGAGCACGTTGATCGGTTCTGTGCCCTCGGTTTTTAAACCTTGCAGCGTGCGCACGGCTGCGCGTGCATCGCCATGCAATGCTTTATCGGTGAGGCCGAAAACATCGTAGCGCGCGCTGTCTGCAACAACCGAAGCCATTAATTCGTAGCTGATGCGGTTGTCTTTGGCGAGTAATTTTAGTTTTTCAATTTCTTGCGCGGCGGCGAGCAAATTGCCTTCGATGCGCGAGGCGAGCAAATCGATGGCATCGCTCTCGGCCTGTAATCCGGATTGCTGCAAACGCACGCCGATCCAGCGCGGCAATTGCGCGGGCGTAACTGGCCAGATTTGGATGTGTTGGCCAGCATCTTCAATCGCTTTAAACCATTTACTTTTTTGTGTGGCGCCGTCGAGTTTTTCGGTGACGATCAATAACAGATTGTCGGGTGCAGGTGATTGTGCGTATTCCTGCAGCACCTTGCCGCCTTTATCGCCCGGTTTGCCGTTGGGCATGCGCAGTTCGATAATTTTTTTCTCGGCGAACAGTGAAAGGCTGTTGGCGGCGGCGAGTAATTGCCCCCAATCAAAACCGGTATCGGCATGATAAAGCTCGCGCTCGCTGAAACCATTTTTGCGTGCAGCGGCGCGGATTTGGTCGCAGCACTCTTGAATCAGTAGTGGCTCATCACCCGACACCAGATAAATTTGCGCCAGCGGTTTGGTGAGGGCAGCGGTTAATTGTTCGGGGCGCAGCTTGGGCATATTATTGCGCTGCAGGAGCGGGTTTGGTGCTGAGGTTTTTTACGCGGCGCAGAATCGTTTGCGCAAGTTCACGGCGCATTTCGCGCAGCACCAGCTCTTCTTCTTGCGCGGCGCTGTTGGCGTTGTTCACGTTGTAATTGTAAGTGCGCGAAACGCGTGCACTGGTATCAAGCGGAGTGATAACAACACCCGCGTGGCTGATGCGATAATCCACGCGCATGATGAGTTCGTAGGCGCTGGTCAATGCATCACTACCCACACCGGCGGTGCGTTTGTCCAAAATTTCACGGTCAAGATTGAGCGTGACGCCGCTCGCTGATTCTGTGATTTCGCTGATCTTGTAAGTGGACAAGGATTGGCGTAGTGCATTGACTAAAGGACTGTGGTTATCTTTGGTTTCAATCACCAAATTCATTGGTGTTGTCATGGCAAGTTTATCGATGCCACCGGCGCTGCCGCGCAAATGCCAGCCACAGGCAGAGAGTGTGAAAAGTAAAACGCAGACAATAATTTTTTTCATAACACTCTCAAATTCCGGTGGGCGTAAATCCCTTTTGCAGGGAGCGAAGGGATTGAAGCCCAATCCCTTTTTTGCATTTAGTTGGCGACTATATTGACCAGCTTGTTAGGAATCACAATCACTTTGCGCACAGTGATTCCCTCAAGGAAGCGCTGCACATTTTCTTGCGCGAGTGCATCGGCTTCAAGCTGTTCTTTCGGTGCATCAATTGCGACATCCAATTTGCCGCGCAGTTTCCCATTCACTTGAATAACCACTTCAACCGTTGAGCGAGTCAGTGCGCTTTCATCGAGTGTCGGCCATTTTTCATTGAGCGGAATGCTTGTGTGGCCGAGCGCTTGCCAGAGTGAATGGCTGATGTGCGGCACAATCGGCGCGAGCAACAAAATCGCTGCTTCCAGCGCTTCGCGTTCAACCGCTAATCCGAGTGGATTGGCGCGGTCGGCGAGTTTGCTGGTCTCGTTGAGCAATTCCATAGTCGCGGCAATGGCGGTGTTAAACGTTTGGCGACGGCCGTAGTCATCGCTGACTTTTTGGATGGTCTCGTGGGTTTTGCGGCGCAGGTCTTTCTGCGCTTGCGGTAAATCAGCGATTACTAACTTACCCGGTGTACCGGCATTGATGTGACCCTCAACGGCTTTCCACAAACGACGCAGGAAGCGGTTTGCACCTTCCACGCCGGAATCGCTCCACTCCATGCTTTGCTCTGGTGGTGCGGCAAACATGGAGAAGAGACGTACGGTGTCGGCGCCGTATTGGTTGATCAGCTCTTCCGGGTCAACGGTGTTGCCTTTGGATTTGCTCATCTTGGTGCCGTCTTTCAGCACCATACCCTGGCAGAGCAAACGCTCGAACGGCTCGTCGCAGCTCACTAGACCTTCGTCGCGCATCAATTTGTGGAAGAAGCGCGAGTAGAGCAAGTGCAGGATGGCGTGTTCGATACCACCTACGTATTGGTCAACGGGCAGCCAGTAATCAGCAGCGGCTTTGTCGAGCATGCCGCCCTCAAAGTTCGGGCAGGTGTAGCGCGCGTAGTACCAGCTGGATTCCATAAATGTATCGAAGGTATCAGTTTCGCGCTCAACGGCTTTGCCATCCAGCTCGGCTTTACGCCATTCGGGATCGGCTTTGATCGGCGAGTGCACGCCGTTCATCACTACATCTTCCGGCAACAACACGGGAAGCTTGTGCGCAGGAACCGGAATTTCACCGCCGTCGGGCAGGTTGAACATCGGGATAGGTGCGCCCCAATAGCGCTGACGGGATACGCCCCAGTCGCGCAGGCGATAGTTGGTCTTCACCTGGCCTTTGTTGGCCATTTCCAGAGTACTGGCGATAGCATCGAAGGCGGCGTTGAAATCGAGGCCGTCATATTCGCCGGAATTAACCAGCACGCCTTTTTCAGTAAAGGCGGCTTTGGCGAGATCAATCGCTTCACCGCTTGCGGGTGCGATAACCTGGGAAATGCTGAGGTTATATTTCTGCGCAAATTCGTAATCGCGCTGGTCGTGCGCAGGCACGGCCATCACCGCGCCTGAGCCGTAATCCATCAACACATAGTTGGCGATCCACACTGAAACCGGCTCGCCGGTAATCGGGTGCAGCGCTTTGATGCCGGTGTCGATACCGCGTTTTTCCATGGTCGCCATATCGGCTTCTGCAACAGATTGCACTTTACATTCAGCGATAAATTGCGCGAGTGCCGGATTCTTCTCTGCTAACAGTTTGGAGATTGGGTGCTCAGCAGCGAGGCTCACGTAAGTCACGCCCATGATGGTGTCGGGGCGGGTGGTGTAGATGTCAAAGCCAGTGAATTCGCCTACCGGTGCAGCCAGATCAAAGTGCATTTCCAGGCCGCGACTTTTGCCGATCCAGTTGCGCTGCATGGTTTTTACTTGTTCCGGCCAGTTTGGCAACTTGTCCAGATCGCCGAGTAATTCTTCAGCGTAGGCGGTGATTTTGATAAACCACTGCGGAATCTCTTTGCGCTCAACCAAGGCGCCTGAGCGCCAGCCGCGACCGTCAATTACTTGCTCGTTGGCGAGTACGGTGTGGTCGACCGGGTCCCAGTTCACGGTTGCCATGCGCTTGTAAACCAGACCTTTTTGGTAAAGACGGGTAAAGAACCACTGTTCCCATTTGTAGTATTCGGGTTTGCAGGTGGTGAGCTCGCGCGACCAATCAAAGCCAAAACCAAGTTGTTTTAACTGGCTGCGCATGTGATCGGTATTGGAGTAAGTCCAGGCCGCTGGTGCAGTGTTGCGTTGCAATGCCGCGTTTTCAGCGGGTAGGCCGAAGGCGTCCCAACCCATTGGATGCAATACGTTTTTACCCTGCATGCGCTGGTAGCGGGCGATCACATCGGTAATAGTGTAATTGCGCACATGCCCCATGTGTAGCTTGCCGCTTGGGTAGGGAAACATCGCTAGGCAATAGAACTTTTCTTTGCTGCGATCCTCAATAACCTTGAAGCTTTGATGTTCTTCCCAGTACTGCTGGGCTTGGGCTTCAACTTCGGCGGGAGTGTATTGATCTTGCATGGGGCGCTCTTGCATTGGATTGTACGGCCTATACTTAGGTTGGAGTTTTGTAAAAGAGCAACTTAAAAAGTTGCGAAAGGCGGTGATTATAGAGGCTGTACCGCCTGCTGGGTATAACTAATGTCGATTCATTTAGTTGGATATTTAGATGGAACGATGCGTGTTGCAGAACCTGTTCTTTAGATCCCTTTACCGGCGAGCTGCTGAGGAGAATTTGCCATGAAACCTACCAATAATTCCGGTTCAAAACCACTCGATAATCCCTATCACACCCATCAGATTAACTTGCCACTCAATCCTGACGAGACCAGTGCGCTGGGAACCTTGCGCGGTGGGCTGGAGCATGAGGTAGAAGATCTGGTCAAACTTGAGCTTACCGCAGAGCGAATGGTAGGCGATGAGGTGCGCCTCGCGCGCGAATATGTCGCCGACGATACCAGCCACTTTTGGCATGACATCAAGCAGGGATTTATCGATTGGGAGCTGGCGACTGGTCAGTTGCTGCTTACTGCTGCTGATCCGACCCGCGTTGAATGGCAGGAGCATCAGTGGTGGGGAGATGAGGAATCCCAGTTCAGGCACTAAAACCAACAGGCTTGCCGCTAAGATCTATAGATACCTCGCCTAAATCCCATAGCGCTTGGCAAACTACATTTATCCGATAAGTTTGCTAAGCTCTTGCTCGTCTGACCTCTTTATATAAAAACCTGAAAAGTTATATAAGAAACTAACGAGCGAGAATCACCA
>Ga0247822_10002520_pt1 | contig 11696 bp, 4 predicted proteins | sample 13C_Cellulose_Da_FD_192423 | JGI IMG/M metagenome (GOLD analysis project Ga0247822, IMG submission 192423) | Soil microbial communities from agricultural site in Penn Yan, New York, United States - 13C_Cellulose_Day30 | ecosystem: Environmental > Terrestrial > Soil > Agricultural land | place...
TTCTGACGACCCAGGCAAGCCCTTCCAACAACCTTCACCGAAAATCAGCCGCCCTACACGCGGTTGTTACACTTGTGAGAGAACCAACTTGCTGCCCTTTCGGGCGTTCTCACACCGCGGTTGCGATTATCGCAGGCATTCGCCGGCTGTTTTGCGCTCGCGGAGTTCCCCCCGTGAACAGTGTCGCGACGCGGACCGGCCGTAAAAGACAGCTTGGTCAGTCTTTGTGGGGCGACTTCCGTGCCTGACACGCGTCAAACCCGGAAATCGTGCCCCACGCGGACGGCGGCCGTCACTTCACCTGCACCTGGACGACCACGGGGTCGCCGGAACTGGGCGTGAGGGTGACCTTGTAGTCGCCCTCCTTCGCCGCGGCGCGGATCTCGTACTCGAAGTCGAGACTGTTGTCATCGAAGTTCAACTTGAGTTCCGCGGGGACGATCACGGCCGCGGGGTCGGACGACGCGACCTTGATCGTGATCTCGTCGCCGCGGAACTGGCGCCAGTTGATCCCCTGGCGGATCTTCTTCGCCTCGCCCTTGGAGAGGGAGAGCTGGCCGACGGGGCCGAGTTTGGGCGTGTCCGCTCGGAGACCGTCCTCGTACTCCCGTTTGGCCGTGAGGACCGCCCGGGCGACCGCGTCCTGGCGTTCGATGATGGACCGGAGCTGGTTCTTGAGCCGTTCGCGGTCCTGCGACTCGCCGATCGCGGCGCGGTACAACTGGACCTCGTCGATCAGCCGGCCGAGTTCGTTGTGCGTGGAAACCACGTCGCCGGGCGACGGCCACTGGTTCGCGTCGAACGCAGAGTGCACACCGGCGAGCGACTTCTCGGTCCGCGGGAAAGTGCTCTTGGGGGTGAGGATGCCGAACGGCGTCAGCTCGCCGCGGCCCTGGTTGACGGAGTCTTCTTCCTTCTGGCTGACCGTCCGCGGCGACTCGCCCATGATGCGCTCGCCGCGGTTGGCGAACGTGCCGTACTGGGCGATGTTCTCGGGCGTGAGCTGGTTGTACACGCACTCCTGCTCGATGCGGCGGAAGTCGCGCGCGACGCTCTCGACGAACTCGCGGGCCTTGGCCACGTCCTGCATCGCGTCCTTCGACCGCACGCGGACCGCGTCGAGTTCGTCGGGCAGGTGGTTCTCCGTCTTCGAGCGGACGAAGTCGTACTTCGACTTCGCGAGCACGAGCTTCTTCAGCGCGTCGTCCAGCTTCACGCCGAGCTTCTGCTCGTCCTTGCCGATCTCGACCAGCAGGTCGGAGTCGGACACGACGAGCAGCGGGATCGGCTCGGACTTCGACGACCGCGGGCCGGTGTCGAAGTTCGTGTCGAACGCCTCGACGTACAGTTCGACGTCGTACCGCATCTGCGGCTCGTCGGGCGCGGCGGCCAGTTTCCGCTTGGTCTTGCCGTCCGCGCTGTCGAACTCGATCACGCCGAGGTCGAAGTAGTCGCCCTCGACGGCCCAGCGGTAGCGCTGGAAGTTGCCGCTCTCGTCGCGGACGCCCATGCGGAGCTCGTGCTTCAGCGGGAACTCGAGCACACTGGTCACCTTCTGGGCATCGGCTGGCTTCGGCTCGGCGAGCTTCTTCAGGACGACGGCCAGCGGCTCGCGCGGCAGCACGCGGTCGCGGGACACGAACGCGTCCATGCCGAAGGTCGCCTCGATCTTCGGTTTGAAGGTCGCGGCGTAGTCGAGGACCGACGTGGCGACCTGTCCGAACGACTGCGCCGTCGCGGGGACGACGACGCGCCGGGCGAGTACCTCGGCGTTCTTCGGCAGCATCGCGCGCTGGGCGTCCACGTCCTCGGGGACGAAGCTCGCGACGTACCGCACGCTGCTGACTCCGATGTCGTCCTTCACCCGGCTCTCGGTGTTGAACGGGATCTTGGCCCGCGCCGACACCCAGTGGTGCTTGCCCACTCGCCGGATCACGTCCGGCAGGACCTCGGCCAGCGGCGGGTTGTCGTCCAGCACGTTGATCTGGATCTGACGCCGGGTGGCGAGGCCGTCCTCGTTCACGAACTCGATCTCGAACTGCACGCTCTCGCGGCCGGTGATGCGGTCCGCCCCGCGGAACTCGTAGGTGAACGTGCCGCGCTCGACTTCGGCGTCGCCGTCCTTCTCGACGAGCCGCCCGACGGGGATCGGCACCGGGTCGTTCGTGTAGAGCTTCTGCCCGTCCGGCGAGACCGTGAACTTCGCGCCGGGGATGTGGCTCTTCCCCTGCGGGATCGCGAACGCCCTCACGATCGGCTTGTCGGTCACGCCCGTGATGACCACCTCCGACCCGACGGGAACCGAGAAGTGTGACGACTGGCCAGTGAGGGTGAGTTGCTCGTCGGGCATGCGCTGCCGCAGCCCGCGGAGGAGTGCGTACCCGCCCGGGACCGCGGCGGCGGCCGGGTCGGCCTCGTTCGGCACCAGGGGCGACGCGTAGTGGCGGTACGCGGGCTGGTACTCGGTCTTCTTCAGCGCGATCAGGCCCGGCGGGGGGACGAGCGTGATCGGCCGCTGCGGCGTCCGGAAGTCCGCCGCCCGGACGCGGAACAGGACGTCCTCTTTCAGGCCGGTGATGTCGCCGCCGAACTCGCTGCCGCCCTCCGGCTTGAGCGCCCCCTCGCCGCCGCCCTTCACTCCGGTGTACTTGTAGGTGACCTCGGCGGGCTTCTCGAGCTTGCGGAAGCGCCGGCCGTTCGCGGGGTCCGCGGCCATCTCTTCGAGCCTGCGGATCACCGCGTCCAGTTGCTCAGCCTTCTCGGACCCGAGCGCCGTCTTGAGTGTGCCGACGAGAGCAGGGTTTTCGATTACGTCGTCGGCCGTAGCGGTGTCCTTCACCAGCACCTCGGGCGAGCCGGCCGCGGAGAGCGCGAGGTCGGGGACGGGCACGCCAACGAACGACTCGTTCACCTCGGACCACAGTAGCGGCCGCCAGCCGTCGGGCTTCCCGCGGTCCGCGACGACCCACCGGTACGCCTTCACCCGCACGCTCGCCTTGCCGGTGTCGCGCGGGGTGCGGATCCCCTTCTCGTCAATCCCCTGCAGTTCCAGGAGCGCCCGGCGGGGCCACGGCGTGTCCATGAGCAGCAGGTCGCGTTCGACCAGGATGGAGGCGACGTGGTACGACGACCACGCGGCGTTCGCGGGCTTCACGCCGCCGGACGCGATCGCGTGGCTGCCGAGGCCGAGTACGGCCAGCCCCGCGACCCAGGCGACGGCGAGCAAACCCATCACGCGGAGCCGACGCCAGTTGAACGCCTCGTTCACGTCCACGCGGCCGACGCGCTCGCGCGCCTCGTCGATCGTCTGCCGGATCATCGACTTCGAGTACCCGTACTTCGCGGCGTCGTCCACGTCGGCCAGTTCGACCGCGGTGATGAGCCGGTCGCCCAGCACCTGCGGGAAGCGGCGCTCCAGCACGAGGGCCAGCGCCGGGTAGGAGAACTCGACGGTCAGCCGGCGGACGATGCGGAAGACGAGGATGCCGCCGAGGACGAGCAGGGCGGCCGCGAGCGCCGCGACGCGCACCCCGCGGGCGCCGTCCTGCACCCAGTCCCAGGTGAAGGCCTTGAAGACGCCGTAGTCGAGCGCCAGCGCCAGGGTGAACCAGGCGAGGAAGAACAGCGCGACCGACAGCACGCCCTCGGCGAGGACGTACCGGCGGATGATGCCGCGGACGCGGTCGAGTGGGTGGTAGACCTTCTCGTCGCGCGGGGCCGGTGCGGTTCGCGGGGTCGTCGTCGGGGTGGCCATGGTCTTCGTCACCGCGGGGATGTCGAGGGTGTTCGGGCACGTCGGGCCGTCGGCGTGGCGACGGCCGGGGCGGACGTCAGGCCAGCCGCAAGAGCTTGCGCGTCAGCCACTCCCAGCACAGGAGCAGGACGACGACGAGTACGGCCCAGTTGACCGCGATCTGCTCGGCCGGCCACCGCGAGCGGTTCGAGTCGTCGGCCAGTTCCGCGGGCGAGCGGCCCGGCTCCGGCGAGCGGAAGACCTTCGGCCCCTTGCTGAAGAAGTCCTTCAGTGAGGTCGCCGGCCGCGGGTTCGGCTCCGGGTGCCACTCCAGCCCGAGCTTCTTGTGCATGAACTCGACCCGCGAGCCTTCCTGCAGCACCCGCGGGTCCTCCGGGAGCTGGAAGTCGTACAGGGCGACCTGCTCGTCCCACAGGTCGTCCACCGGCCCGCGGACGTCCTTGCTGTCCTTCTGCGTGCGGAAGCACTCGGGGATCAGCTTGATGAGGCCCTTGTCGGTGACGCGGAAGGCGAGCTTGGGCACGCCGTTCTCGCGCGGCAGCCCGCCCTGCGGGTCGGTGAAGACGGCCTTCACCGACTCGGGGACGCGGGCCTGGAACGCGCCGTCGAAGTCGCTCGCGAGCCGCAGATGGGCCGCGAGGTCGGGCGTGGTGTCGTTCATCTCCAGGTCCGACTTCAGCACCTTGAAGCGGCCCTCCAGAACGTCGCCGGGGCTGTCGGGCACGTCCACGGAGACGACGTACTCGAAGTCGCCGGGCGGGTAGAGGTTCGGGTCGGCCCGCGTCTGGCCCGCGTAGTAGCCGTCGATCCCGGCCTCCTTCATCTGGACCGGCTCCTTCGAGACGAGCGTACGCTTTCCGTCCGGAGCCAGTTGCGTGACCGTGAACTTCGGGCTGATCTCGTTCGGTCCGTAGGGCCGCGAACTCGGGTTGAGGATCTGGGCCTGGACGCGGATCGGGCGGCCGGAGATGACCTCGCGGCTGACCTGGAGGTTGCCGCGGGCCGCCTTCACGTTCCGCTTCTCGGCCATGTACGTCAGCATCTTGTCCCAGAACTGCTCGTGGTACCGCTTCTCGTAGGACTGCATGCGGTAGATCTCACCGGAGGCGAGGAAGCAGGTCCGCTGCACGCCGCCAGGGTTGCTCACGACGAGCCAGGGGCGGGTGGTCTTCTGGCGGCTGAAGTCGTCGTACACGAACTCCGCGAGGACGTGGGCCGCGGGCTTGACGTCCTTCACGGGGTAGCACGAGAAGAACCCGCGGGTCGGGTAGAGTTCGACCTTGTCGTCCTTGCTCTCGACGTACTTGTCGCGGCCGGTGAAGAACCGCTCCCACCCGGCGACGGGGTCGCCGACGGCCGGCCCCTTGGGGTCCGGGTTCTTGGGGTCGGTCGCGGCGGGCGCCGCCTCGTCGAGCTTCAGGAGGTCACTTTCCGGGATCGGGTGCAAGTACAGGCGCCGCGGCGTCCGGGGCGGCGGGAGCTGCGCGGAGATGGTCACCGGGTCGTCGGGCAGGACCGGGAGGATCTCGAGGATCGGCAGGAGGCGCGTCGCGCTCTCGTCCACCGCGTTCCGGTCCACGCGGGCGAGTTGGATCGTGTTGATGCGGTCCGGGACGAAGATGAAGCCGCCGCCCTGCCGCTCGACCCACGCCTGGAGGTCCTGCGCCTGCTGGAGGCTCACTTCCTTCCAGTTCGGGTCGAACGCGACGATCACGTCGTACTCGTTCAGGTTGTACAGCTTCTCCGCCGGGTCGGTGATCTTGTTCGACAGGTCGAGGCGGGTCGGGAACCGCTGGATGACCTTCTCGGTCGGGTTCGGGGTCAGGTTGCCGCTCGTGCCGGCCTCGTTCTGGACGAGGAGCGTGAGCGTGGCGCGGTTCTCCTGCACCTCGCGGTTGAGGAACGTGCGGAGGAACTGGAACTCGCGGCTCGGGGCGTCGGCGATCAGCAGCACGCGGAGCTTCTTGGCGATCACCGTGATCGGCAACTCGCGGACGTGCTCCTTCTGCGCGAACACCTCGCCCTCGTCGCGCGGAATGCGGGCGCGGACGACCCACTTCCCCTCCTTGAGTACCGGCTTCTTGAACGCCCCGGCCGTCGATTCGGTGACCAGGGTCCTCGCCTTGACGTCGGAATCGACCGCGAACTTCGCGGGGTCGAGTGTGAACTCGACGCGGCCGTGCGGCGTGTCTGTGCCGGTGAACGTGATCGTGTACGGCTCGGGGCTGCCCTTGCTCTTGTCCTTCCGCGAGTCGCGGAGCGTGTACGCGGGCTCGTCCTTCGCGGGGTCGGTGCCGGGGAGGAACAAGTCCAGCTCTACCGGAACCGTCTTGCCGCTCAGCCCGATGCCGTCGGCGTCCACGCTGATCTTGCTCCCCTGGTTCGACACCGCGTCGTCCGCGAGGATCTCGGTGATGGCGATGCTCGTGGTCTGCTTCACGCTCCCGACGGCGACGGTGAACACCGGGATCTTCGAACTGGCCGCGAGGTTCCGCAGCGCCAGGTACGACGACTCCGACCCGAGGTTGCTGCGCATGTCGGAGAAGACGATCACGCCCTGGACCATGTTCGGCGCCTCGCGGTTGAGCGCGGCGCTGATCGAGTCGGGGGCGTTGGTGCCCAGGGCGATCGACCGGGCGACCTCGATCCGCCGCTCCAGGCGCTCGAGGTTGTCGGCGAGCTTTGTGTTCCCCGCGGGGCTGAGGCCGGGCGACAGGACTTCGGTGAACTGGTCGCTGCGGCGCTCGGCCGCGGCCTTGCGCTGCGCCCACTGCCGGCGGTGGTCCGCCCACTTGTCGGCCCAGTCGGCCCAGTTGGTCGGCTCCGGGCGCTCGACCCCGGGCGTCGGCTTCGGGGCGGCCCACTCGACCGGGACGGTCGTGTTCGCGAGGACGGCCTGGTCCTCGGGCGTCAGGCCCTCGGTGAGGAACTTGCGGAAGTCGTACTGGGCGAAGGCGGCCCAGTCGTCGCGGCCCCAGGGGGGCGTGTCCGCGTCGATCATCCGCGGCGACTCGTCGAGCCGCGAGCCGAACGGGTAGACCGCGACCGGGTTCGTCTTCAGCAGGTTCTCGATGAGGGCGACGTCCTTGTCCTGCAGCAGGTCGATCAGCAGGTCCATCCGCGTCTTCTGCTTCTTCCCGTCGGACGCGACGTCGTCGCTGACGCGGGTCATGCTCGGCGACACGTCGATCAGGATCACGACGCGCGACGACTTCTCGGTCTTCTCCCACGTCTGCCGGGCGGGGAGGAGGAAGACGAAGCAGAGCAGCGCGTAGACGGTGATGCGGAGCAGCGAGAGCTTCGCGGCCCAGTACCACCGGACCGACCGGGCGTCGCGAATGTACATCAGGACGACGAAGACCGCGCCCAACCCGAGGACGCAGCCGGTGAAGATGTACCACATCCGCTCGTTGGACTCGGCGAGCGACGAGAGGGTGGTCGTGCCGGACTTGGTCGTCGCGGTATCGGCCTTGTAGAAGGCGACGAGCGTCCAGAGCGCGAGTGCCAGCACCGAGACGATCGCGCCCCAGCCGAGCCAGTAGCGGACGGCGTCCGGCTTCGCGGCGTGGTGCGTGCGGCGGTAGTAGACCCCGTAGGCGACCCGCGCGAGCACCAGCACGACCGCGGGGATCAGCAGGAACAGCGGGACCGACTGCCAGAGGTCTTCGCGGAACTGCGCGAACGACTCCGACACCCGCCGGAGGATGTACTCGCTGCCCTTGACCGGTTCGCTCGTGGTGTTCATCGCCTACTCGTCGGGGCGGGTGCGTCGCGTTCGGGTAAGGCCGGCGGGCCGGCCGCGTCGTGATCGGTCAGGCCGCGGGGCCTTCGGCAGCCTCGGCCTCGGCCGGGGCGGTCGTCCGCCCGGCCATCGCGGCGGCCGCGCTGGGGGCGAAGGCCTCCAGGTCTTCCGGCTTGCGGTGGTAGCTGAGTCGAACCGCCATCGCCTGCTCGAAGATCAGGACGAGGAGGATGAGGAGGAAGATCCACTTCCCGCTCGACAGGTCGGTCGGCTTCTGTTCGAGTCGCTCGGCCCAGTCCTCGTCGGCCGCGTGGACCTGGGCCGACTTCGCGGCGGCCGAGAAGTCGTCGGTGCTGGCGCGCTTCAGGTCGCCCTCGCGCTCGGTGTCGAAGTTGTAGACCGCGGCGACGTACTCGGGCTTGCGGGCGCCCGGCCCGGTCGCGGGCGCATCGGTGGTGTTGGGCGCGTTCTCGAACAGGTAAACGCCGGGCTTCTTCGTGTCCGCGAAGGCCAACCGGAGGACGCCGTCGCGGTTCTCGAGGTCGATCGGCTTCGCGGGCTGCTCCGGCTTTGGCTCCCAGGTGGGATCGACCTTCTGCGTGTGCAGATTCGGGTTGGCGACGTCGTAGTTCAGGTGCCGCCACAGGCCCTTGGCCATCGTCCGCGTCGGGTCGAAACTCCGCTCGAGCGGGGAACCGAGTACGCGGTTCTCCTCCACCCCGCCGCCCGAGAGGTACTTCTGGCACTCGGTCATGACCGCGACCCAGCCCGGCGAGCCGGGGCCGTAGGGCCAGTCGGTCCAGGCCGCGCCGGCCGGGGCCGCGCCCGCGGGGATAGTGAAGACCGCGACGCGGCCCTTGTCGAACCGGCGGGCGACGTAAAGCGGGTCGCCGAACTTCGCGGAGTCGCGGACCGACTGGGCCTCGGCCCGCGCCGCGGCCACCTCCGGGTCGTTCCAGAACTCCCGCAAGAGCGCGTCGTCCGCGTCGGCGTCGGAGAACTGGTCTGCGAGCAACTCGTCCAGCGCCTGGGCCAGTCGCGTGAGCGTCGGGTTACTCGTGTCCGAGACGAGCGAGCGGATCTTCTCCAGCCGCTCGTCCAGTACCTTGCGGTACTTCGTGAACCGGGCCGCCTCGTAGCTCTTGCGCACCGAGCGGGCCAGTGCCGTCGTCTTCGGCTCGAACGTCTCGATCGAGGCCTCGTTGGGTAGGCAGTAGAGCTCCTGGATCGTGCGGTCCTCGCGCCAGCGGCCGATTCGCTCGATCTTCCAGTGCTGGAAGATGCCCGCGAGCATGAACAGCCGCTCGACCTTCTCCGCGGTGTCCTTCGTGCCGATGATGTCGTCGCGGTAGATGCCCTCCAGCGCCGGGTGGCTCTTGGCGGCCGGGTCGCGGACCAGGACGCGCTTGGTGAACGAGAAGGCGCGCTTGTCGCGCTCCTCCTGGGTCAGCGGCTTGGTCGGCTCCGCGGGCAGGGGGAAGGGGAAGAAGCCTTCGCCGTCGCGGTACAGGAGGCCGTTGTAGCCCCTGGAACGGGCAGGATCCTTCGGGTCGAACGTGCCGGGCACGACCTTGTCGCCGAGCATCATGCAGACGCCGCCGCCGTCGCGGACGTAGCGTTCGAGTTGCTCCGCCTCGCCCTTCTTCAGGGTCGGGACGTTCAGCAGGTAGATGCTGCTGAACTCCTTCAGGTCACGCTTCTCGAGTTCGTCCGCGGCGGCCGAGACCCACTGCACGCCGCTGAACTTGGTGTCGAACAGGTTCCGCAGGTAGAAGCTGTCGCCGTCCTTCTTCGGCCCCTCGTCCTTCTTCGACTGCTCGTACTCCTCCTGGTTCATGACGACGAGGACGGAGAGTTTCTCGCGGACCTCGACGACCGCGTGGCGGACGTTGTCGGCCGCGAGTGCGTCGTTGGCCGGCGCCTTGATCAGCGCGGAGACGACGTTGAAGCGGCCGAGTGGGTTCTCGGTGGTGGCGACGGTGGCGCCCTCGTTCGTCCGCAGGCTGACGCGGACTCCGCGGGTGCGTTCCTCGCCGGGCAGGAGCGGCTCGAGGAGCATCGACTCGATGAAGTTCTGCGTGCCGTTGAGGAAGAACCGGACCATGACCTCCGACTGCGTGGTGATGCCGAAGTTCTTGACGCGGATCTCGAACTCGACGGCGTCGTCGAGCGCCGCGACCCGCTTGCGGGGCTTCAGCTCGAGTATGCCGACGTTCTCGCTGAACGTCTGGTTCTTGCGGTCGCGCTTGCGGAAGGGCGTCGCGACGTCGATGAGGTGGACCTTCACCCCCGCCTCCTCCAGTTCGCGCGTCGCCTGGGCGATGGCCTCGCCCTCCGCGGTCCAGTCGAGCGCGCGGAGGTCGGAGACGACGTGGACGATCTTGCTCGTCTCCGCGCCGGAGCCGGTCCCGCTGCTCGCGTCGAGCAGTTGCTTCGCCCGTTTCAGGCCGGCCGCGAGGGGGACGTGAACCGTCGCGACTTTCTCCTGCGCGAGGATCCCCTGCACGGTGTCCTTCAGGGTGGTCGTGATGAGGGCGGGTTCGCGGTCGGCGCCCGGGTTCACGAGGTCGGTCTGGTCCGACAGGCGGAGCACCCGGAGGCGCTGGGGCGTGGTCGCCTTGAGCGCCGCTGGGATGATCTTGTCGGTCACCTGCGCGCGGGCGAGCGTGAACGCGTCGCCGCCGGCGTCCGCGGCACCCGCGTCGGCCATGCTCGGCGTGTCGTCGAGGACGACGACGTGGACGACGGGCCGCGTCTCCTTCCCCTCCTCCGGGTTCAGGCCGAGGAACCGCGCGAACAGCAACCCCGCGAGGAACACGAGCAGGCAGCGGAGGAGCAACAGGAGGAGTTGCTCGAGGATCTTCTTGCGGCGCATCTTCTTCTGCGCCTTGAGCAAGAACTCCATCGCGGCCCACCGGACCCGCCGGTACCGCATCCGGTTGATCAGGTGGATGATGATCGGCGTAGACACCAGGGCCGCACCGGCCAGGAGTGTCCACGGGTTCATGAAGAACGACAGGAAGGCTGACATTGATCGTCTCGGAGTGCTGAGTGTTGAGTACTGAGTGCTGAGCCCGGCAGTTCGCGGCTCGGCCTCGGCACGTCACGGTCAGCGTCGGTCAGCGGGTGTACGTCGGACGGTTCGGAGTTCCACTCATCACCCATCACTCGTCGCTCATCACACTCGAGTCACTTGCGGACCGGCGCGGCCCGCTGCGACATCCGGGCGAACAGGAACCGCGACAGGACCGCGTCGAGGTAGTCGCTGGTGCGGACGAGGTTGTAGTCCACGCCGATCCGAGTGCAGCCGCGGCGGATCTCCACGAGGTACTCCTCCAGGACTTCGAGGTAGCCCTCGCGGAGCGACTTGGGGTCGCAGAGCAGGTCGGGGAGTTCCTCCAGCCCCTCGAACTTCGTCATCCCCGAGAACGGGAACATCAGTTCGTCGTCGTCGAGGACGTGGAACACCATGACGTCGTGGCGGCGGTGGCGGAGCATCTCGAGTCCCTTGAACAGGGGCTCGCGGTCGCAGAGGAAGTCGGAGAAGATCGCGACCAGCCCGCGGCCGGGCATGGCCTCCGCGACGTTCCGCAGGATCTTCAGCGGGTCCGTCTTCGCCTTCGGGTTCGAGACGTGGAGCGCCTTGACGACCGCGTCCATGTGCCGCTGCGAGCTGCGCGGCGGGATGGCCTCGCGCACGTCCTCGTCGAACGTGATCAGGCCGCACGAGTCTTGCTGCTTGGTCGTGAGGAACGACAGGCACGCCGCGGCGGTCGCGGCGTAGTCGTACTTGTAGAGCGTGCCGGCCTTGCGGTGGCGGTCGGCCCCGTAGAGCATCGACTCGCTCGCGTCCACGACGACGTAGGACCGCAGGTTCGTCTCGGCCTCGAACTGCTTGATGACGAACTTGTCGGACCGCTGCCACACCTTCCAGTCGATGCGGCGGAGGTCGTCGCCGGGCATGTACTCGCGGTGCTGGACGAACTCGACCGACTGCCCGTAGACGGGGCTTTTGTGCTGGCCGCTGATGAAGCCCTCGACGATCGTGCGCGCCCGCAGGTCGAGCTGCGAGATGCGCGCGATGACCTTCGGGTCGAGGAACCTCCGCGGGTCGTCTTCGTTGCGCTTGGCCATGATGTGGGTCTATCGGGGATGACGGGGGTATCGGGGGTGTCGAAGATGGGATCGTGTTGCAGGTGT
>Ga0247822_10002522_pt1 | contig 11695 bp, 8 predicted proteins | sample 13C_Cellulose_Da_FD_192423 | JGI IMG/M metagenome (GOLD analysis project Ga0247822, IMG submission 192423) | Soil microbial communities from agricultural site in Penn Yan, New York, United States - 13C_Cellulose_Day30 | ecosystem: Environmental > Terrestrial > Soil > Agricultural land | place...
GGCGACGGAGATCCGCCGGCGATTGCTCGAGCGTCTTGAGGCCCGGCGCGAAGGGCTCCCACTCATCGTGCCCGAAGTAGCTGTGCCGCGCGCCCGTGGCGACGACCAGATAATCGAAGGCGAGCTGGTATGCGCCCGCGACCGCCTCGCGCTTCGTGAGGTCGGCACCATCCACGCGTCCCAGGTGCACGTCGACGTTGGGGACGTCCTTGAACTGCGAGCGGATGGCGACGGCGATGTCGGCGGGACTCAGCCCGCCGGTGGCCACTTGATAGAGCAGCGGCTGGAAGAGATGATGATTGCGCTGGTCTAGCAGGAGCACCTGCACGCCGGGCTTGTTCCCGAGCCGCCTCGCGGCTCCGAGGCCGGCGAATCCGGCGCCGATGATCAGCACGACCTTCTTTCCTTCGGCGGTCGCACGGTGTTGCAGTTTCATGGGTCCTTTCACGGGCAAGGCGTGATCACTCCCGGGCGAAACCACTGCTTGAATGTATGGGGTATGACGCGACCCGCCGCATTTTCACTGGCAAGAGGAGAGCACCCGATGACACCGTCGAAGCGACGAGCCCCGGCGACCGAGGAACTTTCACTGTTCGACAGGGAGGTGCTCGCCGAGGGCGCCGTGTTGCTTGGCGGGTTCGCGCTCGACGTGGAGCGCGACTTGCTCGCCGGTCTCGACGACATCTCGCGCACGGCGCCATTCCGCCACATGGTCACGCCGGGCGGTCACCGGATGTCGGTCGCGATGACGAACTGCGGCGAGGTGGGCTGGGTGACGGACCGTGCTGGCTACCGGTACGACCCCGTCGATCCGGAGAGCGGCCTTCCCTGGCCCCCAATGCCGGAGGTGTTCCGATCGCTCGCGCGCCGTGCGGCGGCCGAGGGCGGCTTTCCCGACTTCGCGCCCGATGGCTGTCTCATCAACCGCTACGAGCCGGGCGCCAAGCTCTCGCTCCACCAGGACCGCGACGAGAAGGACTTCGGCGCCCCCATCGTCTCGGTCTCGCTCGGCTTGCCGGCGACCTTCGTGTTCGGCGGCCTCACGCGCACCGCGCCCAAGCGGCGGATCGCCCTCACGCATGGAGATGTGGTGGTGTGGGGCGGGCCGTCGCGGCTCGCGTATCACGCCATCCTCACGCTGAAGAACGGCGAGCACCCGGCGACGGGCGCGGCGAGGATCAACCTCACGTTCCGCAAGGCCCGGTGATTCCTTCTGCGAACGCCCCGTTCGTCCCAGCCATAACCCGTTCGTCCCCGATGCCTGTGAGCCGGTGACGGGCGCCGTCAGACTTCGCGGCGCGTGGACTCCCCCGCGCACCACCCGAAGCTGCCCATGAACGAATCGCCCGCCTTGCCACCGCGCCGCCACGACCTCGACTGGCTCCGCGTGCTCGCGATCAACATCCTTGTCTTCTTCCACTCCGCCATGCCGTTCGTCGCAGAATGGGGATGGCACCTGAAGAACGCCGAGACGAGCAGCCTGCTGCTCGAGATGAACGAGTTCCTCCACACATGGCGGATGCCGTTGCTCTTTCTCATCTCGGGCATAGGCACCGCGTATGCGCTCGGCAAGCGCTCACTTGGCCGCTACCTTCGCGAACGCGCGCGCCGGCTCCTGCTGCCGCTCGCGTTCGGCATGCTGGTCGTGGTGCCGCCGCAGGTCTATCTGGAGCGGCTCGCCGCCGGACAGGAGTTCAGCTCGTATCTCGAGTTCTACCGCTCCGTGTTCGCGCTCGGCGTCTATCCCGCTGGGAACCTGAGCTGGCATCACCTGTGGTTCGTGGCGTACCTATTCCTGTACTCCGTCACGCTGCTGCCGCTGTTCCTCGCTTGGCGGGGGGAGAGGCGCCGGCGAATCGCCGCGGCACTGGACCGGCTCGTGGACCGTACCGGCCTCTGGCTGTTCGGGCTGCCGCTGGCGCTCCCTCTGGCCTTCCTGCTGCCACTCTACCATGGGCCGCAAGACATCGTGCACGACTGGGCGATGTTGCTCCACTACATGACCTACTTCCTGTACGGCTACCTCCTGAGCGACGCCTGCGCGATTTGGGATCGAATCGAGACGCAGCGCGCGGTGTCGCTACGCTGGGGCGTGCTGGGACTCCTCGCTATCAACTATCTTCGATGGAACGACCTCGACCCCGCGATGAAAATCGGCGTGCCCTACACGCTCTACGCCACTCTCGGGGCGGTGACGGCATGGCAGTGGGTCGTGACCATCCTCGGTTTCGGCAGGCGGTACCTGAACCACTCCAATGCCGTCCTTCGCTATGCGAATGAAGGGATCTACCCCGTGTACATCCTGCACCAGACGGTGATCGTTATCCTGTCGTTCTATGTGGTGCAACTACGGGAAGGGCTGTTCGACAAGTTCGTCTTCATCAGCCTCTGCTCGCTCGGCCTGACTTGGGCGATCTACGAAGTGCTGGTGCGACCCTTCGCCATCACGCGACTGGTGTTCGGGCTTCGTCCGTTGCCGCCCGCAGCCGAACCTCTCCGGCGCCTGCCGAACGCCGTGCCCGTGCGTGGGCAGTAGGAAGGTGGCATCGACGATGCCAGCCAGCCCCGCGGCGCGCGACTTTGGACGCGTGGCGGCCCCCGCTCCGGGCACTCTCTTCTGGGCGGGTCTCGTCACCGCGGCGGTGACGGTAGGAGTCTTGAGAGCGGCGTACTTCTTCCTCGACGATGTCGCCGGCGGGAGCTCAGGAACCCTTCCCCGGAGGCTGGCGACCGAAGGCACGGCTGCCGTGGCCAGCCTGTTGCTCCTGCCGCTCGTGGTCTGGGTCGCCCGGCACTTCCCTCCCCGGCGGGTCGGCTGGAGTGGTTCGCTGACGGCGCACGCCGCCAGTTTCGTGACGTTCACGGTCGGGCACACCGTCCTCATCAGCGTCAGCCGGCAGTCGATGATGCCCGTGCTGGGCTTTCCGGACTATCACTACGGGGCGCTCGGGGTTCGCATCCTCATGGAGGCACCCAACGACCTGACGACCTACGGCGTCGTTCTGATTGCGCTGGCGCTCGTGGAAAGCCTGCGCGCGCGACGCGAGCGTGAACTCCACGGCCTGGAGTTGGAGAAGGAAGTCGCACGATCCCGCCTCGCGAACCTTCAGCTCCAGCTTCAGCCACATTTCTTGTTCAATGCGCTGAACACCATCTCCGCCACCATGTACGACGAGCCTCAGGCCGCCGATGAGATGGTGAATCATCTCTCGGACTTGCTTCGGCATGCGCTTGGCACATCGGACCGGCGAGAGATGCCGCTGGGCGACGAGCTCCGGCTGCTCCAGAGCTACCTGGCGATCGGCCGCGCACGCTTTGGCGACCGGGTGGAAGTCGTCGTCGAAATCGAACCTGAACTCGATGATGTGCTCGTGCCGCCGCTACTGCTCCAGCCCGTGGTGGAGAACGCATTCCGGCATGGCATCGCGCCGTCGGGTCAGGGCCGGGTGACCGTGCGTGCACGGCGTGACGACGCCGCAGTCGTCATCACCGTGGAGAATGACCTGCAAGCATTCGACGCGCCGCTCGCGGCACGGACTGACGTTTCCGGACGGGGACTTGGACTGAGCGTGACCGCCAAGCGACTCCAACTGCTCTACGGCGAGGCGGGCTCTCTGGCGGCGGGACCGTCGAGCGCGCAAACGTATCTCGTGCTCATACGGTTTCCGCTCCGACGCGCCGAATCACTCACGCCGCCTCCTGAGGACCGAATCCTGCCGCATGCGCATTCTCATAGCTGACGACGAAGCGCCGGCACGCGCCAAGCTCCGACGGCTGCTTCAGGGCGAGCCCGACGTGATCGTCGTCGGCGAGGCTGCCTCCGGAGCCGAGGCGGTGGCGGCAATCCGGGAGCTCCGTCCGGATCTCGTCCTGCTCGACGTCCAGATGCCCGGGCTAGACGGATTCGGCGTTATCGAAGCGGTGGGCGTGGAGGCGATGCCTGCCGTGGTCTTCGTGACGGCCTACGACGAGCACGCACTGCGGGCATTCAACGCCCAGGCGATCGACTACCTGCTCAAGCCCGTGCGGGCGGACCGCCTCGCGTCGGTGCTCGCGCGGGTACGCCGACTCTCCCTGGGACGTGAGCAAAGGATCCTTCGCCACATCCTCGTCCACCACGAAAATCGAGCCCAGCTCATCCCGGTCTCTCGAGTAATCCGGGTTTCGGCCGAGGGCAACTACCTGCGGCTGCACCTGGCGGGTGCCGGGTACCCGGTGCGTGGCACCATCACCTCGCTCGAGTCGCGCCTGGACCCGGCGGTCTTCCTGCGCATCAACCGCGGTGACATCGTGCGACTCGAGGCCATCAAGGAGATGCAACCTTGGTCGCACGGCGACTACCACGTGATCCTCCACGACGGCACGCGACTGACGTGGAGCCGCCGGTACCGGGCGAAGGTCGCGCCCGATCTGTTCTTCGGGTTGGGCTGACGGTAGCGTAGGCGCTTCTGGTGTGCGATTCTTCGCTCGTCACGCGATCCGGCTCTTTTTTCCGGCCGCTCGCGAGGCGAAAGAAAGGGCAGGTGGCGGAGTGGTTGAACGCTCCGGTCTTGAAAACCGGCAGACCCTAACGGGTCTCGTGGGTTCGAATCCCACCCTGCCCGTTCGTCCCGGTTCGTCAATCGTTCTTCGGGTGTGCGGCCCCTTGTCGCTCCCCCGCCTTCCGGCGAGATTGCAGGCTCGCGATGGACGGGAGCGTGCTTCCCGCGTGAGGAGACGTGGCCGAGAGGCTGAAGGCGGCGGTTTGCTAAACCGTTATACGGGGTTAAACCTGTATCGGGGGTTCGAATCCCCCCGTCTCCGTTGTTCTTTGGTAGTCGTAGCACGGGCCCGCCGGCGGAATGTCCGACCGGTCGGGCCCTTGTCTATTTACCGAGCTATTTCCCAATTCCTGACAATCGAGACGTCCCGTCGATGACCACCAACGACAGACCGCTCCGGCTCCGGTTCGCGCCCTCCCCCACCGGCTACCTCCACGTGGGTGGCGCGCGTACGGCGCTCTTCAACTGGCTCCTCGCGCGCAACGCAGGCGGCAAGTTCCTGCTCCGCGTCGAGGACACGGACAGGGCGCGCTCCACCGACGAGTCCACGCAGGCGATCTTCGACGGCCTCAAGTGGCTGGGCCTCGATTGGGACGAGGAAGTCGTCTTCCAGGGCGCCAAGGAGAACCTCGAGCGTCATCGCGCCGACGCCGCGCGGCTGCTCGAGTCCGGCGCCGTGTACCGCTGCTTCTGCACGCCGGCCGAGCTCGAGGAGCGCCGCGCTGCCGCGGCCGCGTCCAAGGAAGCGTTCAAGTACGACCGCCGCTGCGACCGGCTCGGCAACGACGAAGTCACTCGGCGCGTGGCCGCAGGCGAGCCGTTCGTGCTGCGCTTCCGCGTGCCGGCGGGCGAGATCGCGTGGGACGACATCGTCCACGAGCGCATCGCCTTCCCGAGCAAGGACATCGAGGACTTCGTCATCCTGCGCTCCGACGGCACGCCCATCTACAACCATGCCGTCGTGTCGGATGATATCGCGATGCGCATCACGCTCGTGATGCGCGGCGACGACCACATCTCCAACACGCCCAAGCAGATCCTGCTCTACCGCGCCCTGGGCGCCGAACTACCGCAGTTCGCACACCTGCCGATGATCCACGGCACCGACGGCAAGAAGCTCTCGAAGCGCCACGGCGCGACCGCCGTCGGGGACTACCAGCACCAGGGCATCCTGCCCGAGGCGATGGTCAACTTCCTCGCCCTGCTCGGCTGGTCGCCGGGCGGCGTGTTCGAGGAGGTCATGACGCTCAGCGAGCTCGTGCAGGCGTTCAGCGCCGACAAGCTGCTGCGCAAGGCGTCGGTGTTCGATCCCAAGAAGCTCGAGTGGATGAACGGACAGCATCTCTCGCGCGTGCCGCTCGAGGATCTCGAGCCGCGCGTCACGCCGCTGATCGTCGCGGCCGGCCTCGCGACGGCGGAGGATCTCGCCGCGCGCCGCGACTGGTACCTGCGCCTGCTCGACCTGCTGCGCGTGCGGTCGCGCCTCATCGACGACATCGTGCACCAGGCCGCGCCGTACTTCAAGGACGAGATCGACTACGACGCCGAGGCCGTCGCGAAGCAGTGGAAGGAGCCGGCCGTGGTGCTGCCGCTGCTCGAGGCCACGCGCGAGACGCTCGCCACGCTTCCGGAGACGGCGTGGGAGCCGGTCGCGATGGAAGAGGCGCTGCGCGCACTCGCCGAACAGAAGGGCGTGGGTGGCGGCAAGATCTTCCAGCCGCTGCGCGTCGCGCTCACGGGCCTGGCCGTCTCGCCCGGCATCTTCGACGTAATGGTGGCGCTCGGCCGCGATCGCACGCTGGCTCGCATCGCGCAAGCGGAGTCGCGGCTTGGCGCGATGACCGGCTGAAGAAGGTGGCGCCGACCAGCACGGCGTGCGCGCGGGCAGGCTGACATGGACGCCCCGCGCGCCCCGCTCACGCAGGTCGAGCGCAAGCTCTGGCACTACCTGATCGACTTCCTCGCCGAGCATACGTTCCAGCCGAGCGTGCGGGAGATCGGGCGGCACTTCAGGATCCCCTCGACGAAGACCGTCGCCGACCTGCTGCGCTCGCTCGAGACGAAGGGCTACATCCGCCGTGCGCCGGGCCGGTCGCGCGGCGTGTTCATCGAGGGGTTCGCCGGCGGCGCCGGCACACAGCCCGTACCGGTGGTGCGCCCCGGTCCCAACCGCGTGCCGATCATCGAGGAGCACCTGACGCTCGACCGCACGCTGCTGCCGGGCGAGGACGCATATCTGATACGCGCGTCGGTGGAGGACGCGCCGGCGCACGCGATCCGCGAGGGCGACCTGCTGCTCGTGCACCCGGGCGCGCGGGCGCACGATGATCTCCCGGTGGTGGCGCGGGTCGGTGGCGCGGTGCTGGTGCGGGCGATCCTTCGGCGCGGCACGACGCTGATCCTGCGCGCGCCGAGGGCCGGCGTGGATGATATCGAGGTCGGGCCCGGAGATGACTTCGAGGTCTTCGGGCCGTTGTGCGGGGTCTTCAGGGTCACCGCGCCGCAGGCGGACGACGAGCCGGAGTGAGCTGGCTCGTCCGGCGCCGCTTCACATCGTGGTCACGAGGATCACGGGCCCCTGCTTCGCCGTGGCGCCGAACTTCTGCATCGCGGCCGCCGGGCTGAGCAGCCGGATCTCGGTAACGTTGTTCGCCGGCATCCGCTTCAGCTCGTCCACCGAGACGATGCCGTGACCGTCGATCGAGGCGTGCACCTTCCCCGACTCGCTGTCGACGGCGCCTTCGTGCCCCTCGTACGGGATCACCTGTGTGCCGCGATTCGAGAGGAAGTTCGGTCTAAGCGACCGGATGGCGTCGTACACGGTGCCTGAGTTCAGCGCAGGGTCGGCGAGTTCGGTGGACGTGATCACGTTTCGGTCGCGACGCTCCGCCACGGCTGCATCGGCGCTCGACGTGGAAGACGAGGCACCACCGCTGGCACAGGCGGTGGCGAGGACGAGAACGACGACAAGGGTTTTCGTTGCCACGGAGACGCTCCTGACGAGGTTTCTCTTGGCCCGACTGTGGGATTCACTGCAATACGCGTGCGCTGCATGTCGAACTACACCCGGATGCAGTAGAACGGGGCACTCCGATCCCTTTCCCGGAGTGCCCCGCTCCCTGCCTGGGTCAAGACAGTGCTACTTGTCCCACCACATGCGCGTCGAATAGTTGTCCGGGCCCTGCGCAGCGACCGCTGCCGCCCAGGCTTCCGCGTTCACCGACTGTTCGTTGCTGGCGTACGGCCAGCGACGCGGCACCGCGAGCACATCCGGGTACGCACTCGGACCCATCGCGACGGTGTTCGGGTTTCCCGTGCGCCGCCACTCGGCCCATGCTTCGTTCCCCTGCGTGTACAGCGCGATCCATTTCTGCAGGCCGATCTGCTGGAGCCCCGTGGCGCCGGCGACGTATGCCACGCCGGGTCGTGCGAGGTACGCCGCCGCATCCGCCGGCGTCCCACCCCACTGCAGGATCGACGCGGTCACGCCGGCGTTGTAGTGCGCCGCCGCCCCGGTCTGTCCGGCGAGGCCCCGTTCGGCAGCCTCCGCCATGAGGAATTCCGCCTCGGCGTAGGTCATTGCGATCGCCGGCGTCTGCTTTCCGGCCGCGGTGCCGAAGTTTCCGTACGACGTCGCTCCCGGGTAGAAGATCGCGCCCGGCCTCGACGTGGTGTTGAAGAAGACCGTCACCGTCGCGTTGTTCATGCCGTTCTGGAGGCCGATGGCCTGCGCAGTCGCGGGATCGGCCCACGGCGCGTCGGTCGACGGATCCCATTCGGTCGGCTGAGCGTAGACGAACACGCGCGGGTCGGAGAGCGTGTTCATCGTGTCGAGCAGCGTCTTCGACACGCGGTGATCATCGCGTGTGGCGAAGTTCACCGAGTATGGGTTGTCGAAGACGCCGTCGCCCGGGTACGACAGCACCGCGTTGTCGGCGTTGGACGTCATCACGCCGGCCGCGAACGCGGCGGCGAGTTCGGTCCCCGCCTTGGTCGCGTCGTTCTTCAGCATCCGCATCGCCATGCGGGCGCGGAGCGTGTTGGCGAACCGCACCCACTGCGCACTGTTGCCCCCGTAGATGAGGTCGGCGGACTCGAGCCCTGGATCCGTCGCCGTGGCCATCGCCGACGACGCCGAGGTGAGGGAAGCCAGCAAGCCGTAGTAGATGTCCCGCTGCGAGTCGTACGCCGGCTTGAGCGTGCCACCGAGGCTGTCGCCCTGCAGCGCCTGGCTGTAGGGGATGTCGCCCCAGATGTCCGTCATGTTCTGGTAGGTCCACGACTGCATGATCAGCGCGGGCCCCCAGGTGTTCGGGGCGGACGCTTCCTCTCCCATCTCGATCACCTTCTTGAAATCCTCGAGCTCCGAGATGTAGGCGTTCGCGTACATCGCGTCGATCGTCGTGGTGCGGATGTGCCCGCGGTCCTCGTCGATGTACTGCACCTGCGCGAGATGCTGCGCCATCAGCGCCGAGCCGGAGAGCTGCCCGGCACCGCTGAAGCGGCCGATCGCGTTGACCGTCGCCTGGCTGAACAGCGTGCCGGCCGGGGCCGTCGTCGGGCTGTTCGGGTTGACGTTGAGCCCGGTGAGGTCGGTCTCGCATGATGCCAGCGTGACCGACAGGACAGCGACGAGCGCGACTTGTAGTCGATTGAGTCTCATGAGTGAATTCTCCTGTATGCGCTTCACGGAGTGATCGAGAAGTTGAGTCCGACCGCGCGCATCGTCGGCAGCGCGCCCATGTCGAAGCCCTTGCCGCCGTTGCCGGCGTTCGAGGAGTTCTCAGGGTCGAAGTTCGGGAACGAGGTCCAGGTGAACAGGTTGCGTCCGACCAGGGCCATGTCCATCCGCTTGAGCCGCAGCCTCGCCGCGAACGCGTCCGGCACCGAGTAGCTCAGGCGCACCTCGCGCAGCTTCGCGAAGCCCGTGTTGTAAACCGCCGCCGCGTTGATCGGGTACTGCGAGTGGTTGAGGTCCTCGGCCGTCACGTTGATCGTGTTCGGCTGGCCGGTGGCTTCGTCGATGCCCTTGGCCACGACACCCGGGTTATCCCAATCCACCTCACGTCCGCGCAGCGTGTTGTCGAGCACGCCGGCGTAGGTGCCCCACCAGTTGCCGATCGAGAAGTTCTCCCCGCCGTGCTGCACGTCGACGAGGACGCTCAGGGCGTAGTTCTTGTACCGGAACTCGTTCAGCCAGCCGCCGACCCAATCGGGATTGACGTTGCCGAGCACCGACTTGGCGTCGGCGCGCTGATACATGCCGTCGACCAGCAGCTTCTCGCCGGTCGCCGGATCGCGCTTGAAGTCGTAGCCGAAGATCGTGCCGTACGGCTCGCCCTTCCGGGCCTCGATGTTCGCGCCCCACTGGCTGGCGATCGTGATGGTGGTGAGCCCGGGCGCCAGCTCGTCGACCATGCTCTTGATCTTCGAGTAGTTCACCGTGGTGGTCCACTCGAACCCATTGGCGAGACGCACGGGCCGGGCGGTGACCATCAACTCGACGCCACGGTTGCTGATCTGCCCGGCGTTGATCGTCGTCGAGGCGAAACCGGTGGCGGGCGCGATCGTGAGCGGGATGATCTGGTCGCGCGTCATCTTCGCGAAGTACGTCGCATCGACCGTGAGTCGCTCGTCGAAGAGAGAGAACTCCACGCCCCCTTCCGAACTGGTCGTCTGTTCCGGCTTGAGCTGCGCATTGGCCGAGGTGTTGGCCAGCGTGTAGAGCGGAAGACCGCCGAACTTGTTCGACGACCCGTTGTACAGCGTCTGCAGCTGGTACGGCGCGGCGTCCGAACCCACGCGCGCGATGCCGCCGCGCACCTTCAGGTAGGACAGGATGCCGTTCCGGGTGATGCCCGGGAACAGCTCCGAGAGCACCAGCGACGAGCTCACCGACGGGTAGAAGTACGACGCATTCTCCTTCGGCAGCGTCGACGACCAGTCGTTGCGACCGGTGACTTCCACCGTCCAATAGCGATTGAGCGTCGCGCTCGCCGACCCATAGCTGGAGTTCACCTTGGAGTGGAACTCGGCGTTCGTGAACGTCGGCGTGATGCCGGCGTTGGAGAGGTTGTAGATGCCCGGCACCATGATCCCGGACGTCGAGTAGCCCGAGTTGAACTGGTCGTTGGTGCGGAGGTTACCGCCGGCGATGACCGTGACGTCGAGCTTCTCGAAGAACGACCGGCGCGCGGTCAGGAGGCCCTCGAAGTTCGTCTCACTGCCGCGCGAGTTCCCTACGTTGAACCCGCCGTTGAAGCTGGCGCTCGCGCGGTCGATGTTCCCGGCGGCGAACTGTTCCTCGGTGGTGTGGCGGTACGAGTCACGCCCCGCGCGCACGAGGCCGGTGAGCCACGGCGTAAGTTCGTAGCTCGCCGAGAGCATGGCGTTGAGCCGGTCGCGCGAGTCGGGCGCCTCGTTCTCGTACTGCTGCCAGTACGGGTTCCGGTGATAGTTGTCGTTCCAGTTGTAGAGGCTCCCGTCGGCGAAGCCGTACGGGCTACCCTCGTTGCGGTACTTGGTCTTGAGATGCTGGAGGTCGACCTGGCGACCGAACCAGGTGAAGCTCATCAGCGGGTTGCCCTCGGTGTAGCCGTTCTCCGGACGGTTCATGCCGTTGGTCTGCGCGAGTTGCAGATTGCCGGTGATCGTCAGCTTGTCGTTCACGATGGCGCTGGCCCCGAGCGAGCCGGAGAGCTTGCCGAGTGAGGAGTTCGGCACCAGACCGCGCGTGTTCTCCTTGGTCAGCGAGAGGCGTGCGCCCATGCCGCGCATGGACGTCGTCACGCTGATGTTGTTCGAGACCGTGCTGCCCGACCGGAAGAAGTCCTTCACGTTGTTTGGATGCGCGATCCAGGGCTGTTGCAGGCCGTGGAACTGGTCGATGAGCCGGCCATCGAGCATCGGGCCCCAGGATTCGTCGGCGCCGTCGTTGGTGCCGATGCCCGCGCCGTTGACGTAACGGAACGCGCCCGCGAAGCCCTGCCCATAGCGGTTCTGGTAGCTCGGCAGCACCGACGGCGACTCCGTGGTCATCCTGGAGGTGAGCGTGAAGTGCGTCCCCTCTTCGGCGCCGCGACCGGTCTTCGTCGTGATCACCACCGCGCCGTTCGATGCGCGCGAGCCGTACAGCGCCGCCGCGTTCGGACCCT
>Ga0247822_10002523_pt1 | contig 11693 bp, 10 predicted proteins | sample 13C_Cellulose_Da_FD_192423 | JGI IMG/M metagenome (GOLD analysis project Ga0247822, IMG submission 192423) | Soil microbial communities from agricultural site in Penn Yan, New York, United States - 13C_Cellulose_Day30 | ecosystem: Environmental > Terrestrial > Soil > Agricultural land | place...
ACTTACGAGATCTTCAAAGCTTTTCAGAAGATCGATCGGCTTCCCGTCCTGAACCCCGCGGGTATTGACGAGATCGAGTCCGGCATTATTTCCTACTATAAAAAACATCGTAACTAAATTCTAACCCTTCATAGCACTCTTGACAAGTTATAGGAATAAGCTATAACCTTTGAGACATTCAATGGACGGTTAGAACATTGGATGTACGAAAAACGAACTTGGGAGACTAAAAATGCGATCAAAAAGACCACTCATTCTTCTTTCAGCACTGCTGCTCGGGCTGATACTTATATCGTCAATATTGGCGAGCAACTCCGAAACGGGCTCGGCCTCGATAAAGTACAAGTCCACTAAGATTGCCGGCCTCGATATCTTTTATCGGGAAGCGGGCGACCCCACGAAGCCTACGATCCTTCTGCTTCACGGCTTCCCGTCCTCGTCACATATGTTTCGCGATCTCATTCCGAAACTTTCCGACAAGTTTCACATCGTCGCGCCGGATTATCCGGGATTCGGGTACAGTTCAGCCCCTGGCGTGAACGAGTTTGACTACACTTTCGACAACCTATCGGGCGTCGTCGAGAAATTCGTCAACACAATTGGCTTGAAGCGTTTTGCGATCTATGTTCAGGACTATGGTGCTCCCGTCGGCTATCGGATCGCCGTGCGCAATCCTGAGCGGATCAGCGCGATCATTACGCAGAATGGAAATGCGTACAACGAAGGCCTGGAAGGGTTCTGGAATCCGATCAAGGCTTACTGGGACAAGCCCACCGACGAGAATGCGGCAAAACTGCGGGAATTTCTCAAGCTCGAGGGCACGAAATGGCAGTACACTCACGGGACGCGTAATCCCGAGAACGTCTCGCCAGACTCGTACCAGTTCGATCAATTCTTACTCGACCGTCCGGGCAACAAGGACATCCAGCTAAAGCTCTTTTACGACTATCGCTCTAACCCGCCGCTGTATCCGGAATGGCAAGCCTACTTCCGAATGCACCAGCCACCGACACTCGTCGTATGGGGCAAGAATGATCAGACGTTCGTCGCCGCGGGAGCCGAGGCGTACAAACGCGACCTAAAAAATATCGACTTCTACCTTCTCGATACCGGACATTTTGCGCTGGAAGAGGATTCCAATGCGATCGCAGATCACATTCGCAGCTTCTTTGATAAACGAGTGAAATGACCGAGAAATTAGGGCGGAACGGATCGTCCATTCCGCCCGTTTTTGGCTCAGAACTAGTTAAATACTTCGAAATACTTGATGCCCGAGCCGGTGTTGAACAGGACAACGGTCTCGCCGCCCTGGATGAATCCGCTGTCGACCAGCTTTCGCAACGCGGGTAAGCACGCGGCACCCTCAGGAGCGGCAAAGACACCCTCGGCTGCACCGATCTCAGCGACAGCGGAAACCAGATCGACGTCATCGACGGCGATCGCAGTTCCCCCCGAGGCTCGGATCGCGTCCAGGATCAGGAAATCGCCGATCGCCTTCGGAACACGCAATCCCGATGCAACCGTCGAAGCATTCTCAAACTCATCAGCGAACCGCTCGCCGTTCTCAAACGCCCTCACGATCGGGGCACAAGTCGAGGATTGCACGGAAACCATCTTCGGCCGCTTCGACCCGATCCAGCCCATCTGCTCCATTTCGTCGAATGCCTTCCACATCCCGATCAGCCCGGTGCCTCCGCCGGTTGGGTAGAAGATAACGTCTGGCAATTCCCAGTTAAGCTGCTCGGCAAGCTCATATCCCATCGTCTTCTTGCCCTCGACGCGATACGGCTCCTTGAGCGTTGAGACATCGAACCAGCCCTCGGCCTCCTTACGTTCCGCAACGATCTTTCCGCAATCCGTTATCAGGCCATCGACGAGAGTGACATTCGCACCGATCTGCTCGCACTCGATAATGTTCGCTTTCGGCGTGTCCGACGGCATGAAGATATAAGCCTCCATCCCGGCACGAGCCGCATAAGCTGCCATCGCACCGGCCGCATTTCCCGCCGACGGAACCGCGACCTTCCGCACGCCGAACTCCTTTGCCATCGAGATCGCGGCAGTCATCCCGCGAGCCTTGAAACTCTGCGTCGGGTTCTGGCCCTCGTCCTTGATGTAAAGGTCAAGCCGAACCGGCAGCTTCGCCGCAAGACGGTCAGCACCTAAAAGGGGCGTCCGGCCCTCGCCGAACGATACGACGTTGGTCCAATCTTCTACCGGCAGAACCTCCCGATACCGCCACAGATTCGACTCTCGCTCTACAAGCGTAGAACGCTTGAGTGTGCTCGACGCCGATTCGAGATCGTAGCGGACCAGCAACGGCTTTCCGCATTCTCGGCAGAGATTTTGAAGGGTTCGTGCCGCGTGCTCCTTTCCACACAGCGCACATTCGAGGTGAGTTACATTCATCTGGTAAGAGTGAGGCCTTTAGGCGTTTCTTAGGTTACTTAAGGCTTTTCTTCAATTCAACCATCCCGTCAGCCACGCATTCAACCGCCTAAAGGCGTCACTCTTACCTTACTTCTTCCAAACAAATTCCTTGAAAAGGTTGTATGCGGCGCTGATCCCCAGCGAGTAAGTCGCGCTTTTTGCCCCGTCTTTCCAATCGTATCGTCCCGGATACCATGCCTCAGCGGCAACGATACTCGCCGTATAACCGCCGACAAGTCTGGGCACCCCGATCACTCGTTTCCCCTTGGAGTTTCGTGCGGTAACTGGAGACAGCAACGCATTCTTGATCTTCGAACCCACATCCTTCTTCTCGCTCCGATAATAGTGACTGTCCAGCTTCAGGGCTTCATCCAGACCATACGTAATGCTCTGCTTGATCAGATTCTTCCCAAATCCTGACGCAAGCCGTTTCCCGAAACCTTCCCACTGTCCGCCCCATTCTTCAGGCGAGTTCCGCCAGGTACCGTATCCGGCACCGACCACTTGCTTCGCCAACGCCATCGGCCCAACTACACCGTTGACATATCGTTTGAATCGGGTCGTTGCGTCGGGTCGAGTGTAAGTATTTTGCGTCTTCGACAGGTCGAGTGCCGGTCTCGGTCCGATCGGAAGTTTCCAATCGGGCCCAGAACTGATCGACGTGCCCATCTCAGGTGTTGGAGACGTGCTCGGACTAGCGATTGGCGTCGTCGTCGGGGTCGGCGACTGAGCGCCAACATTCGATGTCGCAGCCGAAAAAATCAAAGCGGCTGCAAAAAATACAACTTTCATGTTCACTCCTTTGTGAGCAATGGCTTAAGAGCCGAATAGATATTGTCAGTCATCATTCGCGTGCCTTCAGCATTCGGATGTATGCCGTCCGCCTGGTTCAACTCTCGCTTGCTGGCAATACCGTCGAGTAGGAACGGCAGGAAGGCAACCTTATGCTCATCAGCAAGATCCGGAAAGGCGTTGATGTAGTCTCGCGAATAGTCGCTTCCCGAGGTCGGCGGCGCAAGCATTCCGCAGAGCAGGACCTTGATGTTTTTGGCCTTCGCCCTGCGTATGATCTGATCGAGATTCGATTTCATCTTCGCGACCGGCATCGCACGCAGCAGATCGTTGGCACCGAGCTCAAGGATCAGGATCGCAACATTCTCCTGCCCGATCACCCAGTCAGCCCGCTCAAGCCCGCCGAGACTCGTATCACCCGAAACGCCGGCGTTTACTACCTCGTAGTTGTAACCTTCCGCCTTCAACCGCTGTTGAAGCAGATATGGATACGACTCGGGCTCCGCCAAACCGAATCCCGCGGTCAGGCTGTCTCCAAACGCGACGATCTTTGGCGCCGTCGATACCGCTGCCGGCGTAACCAACGGCCGGGCCGCATTCCCCTGTGACCGCGCCGCTCCGCTCTCCGAACAGCCTGAAAGGCCGCCAACCGCCAGCAGAACCGCGAATATAATTGTTTTGAATCCGTACATCAGTCGCAGAACGAACGTCGAACGATTATCGTATAGATAGAACCTATGCCGCTTCGAGACGCAAGTTAGATGCCTCTTAGCGGGTAATACGTTTATTCTGCGAAATATGATCACGCTTTCCAATCTCACAAAAACGGTCACCTCCGGAACCGAAGAGTTGACGATCCTCAACGACATCTCGATCGCGATCCCCGAAGGTCAGTTCGTATCGCTTACCGGCGCATCAGGAAGCGGAAAATCGACCTTGCTGGGATTGATCGCAGGACTCGATTCTCCGAGTTCGGGCCGGATAACGATCGATGAGGACGAGGTGACGGCGATGAACGAAGATGGCCTCGCCCGCCTTCGAAGCGAAAAGATCGGGTTCGTATTTCAGTCGTTCCACCTCATCCCGAGCCTGACCGCGTTCGAGAACATTCTCATCCCAATGGAGATCATCGGCGCCACGAACGCTAAAGAGCGAGCCGGAGAACTCCTCGAAGAGGTCGGGCTCTCGGAACGCGGGCACCATTATCCGAACGAACTTTCCGGCGGCGAACAGCAGCGTGTTGCTATCGCTCGGGCCTTAGCCAATCAGCCAAAGATCCTCCTAGCAGACGAGCCGACCGGCAATCTCGACTCAAAGAACGGCCAGCACATTTTCGAGCTGATGGAGGATCTCCACCGCCAACGAAACATCACGCTCGTACTGGTAACACACGACCCTGCACTCGCAGCCAAGGCTCAGCGGCAGGTAGTTTTGCGAGACGGAATAGTGATCAGCGACGAGGTGAACCAATGAGGTTCATCCTAAATCTTACGGCCCGCGAGATTCGCTCATCCTGGAAGCGGCTGCTGTTTTTCTTTCTCTGCATTGCGCTCGGGGTCGGATCGGTCGTCGCTCTGCGATCGCTGATCCAGAACCTGACAAAGGCTGTCGGCACGGATGCTCGTGCCTTGATGACGGCGGATATCGAGGTCAGCTCGACGAGTGATTTTTCGCCCGCCGATATTGCGAAGATCGAGGACGTCGTAGGCAGGTCCGGCATCATCGACGGCCGCAACGAAGCGATCACGACCGCCTCAATGGCACGGCCGGTCGATCCGGAAAATCCGAACACGCGTTTCGTCGAGCTTAAAGGCGTCGAGCCGCCATTTCCGCTAGTCGGCACTTTCGAACTCGACGGCGGACAGAAGTTTGACCACAAGCTGCTCGAAAACGGCGGTGCGGTCGTCGCTCGGATCTTGCTCGAAGATCTGAACGTAAAGATCGGCGACAAGATCAAGATGGGCGAAGGCGAATTCACAATTCGCGGATCATTCGATCAGGAGCCCGGCGGATCGAGCGGATTCCGGCTTGGTGCGAGAGTGTTCGTCGAGCGTAAAGCGTTCGACGAGGCCGGCATCACACGCAACTCCGGCCGCGTTCGCCGTCGAATCCTGTACCGCACCACCGATAATCCAACTCAGCTCGTCTCCGAACTCCGCGACGCACTCAAAGGCACGACGATCCAGGTCCAGTCATATCGCGAAACACAGGAAAATATCGGCGAACAATTTACACGAACGGAAAACTATCTCGCTCTCACGGGATTGCTCATTCTTGTCCTTGGCGGCGTCGGCGTCTGGAATGTCGCCCGAGCGTTCGTCGAGCAGAAACGAAAGACCGTCGCCGTACTCAAATGCCTGGGTGCAGGCGGCACAAAGATCATATCGGTTTACCTGCTTCAGATCCTGACCCTTGGTTTCGTCGGCAGCGTCTTCGGAGTCGTTCTCGCTCAACTTGGTTTGCTGTTTGTCCGTTCAAGATTCGCCGCTGATCTTCCCGAAAATATGTCGTACGCGGTCGGGCTCTCTACAGCGGTGCAGGGCGTTGTCCTCGGCGTGCTTATCTCGATGATCTTCTCGGCATTGCCCCTGCTGCAGGTACGTAACATCAAACCGCGACTACTGCTTCGCGATGAGAACAACGTCAGCCTGCGGCGTCTCGACCCGATCAAATGGCTGCTCGGCGGCGTATCCATCTCCGGGCTTCTGGCTCTCGCAGTATGGCAGGCCGGATCGATCCGCGTCGGGCTCCTATTCCTCGGCGGACTCGCGGCAACATCCGCGGTACTTTACATCGCCGCGATAGTGCTCACGATCTTGCTGCGTCGCCTCCGATCGATCGGCCCCTTCGCCGTCTCTCAGGCGATCAATTCCCTTCATCGACCAGGCAATCAAACTCGCATCATCCTTCTCGCCGTCGGCCTGGGAGCGTTCGTCGTACTGACGGTTCAATCGCTTCAGGCGAATCTACTGCGCGAGTTCGACTTCTCGCGAAACCAACGTTTGCCGAGTCTCTTTTTCGTCGATATCCAGAAGAGTCAGATCGGGCCGCTCGCCGCTTTGATCGCCGGCAGGGTCAATGAGGAACCGGAACAAACGCCGACCGTTCGGGCGCGCATCGCATTCATCAATGGCCAGCCGATCGACTTTCAGCAGCGTGAGGTTCGCCAACAGCAAGGCCAGATCGGCCGCGAGTTTGCGGTGACATATCGCGAAAAGCTCGACGACAACGAATCCGTCATCGCCGGGCAATGGTGGACTTCAACTGATGGCGTAGCCGAAGTTTCGGTCGAAGAGGAAATGGCGGACAGATTGAAGGTCGTCCCCGGTGACTCGATCACTTTCGACATCTCGGGCCGCAAGCTAACGGCACGCGTCGCAAACGTCCGCAAGCTCGATCTTCGAAACACGCGAACCGCGTTCGTATTCGTCTTCCGTCCCGGCACGCTCGAATCCGCTCCGCAAAGTTATGCCGCAACTGTCGTTAGCCGCATCTCGGCGACCGATCGCCAAAGACTTCAGCGGGACACACTCGCGGCCTATCCAAACGTTCAGATCTTCGACGTCGCCGACATCGTATCGACTGTCCAGCGACTTGTAAACAATTTCGTGATCGCGATCTCATTCGTCGGCAGCTTCGTGATCCTGAGCGGAATTCTGATCCTCATCGGCTCCGTGGCCTTAACGAAATCTCAGCGGATATACGAAAACGCCGTACTCAAGACGCTCGGAGCAAAACGCACGACATTGGCCGCGATCCTCTTCGCGGAATACGGAATTCTCGGATTGCTCTCGGGGTTGATCGGGTCCGGCTTTGCGGTCACTCTCTCCTGGGCGGTCAGCACATGTGTGATGAATATCTCTTGGGAATTTGATCCTATGCTGACGCTGGTTGGCATTGCGGCGACGAGCGGTATCGTGATGATCGTCGGTGCGGCCGCGAGCTTTGACGTACTCTTCCGAAAGCCGCTTCAAACGCTGCGATCGCAGTAACTTAATCCGCGTGCTGGAAAGGATGCTCCGCCAACACGCTTCGCATACAGACCTGGCCGAACAAGGTTTCCAGATACGCACCAAAACGGTGCAGCACAGGTACGAGATCTTTCTTATCGAGAGCCGCGTGGACTTCTTCGTTAAACCGCTCGAACGTCTCTTCATCTTTGTAGTGAAGGAACCTGATCGTGATCGTAACGAAATCTGCAAGCTCCTGCTTCAGATGACCAACCTTGTCCTTTACCGGAGCTTCTTCAGCCGCCTTTACAGCCTTCAATATTCCCCAAAGATGTTCGCGCAAGATCAGCGACTGATCGAGCTTGATCTGAAACCGCGGGAAGAAATCGAACAGAGTAGCTTTCGGCTCGACCGTTCGAGCAAGGTCCAAAAGTATTTGCTGAAAACTATCTAAGAGCAGCGAATACGCCGTCTCGGTACGTGCAAAAACCGATGTCGGAGGGAGCACGCCGACAATGCCCCGAAGCTCCTGCTGAAAAACTTTCTTAAGCTCCAACGAAGCTCCGTACGACGCACTGTCTAGCGAGTTGAAGAGCGTCGCTTCCTCGTTCGGATTGCGGGCAAGCCGCAGGTTGATGTGATCGATCATTCCGCGGGCCTGATCGTGAACCGCCGCCAGAATTAACAGAGCGGGTTTGATGGGCTCGTCGTCTCGCATCATCCTGCCGACGATCCCGAGGTATCGCAGAGCCGCCGCGACTCGCGGAACGACGTCGAGGTAATCGACACGATCGGAAAGGTCGATATCTTCCCGCTCAAATAGCTCACGCAAGTTTGCCGGCAGCGTCCCGTACGCACCGTCAAACGAATATCGTCGGAGCTTCTCGTCCACCGGATCGCGGTCGAGGCGGCCGATGAGCGAAGATACAAACGCCTGCCATTCGCCGATCGAAACCGTCGCCGCACGCGAGTGTGAATCCACCAGGATCACCGCGTCCCTGACGATGGAAGAAAAAACGTCGATGTGCCTTCGCGTTAATCCGAGGTCGTCGAGGATCGGATCGCCACCAACATTTTGCAGACGGATAGTCAGCCTCGAAAGATGCATCAGCGAGAGCGTTAATATCCGAAACTCGCGACGAAGGTCGGGTACGGCAGAACGGTTGTCCGCCGCGAACGTTGGCTGACAGGTCGACGCAAAGGAGCGAATGCCCGAAAGCCAGGCTCCTATCTCGAACGCCAAATCTTCAGCGTCAAAAACAGGCAAACTTCGATCTATGTCCGGCTCGATCGAATCGGGCGAAACAACAATAGGGGCATCGGTTGCGGAAATTGATGTGTAGGTTTCCAAGTTGAAAAAGCCTCTTGAGGGATTCTGCGGGCGGGCGGCTTTCGGTGAGTGAAAAGCCTATATTATTTATAACGTTAACTCGCCGGAATGGCAATATAATTCTTGCGCCTGCTTCACTTATGAACGAAATACTCGCCCCTCAACGTGTCCTCATAGCGACCGGAAACGCGGGGAAGATCCGCGAGTTCGGCTTTCTTCTCAGCCCGCTGAATATAGCCCTCGCAACCTTAAGCGACTTCCCGGCGATCGACGAACCCGAGGAGACCGGTTCGACCTTCAGCACCAACGCGGAAATGAAGGCGTCGTATTACGCGATTCAAACCGGCGAATGGTCGATCGCAGACGATTCGGGGCTTGAGATCGATTTTCTCGACGGCCGTCCCGGTGTTCTATCGGCTCGCTACGGTGGAGTCGAAACCTCGTATCAGGAAAAGATTCAGCTTGTGCTGAACGAACTCAGCAATGCGATAGAAGATGAACGCGGAGCGCAATTTGTATCTGTGATCGCTCTCGCTGATCCGTCAGGTAAAGTGCGCGTTACAGCGGAAGGTATCTGCCGCGGCACGATCGCGAAGGCCCCGCGCGGCACAGCCGGATTCGGCTACGATCCGCTGTTCATACCCGACGGATTTGATCGCACGTTCGGCGAGATGTCGGACCAAGAAAAGCGCTCTTTGAGCCATCGCGGAAAAGCCTCTTTGCAGTTTATTCGTAAAATGTCCGATTTTACGGGCGTTTGACTTGACCTATTCATTTTTGGCCTGTAAATTCCTTATTGAAAACGGGGCGTAGCACAGCCTGGTAGTGCGCACGGTTTGGGACCGTGAGGCCGCAAGTTCGAATCTTGCCGCCCCGACCAACAGGCTGGCTTAAACCCTTTGCCCGCAAATCAGATTTTCCGATCTTTCAGGCAAAACGTTCGACTGAATATATTTCTTATTTAAACCTTGGAGGTTACGTAAATTATGGCTCGTTTGACTCAGACCCAGATCATCGCCGCACTCGCAGAGACGTCGGGACTTAAGAAGACCGAAGTTAAAGGACTTCTGGATTCACTCGCTGACATGGCAGTGAAAGAAGTTAAGAAGAATGGCGAATTCACCGTTCCCGGATTTGGAAAGCTCAAGAAGACCAACCGCAAAGCCCGTGAGGGCCGCAATCCGGCAACCGGTGCTGTGATCAAGATCCCGGCAAAAACGACGGTTAAATTCAGCCTTGGTAAGGCAATGAAGGATTCGATCAGCACCAAATAGTTAGCTGACAAACCTTTTTAACACGGGCCGCCGGATGCAAATCCGGCGGTTTTTTGTGTTTTACCACGAAAAAAGACCGATTTTCGGTCAAAAAAAGTGGTGACTTTCCTGTTTCGATTTGTTACGATTTCCTTACAGATTAGGCAAGCGTTTCGGGAAACATTAATTCACAGCAACATTCACGTGAAGCACAACATCTAATAGATGTAGTGGAAAAGTGTTTACAAAACCACAATATATTGTTACGATGCATAATCTGGAATTATTAGACAAGGGGTTAGAACGTAACCGAAAAGGAGAGAAAAGAGTGGCAGCAGCTAAACCAATGACTTTGCAGGAGCGGATCTTGCAAATCGATCATATCCAGGCTCGCCGTTACGCTAAATTAGCGGGCGACACCATGGAGATCGCTACTGAAGGGATAATTAGACATCTACGGGCGTGTGTCCGTATGGACGTGAATCCGGACGCTTCGGCGGTCCGCGAGATCATAGATGATGCGATAAACGGTCGCCGCGTTTTTGCGGAGACTTCGAACGACCTTCTAGCCGCTTAAGCGTTACTCATTAGCAATACTATTAAGCCGTCCTTTTCGGACGGCTTTTTTGTTACTTCAAACGGGCCTTGTACAAGGTGTGATTGCCGACGACCTCGCCCTCGTCCAACTCGTAAAACTCCTCCAAATTTGAAAGATCAAACTTGTCCCAGTTCGGCACGACCACATATCGTATCAGCGGATTCGAAGCCTGCTGCTTGGTGAAGTTCATCCGGTACAACCGATACGTTTCTACTTCTTCGGCGATCTCGCCGTAAGTCAGCGGCTTCGATTCGGTCGTAAGCCGGTCCGTATGACGGCCCCAACCAAACAGAGCGATCTGAGTAACAAAATCTTCCTTCAGCAAACGATCGAGCCCTCGCTCATCGACACCCTGATAATGAAGCTGCTGATAATACCGCTCCTTGCTCTCTTCCCAACTCAGCCCCGCAAACACATGCTGATGGCGAGCCCACAATATATTCTGCGGCGCGACCGTCGGCATGTCGTCGGCAAACAGCCAATCGTATGAAAGAACCGTCGACCGATGCGGATCAGGTTCGCTCGCCCCGAGTTCCTCGAGACGTTTGGCAACCGGAAGAGCTTTGTCGCGATCGATGTTCGCTTCATCCAAGACACGCACTGTGTAATGACACTCCACAAATCCCCACGCCGCGACGACGAGCATCGCCGACGCGCAGATGATTCGCACGCTTGTCCTTCCCTGCCCGAGCTTGTTCTTCCACACCAATCCGATCGCTACGACAAGCCCGAGCATCGCGACGTAGTTGCCGATGAAGACCTGATAGTGGATCGGCTGCAGCGAACGGCCCGTGATCACCTGTTGATTGAAAACAGCGAACGGAACCAGGGCGAGAGCGATCGCAAACAGCGTCGACGGATCGCGGATCGAGATGATCTTTTTCAGCATCCCGAACACGATCACGAACAACGTCGCGATCGCGATCCACTCCGGCATCCGGTTAAGATCCGGCATCCGCGTGTGAACCAAAAGCTGAACGTGGTCCATCGTATCCGTTCGCTGCGAGAGCAGATACGCATAAGGCAACAGCACTACCAACCATGCCGCCGCCAATATCCCAAGCGCCTTGATGTCCTTCCAGAACGTCTCCGGACGCTCCAGGATCCACGCAATAAACAGGCACCCTATAAAAGCAAACGCCGTCGTCCAAGTGTAGAAATAGGAGTAAACGCAATACGCAAAACACACGGTCGCGAGCGATCCGAAAAGCACCCGACGACGAAAGGCAGAACCGCCTGCGTCAGCAGGTGGCGAATTCTCAGCGGACGATTCGGTTCGACTCCCGGCAGACAAATACATCCACAAAAACCCGACCATCGCAAAGAACGCGGGCATTGTC
>Ga0247822_10002524_pt1 | contig 11693 bp, 9 predicted proteins | sample 13C_Cellulose_Da_FD_192423 | JGI IMG/M metagenome (GOLD analysis project Ga0247822, IMG submission 192423) | Soil microbial communities from agricultural site in Penn Yan, New York, United States - 13C_Cellulose_Day30 | ecosystem: Environmental > Terrestrial > Soil > Agricultural land | place...
GTCCACCAGACACCACGTCGCCACCGAGCTGGCCGAGGTGCGGGCCGAGCCCGATGCCATCCTGGCGGGGGTGGCGCACCTGGCGGCCAGCTCGGTGGCGACGTGGTGTCTGGTGGACGTGCTGGAGGAGGACGGCACCTTCCGGCGGGTCGCCGCGGCGCACCGGGATCCGGACCGAGAGGAGCTCTTGCGTGAGGCTCCGCGCTACCCCGCTACGACGGAGGTGGGCAGCGCGCTCTTCCAGGCGCTGGCGCGGGGCGAGTCCCGCCTCTACCCGGACTTCCTCCCGGAGCACCGCAAGCAGATGACGCGCACCCCCGAGCACCTGGCCCAGCTGGAGGGGCTGAAGGCGCTCTCGGTGATGCTCGTCCCCATGCGCTCGCGGGGGCAGGCGGTGGGGCTGTTCACCTTCGCCTCGTGTGATCCGGGCCGGCGCTATGGGCCCGAGGATCTGGAGATGGTGGAGGAGCTGTCGCGCCGGGTGGTGGCCGCGGTGGACAACGCCCGGCTCTACCATGAGGCGCAGAACGCGGTGCGCCTGCGGGACGAGTTCCTCGGCATCGCCAGCCACGAGCTGAAGACGCCGCTGACGCCGCTGACGCTGAAGCTGCAGGCGCTCCAGCGCCAGGCCATCGAGTCGATGATGAGCGGCACCCCGCTGCAGCCCGGCCGTGTCTCCGACTCGCTGGACGTGGCGCTGCGCCAGGTGCGCAAGCTGACGGACCTGGTGGACAACCTGCTGGATGTGGCGCGCATCAGCGCGGGGCGGCTGCGGCTGGAGCTGGAGGAGGTGGATCTGTCGTCCGTGGTGGCGGAGCTCCTCTCGCGCTTCGCGCCCTCGGCGGAGAAGCTGGGCTGCGCGCTGGAGCTGCACGCCCCGGAGCCGGTGTTCGGGCGGTGGGATCGGCTGCGGGTGGAGCAGGTGGTGACGAACCTGCTGTCCAACGCGCTCAAGTACGGCGCGGGCCGGCCGGTGGAGGTGCGGGTGGAGGAGGACGGGGAGCGGGCGCGGCTGACGGTGACGGACCACGGCATCGGCATCGCCGAGGAGGACCTGGGGCGCATCTTCGAGCGCTTCGAGCGCGCGGTGAGCGATAGGCACTACGGCGGCCTGGGGTTGGGGCTCTACATCACCCGGCAGATCGTCGAGGCATTTGGCGGCACGGTGCGGGTGACCAGCAGCCCTGGACAAGGCTCCACCTTCACCCTGGAGCTGCCGCGCGGACAGCTCCCGATCATCCCTTCTTTCGGCTGAGGCGCTCCCACCTCAGGCGGCATGGGACGAGGACACCCGCGGTGGAGAGGCCGTCCCCGTCGGTGGAGGCGAGGCCTGGGGCGCGGTGCGAGGCAGCCGGACATGGAAGCAGCTGCCCTTGTGCGGGCCTGGGCTCTCGGCCCAGATGGTGCCGCCGTGGCGTTCGACGATCTCCCGGCAGATGAACAGGCCGAGCCCCAGCCCGCCAAAGTGGCGCGAGGTGGCGTTGGAGGCCCGCGAGAAGGGGTGGAACAGCCGCCCCAGGCTCTCGGGTGGGATGCCGATGCCCTCGTCACGCACCCGCAGCTCCACGTGCGAGGGGCTCACCGCGAACGAGATGTGAACCGTGCCGCCCTGAGGTGAGTAGCGCACGGCGTTGCTCAGCAGGTTGGTGATGACCTGGTCCAGCCGCGTCGCATCCCAGACGCCCTCCAGCGGGCCGGGGGGCGGCTCCAGGTGGAAGCGCAGCCCCGCGCCGCCGCGGATCTCGAAGCGCTCGAGCACCTCGCTCACCACGGGCAGCAGGTCCACCGGCCTGCACGTCAGGTCGAACCGCCCGGACTGGATGCGCGCGGTGTCCAGCAGATCATCCACCAGCCGTGCCAAGCGCTCTGTCTGCCGGGACATGGAGCGCATCGCCTTGAGCAGCCATTCCCGATCGGGCTGGGCCTCGGTCTGCTCCAGGCGCTGGAGGGTGAGGCTGGCAAAGCCCTTGAGGGGGGTGAGCGGCGTGCGCAGCTCATGGCTGGCCACGCTGAGGAACTCCTCACGGGCGCGCACCGCTTCACGCAGCTCCGCCTGGGCCGCGCCGGTGCGAGCCGCCATTTCGTTGAAGCCACGGGTCAGCTCGCCCAGCTCGTCGTCCTCCTCCACCTCCACACGCTTCTCCAGGTCTCCAGCGGCCAGGGCCGCCGTGGCCTCGCGCAGCGCCGTGAGCCGGCGGATGACGTCCCGCGCGACGAACTGGGAGAGCGCCAGCGCCAGCAGCACACCGAACACCAGCATCCCCACCACCGCCGCGCTCATGCGGGTGATGGCGGCGTAGGCCACGCCCAGCTCCTGGGTGGCGACGACGCTCCAGGAGGTGCCGGGGACCGGGGCCTCGGCGCCCAGGATGCGCCGGTCCGCCGCGTCGAAGTCCTCGACCACCGCCGGGCCCTGGCTCACGACCGCCTGGCGCACGGCCTCCGGCAACAGGGCGGGACTCAGTGGCAGGGTGCTGGACACGGTGTCGCGGATCACCCGCAGCTCGTGCTGATCCACCACCTGCACCCGGAAGCGGCGCGCGGCGGGGGTGGAGGCCGCGGACAGCTGCTCCAGCGACAGCAGGCCCACCAGCATTCCCCGGCGCCGGCCACCCTCTTCGAAGGGGAGGAGCATGGCCACTCGGGGACGTGGGCCCGAGGTGATGAAGGGCGAGGGAGCAGCCTCCAGGAGCGGCGGCAGTGGGCCGAGCCCCTCCACGCTCGCGAAGGAGGCCCGGATCACACCCTCGGCTCCCACGGCCAGGACGGCGTCAAACGGCCCCTGGTGCGCGGTGAGGTTGTACAGGTAGGGCTCGAGCCGGTACGCGTCCCCGTCCGCCAGGGCCCCACGGAAGCCCGGAGAGTCCAGCAGCATGTGCAGGGACTCACGGGCATCCTCCACGTAGCGCCGTAGGAAGTCCGCCTCGACGGCCGCCGTGCGGACCGTGTCCTCGCGCACCTGCTCCTCGATGGCGCGCTGGGCGAGGAATGAGGCCACGGCCCCCAGCGCCAGCAGCGGCACCAGCCCCGCGAAGGCCAGCCCACGCAGCAGCTTCCAGCCCACGGTGCGCGGCGCGCGAGGGCGCCATGCCAGCGCCTCCACCACGCACCCCAGGGTGATGATGGCGTAGACCGACATGCCCATCCAGAACTCGCCGCGGCCCAGCGCCCAGGACAGCATTGCGTACGGTACGGCCATCACGCCCATGACCCTGCGGGGCAGCCGTGGCCGCCAGCGGCCCAGCGGTAGCAGCAGCGCCAGGCCCGCGGCAGTGAAGAGCAGGCCCGTCAGCCGCAGCACCCCGGACAGGTGGGCGTAGACGGCAGGGGGGAAGCGCTCGGGCGCCCCCACCATCGCCACACCGAACCCCACGCCAATGAGGGCAACGAAGACGCGGAACAGGGGGTGGCGGCGGAAGGAGGGGAAGGCCTCCAGCGCCAACCCGATGAAGAGCAGTGGGTACAGGAGGATGCCCGTGTAGCTTCCGCTGAGGACGTTGAGCACCCACCAATAGGCGATGGTGGTGAGGATGAAGCCCGCGCGGCCCAGCACATCCAGCCAGCGCGGCGCGTGGGGGTACAGCAGGGCTCCCATCATCGCCAGACTGCTGGCCAGGTAGGTGATGCCCATCTCCCGCACGTAGGGATACAGCGGCCGGAACGACGCGATGCGGAACTCGTAGGGCACGTACGTCATCAGCACCCCGAAGACGAGGCCGATGAGCGCCACGGGCCAGGTGAGCACCAGAGGAGGTGTCAACGCAGGGCCGGTGGGCGTGCTCGGTGAGGAGGTCCGTGCCATTCGGTCGAATTCACGCGCGCTCGGTGAGTAGGATTCCACTGCCCTGCGGGCGATCGTTGGGGCTCAGACAAGCCAGGCGCCTGAGATGTGCAGATCACGCCAGCACGCTCCCATCCATGCGCACACATGCCGACCGCGAGTGTCAACTGGGAGATATTCTCCCGGGCTGCTCTCGGGCGAGGCCCGCGCGCTCAGGAGCACGCGTCGGCGCCGGGTTCTGGTCTACAGTCTCCGCGCCATGACACCGAAAGAGCTCTCAGAGAAGGCCCGGCAGCTCGTCGCCGAAGGAGCGGTGCTGCTGGACGTGCGTACGCCGGAGGAGTTCCATCAGGGACACCCCGAGCCGGCACAGAACATCCCCGTGCAGGAGTTGCCGCAGCGGCTGGCCGAGGTGGGGCCACCGGGGACGAAGGTGGTGGTGTACTGCGCCGCCGGAGGCCGCAGCGCGATGGCCGTGGGACTGCTGGCCCGCAGCGGCTACCCGGACGTGTTTGATCTGAAGTCCGTCTCGTACTGGTAGCGCACGTCAGCGATCGCCCGGCCGCAGCTTGCCTTGGCGGCGCAACTCCCGCGCGAGGAATGGTGCCCGTCTCTCCAGCAGTTGGAGGCTGATGTGCCCCTCGAAGTAGTCATGGTAGTAATGACCGAGCGCTTCAGCGTAGTCGCTGCCGTCGAGACCGAGGCGCTGGATGGTGGCCTCCACCTCGCTCTCCCTGGCACCCGCGCCGGGCCCTGGAACCGCCTTGAGCCTCACCAGATCGAGCGCGAACAACCCCTCCTCGACCTCGAACGGATCGATGACGTCGCCGAAAGTGCTCTTTCGCGTGTTCATGAGGGAGCAGGAGAGCCGATAATTGTCCCACTCGTAGACTCGCTCCCAGCTCGTCGACTTCGGCGCCCAATGGTCCACCGTCGCTGAGCCGGTGATGTGATCAATATAGAGGCACGCATAGGCACAGATTCGGCCATACGCAATGAGCAGGCTGCCTGTCATCTCACGCCACAACGGCGGAAAATCTTCCGGCTTCAGATTCTCTCGGCGCTCGGCGGCCACTTTTCGCCGTGGCCCCGGACGCGCGACGGTGACAGGTTCACCCACAAGCTCTGCGATCGCGCGAAGTCCCGGCTGTCGGACCCGCTCATCGAAATCCGGAGGTTCTGGAGCCTGATGAACGCGGATCATGTGGGCCTCATGAGATCATCTACGGCCCCGCTCCACCGGATCCAGAATCGGTCCACATCCGGAAGAGTCGCTCGCAAGGCCCTATCCACTGCTTCGACTTCTTCCCGGGCGAGCAAGGCACCCTTGCGCCGTCGTTCGAGGAGTGCTTCTGCATCCGAGATCGCGCGCTCCGCCTCGACAGAGCGGCCTTCTGTGGCGAGATCAAACGCTTGGCTTGTCAACCAGCGGCCAGCTGTACCTCTGCGGACAAAGTGCCGTTTCTCCAGCATGACCCGCCGCTCTTCGCGGACAAGATCGAGATCGAACCACGCGTCCTTGCTGGGATCGAAGATCGGCTCTAGCGACGCGAGCACCAGCGGCGCGTGTGTGGTGAGCATCAGCTGAAGGGCCAATGTGGGATCCAGCGCTTCCCCAACCGCCAGCAGCGCTGGCACGATGTATCGCTGCCACCTGGGGTGAAGGTGCGCCTCTGCCTCATCGATCAAGAGAACAAGCTCTGGGACATGGGGGACGTTCTGCAACTGGGCGGCGCGCGTGTGCTCCCGCCAGGCCCAGACCAGGATGTAGGCCAGTGCTAGGACGTGCTTCATCCCGGCGGAAGCATGGACCAGGGGCACGGTTCCATAGGACGTTTCAAGGAGCGGGGAGTCCCGGGTCTCATCCATCACCACGGGAACGTGCTCGTGCGAGAGTCCTATGGGCTCGTTCGCGGAGAGGAGCTTCACGACACGCTTGAGCAGGTCAAAGGCTCCATTGCCCGCGAGCTGCCACAAGGACCAGTCACGCCACATGCCCTCGCACAGCCGGCGTGGAGGGTCCGTGCGCAGTGTGAGCCCCTCCCATACGTCCGTGGCGGAGAACTGAAACGCCGAGGAGATCCCCCAGGCCAGCTGCCCAAAGGGTAGCCGGTACGGCTCTCCCTTGCGAAGCGGATCCCACACCGAAAAGCCACCATCGACTCGTGCGAAAATCACCAACCTGGGTCTCTTCGCCGAATCTTCTGTAGGGTAGTTGGGTTCCCAGCGCTGGGTCTCAGGGTTGAACGGTGCAACGAGGTCGAGGGTTTGGTCACCGCGCCGCTCACGCCAGGAGATGGAGGGTTTGCTGCCGGGGGACCTGTTTGGAACTGCGCCATGCCCCGGCCAGGTGGTAGGCCAGGTCTGGGTGTGGACCCACCATGCGACATCGAGCAGGAAGCTCTTCCCCAAGCCATTGTCGCCTGTGATGAGGTTGAGCCTCGGAGCGAGCTCCAGCTCCATCTCAGGTGCCGGCCCTACATCTTTCAGGTACAGGTGCTCCAGCATGGGCTTCACCTTTCCGGGTTCATGTCCTCTATGCGAGGGGCAAGCGTGGTGACCCCTCCCCGTATTGGGGCCTCTTTCTCGGGCGGGACTCGCTCCAGTGAGTATTCGCGAGCACGGCGTGTCGTGGCTGGAATACGGCGTCCGACGCTACCGCCCAGCGCCCCGGACGTGAAGCAGTCCCGTGAACGGGGCGCGGATGAAGCGGCCTATCACCCCTTCACCCGGACGGCGGTGAGCTCTTCGGCCAGCCCGTCGAGGAGCTGCACGCGGCGGGTGACCTCGAAGCCAGCGGTCTGGACCAGCGAGAAGGTGTCGCGGTTGAGCCGGCACCCACCGGCCATCCAGCACCAGGCGGGGGTGAGCCGGTCCTGAAGGCGGGCCAGCCTGGGAGAGGCCTTCACGAGGCCCCCTTGGCCAGGAGCTACCGTGCGGGCTTGGCCGATCCCGAGCCTGTCGAGGCGGCCGTGGTGCCGGGCTGGGGAGCGCGCTTCGTCACGAGCCCCCAGATGCCGTAGACGACGAGCAGGATGCAGCCATACTGGGCAGGGGTGAGGCCGAAGTAGCGCGCGTCCACGTAGTTGAGATCCGTGGCGCGCAGGGTGTCGAAGAAGAAGCGGCCCGGGGCGTAGAGCAGCGCGAGCAGGTGCAGCAATCGGTTCTGCAGCATGCCCCGGTTGCGCAGGGCGAAGAGCACGCCGGCGATGGCGAACAGGAGAATGGCGTCGTACATCCCCAGGTCATGCCGGGGCCCGCCGTAGGGGGTGACGGGGAAGTCCACGGCCAGGAAGAAGTCGGTGCGGACGCCGGGGTGATCGTGCGCCACGAAGCATCCGATTCGGGCCACACCCCACCCGGGCGCTACGCCCAGCGCGAAGGCATCGGCGTACTTGGCGAAGCTCACGCCTCGGACTCGGAAGTAGATGATCGCGGCGATGACACCACCGAGCAGGCCGCCAAAGGAGGACAGGCCATCCCACACCTTGAGGATCTGGAACGTGCTCTTGCCAAGCTCCTCCGGGTGGTAGAAGAACAGGTGGACGAGGTGGCCTGCCACGACGCCGGCGCCCACGCCCCACGGCGCGTAGTCATGGATCGGGTTCGGATCGAGCCCCTGCTTGGCCGATTGCTTCACCACGATGCGCGCGGCCAGGAAGATGCCCAGCGCGACGAAGATGCCGAAGGGCTCGATGGGGCCGATCTTCAGCGAGTGCGGGTTGACGTAAGGGATCAAGCGAGCTCTCCAACGGGCGGGGAACATCCCCTTACCCGCAAGCCACGGACCGGAGGAACAATTCGTGGTCCTGAATCATCCAGCGCCGCCAGGCCCTCAGCGAGCCCCGGCCTGGGCGCTTTGAATACACCACGGTCCGTTGGCCGACACCCCTTCTGTACGCCACCGGTCACTTTCGCGCACCTCTGATGGAATCGTTCCCGATTCCCGACGTTCCAGGAACGAGCCGAAGGACCTGTACGTCCTGGATTGGCGTCTACTAAGGGAAAACCGTGATTATTTGTCAGGGGTCCGCGGTCTAGTCGCTCAATGGGCCGTTGGCAGTCCGAAGTGGGGGATGAACATGAAGGCCGTCATGCCACCGGGTGTGCACTACACCGGTGAGATCCATGTGAAGCTGCGAGAGACCGCCCCGGTGGCGCGCCTGGCCATGGCGCATGCCCCGCGGCGTCGCACGCTGACGGCCATTGCCCGCTCCGCGGGAGTACGCGCGGTGGGCTCGCTGGTGGACGCGCTGCCGGCTCCCGCGTACCACGGCACCAAGCTCTCGATGGACATGCCCCTCGTGCAGCCGGGGGGCGAGCTGGCGCGCTGGCACACCGTGCAGCTCCCAGGAGGCGGCGGCTCGAAGTCGAAGGGCTCGCGGTCTCAGCAGGGGGGCTCGCCACGTGTGGCCATGGCGATGCGCGGCGGCGAGGCACCCGCAGCTCCCTCGGGTCCCTCCGCGAACGATGTCTGGGGAGCCGTGCACGCGCTGATGGAGCAGCCCGAGGTGGAGTACGCCGAGCCCGATGCGGTGATGGTGCACCCCACCGTGGACCTGCCAGAGTCCCCGGGGAAGAACCTCCCGAAGGACTGGCACCTGCGCGCCATCCGCGTGCCGCAGGCGTTGCGGCTGCTCGAGAAGGCTGGCCGGCGGCCTGGCGAGGGCATCCTGATCGGCCACCTGGACACCGGCTGGGCGGCGCACCCCGCACTGCCCGGCCCGGACCGGCTCCTGCCCGGCGTGGACCTGTGGGACATGCACCGGCTGGACGCGAGGGATCCGCTGGAGACGGGCCTGGGGTTCTCTCCCGGGCACGGCACGGCGACGCTCTGCCTGCTGGCGGCCAACCACGAGGACTACCGCGGCGTCGCCACGTACGCCTCGGTGCTGCCGGTGCGCATCTCTTCCTCGGTGGTGCAGGTGGCCACGCGCTCGCTGGCGCTGGGCATCCTCCACTGCGTCAGCCAGGGCGCCCAGGTCATCTCCATCAGCATGGGAGGGCTGCCCAGCCGGCTCTGGGCGGACGCGGTCAACCACGCCTACGAGCGTGGCGTTGTGCTCTGCGCGGCGGCGGGCAACCACTTCCCGCTCCGCGGCTCGCTGCGGACGCCGACGAGCGTGGTGTACCCGGCGCGCTTCCACCGTGTGCTCGCAGTGTCAGGAATCACGCACGGGCTGAAGCGCTACCGCTTCAACGATCGCATGTCGGGCAACGACGGGCCGGAGGTGGATCTGTGCGCGCCCACACCCGACGTGCAGTGGGCCTCGCCACCCAAGGGCTACAAGCTGGGCCGAGGCACCTCTACCGCCACCCCCCAGGTGGCCGGTGCGGCCGCGCTCTGGCTGTCGTACCACCGCCAGGCGCTCGAGGATTTCTCGCCCGTCGAGCGGGTGGAGGCCTGCCGGCGCGCGCTGCTGTTGGGCGCCGACGACGTGGGACCCTACCCGTATCATCCTCGGCCGGATGAGCCGTCTCGGACGTACAACGAGTACTTCGGAGACGGCCGGCTCAATGTGGAGGCCGCCCTGCGCATCAAACCTGTTCGCGGTCTACAGCCCCAGCCTCGGGATGATGTGAGCTGGGCACTACTGAAGATGCTCGGCATCGGACTCCCCGCTGCCCCGGCCGGTTCCCAGGTGGACGCGGACCAGATTGAATTGCTCTGGGCCACGCACACCGCCGGCGTGCAGCAGGCCGTCCAGGCCTCAATCGCTCCTGTCGTGTCCGAGAGGCTCCGGGCACGTCTGGAGCTGCCATGAAACCCCAGGGGGGTGCCTCTCTCCACCTCCTTTGCAGTGCGCTGTCCGCAGTCCCCAGAAGGAGTGAACGTTCCATGAAGTCCTATCTTTTGGTTCCCAAGGAGAGCATTGAGACCCGGGCGCTCGTGGGGGTGCGGGGGACGACGCGGGGTGAGCGCCAGCTCCAGCGCTCCACGGCGCTGCGCTTCACCGGCGCGGAGCGGGCCCCCGAGGCGCTTCAGCAGCTCGGCCTGCGCTCGGCGACGCTGCCCGGCGCGCGGCCTTCCATCAGCGAGCCCAGTGGCGGCAAGCGCCGCAAGGGCAAGGGCAAGGGCAATGCCGCCCAGGTTGCTGCCTCGCCCATCCCCGGTCCGGTGCATGAGATGACCGGCTCGGAGACCGGCTCGTACCGTTACATGCCGCTCATCGGCGCGACGATGGCGCACTTCTACTCGGACAAGGCCGAGCGCGCCGCTCGCGGCGAGCTCGCGCGCGACTTCGAGTTCATCCCGGACGTGGTGCCGCTGTCCTTCCCCGGCCCCGTGTCCGGTGAGACGGGCCCGCGCAACCGCGGCATGGCCTCTCTGGCCGAGCGTGAGTGGCCCGGCGAGAGCGGTGTGCCCCTGGCCCACGCCCAGGGCATCCGCGGCGCGGGTGTCATGCTCGGCATCCTCGACACCGGCATCGACGCGGACCACCCCGAGCACGCCAGCAAGGTGGTCCAGTTCCGCTACGTCTCGCTCTTCCCCAACTCGCCCCACACCCCAGCGCGAGACGTGCGTGGCTTTGATCCGGGGGGCCACGGCACGCACGTGGCGGGCATCGCCGCGGGCGTGCACCACGGCGTAGCCCCCGAGGTGGACCTCTACGTCGCCTCGGTCATCGAGTCGGAGACGATCCTCACCAGCCTCGGCCGCGTGGCCGCAGGCATGGACTGGCTGCTGCACCAGTTCTCCCGGCCCGAGAACTCCACGCGGCCCGCGGTGGTGAACATGTCGCTGGGCTTCCCGGTGCAGTGCCCGCGCGGCATCAGCGAGGCGGACTACCTGCTCAACCTGCGCGCCCTGCAGACCATGCTCCGCCGGCTGCTGGACAGCAACGTGCTGCCCGTTGTCGCGGCAGGCAACAGTGGACCCAACACGGTTGGTTACCCAGCAGGCTTCCCAGAGGCACTGGCCATCGGTGCAGTCGACTTCGACAGAAAAGTGGCCAGCTTCTCGGCCAGCGGAGTCGTAGGGAAGCGGGCCGTCCCGGATGTCATGGGTTACGGCGTTAACATCTATTCAAGCTCCGAGCGGCGGTGCAACAACCAGGCGTTCTACGAAAGAATGAGTGGCACCAGCATGGCGGCCCCTTATGTTGCCGGTATTGCAGCACTGTACCGTTGCCGTGCGCCTGACTTGACGGCGCTTGAGGTGAAGGATTTGATTCTGGCCAATGCGGTCAAGCTCAAGCGCTCGTCGGTGCACCGGACGGGCAAGGGACTGGCCGTATACCGCTGACGTCGCAGTGTCCGGGGCCGGCGCCATGGGAGCGCCGGGCCTGGGGGAGGAAGGGCTATGAGCAGGAAGCAGAACGGATCCGGCAAGGACAGCAGCATGTATCTGCGTGCAGTCCCTTCGGTCCGAGCCCTGCCGGGGAGGGGCGCTGACGAGGGCACGACGTCCGAGTGGATTGACGTCATGGTCATGCCGCGCGATGGCAGCGCTCCGCGAGGCCGTGCGTCGCGTGAGCCTGCGCGCAGCCGGGCCGCCGTCTACCAGGACGGTCTGGCGGAGACCGCTCGGTTCCGCGACGACCTGTTGCGCTGGCTGGAGGCTCACAAGCTCCTAGGCGCAGTCCGGTCCGTCAGCGAGCCGGGCGGCTCACTTCCGATGTTGACCCTCCGTTGCGCGCCACGCGTGCTGGACCAGCTGCGGCGCGCACCCGAGTTCGAAGCGGGCGCGACCATGCCCCTCGAGCTTCACTCGTAGGGCGTACACCCACTCTTCTTCAGGCCCCCCTCCCACGTAAGGAGGACTGCCCTAAGCGGCGGTTTGCGTGAGGCCGCTCCCCGGACGACGAAGCCTGCGGATGTTCTCGTCTTCTTCAACAGACCCTCGGCTTCTCGTCTTCCTGAATAACCTAGAAACTCGTGATTGTCCCGGCAACCGGCCAGACGTCGTTTA
>Ga0247822_10002525_pt1 | contig 11692 bp, 9 predicted proteins | sample 13C_Cellulose_Da_FD_192423 | JGI IMG/M metagenome (GOLD analysis project Ga0247822, IMG submission 192423) | Soil microbial communities from agricultural site in Penn Yan, New York, United States - 13C_Cellulose_Day30 | ecosystem: Environmental > Terrestrial > Soil > Agricultural land | place...
TTCCTCGGGCATGGACACGTCGATGACGACGTAGCCGACCTGCGGATCGGTCTGCAGGTACTGGCCGTCGATATTGACGTTCTCGCGCGAGAACAGCTCGTTGATGCGCGAGAGCATGCCGGGCACGTTCCGGTGGATGTGCAGCAGGCGGCGGCTGTGCGGATGCTCCGGCAGCGAGGCCTCGGGGAAATTGACCGCCGACAGGGTCGAGCCGTTGTCGCTGTAGCGCACGAGCTTGGAGGCGACCTCGATGCCGATGTTGTCCTGGGCTTCCAGGGTGCTGCCGCCGATGTGCGGGGTCAGGATCACGTTGTCCATGCCGACCAGCGGCGAGACGAACGCGTCGTCGTTGCCCTTGGGCTCGAGCGGGAACACGTCGACCGCGGCACCCGACAGATGACCGCTGCGCAGCGCTGCCGCGAGCGCGTCGATGTCGACGACCGTGCCGCGCGAGGCGTTGATCAGCGCGCTGCCCGGACGCATGCGCGAGAGCTGTTCGGCACCGATCATGAGCTGGGTCGCGGGCGTCTCGGGTACGTGCAGGGTCACGATGTCGGCGCGGCCGAGCAGGTCGTTGAGGCTCAGCGCCGAGCGGGCGTTGCCGAGCGCGAGCTTGGTCTCGATGTCGTGATAGATCACGCGCATGCCCAGCGCTTCGGCGAGCAGGCCGACCTGGGTGCCGATATGACCGTAACCGACGATGCCGAGCACCTTGTCGCGGACCTCGAAGCTGCCGGCCGCGGACTTGGACCAGCCGCCGCGATGGCATTCGGCATTTTTCTGCGGAATCCGGCGCATCAGCAGGATGGCTTCGGCGATGACCAGTTCGGCGACGCTGCGCGTGTTGGAGTAGGGCGCGTTGAACACCGGAACGCCGGCGGCCTTCGCGGCGGCGAGGTCGACCTGGTTGGTGCCGATGCAGAAGCAGCCGATCGCGATCAGGCGCTTGGCGTGTTCGAGCACGTCGGCGGTCAGCTGGCTGCGCGAGCGGATGCCGATCAGGTGGGCCTCGGCGATGCGCTGCTTGAGCTCGGCCTCGGGCAGGGATTTTTCGTGGAATTCGATCTGCGAATAGCCGGCGTTCTGGAAGGTCTCGACGGCACTGCGGCTGACGCCCTCGAGCAACAGCACGCGGATGTCCTGCTTGGGGTAAGACGTCTTCTTCATTGTTTGATCGCGTCAGGAAATTGAGTTAGGGGCTCAAGCCGCGCCGGCGGTCATGAAGCGGCAACTATGCGCTCGGCCTCAGTCTGCCGCAATGCAACACTGGACGGCTAATGACATCGCTGGCAGGCTCGCCGGACCCTGCGAGACGAGCCTGCATGAACACCTCCACCCTTGATGCGCTGCGCCAGGCGCTGCCGGGACTGAAGCTCCTGAGCGAGCCGGCCGACCTCGAACATTACGGCCGCGACTGGACCCGGCGCTGGACGCCGGCGCCGCTGGCGATCGCGCTGCCGGCCACGGCGGACGAGGTCCAGGCCGTCGTGCGCTGGGCCAACCTCCACGGCGTGGCGATCGTGCCGTCGGGCGGGCGCACGGGACTGTCCGGCGGCGCGGTAGCGGCGAACGGCGAACTCGTCGTGAGCCTCGAGCGCATGAACCGCATCGTCGGCTTCGACGCAGTGGACCGCACCCTGACCGTGCAGCCGGGCATCGCGCTGGAAGCCGTGCACAACGCCGCGCGCGAACGCGGTCTGATCTATCCGGTGGATTTCGGCGCGCGCGGCTCCTGTCAGATCGGCGGCAACATCGCGACGAACGCCGGCGGCATCCGCGTGATCCGCTACGGCAATACGCGCAACTGGATCGCCGGCCTGGAAGTGATCACCGGCAGCGGCGAGCGGCTCCGCCTCAATCGCGGCCTGATCAAGAACGCGACCGGCTACGACCTGCGTCACCTGTTCATCGGTTCGGAAGGCACCCTCGGCATCGTCGTCGAAGCGACCCTCGCACTGACCGATGCGCCGCCGCCGTCGCAGGTGCTGCTGTTCGCGGTGCCGCACATGGACGCGCTGATGCAGGTGTTCGGCGCCTGCCGCTCGCGCCTGACCCTCAGCGCGTTCGAGTTCTTCACCGACCGCGCGCTGCATCACGTCGTCGCCCACGGCGCGCAGAATCCGTTCGCCGAGATCTCGCCGTACTACGTCGTGACCGAGTTCGACGCGGAGCAGGAAGCGCAGCAGACCGAAGCGCTGGCCGTGTTCGAATACTGTCTGGAGCGCGGCTGGGTGACCGACGGCGTCATCGCTCAGAGCGAGGCGCAGGCGAAGAGCCTCTGGCGCCTGCGCGAAGGCATCACCGAAAGCCTTGCGCCGCACAAGCCCTACAAGAACGACATTTCCGTGCGCATCGCCGCGGTGCCGGGATTCCTGCACGACATGCAGGCGCTGCTGAGCCGCGAATATCCGGACTTCGACGTGGTCTGGTTCGGCCACATCGGCGACGGCAACCTGCACATCAACATCGTCAAGCCGGACGGCTACGACTATGCCGCGTTCATCGCCGAATGCGAGCGCGTGACCGAGCGGCTCTGCGAGGTGCTGCAGGTTCACGGCGGCAGCATCTCGGCCGAGCACGGCATCGGCCTGGTCAAGAAGCCGTATCTGGGCAGCGCGCGCAGCGCCGAAGAGATCGCGCTGATGCGCGGCATCCGCACCGTGCTCGATCCGAACGGCATCATGAATCCGGGCAAGTTGTTCTGACCGGACATCGGGGAACGGATTCGTGCCGTTCTCCGACCGGACCGCGCAGGGACGGCATGCGCGTGTTTTTCGCCGGTTTTTCCGCCGTCGCCGGCTGCGCATATCGCGCATCCGCATATGAACCGGCGCGACCGGGTCGCGTATAAGCTGGACTGTCGAAATTCGAGACCGCAATGAACAGTGAACAGGAAACCCCGCTGAATCTCGCCCAGACGCGCGCGCGCATCGACGCGATCGACCGCGAGATCCAGCAGCTCATCGCCGAGCGTGCGCGCTGGGCGCAGCAGGTCGGCAAGGCCAAGGGCGAGCTCAAGGCCGCCGTGGACTATTACCGCCCCGAGCGCGAGGCGCAGGTGCTGCGCATGGTCGTGGACCGCAACTCCGGCGGCCCGTTGAGCAACGAGGAAATGGTGCGGCTGTTCCGCGAGATCATGTCCGCCTGCCTCGCTCAGCAGGAACCGCTGAAGATCGGCTTCCTCGGCCCGGAAGGCACCTTCAGCCAGCAGGCCGTGCTCAAGCACTTCGGTCACTCGATCAAGGGACTGCCGCTGGCGACCATCGACGAGGTGTTCCAGGAAGTCGCCGCGGGTCACGCGGACTTCGGCGTCGTGCCGATCGAGAACTCCAGCGAAGGCACGGTCAATTCCTCGTTGGATCTGTTTGTGACCTCGCCGCTGAAGATCTGCGGCGAGATCGAGCTGCGCGTGCATCAGCACCTGCTCGCGCGCACGACGCGGCTCGAAGACATCGAACGCGTCTACTCGCACCCGCAGTCGCTGGGCCAGTGCAAGGCCTGGCTACGTGCGAACCTGCCGAAAGCCGAGCGCATTCCGGTGTCGAGCAACGCCGAGGCCGCACGGCGCGCGCGCAATGCCGACGACGCGGCGGCGATCGCCGGCGAGACCGCGGCTCACGTCTACGGCCTCAAGGTGCTCGCGCGCTCGATCGAGGACCGCCCCGACAACACCACGCGCTTTTTCGTGATCGGCCGCGAGCTGTTCCCGACCTCGGGCCACGACAAGACCTCGCTGCTGATGTCGGTCAAGGACAAGCCCGGCGCGCTGTACGAGCTGCTGACGCCGTTCGCCGACCAGGGCCTGTCGATGACCAAGATCGAATCGCGCCCGGCCCGCACGGGCAAGTGGGAATACGTATTCTTCGTCGAGATCGAAGGTCATGTCGAGGACGCGCGCGTCGCGGCCGCGATCGAACAGGCCAGCGCGCGCGCGGCCGAGGTCAAGGTGCTCGGCTCCTACCCGGTGGCGCTGCTGTGAGCACGGATCTGCTTGCGCTCGCGAATGCTGCGACGGCCAAACTGCGCGCCTACGACCCGGGCCACGATCTGCCGGCGCTGCGCGAGGAATACGGCGCACGCCTGGTCGAACTGGGTTCCAACGAAACCTCGCTCGGCGCGAGTCCGGCCGTCGTCGCGGCAATCACGGCCGCCTTGCCCGAGATCTATCGCTATCCCGATCCCAAGGGCGGCGCGCTCAAGCGCGCGCTGGCCGCGCAGCTCGGCGTCGACACCGCGCAGCTTGCGCTCGGCAACGGTTCGCACGAACTGCTGATGCTGATCGCGCAGTGCTTCGCCGAGGCGGGTACTTCGGTCGTCTATTCGCAATACGGTTTCGCGGTGTTCGCGATCGCGACCGCCGCAGCCGGCGCGACGCCGGTCTGCGTGCCGGCGCTGCCGGCCGACCATGACCAGGCGCCGCTCGGTCACGACCTCGATGCGATCGCTGCGGCCGTGCGTCCCGACACGCGTCTGGTCTATGTCGCCAATCCGAACAATCCGACCGGCACCTGGTTCGACGACGCGGCGCTCGACCGCTTTCTCGCAAAGCTGCCGGCGCACGTCGTCGTCGTCGTCGACGAAGCCTATGCGGAATACGTGACCGCGTCCGGCACGAGCTCGGCGGTGCGTCTGCTGCGCGCAGGGCAGGGCGGTCGCGACAATCTCGTCGTCACGCGCACGTTCTCCAAAGCCTATGCGCTGGCCGGTCTGCGCGTCGGCTATGCGGTCGGCTCGGCCCAGGCCATCGCCGTGCTCGAACGCCTGCGCGAATCCTTCAACGTGAACAGCCTGGCCCTGGTCGCGGCCGAAGCGGCCTTGGCCGATACGGCGCACGCGCGCCACATCCGCGAATTCACCGCGGCCGAACGCGAATGGCTCGCTGCGCAACTGCGTGAGCGCGGCCTGCGCGTGTTCCCGTCGCAGACCAATTTCGTGCTCGTGGATTTCGGCCGCGACGCGCGCGAGATCGAGGCGCAACTGTTCCGTCATGCGGTCGTCGTGCGGCCGATGGCCGGCTATGGCCTGCCGAACTGCCTGCGCATCAGCGTCGGCACGCGCGCCGAGAACGAACGCCTGCTGGAGGCCCTGGCATGAGCGGCGGCAACGAGACCTGGATCAGCCGGCGTGCCGCCGCAGGATTGGGCGGCGACGTCCGCGTGCCCGGCGACAAGTCGATCTCGCACCGTGCGGTGATGTTCGCGGCCCTGGCCGATGGCGTCTCGCAGGTCAGCGGTTTTCTCGAAGGCGAGGACACGCGTGCGACCGCGCGCGCGTTCGCCGCGATGGGCGTGCGCATCGAACAGCCTTCGGCCAGCGTGCGCATCGTCCACGGCGCCGGTCTGCACGGCCTGAGCGCGCCGCACGCGGCGATCGACTGCGGCAATGCCGGCACCGGCATGCGCCTGCTGACCGGCATCCTCGCCGGCCAGACCTTCGACAGCACCCTGATCGGCGACGACTCCCTGTCGCGCCGGCCGATGCGCCGCGTGATCGAGCCGCTGTCGCGCATGGGCGCACGCATCGATGCACAGGACGGCGGATTGCCGCCGCTGCACGTGCAGGGCGGTCATGCCTTGAACGGCATCGACTACGCGCTGCCCGTGGCCAGCGCGCAGGTCAAGTCGGCCCTGCTGCTGGCCGGGCTTTATGCCAGCGGCGAAACCACGATCAGCGAGCCGCATCCGACGCGTGACTACACCGAGCGCATGCTCGCCGCATTCGGCTGGCCGATCGCGTTCTCGGCCGGCAAGGCCAGCCTGCGCGGCGGACATACGTTGCGTGCGACCGACGTCGTCGTGCCGGCGGATTTCTCCTCGGCTGCCTTCTTCCTCGTCGCCGCGAGCCTCGTACCCGGTTCCGACCTGCTGCTGCGCGACGTCGGCATCAACCCGCGCCGTACCGGGCTGCTCGATGCGCTGCGCCTGATGGGCGCGGACATCACGGCGGAGAATCCGCGCGAGCTCGGCGGCGAAGCCGTGGCCGATCTGCGCGTGCGCCATGCGCCGCTGCGCGGCATCGCCGTGCCCGAGGCGCTGGTGCCGGACATGATCGACGAGTTTCCGATCCTGTTCGTGGCCGCCGCAGCGGCGAGCGGCACCACGCGGATCAGCGGCGCGGCCGAGCTGCGCGTCAAGGAATCCGACCGCATCGCGGTGATGGCGCGCGGTCTGCGCGCGCTCGGCGTGCGCATCGAGGAAACGCCCGACGGCGCAGTCATCGACGGCGGCCGCTTCGGCGGCGGCGAGGTCGACAGTGCCGGCGATCACCGCTGCGCCATGAGCTTCGCCGTGGCCGGCCTGATCGCCGACGGTGAGATCCACATCGCCGACTGCGCCAACGTCGCGACCTCGTTCCCGGGCTTCGTCGCGCTGGCCAACGGCTGCGGGTTCGCGCTCGGCTGAGGCGATTCGCGGCGCTGCCGCATCGGCTGTTTGTCGTGATCCATCGTGGTCCCGCCGACGCGCCGGGCCTGCCGGTTCGAAGCCGTATCTCGTCGCGCGGTCGACAAGGTACGAGCGCCTGCGCCATGCTCGCCGCTCCGGCGCGACGCGGGAGCGGCGCAGGCAGGGAGCAGGGAAGTGCAGGGCAACGGCGACCGGCCGGACTATCGCGGCGAGTTCGAGACGCATCTGACCGTGGTTGCCGAAGCGGGTGCATTCGCGGCATTGCGGGCTTTGGCCGTCGATCTCGGTGGGCGCTTCCTGCATATCGAACTGCCGCGCGGACAGATGCCGTCGCAACCCATGCTGAGCTGGCGCGATCGAGGCGATCTCACACAGCTGCTCGCGGCCGCCGACCGGCGCAGCACGCCGTTGCAGGCCGCCGGTTTCGCCGTGGCGCGGCGCAAGATCGAAGCCGCACCGGACAATGCCGGTATTCCGCTGCATGGCGATGCGGTATTGCCGGGCCAGTATTTCGAAAGCCATCTGAAGATCGCATTGGCCGCCGGCGCGGATGTCGCGGCGCTGACCGCCCTGGCTCAGCGCCATGCGGCCCATCTGTCGCGCAACGCGTTCAGCCGTGCGGCGGACGGACAGGAACATCGCTTCGTCACGCAGCGCCTGCCCGGCGCCGGGTTGCGGCAGGCGCGCGAAAGGCTGGCGCAGCTGGCGGCCGCATTGACCGCCCTGGGACATGCGCCGCTGCGCAGCGAGCTCGAATTCGTGGTCCATGACAGCAATCTGGCTCTGGACGCCGGCTGGATCGAAGGGGACGGGTGATGTGGAAGGTCTGGTGGATACGATTGCTGCAGCAGCTGCGCTGCGCGATGAAGAGAACGAAACCGCGCAGCGACTCGCGCGCGGCGACGCCGGAACCCGCAGTCGGCGGACGCACCGAAGTGCTTCCGCCGAGGCGGCCTTTCTGGCTCAGCGAAACGTCTGTCGAACCGCCGCCCAAGGGGGCGCCACGGCCGCCGGGCACATTGCCGCCGGGCTATCGCTTGCTGAACGGGGAGGGGCCCGAGTTTTTCGATCCCGCGCTGCGGCATTACCGTTGCGCATTCCGGCGCGCGGAGCCGGTATTCGATTCCGACGAGGACCGCCGGCGCTGGCTGGCGGCGCGCCAGCGCGTGATCGATCACGTACTCGGCATCGTGTCGGGGTCGTCCTGGCGTCAACGGCTCGTGCTGCGCGGAAGCGCGCTGCTGCGCACCCAGCTCGGCGCTGCGGCGCGGGCGCCCGGCGATATCGATTGGGTCGTGCTGCCGGCCGGACTCCCGGCGGACAGCCCCTCGGGGCGCGAAATCATCGACGATATCGCGCGTCTGGTCGGGCAGCGTGCGCACGTCGACGACATTACGATCGACGTTGGGCGTCCGTCGATCGGCGCGATCTGGACCTACGAGCGCGCCGAGGGGCGTCGCCTGACGTTCGCCTGGTCCGTGCCGGGGCTGCCGCCCGGCACGGTGCAGCAGGATTTCGTCTATGGCGAAACGCTGGATGAGCCGGCCGAGGAAACCGCCGTCGCGCTCGGCGACGGTTCGACGGTGGAACTGCTCGCCGCCACGCCGGCGCTGTCGCTGTGCTGGAAGCTGCTCTGGCTCGGCAGCGACTCTCTTCCGCAAGGCAAGGACCTCTACGATGCGGTGCTGCTGGCTGAGGCGGTGCGCCTGCCGCCTGGCATGCTGGAGCAGGTCGTGACCCGCGCGATGGCGAAGGCGGATCTGTATCCGATGCCGCTGCCGCTCGAGATCGACGAATGGAGCGTCGACTGGAGAAACTTCCGGCTCGAATACCCCGACGTCGACGGTGAACTCGAGGACTGGAAACGGCGCCTGGCAGTCGCGCTCGCACGCCAGTCGAACTGAAGTCAGCCGGTCCGGATCGGTCCGGCTCCGGACAGTCGATCCGAATGCCGCTTGTCGCGGCCGTTTGCTGCGGCTGCAGCAACTGCGTCGGGCCGAACCGTCGCTCAGACGAGCCCGGCAGTGCGCCGAACTGCTAAACTCGCAAAGTTTGTTCCGCGAGCCAGGGTGCCATGAGCCGATCCGACAAGCCGATACCCGTTTTGACCATCGACGGGCCTTCCGGCTCGGGCAAGGGCACGATCGCGCGGATCATCGCCGAACGGCTGGGCTGGCATCTGCTGGATTCGGGCGCGCTGTACCGTGCGGTCGGCTATGCGGCCTCGATGGCCGGGCTCGACCTGTCCGACGCGGACGCGATGACACGTTGCGCCGAGACCACGAAGATCACCTTCCGTGACCCGAAAGATGGTCGCGAAACAAGGGTTTACGTGAATTCCCACGACGCGACCGACGAGCTGCGCACCGAGACCGTCGGCGCCGTCGCGTCCGCCATCGCGGCGATCCCGGACGTGCGTACGGCTCTGGTCGACAAGCAGCTGAGCTTCCGCCGCCAGCCCGGCCTGGTTGCCGACGGCCGCGACATGGGCACGGTCATCTTCCCGGACGCGGGCGTCAAGGTGTTCCTCACGGCCAGTGCCGAGGAGCGCGCGAAGCGGCGCTATAAGCAGTTGAAGGACAAGGGGCTAGCCGTTACACTTGCGTCCCTTTTGCGCGAGATCGAAGCGCGCGACGCCCGCGATGCGGCGCGTCCCGTCGCCCCCTTGAAGCCGGCAGTGGACGCCGTCTTGATCGACTCGACCGGAATGCCCGTCGATGCCGTCGTGGACAAGGTTCTCAGCCTGATCCAGACCGCCTGAGCGTTGCTTCTTCGATTTTTCGCAAAAGGAAAAAAGGTCCCGCACTCGCGCGGGGAACTCCATGGTGCCCGGATCGGGCGCCCCAACAGGCAAGCCGGCAGCAACGGCGCCGTCAGGCGTACGTGCCGCGGCTTTTTTCCATTCTGGAATCAACATGACTGAAAGTTTTGCCGAACTGTTTGAACAAAGCGAAGCCGGGATCAAGTTCAAGCCTGGCACCATCGTTACCGGCGTGGTCGTCGACATCAAGTCCGACGTCGTCGTCGTAAACGCCGGCCTCAAGTCCGAAGGCATCGTGCCGATCGAGCAGTTCCGCAACGATCGCGGCGAGCTCGAAGTGGCCATCGGCGATGAGGTCAAGGTCGCTCTCGATTCGCTCGAGAACGGATTCGGCGAGACCGTGCTCTCGCGCGAGAAGGCCAAGCGCTCGCTCGTGTGGGACGAACTCGAAGAGGCCCAGAAGGCCAACGCCACCGTCACCGGCCGCATCAGCGGCAAGGTCAAGGGCGGTTTCACGGTCGACATCAAGGACGTCCGCGCGTTCCTGCCGGGCTCGCTGGTCGACGTGCGTCCGGTGCGCGATCCGGTCTATCTCGAGGGCAAGGAACTCGAGTTCAAGATCATCAAGCTGGACCGCAAGCGCAACAACGTCGTGGTCTCGCGCCGCGCCGTCGTCGAGAGCGAATTCAGCGCCGAGCGCGAATCGCTGCTCGAGAAGCTGCAGGAAGGCGCCGTCATCAAGGGCGTCGTCAAGAACCTCACCGATTACGGTGCGTTCGTCGACCTCGGCGGCATCGACGGCCTGCTGCACATCACCGACATGGCGTGGAAGCGCGTCCGTCACCCGTCCGAAGTGGTCAACGTCGGCGACGAGCTCGACGTCCGCGTGCTGAAGTTCGACCGCGAGCGCAACCGCGTCTCGCTCGGCCTGAAGCAGATGGGCGAAGATCCGTGGGTCAACATCGCCCGCCGCTACCCGCCGAGCACGCGTCTGTTCGGCAAGGTCTCCAACGTCACCGACTACGGCTGCTTCGTCGAGCTGGAACCGGGCGTCGAAGGCCTGGTCCACGTCTCCGAAATGGACTGGACCAACAAGAACGTCAACCCGGGCAAGCTGGTCCAGGTCGGCGACGAAGTGCAGGTCATGGTGCTCGACGTGGATGAAGAGCGTCGCCGCATCTCGCTCGGCATCAAGCAGACCCAGTCGAACCCGTGGGAGACCTTCGCGGCCGTCCACAAGAAGAACGACAAGGTCCGCGGTCAGATCAAGTCGATCACCGACTTCGGCATCTTCGTCGGCCTGGAAGGCGGCATCGACGGTCTGGTGCACCTGTCCGACATCTCCTGGCAGGCCACCGGTGAAGACCTGGTCCGCCAGTTCAAGAAGGGCGACGAGGTCGAAGCGGTCGTTCTGGCCGTCGATCCGGAGCGCGAGCGCATCTCGCTGGGCATCAAGCAGCTCGAGCAGGATCCGTTCGGTCAGTTCATGGCCGGCTCGCCTAAGGGCAGCATCGTGACCGGTACCGTCAAGGAAGTGGACGCGCGCGGCGCGACCATCGACCTCGGCGACGGCGTCGAAGGCTACCTGCGTGCGAACGACATCGCCAAGGAACGCATCGACGACGCGACGCAGCACCTCAAGGTCGGCGACAAGGTCGAAGCCAAGTTCATCGGCATGGACCGCAAGGGCCGCACCCTGCAGCTGTCGATCCGCGCGAAGGACGAGGAAGAGCTGGCCTCGGTGCTCGAGGAATACCAGTCGAGCACGCTGGGCACCGCCAAGCTCGGCGCGCTGCTCAAGGAACAGCTGAAGAAGTAAGCCGTTCCCGCTGTAACGAAGTCGAAGAATGGCGGCCCTGGTGCCGCCATTCTTTTTTTGCGGTGCAGTAATGCGTGAATGGATTCGCGGAATGCGCTAAGCTCGCGTTCCGTAACGGAACTCTACCCGGCGGAGCCGAACCCACCATGACCAAGTCCGAGCTGATCGAGGCCCTGGCCGACCGGCAGAAGCATCTTGCGTTCAACGATGTCGAACTTGCGGTAAAGAACCTGCTGGAACAGATGAGCCAGGCGCTTTCGGGCGGCGAGCGCATCGAAATCCGCGGCTTCGGCAGCTTCTCCCTGCATTTCCGTCCGCCGCGCATGGGGCGCAATCCCAAGACCGGCGCCGCCGTCGCGCTGCCCGGCAAGCACGTTCCGCATTTCAAGCCCGGCAAGGAATTGCGCGAGCGCGTGAACCAGTCCGAGGAACCCATACGCTGAGTTCCCGTCCGTGCCCGGCGCTCGCGCCGGCACCCTGAAGCGGATTTCCCATGCGTGTCGTCTGGATAGTTGTCGCGCTGTTGTTCGCCGCCGCCGGCGCCGTGTTCGGCGCACTGAACGGTGGAGACGTGGCGCTGGATTTCTACGTCGTCGCCGTGACCGTACCCAAGGCCGCGGCGCTGCTCGCCGCTTTGCTGGCGGGCTGGCTGGTCGGCGGCCTGATCCTCTGGCTGGCCGTTGTCATGCCGCTGCGCCGGCGTCTCGC
>Ga0247822_10002527_pt1 | contig 11689 bp, 2 predicted proteins | sample 13C_Cellulose_Da_FD_192423 | JGI IMG/M metagenome (GOLD analysis project Ga0247822, IMG submission 192423) | Soil microbial communities from agricultural site in Penn Yan, New York, United States - 13C_Cellulose_Day30 | ecosystem: Environmental > Terrestrial > Soil > Agricultural land | place...
CGATATTGCCGCCGCCAAGTGCACCGATCCCAGCCTGGTAGCTCGGGAAGTTGACGTACCAGGTGCTCTGGTCAAACGGGCGGCCATTGGCTTGTGCGAAGGTGCCGTCGGGATTGACCGAGCCGAGCGCGATCAGCCAGCCGCTCGGCAGCTGCGGACTACCCGATCCGTCGATCGACCCCGCAACGCTGATCGAGATATCACCGCCGTTGACCGGATAGCTGGCTCCGGCCGGTGCGTAGAAGCCGGCCAGGGTCGGCGCCTGCTCGCCCGCGGTGTAGATCACCGAGGGGCGCTGCTGCAGCACCAGATCCTTGCCCGCGGCAAGGTTGATCCCCGCGGTACCGGTGCGAACCAGATAGCCGGTGGAATTGTCCCACTGGATGAACTGGCGGGCCGAGACGGGGTCGATGCTCGAGAGCGCACCGACCTGCACGCCGTCGGCGCGGAGCCGCTGATAACCGCCGCCATCGTCGAACAGCAGCGTCGGCAAGGGCCGCCGGGCATAGTTGGCGGTATCGACATAGTCGCCGGTCGCAGGATCCTTGAGGATCGGCTGACCGGTCTGCGGATCGAGATAGCGGCCCTGCGCATCGCGCGTCAGCTCGACCCAGCCGAGATGATAGTTTTGCGCATTCGAGCCACCGAGTGGAATACGGACGAACTGGCCGGTCCCGGAGTCCTTGAGGTACAGCCGGTTCTCGTTGCCGCGCGCCGGATCGTAGTAATACTCGATCGTGTCGGGCGTGCCGCCGACAATCACCGACCCCTTGCCCGCACCGAGCAGCCCGTCGGGCAGCACCGCCAGCGAGTTCGGGCTGAGCAGGTTCGCACCTGCGGTCAGGTTGAACGTCCAGCTCGGCCCGGCGAGCAACGTGCCGTTCGGGTCGGCGTTGCTGAAGCCGTCCGAAAGGTTCGCGTTGATCTTGAGATCGCCTTTGGCGCGCAGCGTCAGTACACCGGCCGCGCCGTTGAACCGGACGGTGTGCAGGTCCCAGGCCGTCTTGAGCTCCATGTCGCCGTCGGAGCGCAATTCGATGCCCGGCGCGACGGTAATGCCGCCGCCAAGGCGAGCCTGGATCGCCGTCGCGTTGTTCATGAAGCGCGCCGCATCCGCCTGAACCAGGTCGATGAGCGGCCGGTCGATCGTCGTGACGCCCTCATAGACGCGGAATGCCTCGGCCAGAACCTGACGCGCACCGGTGATCGTACCGCCGATCTGGCCGATCGCCATGTCGTTGCCGATCTGCGGCGCACGCAGCCGCACCAGCCGGCCGCCGTCGCCGGTGCCCGACACGTCGATCATCGATCCTGCGGAAAGGTCGATGCGGCCGCCGTCCCGGCCCTGGGTTTCCAGCAGCACGGTGCCACCCGATCCGTTCGCCGCATTCGCCTTCGCCAGGATCTTGCCGGTCGAGAGCAGCTTCACATGCTCCGCCGCAGCGAGCTGGACGCGGCCACCATTGTCGCCAACCGTCTCGATCGTGCCGGCAAGGCTGATCGACCCGTCGTTCGCGATCATCGCGAAATCGCGCACCTTGATCGTACCGCTGATCGTCGCATCGCCCTGATTGAACTCGAAGCGCCGCGATTCACGGAAACCGCCCGTATCGAGCGCGCTGTTGAGCGCCGCGAAGTCGCCCAGTGTCGCGCTGAGCACGGAGAAGCTGCCCGAGCGGTAGCCCGTGGCCGCGCTGCCCCTGACGCCACTGCCCAGCGTCACGTCGCCAAGCCCGGCGAAGACGTTGAGTGCCCCCGCATCACCGCCCGCCGCGGAGCCCGACACGTTGATCACCGCATCCTGCGCCAGCGTGATGTCGCCGCGGTCAGAGGTGAGGTTGACCGTGCCCGCGCCAACACCGACTTCGACATCAAAGATGCGGCTGACGTTGCTGGTCACGTCGATCGACGATCCGCTCGCCAGCACCACATCGCCCTGACGCGCACGCAGGTTGACGATGCCGCCGGTCAGGCCGATCCGGCCGCTGCTGGTGATCGCGCTGCCGGTGAAGCCGATCGTCGCACCGAAGGTTGAGAAGGGATCGAGATTGCCACCCGAGCTGGTGAGCGTGATCGCGCCGACCGCGTCGAAGAACATCCGCCCGCCGCTTTCGGCGGTCACCGCCCCGGCATCGATCGTCAGCGAACCGCCGGTGAACAGCGTTCCGTCGTCGCGCCCGATCACGCGCTTTGAGGCATCGATCGTCAGCGCACTGACGCCCGAGATCCATTTGTCACCGCCCGAGAAATAGATGTTGTCCGCAGCAAGCAGCATCGACACGTCGCCACCGCGCCCGCTCACGGGACCGCCATTTGCGTTGGCGATGGTGAGCGCGCCGGCCGACACCTTCACCTTGTCCGCGCCGTCCCCGATCGCCCGAATCTCTCGCGCGTCGAGCGTCAGGCCGTTGGTGGCGGCAAGGTCGACCGTGCCGTAGAAGTCGATCGTGCTGTAGCTCTTGAGCGCGATGTCCTGCGCATTGGCGAGCGCACCGAGCGACCCGCCGGCAAAGACGAGGCCAGCCACGCCTGCGGGCACCTCGCCGACGCTGACCCGCGACGCCGCCGCGCTGATCTGCGGCGCGCCGAGCGACGCCTTGCCGCTGAGCGAGATATCGCCGGTCGTGTCCATCGCCAGCGACTTGCCTGATGTGATCCGCGCACCGTCGGCGATGACAAGATTGCCGCCCGCGACGAGCGGCGCGAGACCGTTCGCAGTACGCGAGGCGTTGACCACCGCGAGCTGGGCCGGGTCGGCGAAGAGCGCACTCAGCGCATCGACGGCGGCAAGGTTGCGCAGGATATCGACCTGCCCGCTCGACGAGAGACGCAGCACCGTGCCCTGGTCATAAGCGGGGTGGACGATATCGTCGGCGGTCGTGGGCGTACCGCGCGTGTCGGTGAAGCCGGCATAGACCGGCAGGATGCGCAGATCGCCCGAACTGCCGGTGATCTGGCCGCGCGTCTCGACCGCGGCGCCCTCGGCCAGCCGGATCGCGTTGCTCGCCGCGAACAGCAGTTCGGGACCGGCGAGCACCGATCCGGCATTGTCGACGACGACATCGGTCGCGCCGACCGCAAGCTCGAGATTGACCGCGCCCTGACGGCGCACGCCGCCGAGCAACAGGCTCTCCGCTCCGAAGGCGTTGAGTGCAGCGCTGTCGAGCAGCAGATAGCCGGCATAGCGGCTGGTGTCGGTATCGGCGTCGACCACCGCGATCTTCGGTGCACTGATATCAGCGAAACCGCCGCGTCCGCCCTTGCCCGCGCCCGATTTCAGCGTCGCGTTGAGCTTGAGCGACTTGCCCGCGGTGAGCACGACGCTGCCGCCGTCGATCGGGATGCGCGGCACGTCGCCGATCGGCTGGTTGGTACGAAGCGCCTTCTTGAGGAAGGCTTCGGAGGTGAAGAAGGTGCTGGCATAGGCTTCGGCATATTCCGAGCGAGTGCGCAGCGTCTTGCCGTCCATGACGAGGAAGCCGGTATTGCGCTGATCGCGCACCGCCTGCCCGGCGATGAAACGGTAGCCGGCCTGGATCGTCGACCCGTCCGGATTGTGCGCCACCTCGCCCAGCGCCATGTCGGCGAAATTGCCCTTGTAATGATGCTGGGCCGTGACGCGGAAGGCGCCCGGGAGCGATGCATAGTCGGCGGGCAGCAGCGTGTAGTAGCCCGCCGGAAGGCCGCTGCCGCCCGACAGATAGATCTTGCTGCCGACCGCAAGCCCGGTGCCTTCGCCCAGGCCAATCGGGGCGATGTCGCCCTCGAAGCCAGGGATCACCGCAAAGATCTCACCGGGTGCGCTCACCCAGTCATAGTCCTTGTTGCGATAGCCCGTCAGCCAGTCGGTGCTTCCGCCGAGGCCGGGCACGAATTCGCGCGCATAGAGGTCGCCGCTGCCCGCAACGTCCATCACCGCGCCGGTTTGAAGATCGATGTTCGCGGCGTCGATGTTGACCGTCTTGGCAGGGAGCGAACGCAGTTCGATCGGGCCGAGTCCGGCGGCGACCAGCGGATCGAGCCAGGTATCGCCGTTGGACAGACGTCCATAGGGGATGACGTTGCCGTCGGCGTTAACCGAGGTGACGCTGCCCGCGAGCAGGCGCACCGCACCGTCCGCACCGGTCGCCTGGAAGGTGATCGAACCGAGCGGCGAACGCACCGTCCCGCCCTGATCGATCTGCGGCGCGCGGAAGATCAGGTCAGCGGCGGCCTCGTACGGCGTGCCGTTGATGGGACCTCCGTCATCCTGCTTGAGGATGGTGATCTTCTGCTCGGAGCTGACCGTGAACTGACGCGCAGTGGCGGCATAGATCTGGTCTGCCTTCAGCGTCAGCTTGCCCGGCGTGACGATCGATCCGCCAAAGCGGCCGTTGCCATTGCCTGCGCCCAGCAGGCGGATGTCGCCGCCACTGCTGATCAGCGTATCGCCAAAGCCGTAGAAGTCGGCGCTCACGACATCGACCAGCGTTCCGCCGCGGATCGTGAGGCTGCTGTCGGGATTTGCTGCCGGGATGAGATTGCGCAGCGCCGCATTGTAGAGCGTGCTGTCGAACTGCGCGCCGCCGCCGCTGATGCCGGCGCCGCCGCCGAGGCGGACGATATTGGCCTCCAGCGTGATCTTGCTGCCGTTCGCGCCGATCAGGCGCGGGGTGTTGATCGTCAGCCGGTCGAGCACATAGCTGCCGTCCGCCTTGCGCCCACCGAGCGTCGAGGTGCCGACGAACATGATCCCCGGCGAAGCATTGAGCGTCAGCGCGCCGAAGCCGCCTTCGGCCAGGATGCGGTTGGCCTCGAAGCGCGGCATGGCGTTGGGCGTCGCAGCCGGGCTGGGCAAGGTGTAGCGCGCCTGCGCCGAGCGGAAGATGTCGAGCATCGCCGAATTGAGGCCCGGCAATGCAGGCATCGCGGTGCCGGCATCGGCCGGAATAGCGTCCCCGATCAGCAGCGCGGTCGGATTGCCCGCGGCGTTGACCACGTAATTGTTGAGCCAGGCGGTCAGCTCGTTGGCGTCCTTCACCACGAACCCGTCCGGGAACGGCCCGACCGCGTTGGTGTTGTACTGCGTCCGGTAGCGCGCCCAGTCGATCGTGTTCAGATCGATCCCGTACATGCTGGCCGGGCGGGTGTTGCCGCCCTTGAGATAGACGCGCAGACGCAGATTGTTGAACAGCGACACCGCCGTCGAAATCGGGGTGAACGCACCCTGCGGCTGGTAGCCGGTCGAGACACCCAGCGTCAGCGCACCGCCACGCGCGGTGTCGCCGCCGGCACGTGCCAGCATCGTCGCATCGTTGACATCGAGGATCAGGCTGGAGATCGAGATCGATCCGCCATCCGAGGCCATCTCGGTCGGCGTGCGGACCGACACGCCATTGGCGTTGGCGACCGGAAGGTCGAAGGTGAACCGCGTACCCGACACGTCGAGCAGCGCGCCCTTCTCGATGGTGATGAAGTCGCGCGCGGCGATGCCGATCGATCCGCCCGCCAGCACCTCGCCATCCAGCAGCTCGCGGCCGTCCTTCACCGTCCGGCTCGTCACCAGCACCGCGCCCGGCGCACGCAACGCAGCCGTGCTGCGCAGCACATGACCGTCGCCGAGCAGCTCGATGACGCCCGCCGGCGCCAGGATAGTGCCCGCGATATCACTGGCGGCGCCGATCCGCACGCTGCCGCGCGCTTCGGTGGACAGCAGCGATCCCTTGCCCATGGTCAGGCCGGGCAGGTTGAGTTCCATGCCGCGCCGCTGCGCAGCCGGCCGCTGCTCGAGCGGCACGAAACCGATCTCGGCGACCTCGTAGATGTCGGTGCCCGACGCATAGTCGAGATAGGAAGGCCCGCCAGTCAGTCCCGGCACCTTGAGCACCAGCGAGGCGCTGCTCGCCTTGACCTCGACGCCCTCGCCGATCGTCACGCTGGGCGCGAGCAACGAGATCTTCGAGAATCCGCTTCGCGCGAAGAATTCGGGCGACAGCAGCATCGCCCCTTCCTGATCCTCGCCCAGCGCATGGCCGATCACGATCGGCGCCAGCGTGGTCAACGCATAGGCGCCGTTGCCGCCCAGGCCATAGGCGCGTGCGTTGGCGAGGCCGCTCAGGTCGAGCGTATCGGTGGGCTGGATGCTGGCACCGACCGAGAGATTGCCGGCCTTGCCCGCGCGCAACGTGCCGTCGCGATCCACCCATGCGCCGCCCGAGCTGTCGATCAGCATCGTTGCAGGCAGGATCAGCGAGACATCCTCGAAGAGGGTGTCCCCGACATTGGTCGCGGACAGGCTGATCGAACCGCCGTCGATGCGCGGGACTGCGGCGATCGCCACCGCCTCGTCACGCTCAAAATCGTTGAACCAGGCGCCGCGCGTGTCGATGCGGCTGTTGGCGCCCATCACCAGGCTGAGACCGCTCAGCTCGACATCCCCGCCCTGCGTGCGGATGCTGCCGAGGAACTCCATACGGTCGCCCGCGACCAGCTCGAACGAGGCACCGTGCTGGAGGTTGAGATTGACCCCCGCGTCGACGCGTACCGCGATGCCCGCGCGCGGCGGGAAGGGCAGCTCGTCACTGCTGCGTCCGTCCTGCCGGACGAAATAGCTGCCCATGGTCGAGCGGTTGAAGAAATCCTGCCCGACGAGCATGGCGTTGTCGCTGCGCCGCCCGTTCTGGCCACGCTTCGTGCCCTGCTTGTATTCCTCGCCGAAGAAGCTGCCGTAGACATCGGACAGGCTGCCGGTGAGCCCGAAATTGTCGGGCAGCAGCTGCTCCATCGCAGCGACCAGAATGTTGTTGGTGACGTACTCACCCTCGCTCTCGCCGGCGTTGTTCAGGATGAACTGGCCACCCTTGGGCTGGTTGGCGCGCTGGTACTTGCCGATCGTCGTCGCGCCCTTGATCGTGCCCTGCAGCACCACGTCGGGCGCCAGGATCTCGATCTTGCCGCCTGCGCCGCCCTGGACATAGCCGTCCTCGTAGCGGCCGAGCGTGCTCGACATGAAGGGGATGTAGTAGGTGCGCTGCTTGCCCCATTTGACGTCGTACTGAACCCACTCGTTGGCGAGGCCCATGTAGAGTTCGTCGGGATCGGCTTCGCGGATGTCGATGATGCGGTTGTCGAGCGTGCGCACCAGGGTCGTGTTCACGAACCCGGCTTCATACGTGATCTTGCCGCCCGAAACGTCGATGACCGACCCTGACTTCATGATGAAGTCGTCGTCGAGGTCGAGCGTGAATGACCCGCCGTTGAGCAGGAACTGGGCGAGCGTGCCCTGGTTGAGGTTGTCGAAGCTCTGCCAGTTGGCGAAATCGGTGCCGTAGCGGCGGTCGACGGTGATCTCGCGGCGATAGAGCGGCCCGTCGCGCTGGAGTGGCGAATCCGCGAGCTGTGCGGCGAACAGCTTGCCCGTCACCTGATGATAGCCCATCGGCAGCACGGTGCTGGTCCAGCCCGACAGGTCGATCTTGGCGTTCTTCTCCATCAGGAAGCGAACGCCGCTTTCGTTGTCGAGATTGGCGCTGGGGCCGCGGTTGCTGCCGATCGACAGCGCGGTCGCGTCGAGCAGCACGCTCATCGTGCCGCTCGGCATGTAGATCAGCGAATCTTCCTGCATGTGCAGGCGCGCGCCGAGGATGTTGAGCGAACCGACGGTCTGTGCGCCCGACGTCAGCGGGATCTTGTCGCTCGCGACCAGATCGGGCGTGATCTGGGTGAGGCTGCCCTTGCCGAAGATCACGTCGCCATTGCCGGTCGACGGACCGTCCATGTCGCCGTTCACATATTCGCGATAGTCGAAGATCTGCGTCTTGAACTCGATCGCGCCGCGGAACAGCGCGGTCGACGTCATCTCGATCGCGCCCATCTGCTCGAGCGTGTAGCCGCGGAAATCGACGCGGCCGCCGCGCTCGGCGCGGATGATGCCTTCGTTGCGCGCGTGGAAGCCGATCTGGTCGACGCGCTTCGACTGAATCGAATTGAGATACGCTTCGATCCGCGCGTTCGCGTTCGGCACCGTCGCACCGATCGCATAGGTCTCGCCAAAGGCATCCTTCCAGAATTTCTGGCGCGCCGCGGTGCTGACCGTGCCCAGCCCCATATAGGGCAGGTTGACGCGCATGAACGAGATCGGGTTGTACGCGCCGGCATAGGCGGTGACGTTCTTGCCGTCGCCGGTCAGGTAGATGTTGTCGCCCGCGGCAAGGATCACCTGCCCCTCGTCCTTGACCGACAGCAGGCCGCGGTTGGTCACAGCCGGGCCGAACAGCATGATCTTGCCGTAGCTGCCCGTCTCGATCGAACCGGTCGTACCGACCGTCATCTTGTAGCGCAGCGGATCATTGGGATCGTCGATCGACGGCGCGGGCTTGAGCAGGTCGACCATCGGATCGCTGCCGCCGATCCCCGCCCAGTTCCAGCTATTGCTGAACGTGGGATCCATGCGGTTGTTATAGTCGCGCGCATAGGAGACGAGGCCCGCATCGTCGCGGTGGTCGAGCGCGGAAAGCACGACCTGCTGCGCCTTGATCTTGCCGTTGACCGCAAGGCCCTGCGGCCCGGTCAGCACGATCTCGCCATCCGCCTCGACATTGCCGTTGATGGTCGTGGTGCCCGCCTTGAGCGAGCGGTTGAACATCACCCAGTCCTTCTGCGCCTGCTTGATGCGCAGCACCTCACCGGTCTGGTTCGACAGATCGCTCCAGTTGAGCCGCGCGACGCGATTCGATTGGGTAAGCGTGGTGACGTTCCCTGTGACATCGACGTCCTTGACCCCGGTTCCCGTCACCAGCTGGCGGACATTGACCTTGGCGTCCTTGCCCAGCAGCACGCCGTTGTCGTTGAACACGAAGACCCGGCCCTGCGCGCGAATCTCGCCGCCGATGAACGAGGCCTGCGTGCCATGCACGCGGTTGACCGCGATCCAGTCCGCCGACTGCTGCTGAAACTCGAGAATCTCGTTCGTCTGGAGCCGGAAGCTCTCCCAGTCGAGCAGCGCCTTCTGCTGGTTCTGCTTGATCGTCATCAGCGGACGCCCGTCCGCCGCCGACCCGATCACCGGCCGGTCCGCCCCGGTCCATTGCGACATGCTGCCGTCGGGCAGCTTGACCCGGCCGGTCTGCATCGCCGTCATCGACTGGAAAGGCGGCGGTGTGGTCTGTGCCTGCGCCGCGGCCGCGCCGGTGAAGCTGGCGGCAAGCGCCAGCGCCGGGAGGCTGCAGGTGCCGAACAGGCCCCGCACAGTGCGCTTGGCGGTCGTGGCGGCGATACGGGTCGGTTGCATGGGGCTAACTCCGGACGGGTCGGTCGGATGGATCAGGGCTTGTTGGGATCGGCTTGCTGCGCGGCATCGGCCGGCGGCGTCGCGAGCGCGGCGCGCATCCGCGCCTCGACGCTCGGCGGCAGGGTGTCCCTGGTGAAGCGCGCCGCGCGCAACTTGTCCTCATAGTCCTGCACGAGATTCTCGAGGCGGACGCGCGAGGACTGGACGAACGGCTCGGAGCCGCCGACCAGATCGAGGAAGTCCTTGCGCCCGTAGCGGTCGAGGATCTCGCCTCCCAGCTTGAACAGCTCGGCGTTGCGCACCCGGCCGAGCTCGATCAGCTCGTCCTTGAGCTTGGCGTCTTCGCGCATGCGGGTGAGCTGGCCGCGGGCATTGTCCGCGATCAGCGTCTGCCGGTCGACCTGGCCGCGCAGGTCCGCGATTTCGGCGCGCAACCGCTCGACTTCGCTCGGCGGTTTCACCGCGACTGAGGCCTGGTCCGCCGTGGCGGCGGTGGGCGCCGCCACGGCGGTATCCTGCGCGAACGCCGCTCCCAAAGGGGCAGAAGCGGCGCTCAGGGCCAGCAGGATATGGGTCGGGGTAAGGAGGCGCATGACCATCTCTCCTCAGAAACCGGATGTCAGGTTGATCTGGAGGACGTCGACGTCGAACGGCGCGCGGTTGATCGACTTGGTGCTGTACCAGTTCACGCCGATCGCGGTGTTGGTGAACACCCCGAGTTGCGCCTCGATCAGATAGCCCTTCACATCGGTACCGCCGAGCCCGAAGTCGCTGTCCGTGAAGATGTCGAGCACCGCATCGGTGCCGATCCGCTTGTAGCCGACGCCCAGCTGCCAGTCGCCGAGCTTGGCGATCTTGTCGTGGCCGACGTCGAGGCGGATCTGATAGCCGTAATTTTCCGGCGGGACGCTGGCAGGTTCGCCCACTCGCCGCGCGGCGATCTCGGCGCGGTCGAAGCCGATATTCTGGACGTATTCGCCGGTCAGCTTGACCCCGATGTCGCCGAAGCCCGTGTAGCTGATGCTGCCCGTGCCGGTGACCAGCTCGAACTTCGAAGCAAGGCCGGGCAGCGAGGTGACGCCGTCGGTGCGCAGATCGAACAGCGAGTTGCCCTGCGAGAGCGAAAGCGGCGCGGTGAAGTCGTTTAGCCGCGACCCGTCGGGTGCATTGCGGATGCCCTGGACGTTGCGGAAATTATAATAGGCACCCGCCGCCTTGACCTTGAGCTTCTCCACCGGTTCGAACTCGAACCCGGCCTGACCGGCGACCAGGTTGCGGTCATAGGGATCCAGCTCACGCTCCTGCAGCGGGAACCAGCCGCCGGTCGCGAACAGCCGCGCGTTGAGCGCCTCCTCGCCGAACTGATAGCTCAGCATCGCCGCGACGCCCTCGGGATTGATGTCGGTGTCCCACACCATGTCGGTCGAGTAGAAGGGGTTGGGCATGCGCCCGCCGGTCAGCTTCACCTGCTCGATCGGTGAAAGCTCGACATAGGCGCGGTCGATATAGATGCCGTCCTTCTGGAAGAAGTCGCCCAGCGTCTCGTTGGTCGAGACCGGTCCGGCATTGTCGCCCGAGGCGAGGCGGAAGCCGACCTTCACCGCATCGGTGATCTTCGCCTCGACGCCCAGCCTCGCGCGGTAGCGCAGCATGTAGCGGTCGATGGTCGAGTTGAGCAGCGGGAAGTTGTTGCGTGGCGAGCCGCCTGCCTGGATGATCGCGTTGACGTCCGGGAATTGCGGGAAGTTGGTGTCGGCGAACAGGTTTGCCTGATAGCGCAGGCGGAAATCACCAGAGAGGGTGATGCGGTCGAGCCAGGCGGGCATCTTGTTCGGCGCGATCCAGCGCTTGGATTCCGCGTCGGCGATCACTTCCGCCTTCACCTGATCGCGGATCTGATTGCGTACCGCCTCGGGAACATAGGGCACGTCGATCGTCGATGCGGTCTTCGGCGCCTCGCGCTGGGCGCGCAGCTCCGCGGCCTTCTTGGCGCGGTCGAGCAAGGTCTGCGCCTTGTCGAGCGGGATCACACCTTCATCGACGAGCAGCTGCAGGATCTCCACCCCGACATCGTCGGAGCTCTGCGCCTGCGCCGGCTGGGCGGCGAAGGCGATCACGGCGAGCGCGGTTCCGCTGCGCAGCAGGTTGGTAACGAACGGCATTTGGGTCTTCCCCTTGTTCGATAGGTTGCGGGAGGTGTCAGCCGCCCGTGCGTCGCATGTTGATGGTGGCGTAGGTCCGCCCGTCCTGGTTCGCCGGCAGCGCCCGCCCGAGTGGTGGCAGGCCCGCCAGAACCCGGCGGATCGCCTCGTCCAGCTCGCCATTTCCGGTCGAGGAGCGCAGCCGCGCGCCGGTGAACCGGCCCGTGCCGTCGATATCGACCATCACGTTCAGGAAGCCGCTGGCGCTGCGGGTCTTGGG
>Ga0247822_10002528_pt1 | contig 11684 bp, 9 predicted proteins | sample 13C_Cellulose_Da_FD_192423 | JGI IMG/M metagenome (GOLD analysis project Ga0247822, IMG submission 192423) | Soil microbial communities from agricultural site in Penn Yan, New York, United States - 13C_Cellulose_Day30 | ecosystem: Environmental > Terrestrial > Soil > Agricultural land | place...
TCTGGGATGAGAGCGGCTTCAAGCAAAAGAAAGTTTCTTAAGTAACTGATTGAGCTAAGAAAAACGAAATTCTTCCAATAAATCAGCGGGTTCTTTTCATCGCCGTAAAATTTACGTTATCCTTCGGACACCAGTCGCAGCGGTTGCAGGCGTCTGAACCATTGGTCAAGACCGCGAGGTCTCGGCTTTTTACTGTGAACATTTGGAGAGAGAGCCTCTAATGACTAACCTCAAGAAGCTGCCCAACGCGATCAAGTTCGCGTTGTTCGCCAGCGCGGCATCGCTGGCGACCGGCAACGCGTTTGCCCAGGAAGCTGCAAGTAGCGATTCGGACACCAAGACCCTGGATCGTATCGAGGTCACTGGTTCGCGCATCAAGCGCGCAGATATCGAGGGCGCGGTACCGGTCACCGTAATCGATCGCGCCGCGATCGACGCCAGCGGCCGCGTCTCCGTGGCCGATGTGCTGCGTGAGTCCACCTTCTCGTCTTTCGGCAACTTCCGTCCGCAGTCCGGTAGCTCCGCTCAGGGCGTGTCCGACATCGACCTGCGTGGTATCGGTTCCGACCGTACGCTGGTGCTGATTGATGGCCGTCGTGCGCCGTACGCACCGTCCACCGGCCAGAACGCCGACCTGAACACCATTCCGCTGGCTGCGGTCGAGCGCATCGAAATCCTGTCCGATGGCGCTTCGGCGCTGTACGGCTCCGATGCCATCGGCGGCGTGGTGAACATCATCCTGCGTAAGGACTACGAAGGCGCCGAGTTCCGGTACGGCAAGGGCCAGACCAAGATCACCGGTGGTGACACCGAGGAAGGCTCGGTCGTGTTCGGTACCAGCTCTGACCGCGGCAGCCTGCTGCTGGGTGCCTCGTTCAACAAGCGTGGCATGGTCTTCACCCGTGACCAGATCGGTGGCCAGTCGCCGGGCGCATCCTTCTACGGAAACAACTACTACTTGGAAGACGGCACCCTGGGTGGCGCGTTGCCGGGTTACGCCTGCGACGATCCGGGCTTCTACCTCCTGGGCGGCAACTGCGTGTTCGACTTCAACGCCGTCGCCGCAAACGAGGCTTCGGTGACCAACAAGTCGCTGTTCGCGCGTGGCCAGTGGCAGATCAACGACAACTGGTCGATCTACACGTCGGCCAGCTACAGCAACTCCGAGAGCTTCGGCCGCTACGCGCCGACGCCTGGCGCGTTGTTCGTCGCCGAAGGCACCCCGAACGACCCGGTTCCGGGCGATGGCCAGGGCGCCTACATCTACCACCGCTATGCGGCGGCAGGTAACCGCGACAATTTCGTCGACAACACCGCTACTGACTTCACCCTGGGCTTCCAGTGGCAGGCCAGTGACCGTCTGCTGGTCGATTTCGGTGTTCGTCGCAGCGATGCGAAATTCAAGGAAATCGGTCGCGGCTATATCGTGACTCCGTTGGCCGAAGCCGCCGCCGCAGACGGCAGCTACAACCTCTTTGACCCGTTCGGCAACCCGGACGAAGTCACCAAGGGCTTCACCGCTACGATTGGTCGCGACGGCAAGTTCGACATCGAGGAAGTCTTCGCCAACGCCACCCTCGATCTGTTCGAGATGGGTGGCGGCACGTCGGCCATCGCGTTCGGTGCCGAGTACCGTGAAGAAGACTACGCCGACATCTACGACTCGCTGTCGGAAGCCGGCGTTGTTGCAGGCTCGGCCGGCAACTCCGCTGCAGGTACGCGTGAGATCTACGCCGCCTACGCCGAGTGGCTGTTCCCGATCGTCAGCAGCTTCGACGTTACCGTCGCTGCGCGCTATGACAACTACAGCGACTACGGCAGCGATGTGTCGCCGAAGGTTTCGCTGCGTTGGCAGCCGCTCGACAACCTGACCTTCCGTGCGTCGATCGGCGAAGGTTTCCGCGCTCCGCCGCTGCCCTACCTGTATGGTGCGCGTTCGTTCTCCGCCGAAGAAGTACAGGACTTCCGCACCTGCACCACGGTGGGCTACACCGCGGCACAGTGCGGTAACGACGCCAATGGCGACAACATCGCCGATGGTCCGGAAGCGACCGCCGTTCAATACCAGATCGACAGCTACAGCAGCGGTAATACCGACCTGCAGTCCGAGTCGTCGACGCAGTACAGCCTGGGCCTGGCGTGGGATGCGACCGATTGGCTGAACGTCACCCTCGACTACTACAACATCGAGATCGAGGACCGTATCCGCCTGATCGCCTATCAGGAACTGGTCGACTTCGACAACCGCGGCATCGCACTGCCTGCCGGCACCTCGGTGGTCCGTCGCCCGAACGGCGCGGTTCGCGAGATCAACACTGCGTATGCCAACGAAGGTGACCTGGAAACCAGTGGTCTGGACTTCAACCTGCGTACCCGTTTCGACTTCGGTGCAATGGGCAAGTTGGAGAACTGGCTGCAGGTGGCACGCGTGCTGGACTACACCGTCACCGACGGCGTGGTCAAGAAGGACCGCCTGGGCTGGGTGACCTCGCCCGATCTGCGCGGCAGCCTGCGCAACACCTGGAGCTACGGTGACTTCACCGTGAACTGGAACATCAACTACATTGGTGACCAGGAAAACCCGACGACCACGCCGGCAGATTACGGCTACATCGCGGCGGGTGCCGGTACGCGAGTTGGCAGCTACGCCACCAACGACGTGGCGGTGACGTACAACGCGCCGTGGAATGCCAGCCTTACGCTGGGTGCCACCAACATCGGTGATCGTTATCCGGAACTGGTGGGTTACGACAACCGCCCGTGGAACTTCTACCTGTACGACGCCTATGGCCGTACCGTGTATTTCCGTTACACGCAGAAGTTCTAAGTCGCACAAGGCTTCGCAGTGCTAGGACCAGGCCCCCAGAAATGGGGGCCTGTTTCTTTGGAGGACTTGAGGTGATCAGCGTGAACAAGAAGTCTTCGCGTGGAGAACAAGGCCGAGAGAGGGCTTGGACGACGTACTGGCGGTCCGGTGCACTGCACTCGTGTCCGACGAGTTTTCATGGCAACTATCAGGGCGCTATCGCAGAGTTCTGGAAGGGCGCAAGCGCGTCGCTCCCCGTGCCGGCGCGGGTGCTTGATGTGGGCACGGGCAATGGCTCGATTCCGAGACTGCTCATCGATGCCGGTGTGGCGCCCGATCATCTGGATATAGATGCCGTGGACGCTGCAGACATCTCTCCGGCCTGGCACTCGCCGGCAGACATGCCAAATATACGATTCCATCCGGGCGTGCCGATGGAAAGCCTTCCATTCGCGCAAGCGAGCTTCGACGCCGTCTGCAGCCAGTTTGCCATCGAGTATGCGAGCGCGCCGGTCGCGTGGGAAGAAGCGCTGCGCGTTCTAAGGCCTGCCGGCCACCTGTACTGGGTAATGCATCATCGCGAGTCCATTTTCGCGCAAGTGGCGATGCAGGAATGCGAGCACCTCGACTGGTTATCGCAACCGAACGGATTGCTGGACGCCGCGCTCGCACTGGCGCCGTGGCTGATGCGTCTTCGTAGGGGGGATGCGTCTGTGGCATCTTCTCCCCACGCGAATGAGGCGCGAGCACGGTTCAACCTGAGCCAGCAGGAAGTTGAATCACGTATCCGTGACGCCACGGCTACCGACATCTTGGGAGAAGTCAGGGCTCAAGTGCATGCCATCCTGGCCAGATCACCAGACCCGGAGTACGCGTTGGGCCGCCACCGAGCGTGGCTGGGCGAGTCGCGTTTACGCAGTGCGGAACTGGTGAGCTGCGCATTGGATGCAGGGAGCATTCAAGAGCTCTGCGTCTGGCTGAAGGCTCGCATGCCGCGTGCCTCGATTAGCGTTCAGGCCTTGCAACAAGCAGAAGGTGTTTTGGCCTGGGGCTTGGTGATGCGCAACTATCAGGCAGGAGCTTGATCAAGGGTGGCAATCAGCGGCTCCAAGAATTCCGAGTAGTGACGCCAGCGCTCCCTGGAACGCGAGTGGATTGGCTGACGCACTTGCCAACGGCTTGGGGTCTGCACGCCATCTAGGCGCTTGTGGAAATCCAGGCAGGCCGGCTCCCATTCAAGTCCAGCAAAGTCGAGCAGTGCTCTGGCTTCCTTCTCTGGCGCGTCCACGAGCTTCTCATAGCAGACTTCGTGGAAATCCATGGGGAGGGTTTGAGTCCAGTGCGCCATGAGTCTCTGTTGTGCATTTATGTAGTGGCCTATGCCGTCAAGACGCGAACAGAGTCTTTCGTCTATGGCGAAGTTTTCGCTATATATGGAAACTGCGATATCGCGTGGATCACGGCGGCACCAAACGATCTTGGCGTCGGGGAATAGTAGGAATGCCAGCCACAGGTTGAAGAAGTTCAGGGGCGCCTTGTCGACAAACAGGCGCTTGCCCGGGCCTGCACCCCTGCGGATAGCGCGAAGGTAGGCGTTTCTGGCGGCCAGCAATGATTGCTGTGTCAAAGGCGTGTCCCACGCGCCCGGGGCATGCCCTTGCAGTTCCGGCCAAAGGCTACGGGCAAGGAGTGGGAGCTCGGCGAGTTCACCCGCGCCATGGGCAGACGAATGACTGCCCAGAATGCGTTCGGTCAAAGTGGTTCCGCTGCGCGGCATACCGACGATGAAGACGATTTGCGTATCTTGTCCAGCCGGCGGCAGCGCTGGAAGGTCGGATAGGAGCTGTGTGGTATGCCGAATGATTGAAGCCACGCGCTGGAGGAGCGCTCGCTCGTCAGGTTCACCAGCCAAGAACCGACGCAGCCTGTTGGCTTCGTGCCAGCATTCCATCGCCCGACCATATTCTCCCCGCGCGTCATGAATCTTGCCAAGCGCATAGTTCAGCAATGCGCCCTCATTGGCGGGGAGTGTAGGTTGAGCGAGCAGTTCACGCGCCCGCGTTTCGAGATCGCCGGTCACTTGCGCCTGCTGCAATTGCAGGATTCCGGCGAGCGCGATTCCCCAGCGCGGCCGAACCGACAGCGCCCGGGCATACGCGCTGGCGGCGCCCGATTTATCGCCAACATCTTCGTTGACCTGTGCGATGGCCATGTACTTGCTCGCCGCGCTCGAAGCATCGGCTTCTGGGAGCAATGCGAAGTGCTGCAGAGCCTCTTCGTGCAGGCCGTTCCGGCTGAGCATTTCGCCAAGCCGAAGTTGCGTGGAAGTGTCATGAGGGTGCGCGGCCGCGTACGTACGCCACCAAGATAGCGCGACATCGGGCAGTCCCCCGTTGAACAGTGCTTCTGCGAACGCGGCATTGGTCCGCTGATCCAGCCGTAGTCGCTGCATTGAACATGCGATTGCGGACACGGCTTGCGGATAGCGGCCAGTGTTCAGAAGAGCCAGTCCGGCGAGATACCAAGTGTGTCCATCGTCAGGCCTCAGGCGCAAGCTGACATCGAACTGTTCCAATGCCTCCGCCCAGCGTCTGCACGCTGCCAGAAGGCTGGCAAACTGTTTGCGAATCGCTGCATTGTCGGGCACCAGGCTGCAGGCTTGGCGCATGTGCAGTATCGCTGTCTCCACGTCGCCCACGGTGTGGGCGCGTTGAGCAGCACTCAGCAGTGCTTCCAGCTCCGGTAGTTCTTGCACCTGCAGCCCCTGCATGTCCGTGGGTCCTGTCGATATCGTCTAGTATCGGTCAGATCACTCAGGTGCGCCCGTGAAGCACACGTCAAAGACGCGATGCGATGATTGAGCGGGATCGGTGGTTCGTAGTACTGCAAGAAGCTCGCGACTCAGGCAAAAGACTACAATGCTGAGAGCCGGCTACGACGGACTAGAGGTCCTGCTCGTACCGGACGTAAGGCACGGTGCCTTCGTCGGCGTTGTCGTTGGTCAACGAGAACGGATTCTTGCCGCGGGTGATGACGTTCTCGGCACCCACGGTGAGCTGTCCGCTCCACGGGGTACGCCAGGTCAGGCCCAGGCCCAGGCCCTCGAACTTGCCAGACTGGCCAGGCACGTCGATGACGCGACCGATGATGTTTGCACTGAAGGGGCCGTAGCCGCCGCCGACGGTGAGGCTGCGGCTGTTCCACCGCTCCGCGAACGCCGGCAGGTCGGAAGCCGGTACCAAGGTGGCCTTGGCGACTGCGCCACCGATGGAGACGAAGCCCTCACGACCGATGTTCTTCTGCCCGAACACCGCCAGATCGTTCTGTTCGACCCGACCCGTGCCGCGGCCGGACGACAGCCATGCCGGCAGCGTGTCGCGGCCGGTGCCGGCCGAAAGACCGAGCTTGCCGCCCGGGCGGCTGAGGACGGCAGACGCGCTGATGCGCTGGCTGGACGTTGCCTCGTCCTCGTCGTCCAGGGTCGCCAGCATGCAGTGGCTCGCCAGGTTGCCGATGTTGCCAACCACCCCGGCCTTGCGATTGCAGACCAGCCCAAGCGCATCGCCGCTTTCAAGCCCGAATGCCGTAGTGAGTGAATTGCGGCCCATGCGCCAGCGGGCACCGGCCTCCGCCTGGCCCGTGGGTTCGAGCAACAGGACGGCCTCGACCTTGCCATCGTTGTTCCAGATGGGCAGGGCAGTGGCTTGGGCATCGGCGGCCGGCTTGCGCGTGCTCTTCTGCGCATGTGCGTCCACTGCCACGCCGGAGGCGAGCAGCAGGGCAAGCGACAGTGACAGGCTACGCAGATTCATGGCTCGCTTCAGACTCCTAGGACGACCTGGAGTTCCCCTCCCGAAGGGGAACCGATGCTATGCCTTTTATGTTTCTTTAACAAGTCCCCGGGGCGTCCGGCTGATGACCGGACTACTGCAGGCGGTGCGGCGCCTCGACTTCGACCGGGTGCGGACTGAAAAGTTCCGCGATCTCCGAGGGCGTGAATCGATACTGTTGCCCACAGAACTCGCAACGGACTTCAGCCACCCCGTCGGCCAGTGCGGCCGTCGCCTCCTCCTCCCCCAACGACTGCAGCATGCTCTCAACCCGTTCGCGTGAACAAGAGCATCCGAACCGAACTGGGCGTTCGGTCAGTATTTGCGGGGCTTCCTCGTGGAACAGGCGGTGCAGCAGGTCCCGGGTGGGGGCCGCCAGCAGTTCGGCTTCACCGAGGGTATCGAAGAGGGCGCCCGCCCGGTTCCAGCCGTCGACGTCGCCCTCGTCACCCGGCAGCTTCTGAAGCATCAGGCCGCAGGCGCGCTCGCCGTCAGCGGACAGCAGCAGTCGGGTAGGCAGTTGTTCGGACTGGCGGAAGTAGTCCTCGAAGGCTCCTGCCAGGCGGCTGGCCTGAAGCCCGACCAGGCTCTGGTAGCGCTGGGGTTCGCGGGGATCCAGTCCGGGGTTCTCGATGGTGATGGCAAGCAGCGCGTCGTCGCCCAGGTCGCGCAGATCGCGCGGGGCATCCTGTTCTTCCGGCATCTGGACGATGCCGCGTACGGTGCCAGCCGCCGTGCACTCCGCGAACAGGGTACGCAGGGCGCCGCTGCTGCGGAGTTGGATGGACAACCGCCCATCCACCTTGATGTGGCCGGTGAACAGCACCGCCGCGGCGCTGGCTTCACCCAGCAGTTCGCGGGCGGCCGGCGGATATGCATCCTGTCCGGCCACGGCCTGCCATGCATCGTCCAGGCGCACGGCCACGCCACGGACGCCGGCAGCGGGGAGCAGGAATCGGGTCAGGTTATCGCGGGGGGCACTGCTCACAGTTCTCCAAGGTCGGCGCCTTCGCCGTAGTAGCTCATGATGCCCTCCACCGTATGGGCCACCAAGCGTTTTTCCAAGTCGGTGAGCATCGGGTGCCAGATATCGAAGATCAGCACCACTCGTAATCGGTTGCTGAAGTTCCATGCCTCATGCTGGATCGTGTCGTCGAACAAGACCAGCTCCCCCGGCTTCCATGTATGCGTTTCGCCGCCCACTCGCAGCGCGCAGTCCGGGGGAATGATTAGGGGCAAGTGAACCGTCAGCCGGGTATTGGTGGCGCCATTGTGCGGAGGGATGTGTGTGCCCGGTTTGAGCGCCGAAAAGAACGCGACTGGTGCCCGGTTGGGCACGCGGTTGAGTGGGGCATGTGTGAAGAGAGCTGCCTCGGTGCGCGGGCACAGGTCCGCCTGCTGGTCGATGCGCTGGCCATTACGCCATAGGAAATAGGCGCCCCAGTCCAACTTGCGATCTAGGTCGGCGAACTGTCCCATCGGTTCGCCCGGTGGTGTCTGCACATATGGTTGAAATGTGCGCTGCTGCGCCAGCAACTCTTCAAGTTCCCCGAGGATATCCGGGAAGGCGCCTTCCAGGCGCGGTACCCAGTCGTAGTCCTCGCGATGGAAGAAGGGAATCGCCGGCAGGCGCGGAAACGGTAGCATCAGCGGTCGCGCGGTGACGAAGGTACGTCGACCCGTGAGAATATCCAAGCAATGGTCAAATCGCTCCAAGTGGCGGCGTGATCCGCCTTCCAGGGCGCCATGCAAGTGATCCAGCAGGAACTCGCGCAACTGCACCTGATTGGCGGCGATGGCGGTTTTTGCCTCGTTAACCAGCGCCTGCATGTGAGAGGCTTGAGCGATGGCCGGTGGCATATAGGCCATCGCGGCAGACCAAGCGGTGGAAGCTTCGCGGTCGCGTCCAAGTTGCTGGAGCAGGCGCGCCTTTTCCACGTGTGCTCCCCATGCAGTCGGTTCCGCTTGGATGGCTTGCTTGATCGCCTCCAATGCCTGCGTAGAGTTTCCGCGGGCCGAATGGACGCGAGACAGGTTGGCGTAGGCCATGGCGGGTTGGTCCGAGACCATGGCGGCGCGTTGCAGAAGGCGCTGTGCCTCGTCCAACTTTCCACAGCGGAGGTAGTAGGAGCCTAGACCGTCGAGTGCTTGCGCTATGTCCGGGGACTGCTCCAGTACCCGACGCCAACAGTCGGCGGCGCGTTCGGGCTGGTTCTGCTTGGACCATGCGCTCGCCTGCTCCAGCAGTGCTTTCTGGGCGTAGGACAGGGGCGCGGGCAGCGGAGTACTCATCGTGGCGAGACAAGAAGGGGGAGGTGGCCCCAGAATAACGAGAACTGAATAGTTGGTGTCGATAACTTGAATTACGAGAGCGATCCGTCATCGCGTCCCAGCCGTCCGCGTCGTTGGTTCCGCTGGCTGCTCGCGCTGCCGTTCCTGTTCGCGGCCGCCAGCATCCTGCAGGTCGCGGTGCTGAGGTTCGTCGATCCGCCGTTCACCGCGTTCATGGCGGCCCGGATGTTCGAAGCCTGGGGACAGGGGGAATGGGGCTTCCGCATTGCCTACGACTGGCGTGACATGGAGCGCATCGCCCCCAGCCTGCCGGTGTCGATGGTGGCGGCGGAAGACCAGAACTTCGCCGTCCATCGGGGGTTCGACCTGGCCGCCATCGAGAAGGCCCGCGCGCACAACCGCAAGATGGTCGAGCGTGCCGAAAAGCGCGGCCGGCCGGTGACGCGACTGCGTGGCGCCAGCACCATCAGCCAGCAGGTCGCCAAGAACCTGTTCCTGTGGCAAGGCCGTCATGCCGTCACCCGTTGGGCGCGGAAGGGGCTGGAGGCCTGGTACACGGTGTTGATCGAAATCCTGTGGCCGAAGCATCGCATCCTCGAGGTCTACGCGAACGTCGCGGAATTCGGTGATGGCGTGTACGGCGGCCAGGCTGCGGCACGAAGCTACTGGGGCAAGGATGCGGTGCGCCTGACATCCGCCGAAAGCGCCCGCCTGGCCGCAGTGCTCCCGGCACCGCGCCGCTACAGCGCGCAGAAACCCGGCCCCTACGTGCAACGCCAGGCACGACGCATCCAGCGGCAGGTCGGCCAGATTGGCGGGACGGCCTATCTGGAGACGCTGCGGTGAGCGGCATGACCACGTGGCAGGTCACCGTGGTGGTGGCTGCCTATAACGAAGCGTTGTCGCTGCCGCTGCTGCATCCGCGCATCGTGGCGGCCCTGGATGCGATGCCGGAGGTGCGGGGGCGCGTGCTGTACGTGGACGACGGCAGCCGGGATGCCACATGGCCGGTCCTGCGCGCTCTGGCCGCAGCGGATTCCCGGGTCTCGGTGCTGCGGCTTTCACGCAACTTCGGCAAGGAAGCGGCGCTGACGGCGGGATTGGATCGCGTGGAAACCGGTGCGGCGCTGATCCTGGATGCCGATGGCCAGGACCCTCCGGAGCTGATTGGGGAATTCGTGCGCCAGTGGCAGGCCGGTTACGACAACGTGCATGGCACGCGGATCGCGCGCGACGGCGAGGGCTGGCTGAAGCGCGCCACGGCGCATGCGTTCTACCGCGTGATCGGCCGCTTGTCGAAGACACCCATCCCCGCCGACACCGGCGACTTCCGCCTGCTCTCGCCGCGTGCGCTTGCCGCATTGCGCGAACTGCGGGAACGGCACCGTTTCATGAAGGGGCTGTTCGGCTGGGTCGGATTCAACCAGGTGGCAGTGCCCTACCATCGCGAAGCACGGGTGGCCGGCAGCAGCAGCTTCGGTTTCTGGAAGCTGTGGAACTTCGCGCTGGAGGGCATCACCAGTTTCACCACCGCGCCGTTGAGGGTTGCGACGTACATCGGCGTGCTCACGGCACTGCTGGCGTTCGCGTTCGCCATCTACATCGTGACCAAGGCGTTCCTGTTCGGGGATCCGGTCGCGGGCTGGCCGACCATGATGGTGGTCATCCTGTTCCTCGGCGGCACGCAGCTGGTGGCGCTGGGACTGATCGGCGAATACCTGGGCCGTCTGTACGAGGAATCCAAGCAGCGTCCGCTGTACCTGGTCGACGCGTGGCAACCGGCGGCGGCAGGAGTATCCTTGCCCGTGCCAGATCGACCCGCTCCCCATTCTGGAGATCGCCATGCGCACGGTTCGTCAGTTGCTGGGGTCCAAGACCCCTGAAGTCTTTTCGGTTTCTCCCGATGCCTCCGTCCTCGATGCCATCAAGCTGATGGCGGAGAAGGGCGTGGGCGCGGTGCTCGCCATGCAGGGCGCGCGACTCTGCGGCATCGTGTCCGAGCGCGACTATGCGCGCAAGGTGGTGTTGCAGGGACGGTCTTCATCCAACACGCCGGTGCGCGACATCATGACGGCCAGGGTAGTGACGGTGCGTCCCGACGACAGTGTCGATCACTGCATGCAGATCGTCACCGAGCATCGCATCCGTCATCTGCCGGTGGTGGAAGGCGAGGCGATCGTCGGCGTGATTTCAATCGGTGACCTGGTCAAGGCCGTGATCGAGGACCAGCAGGTCGAACTGGACCAGTTGCAGCGCTACATCGCCAGCTGAGGCCGACGCCGCTACTTCGCGTACTGCCCGCCGCAGCCGCTGTCTTCACCGGGACCCACTTCGATCGTCGCCAGCAGGGCGGCCGGCGGCGCAATGCTGCCCAGCGCGAGCGCGGTGGCGCCGCGCAGGCCGAGTCGCTTGAAGTCGGGACGGAACGACGGGTCCTTGAACGTGCCTCCCACCACCAGGGGTGAGCGAAGCGCCAGGATACTGCGGTCCTTCGGCCTTGGACGCAGTTCCAGGTCCAGCGTCTCGTCCTTCAGGCTGATCTGGCCCTTGCCGACGATGAGCGTATCGGTGGTGTCGAACGCAAGCGCGCGTGCCTGCATCACGCCGCCATTGACGGCGAAGTCGCCGAATGCGCAGCGGACGGGCACGGTGCGGTCTTTCGTCACCAGGAACTTCAATGCCTCGGCGATATCGAGACCCGCCAGTTCCATCAGCAGGTTGCTGATCTGGCCACGTCCCATGCCGATGCCGACGTC
>Ga0247822_10002529_pt1 | contig 11684 bp, 11 predicted proteins | sample 13C_Cellulose_Da_FD_192423 | JGI IMG/M metagenome (GOLD analysis project Ga0247822, IMG submission 192423) | Soil microbial communities from agricultural site in Penn Yan, New York, United States - 13C_Cellulose_Day30 | ecosystem: Environmental > Terrestrial > Soil > Agricultural land | place...
ATCTCGACATTGGCGTAGACATCGTCGAAGTCCAGCCGCTTGGCAGCGGCAAGCCGGCGAACGACTGAACATGCTCGATTTCCCGAAGTGGAAGGTGTGGGCGGTCTGGCTGTCGATCGCCGTCTGCTTCCTGCTCGCCATCCCGAGCTTCGTGCCGGAGAATCTGCGCGAACGCTGGCCGGGCTGGATCCCGCAGCCGTCGATCAACCTCGGGCTCGATCTCGCAGGGGGCAGCTCGATTCTGCTCGAGGCAGATACCGCCGACCTTGCCAAGACGCGGCTTTCGGCCAAGCGCGACGAGATCGAGACCGAGTTCCGCCGCCAGGATCCGCGCATCGACATCGGCGATATCTCGATGCGCGACGGCACGATCAGTTTCATGGTCCGCGACGTTGCCAAGGTGGATGCGGCGCGTGAGCGGTTGCTCCAACTGACGGGCAGCGGCGCCGGCCTGACCGGTCAGCGCGAATGGACCATCGAAGTGCGCGACGGAACGCGCTTTATCGTGACGCAGACTCAGGCGGGCCTCGACCAGGCGGTCAAGCAGGCGATGTCCGATGCACGCGAAGTGGTCGACCGCCGCATCAACTCGCTCGGTACACTCGAGCCGACGATCGTGCTCGAAGGCCGTAGCCGCATCCTCGTCGAGGTGCCGGGCCTGAAGGATCCCGAAGCGCTCAAGAAATTGCTCGGAAAGACCGCGAGGCTTGAGTTCAAGCTGGTCGATATTGCTGCCAATCCGGTGCAGATCGCCGCTGGAACCCCGCCGATCGGCAGCGAGTTGCTGCCCTATCCGAACGCCCCGCAGGGCTTGCCCTACGTCGCCTATCCGACGCGTGAGGGGCAGCAGCCGATGATCGCCCTCAAGCGGCAGACGATCGTCAGCGGCGACCAGTTGATCGACGCCAAGCAGGAGTTCGATCAGAGCCAGCAGGTCGTCGTCGGCTTCACCTTCGACAGCCAGGGCGGGTTCCGCTTCGGACAGACCACGCGTGAGAACACCGGCAAGCCGTTTGCGATCATCGTCGACGGGACGGTTATCTCTGCACCCAACATCAACGAGCCCATTCTGGGCGGCCGCGGTCAGATTTCGGGCGGGTTCACCGTCGAGAGCGCCAACGAACTGGCCATCGCGCTGCGTTCGGGCAAGCTGCCCGTTGCGCTCAAGGTGGTCGAGGAACGCACCGTCTCCGCCGAGCTCGGTCAGGAATCGATCCAGAAAGGCATTCTCGCCGGCGTGATCGGCACAGTGGCGCTGATCATCTTCATGCTGTTCACCTATCTGCGCTTCGGGGTCTACACCTCGCTCGCGCTGCTCGTGAACGCGGTGATGGTGTTCGGGGTCATGGCCTTTTTCGGGGCGACACTGACCTTGCCTGGCATCGCGGGCTTCGTGCTGACGATCGGTGCAGCGGTGGACGCCAACGTGCTGATCAACGAGCGCATCCGTGAGGAGCAGCGAATCCGAAACCGCGCCGCGGTCTCCGCGGTCGAGTTCGGATATAAGGAAGCCAGCCGCGCGATCTTCGACGCGAACATCACCAACGTCATCTCGGCGGCGATCATGTTCATGTTCGGCTCCGGTCCCATCCGTGGCTTCGCGGTCGTGCTCGCCATCGGCATCGTCACTTCGGTCTTCACCGGCGTTACCTTCACCCGTCTGCTCGTCGCGGACTGGCTGAAGCGCAACCGCCCGAAGACGATCAACATTTAAAGGCGGCCGGTCATGCGTCCCCTCAAGCTCGTTCCCGACAACACCAACATCGCGTTCCTGAAATACCGGAACGTGGCGATGGCGCTGTCGATGCTGCTCATCATCGGTTCGATCGCGCTCTGCTTCATCAAGGGGTTCAACCTCGGCATCGACTTTGTCGGTGGGCAGCAGACTCGCGTCACCTTCACCCAGCATGTCGACATTCCGAAGTTGGGCGAGCGCATCCAGGCGCTCGGCGTTGGCGAGGCGACGGTTCAGCAGGTTGCCGACACGACCGAATACTCGATCCGCACCCCGCTGCCCGAAGGCGGCGAGGATGCCGCGAACAAGGCGGCGAGCGATATTCGCGCGGCGCTGATCAAGGACTATCCGGGCGCGCAAGTCGCCGGCGCGCAGAGCGTGTCGGGCAAGGTGTCGGAAGAGCTGTTCCGCAACGGCGCGATCAGCCTCAGCCTCGCGATGCTCGCGATCGCGTTGTATATCTGGGTCCGCTTCGAATGGCAGTTCGGCGTGGGCGCGCTGTTCGCGCTGTTCCACGACGTTGCGCTGACGTTGGGCTTCTTTGCGCTGACCCAGCTTGAATTCGACCTCAACATCGTCGCCGCGGTGCTGACGATTATCGGCTATTCGTTGAACGATACGATCGTCGTCTATGACCGTATCCGCGAGAATATGCGCAAGTACCGCAAGATGGAGATGGAGGAGTTGCTCAACCTCTCCATCAACGAGACGCTGTCGCGCACCGTCGTTACCTCGTTGTCGATCGGCATCGTGCTGACGATCCTGCTGGTACTGGGTCCGGACGTGATCTTCGGCTTCACCGCCGCGATGCTGCTCGGTATCGTCATCGGTACCTTCTCTTCGGTCTATGTCTCGGCGGCGATCCTGCTGTGGCTCAAGCTGCGGCCCGACAGCTTCCTTCCCAAGGAAGTCGCGGCGTCGAAGGGCGTTGAGGGTGCCGAGCGGATCAGCTTCAAGGACATGCCCTGATGAAGATGGACCGGTCCCGCATCGAGGGGCCGGTCGTGTCGGGTTTCTCCGGACGCGGCTTTCGTGTCGATGACGGCGTGTATGAGGGGCTGACGCTCACCCCCAACCGCGCCGATGGCTGGGCGCCACCGCCATTGGAGGAGCTGACGCCCGAGGCGCTGGCGCCCCTGCTGGCGATGGATCCGCCGCCTGAATTTCTGCTGCTCGGCACGGGAAGCAGGCTGCGCCGCCCGCCTCCGGCGCTTGAGGCGGCGCTGCCCTTTGGTATCGAGATCATGGACAGCCGCGCCGCGGCACGTGCTTGGGGCGTGCTGCGTGCCGAGCTGCGCTGGATCGCGGCGGCGCTCTACCCGTTGGACTGAGCCCGCGCCGCCACCAGCCCCGACAAATGATCGTACAGCGCCGCGGTGTTCGCTTCCCAGGTGAAGCCCGCTGCGGCTGCGCGCACCGCGTCGGGTGAGGGCGGGGCCGCCAATAGTTCCCCAATCGCCGCGGTGAAGGCGGGAGCCGTGCGCATGGCGATACGGCCCGCTGCGGCCGAGGTGACGACTTCCTTCGCGCCGCCCGCATCGGGGATGACGATCGGCGTACCGCTGGCCAGCGCCTCGACCCAGGCGTTGGCGAGACCCTCCGAAGATGAGGCGAGCGCCATTACATCGGCGGCGCCGAGCAACGGCGGCAGCTCGGCATGGGCGACGCTGCCAAGCAGCTTCACCCGCTCGTTCAGCCCCAGCCGGGCAATTTGAGCAGCAAGGCGGGGGCGCTCCGGCCCTTCGCCCGCAATCCGCAGCCGGACACCGGGAAGCGCTGCGACCGCATCGATGACGATGTCGTGTCCCTTGCGCGGGATCAGTGCGCCGACCGACACGACGAGCGGCCCGTCGATACCCAAGACTGTCTTTTCCGCGGCAGAATCGCGCGGAACGAAACGGGCAAGGTCGACGCCGGTGCGATGGACGCGGACCCGCCCGGCCGGGATACCAAGTGCGGCGATATCGGTCTTCATTGCCTGCGATACCGCGAGGATGCCGTCGGCCGCCTGTCCGGCGCCGATCACCTGGCCTGCTGTGGCCGGTGCGCGGCCCCAATGATGGATGTCGGCTCCGCGTGCCTTGATCGAGACGGGAACGCCGAAACGCCGTCCCAGCGCGATCGCGGCGGGTCCGTCGGGGAAGAAGAAGCTCGCATCGATCACATCGAACGGAAAGTCGTTGCGGAGTTGCGCGAGCAGCGGCGTGAGTGCCCGGGTGAGCATCGCGGCATGGAACCGTCCGCCGGTAGCGGGGAGATTGAGGAAGCGTGGGCGCCAAGTCTCGACCCCCTTCCAGACTTCATGCCGGGGCAGGGCGGCGAGTGGGGCGTAATGCCCATTGCGGCTAAGTGGCCAGGGTGGGAGCCCGAGCGGCGCGATCAGCTTGAGATCGACATCGGGGTGGGCGGCGAGCCCGAGCGTCTGCCGCTCGACAAACACCCCGAAATTGGGGCGCGACGCATCGGGAAACAGCGAGGAGAGGGTGAGCACGCGGAGCATTGCCCAGCATGCTACACCCGCCCGGGTTAAAAGCGCATTAGATCAGCGGCAGCGTACTTTGCCGGCCGGATCGGCGGTGCTGCCGATCGCCGCGCCGCCCGCAGCTCCAAGGATCACACCCAGTGTTTTCGATCCGCCGGGGGCAAGAATGCTGCCCAGCACGCCGCCGGCAAGCCCGCCGACGATCAGTCCAGCGGAGCCGTCGCTGCGTCGGCAATAATAGCGCCCGTCGCGCCCGCGATAGACGCGCTCATCGCGGCTCAGTTCACGTTCCTCATATCGCCCGTCGCGATAATAGCGGGGGGCATCCCAGTCGTCAGAGTCGCCGGCATATCCGGGCCGGTCATAGCCATAGTCGGCACAGGCGCCGGTCGCGGCCATCGCCGCGGCGCCAACTGCGATCATCCATGTCTTCATCGGGCATCTCCTTTTTGCGATGCCCCGCTCGTTCCTCAAACGAAACGGGGCGCCGAAGTTTCCCTCGGCGCCCCGTCTGTTTATGGCGATTGCCTTAGCGGCAGCGCTTCTTGCTTCCGGCGCGCTCGATCTCGCGACCCGCCACCGCGCCAGCAGCTGCACCCAGCAGCGTGCCGACCGTGCGGTCGCCGCGCGAATCGATCGTGCGGCCGACCAGTGCGCCGGCGACGCCGCCAACCACCAAGCCGGTGGTGCCGTCCGGCTTGCGGCAATAGCGGCGGCCGTCGCGGCCGCGCCACTCGCGGTACGAACTGCCGCGCTTTTGCACGCCGGCTTCGGCCTTTGTGGCAGGCAGAACGGCTACGGCCGGAATGGTCAGCGAAGCGGCGCCAAGCGCCATCATCAGGTTACGCATTGTAAAACTCCATCTCTACCTGAAACCCTGTCCCCCCAACGCGCCGTTTATCGGACCGGTTTCATGAACGTAACATTTCGTGCCATTCATGCGGGATGCAGGCAGCAGAATCGGTCGTCGCAACCCTTCAACTCGTCCCGCATCCTGAGGGAGGCTGGTATCGCGAAACCTGGCGTGCGGCAGGAGAGGGCGGGACCCGCTCGCCCGGCACCGCGATCCTCTATCTGCTCGAAGCAGGGTGCCGCTCGCACTGGCACCGGGTCGATGCGGACGAAATGTGGCTGTGGCATGCAGGTGCGCCGCTCGATCTGCTGATCGCCGATGCCAACGACACGAATCCCGCCAGAATCACGCTTGGCGGAGATGTGACCCGCGGCTACACGCCCCAGGCATTGGTTCCCGCGACTCGCTGGCAGGCAGCGGAAGCACGGGACGGCTGGGCGCTGGTCAGTTGCGTCGTGGTCCCAGGCTTCGATTTTGCCGGGTTCGAGATGGCGCCGGCGGGCTGGGCGCCCTGAACCGCCCGATCCCTCCCCGTTATCCACGTTATCAACAGGTGGTATCGCGTCGATTGCGGGTTTGCGCGACTCGGATTCGATGACAGCATCATTCTTGTAAGCAGACGAAGACGCGGCGAGAAATCAAAGCGAAATCAGAAGTTTACAACGGATCGACACGCGCAACTACCTTCGGGAAGTTCGTGGATCGGTACGGGGACGCCACCCCGGGAAACGGCCCGTCCCGCTCGCGAGAGCGGGTGGGATGGAAACGAAACGGATCCGGTGTCCAAAACGTCTCTCACTTGCTTCGGCATGGGAAAGGCGGGCCGCCAAGGCAGGAAATGCTCCCCCGGAGCATGGACAAGCCAGGTGACCAAAACGCGAAGCCGATGCCTTCGGGTGGAAGCGGAGCGGGTTGTCAGGGCAGGCAGGTGCTTCGGTACAGGTCAGGCCGGATGACCAAACGCACGGAACGCGGTGCCTTCGGGCAGCAAGATCCGGGCGAGGCCATCGAGACACGATGATCCTTCGGGGCCGTCAACTCTGGATGACCGAAATCGCGAAGCCGATGCCGCAAGGCAAAGGTGGAGCAAAGGACATCGAGGTGGGAAGCTGATCCTTCGGGATCACACCCGCCCCGGTGACCGGCCCAAGAGCGGCTTGCTGCTGGCGGGTATCCTTCGGGCGGCTTGCCGTTCGAAGATGGCCAACGCGAGGCGTCCGCCGAGCGTTGACCAGGACGCAAAGCCCGCTTCCCTTGCCGGCGCGGGCCGAGCATGCCGCCGACATGAAGGCGCGCGCAGCCCCCTGTGGCCGCGCGAGGTCGAAAGTCCGGCGACACGGGGGCTGGCGGAAACGCTGGCCCCCTTTTCCGTTGTGGAACCCTCCTTGCGCTTGCCATCGGCGGACCCGGATCTATCTTTACCTGCATGACGATGTTCGCACGCCAGATTCACGGCTTCCCGCTCCTCGGCTGAGTGAACCGGCTACCGCCGGTCCTTCGCCTTTGCGATGCCGCCGGACGACATGTCCGGCGCGCCCTTCAGCCTGAGGATATTCGTCATGACTTCCGATACCCATAAGCCGGGGCTGACCCTGGCGCAGATCGATGCGTTCATCGCGGACGGCTTTGTCCGCATCGACAATGCCTTCCCCCGTACCCTTGCCGAGGAGGCCGCCGCGATCCTGTGGCGCGACGCGGGATGCGATCCGGACGACCCGGCGAGCTGGCGCGGTCCCGTCGTCCGGCTCGGCCACTACGCCCGGTTCCGCGAGGCTGCGAACACGCCGCTACTGCACGCTGCCTTCGACCAGCTTGTCGGGACGGGGCGCTGGTTGCCGCCGGGGGCACTCGGCACCTTCGTTCTTCGTTTCCCGGTGCCACAGACGCCGAACGACGATGGCTGGCATATCGATGTGAGCTTCGGCACCGAGGCTCCCGACTTTCTCGACTGGCGCGCCAATGTGAGCAGCCGGGGCCGCGCGCTGCTGATGCTGTTTCTGTTCAGCGATGTCGGGGACGGCGATGCGCCGACCCGCATCCGGGCGGGATCGCATCGCGATATCGCGCGCCAGCTGGCGCCCGCGGGCGAAGCGGGGCTGACGTTGCGCGAGCTTGCCGCCGACGGGTTTGCGGGCTCTGCGCACCGGCGCGAGGTGCTCGCGACAGGCGCGGCGGGCACCGTCTATCTGTGCCACCCGTTCCTGGTCCATGCCGCGCAGCCGCACCGCGGTACACGCCCGCGCATTCTTGCCCAGCCACCCTTGCTCCCGGCGGGGCCGCTCGACCCGTGGCGGACCGGCGCGGCACCGGTCGAGGCGGCGATCCGCGGCGCGGTCGGCTGAGGTTCGGCGGGGCGGGCAAGCGTCCGCCCCGCCGTTTCAGCTCAGCGCGCCTGCCAGATGCAGTGCGACGCCTGCAGAGGAACTCAGCAACAATACGGTTATCGTACCTGCTTTGAACCGGATCACCGCTACCGCTGCGGCGGTCGCCAGCAGCAGCGCCCAGAGGTCGGCGCTCGCGAGCACCGGTGCTTCGAAGCGGAGCGGCCCGATCACGACCGGCACCACCGCGCGGAACAGCGTGTGGATCGCGAACCACAGCGCCAGATTGGCGATCACTCCGACCACCGACGCGGTGATCGCCGACAGCGCGCCCGCAACCGCGCGGTTTCCGCGCAATGTCTCGACGAAGGGCGCGCCGAGGAAGATCCACAGGAAGCATGGAATGAAGGTGACCCAGGTTGCGAGCAGCCCGCCCAGCGTCCCCGCGAGCAGCGGGGACAATGTGCCGGGATCGCGATACGCGCCCATGAACCCGACATACTGCAGCACCATGATCAGTGGCCCGGGCGTGGTCTCCGCCATGCCGAGTCCGTCGAGCATCTCCGGCGCACTCAGCCAGTGATAGTTCTGCACCGCCTCCTGCGCGACATAGCCCAGTACGGCGTAGGCGCCGCCGAACGTCACCATCGCCATCGCCGAAAAGAAGGTCGCGATCTGACTGAAGACATGGTTTGGGCCCAGCCACAGAACCAGCGCCGCAACCGGTGCCAGCCAGAGTGCGAGCCACATCGCGGCGGTCGTAAGCACCTGTCGCATCGATACCCGGGCATGATCGGGCAACTCTTCGCCGAGCAGGCTGTCGACATCCTCCAGGATCTCGCCGCTGCTCGCGCCGTGGCCGCCACCGCTTCGGAACGCTGCAATGCCCGCGCGGCCAGCGAACCAGCCGATTACGCCGGCGGCGAGAACGATCAGCGGAAAGGGAACGGCGAAGAAGAAGATCAGTACGAATGCCGCGACCGCTATTCCCTGTGCTGGCCGTCCGCGTAGCGCGCGGCCGCCGATGCGGATCACCGCTTGAAGCACGATCGCCAGCACCGCGGCCTTGAGCCCGAAGAACAGCGCCGAGACGATCCCCGTGTTGCCATAGATCACATAGATCCAGCTCAGCGCCATGATCGCCAGCGCACCGGGCAGCACGAACAGCGCACCTGCGATGATCCCGCCCCAGGTGCGGTGCATCAACCAGCCGATATAGGTAGCGAGCTGCTGGGCCTCGGGGCCGGGCAGCAGCATGCAGTAGTTGAGCGCGTGCAGGAAACGGTGCTCGCCGATCCAGCGCCGCTCCTCGACCAGCACGCGATGCATCAAGGCGATCTGACCGGCCGGACCGCCGAACGAGAGCGCGGCGATTCGCAGCCAGACCCAGAAGGCCTCCCGCATGGGGACGCCGTGCGCGGGCATGCGGCCCGCCTCAGGAGCGCGGCTCATGCGCCGGTCCGCGTGCGCGGGGTGTGCGATGTCCAGTCGTGCCGTTCGCCGGTCGCGTCCCGGCTCCAGCGATAGAGCGCGTCATAGACGAGCAGGCCCGCTTGAAGCTGCGCGTCGTCCTCGGTGAACATACGCGACAGGCCGAGCGAGACCGCGAGGAGCCCGGCGGCCTCGGGCGCCAGATCGGGCCGAGCCGTATCCGCGCCGCGTACGATAGCGGCGAGGCGAGTGAGTGGCTCGAACCCGGAAAGGCCGAAACCGTCCAGAAAGGCGTCGAACGAGCAGGCTTCGCCATCATGGCTCCAGCGGACCCCTTCGACATCGAAGGGCTCCGCGCCGGTCTCTTTAGCGACCGCGGCAACGTCGGGCGTGGGGACGAACAGGAACACCGCCTCGGGATCGATAAAACGGCGGATCAGCCAGGGGCAGGCGATCCGGTCGACCTTGGGCCGGGCACGCGTGACCCAAAGGCTCGGGCCGTTGCGGTTGGGGAGGGCGCTGAGGTCGATCGCCGGCAGCGCGGCGGCGTGCCATGCGGCGATCCCGCCTTCGAGCACTTCGGCGGGGATGCCAGCCTGGCGGAGCCATGCGGCTGCCGCCTGCGCGTCGGCGCCGCCGTCGGCGCTGACGAGGACCGCAGTGAGCCCGGTGAAGCGCTCGGCTTGGTTGCGGATTTGCGCAGGCGTGCGCCGGATCGATCCGGGCACGGCGCGATCGTCGCCATCGGTACGGATGTCGATGATCGCCGGCGCACCCGGGGTTCCGATCAGTCGGGCAAGTTTGTCGGGAGAAATAGCGTTAAGCGCAGGCATAGGGCGTCCCGTTCAAGGTTGGACGCGATGCTCCGGCGCGAAGCCTCATGGGGAGATCGCAAACCCCATGAGGCTCAAAAGCCAGTTTGTGCGGCTGCTGTCAAGCGGCGGTCAGCAGCCGCCGACCGCCTTTTTGAGCTTGTCGAAGAAGCCGGTCGATGCCGGGCATTCCTCCCCGGTCTCCAGCGTGCGGAACTGCTCCAGCAATTCCCGTTGTTCGGTCGACAGCTTGGTCGGTATCTCGACCTCGAGCTTGACGACCAGGTCTCCCCGGCCGCGGCCCTGCAGCACCGGCATGCCGGCGCCACGCTGCCGCACCTCGCGTCCCGATTGCGTGCCCGGATTGATGCGAATGTTGTGAAGCTCGCCGTCCGGTCCCGGGATCTCGATTTCTCCGCCCAGCGCCGCTGTCGTGAAGCTGATCGGCGCGCGCGCATAGAGGGTGGTGCCCTCACGCTCGAAGATCGCGTGCCGCGCGATGTGGAGGAAGATGTAGAGGTCGCCCGGCGGTGCGCCGCGCGCACCTGCTTCGCCTTGCCCGCTCAGGCGGATGCGTGTGCCGTCGTCCACCCCCGGCGGTACATTGACCGCGAGCGTCACCGTGTGATCGACCCGGCCTTCGCCGCGGCAGTTGCGGCACGGATCGGTGATCGTCTTGCCGGCGCCATGGCACGACGGACAGGTCCGTTCGACCATGAAGAAGCCCTGCTGCGCGCGGACCTTGCCGTGCCCGCGACAGGTGCCGCAGGTCTTGGCCATGGTGCCGGGCGAAGCGCCGGTGCCGCCGCACGGATCGCAGATGCCGGATACATCGACGGTGATGTCGGTCTGCTTGCCGTGGAAGGCGTCTTCCAGGCTGATTTCCATGTCGTAGCGCAGGTCCGCGCCGCGCCGCTGGGTCGGCTGGCCGCCGCGGCCGCCACCCATGAACTCGCCGAACACGCTTTCGAAAATGTCGGAAAAGGCGTCGAAGCCCGGCCCCTGACCGCCGCCGCCCATGCCGTTCGGCCCGGCATGGCCGAACCGGTCGTACGCAGCGCGTTTCTGGGGATCTTTCAGACAGTCATAGGCTTCGTTGACGGCCTTAAACTTCGCCTCGTGATCCTTGCACCCGCCATTCTTGTCGGGGTGAAGCTTGATCGCGAGCTTGCGGAAGGCGGCTTTGATCGTTGCGTCGTCCGCGGTGCGCTCGATTTCGAGCAGCTCATAATAGTCAATCTGGGTGGTCATTTACTCGGCCCCCGCCCGTACCCCCGCCATTCCCGAAATTCGAAAATGGCGGGGGTGAGCATAGCTTACGCCTTGTTGTCGTCCACCTCGGAGAATTCGGCATCGACGACATCGTCGCCGTCCGCCTTCTCCGCCGCACCAGCGTCCGCCGAAGGCGAGGCTTCGGACTGCTGCTGCTTCTCATAGATCGCCTGACCCAGCTTCATCGCGACCTGCGCGAGCGCCTGGCTCTTCTCGTTCATTGCGTCGGCGTCACCGCCCTCGATCGCGGCCTTGGCCTCGTCGATCGCGGCCTGGATCTCGCCCTTCAGCGCTTCGTCGACCTTGTCGCCATTCTCCGCGAGCTGGCGCTCGGTAGTGTGGACAAGGCTCTCGGCGTTATTCTTCGCCTCGGCGCCCGCGCGGCGCTTCTTGTCCTCGTCGGCAAAGGTCTCGGCGTCGCGGACCATCTGGTCGATGTCCGCGTCGCTGAGGCCGCCCGAGGCCTGGATGCGAATCTGCTGTTCCTTGCCGGTGCCCTTGTCTTTGGCGCTGACGTTGACGATGCCGTTTGCGTCGATGTCGAACGTCACCTCGATCTGCGGCACGCCGCGCGGCGCGGGCGGGATACCGACCAGGTCGAACTGGCCCAGCATCTTGTTGTCCGCGGCCATTTCGCGCTCGCCCTGGAAGACGCGGATCGTCACCGCCTGCTGATTGTCGTCAGCGGTCGAGTAGGTCTGCGACTTCTTGGTCGGGATGGTGGTGTTGCGGTCGATCATGCGGGTGAACACGCCACCCAGCGTCTCGATGCCGAGGC
>Ga0247822_10002532_pt1 | contig 11681 bp, 14 predicted proteins | sample 13C_Cellulose_Da_FD_192423 | JGI IMG/M metagenome (GOLD analysis project Ga0247822, IMG submission 192423) | Soil microbial communities from agricultural site in Penn Yan, New York, United States - 13C_Cellulose_Day30 | ecosystem: Environmental > Terrestrial > Soil > Agricultural land | place...
GTAGAATGGTATGCCAGGAAAGGCAATCGCCTGCTTTGCCGGGATCATTTGATTGATCTGAAGTTTGGCGAGGGCTTCGTTCAAGGGCATCATTAAAGTAACCCCTCCTTTTATCTCAGGATATTTCTCAATTTTGATGGATCCGTCAGGATTGCAAAAAGGAGATATGACCCCAAGCAGCTCGCGCATCGCCTCGATGCCGCTGCCTAATGAGCTATTCCATCGTGGCGGTAATGAAAGTTCGGTGAAAGCTGGGGTCGAGGTGGTGTCCTCTACAGTTGTTTCTGAAAGTTCGGCAAATACAAATGTCTGCGACCAAATGGCTAATGTACCGAGAATTAAAAGACGGTGGAGATAGGTATTGTGAGGCATTTCTCAGATACTCAGAGTTGGAACATGTGTGACTACTTCGCGACTGCCCAAGTGCCTTGCTGATTTGGCAAACCTGACAACAGCTTGCCGATGAGCGAGGTTTCGACGTGATAGGTGCCTTTTATGTGAGGTCCATCAACAAAGCCGCTCCAGTAAAGCTTACCGAGGATTTGGTCTTCGGTAGTGAATGTCAGATTGCGACCGTCTATTTTTGCAGCAAAAGGTCCTCCTCCCATTAATTCACCCGAGATGGAGAGGTTACCAGAGATTCCCCTTTCACTCTCATCAAGGACGAGCGTGATGTTTGCTTGTTTTTCGAACGTCAGATTTTCGCAGGTTCCAACATAGGTTCCTGAGAGTTTTTTTTGACACCCAAAGGTTGAAAGACAAAGGCACAGAGCGATTGCTCCGTAAAGATACGACGTACGGACTGTCTGCATAGCAGGATAGGGCCATATTAAAAACACGATGTAAAGCATCGTGTTCGACAAAACGACATTTGCTCACGATGGGTTCATGCCAAAAAAGCCGCCACTCTTGCCGTACCAGATCCGGTTCGGTCAGAACGTGGCCGCATTGCGAAGAAAGGTGGCGCTGAGCCAAGAAAAAGTGGCTGAGTTGATTGGCGTTAGCGGGCGGTATTATCAGTCGATCGAGGCAGGTCGCTATTATCCATCACTTGGAAAATTGCTGTTGCTTCAGATTGCTCTGAAGTGCTCTTGGTCCGACTTCTTTGAGGGTTGTGTGGCTGTGAAAGCGGATGGGTAGAATACCCTATTTTTGAGGGTGCGAGTGTAAGTTCTAGTATCTAAAAAAATCCCCGCCACTTTCGTGTGGGGATTTGGGGTGAATACATCAGATGAAGATGTATTCAAGGTGCTCGATGGCGGTGAGAGCCTCAACGCGAGCGTTAAGGGATCCCGAGGCAAACCAGAACCGCTTGGTCCCGAATTGACGCCAGCGAACGCGAACCAAGCCATACTTGGTACGGATCAGAGCACGTTGAGGGAGTTCCCAGCGGTCGAGCCAAACGGCGCGAATGCGGGGCTCGCTTTGCGGAGCGCTCATGTTTCAGTTGAGGCCAACGAGCGAGTCGAAGAGTCCGTGAAGGGCTTCGCCGCGCTTGAGAGCCGTGTGAGGGTTGAGCTGCTTATAAACCTCAGTGAACGCGTTGAAGAGACTCCAGGCGCTGCGATCCCGGAACTCCTGGTGGACGGGCTGCCGCCACTCTTGGAGTACATGGGGGATCTGAACGGGAGTAATGGCGGCACAGTCCACGGCCCGAATTGTCAGGTCGTGGGCGAGCCAATCTTCAATCGGTTTCGATTTATAGGCGGTGACCCGCTGATCGAGCGTGAGCAGTCGATCGCCGAGTTGCCCGACGGCGCGGGCCGTCAGGTGCCGGAGGTCTCGTTGTGCGAACTTGGTATGCTTGCGGGAGATTTTGACCTCACCGCAGAACGCCAGATTGTCACAGCAAAACACACGGGAACCAGCGACCAATCCGGCCGGGAAACTCTGGTCATGCGAATTGCGCAGGGCGACGACCCACGTGTAATCCGCCTGCCAGCGATTTTCCTGGGAGATGGAAAGCACGCCGAAGTAGCGCGCTCCCTCGTGACTGAGGGAATGGGTTTCTGACAGGATCCGAAAGCCCGAGGCGCGGAGTTGGGATTCCACTTCATTGAGCAGGGATCGGTGACTGAGCGGAAACCAGGTTTCGGTTCCACAGGGCGTGAGCACCGCGTTGAGGGTTTCACGACCGACGAGTTTGGCTCCGCAGTGAAGTAGGAGCCCAGGAGTGGGATTGAGGATGTTCATGATTTGGGAATGCAAAAAGGGCCGGAAGCAGGTTGATGCTTCCGGCCCGGGGTGGGGTGGGGAGTTAAGGTTTGAAACGCAGCCAGAGCCACAGGACCAAACCGATGAAGGCGACGCCTCCGAGCGGCAGGATCAGGGGACCGACGGCCTCCGTCATGGCCCTGACCATCAGGACCACTAAGAGAACGGGTTGAAGGGCAATGAGGAGTTCTTTGAGAATCGCCATTACTTTTGGAGGGTTCGGTGGACAAACGCGGCCAGCACCAGACTCAGCCCCAAAAAGGTGAGGCCTTGTTTGATGGGCGCGAAATCCGGTCCGGTATTGGCTGCCTGGCAGGCCGAGAAGGCCAGCGGTAGCAAGAGAGCGAAGCTCTTCATGCTGCCGCCTGCTCTCCGCTGTTGACGTGGGTCAGCAGAATATCAATCAGCAGGGAGGTTTCTCCTTTGGTGAGGTGCCGAATCGCCTTGCCATCGAATCGCTCGCTGGCTAGGGCTTCGACTTCTTCCTTGCTGAGGTGATGCTCCTCGATGAGCGCCAGGATAAGTTGTTTTTGCTTTTCGGAGCATTTCCAGCCATTGGAGAAGGATTGGCCGTATCCCTCCTGCGGGATAAAGCCGGTTTGCTGGATCTGCTCGTCGACGCTGCGTTGGAGGGTTTTGTAGAGGCGGGCGCTTTCCTGGCCGATATCGTCCAAACCGGTGAGCTCCGTTTCGATGGTCACGGAGAACTGGTGGGAACTATATGCGGGAAGGCCGAGCCGTTTGCTGTAGCTGCCGATGAGTTTGATGGCCATGGGTTTTGGGCACAAAAAAGCCGACCTATGAGAGATCGGCGATCGTGTGGCCCTAGTGAATGTTGTTAGTGAGTTGGAGGCTCAACGGTCTGTTGAATCCAACTCGGAGTTTCGCGCAGCTTCTCGGTGAGCAAAGTGTTCGCTAACCGTGTCATCGGTTGGCGTCTGGCCTTTGCTTCGCGGTAAAGCGCGCGAACGACTTGGTTTGATAGTTGGGGGGAGTAGAGATGTTTTGACATGTTGGAGATCAAGTTTGAGGCGGAGCAGCGGCTAGGATGCTCTCAATATATAATAACGCGATAATCCCAAATATTGCAGACTCTCCGATGGCGAGGGCAGCGTTGAGAGGTTTTAGAGATGGCGAATTTGGATAGGAACGAACTCGGGTTCTCTGCAAAAATTATCGAAGTAGTGCTCGCGAGTATGGCAGTAAGCTTGTGTACATGGAGACATTTTGTTGTTTATGATCGGAAAATGTCATGAGTTTGACCCAACAGCTGAATGCAGAAGGACAAAAATGGATCGGGTTACCATTTGAATCTCCATCAATCGAAGATGAGGAATTCTCGAAATACGTTAAAAAGGTAGAGTTTGCTTTTTCACTCACTCAAGAAGAGGCGATAGCATCGATTACACAAGCGCATGCAATGGCTATTGGTCCCGCGTTTTTGATGACTGATTCCTTTGGCTGGACCTATCCGCCCTCACTTCAAACGGTCTCGTGCGGTACAAACTCGCCGGTAACTATGGCAATGGAAGCTCTGTGCCATGCCTCAATGGAAGTTTTTGCGTATGACTTTAGCAAGTACGCCCAAGTGCCTGAGACCGATGACAGAAATATTGGTGATCCCAAGAGGGTAGAGCTGGCAAAAAAATATGCCGAGGTGCGGCTAGAGCGTAGAAACTCCTTATTTCCTTACGGGACTGATATGACGGATCGCACGATTACTGAACTTCTAATCGAGGCCAAAGAGGTATCTTATGGACTTATTGGGAGTCAGGATCAATTTAGGGCTTTGATGGAACCTTTGGAAAAAAAGGGACAGTTGCTGCGCGATTTTGTGGCTAATGGCTGGAATGGTCGACCAATCGGTGGGAAAAACAACCATCCTCTTTTTCCAACGTGCAATGCTGTTTGGACGGTTGAATCCCCAGACGTCTACTCCTTAATCAAAAGGCGAGCCTTTCATCATTTTCCTGGCTTCCTGTATGCTGTCTCGACTCAGAAAGAGGTTGAGAAGCGGGAAACCGGAGATCTCGTCTTTTGGTGGAAAGATTATGTGCATCACCTTCATGAAGGCTGCCGGAGCTCTTTGGCAATGCGTCACTACACCGACTCTTCAATCTATCGCTTCACGTTCGATGGAAAAGCAAGGCAAAGGCTAATTAATTCTTCCTCTCTTAGAAAATACGCCCGACCAGGAACGGAGGCGGAAGCCTTTCTTGCAAGTGCAAATGTTCAAATTGCAAAAATAGCTTGTTTGTTAAGGCCGTTTTATGAGGGTGGCAGCCCCTTTAACGAATCGTATGTTTTAGTCGCTGAGGAAACTTATCGATGGTACGCAAAATGCATGCTGTCACTTCTTGATGAGAAGGTGTCCTCATCTCGCAGCGATGTGAAAAAGATGGATGTTTTATTGGAAAAACTTAGACGACGTGGTCCGCTCTCGGCGCATGAGTTGCGGAGAACCTATCACAAAATGACGGCTTCTGAATTGAGGAATATTCTCTCAGAAGCTTTGGATAGGGGATGCGTGACTGAATGGAATGGAAAATATAAAGTTCGGTCAGTTGTTGCTCGATCCTAGATTTGCTGATATGGGATATGAATTTCAATATGGCGATTCCGGCAAGCGCATGGCTTGGCCGCATTCAACTCCACGTGAAGATCGCTTATTTCAGCCAGGGGTCCGCGGTTTTTTTTCATACCTTCGTGATTCAAAAAAGGACCCTCCATTTTTTTCGCAGTTAATAAAGGTGAAAGGACATGCGTTGGTCTGCCCGATTGCGGGTGCAGTGGTGGCCGGTAAGGGTCGTGATGAAGTTATCTGCAGGCCTACGCAGGCGATGCTCTTTACTGACACCACTGCGGTCATCACTGAGCAATCTAACCTAAAGGGATTGGCAAAGAGTAGATGGTATTTTCTTAACGAAAGTTCAATGGCTAAAATTTTGTACGGTGACTATATTATGCTTGAGCGGTTCAGCATGTTTCTGGACTACCCGCTTTCAGAGAAAGAAGTCTTTATTAGAGAGGTGTTCAAGGACCCGATTGCAGCCCAACGGAAGGATATTTTCCAGGTAGTAAGAAGTATTATTGTTAGTGCTTATGGACAGTTGAACGGGCCTCTTCTTAAGCTTGCGTTCAAAAGGTACATCGTCCCTCGAATAAAAATTCTACTGTTTCTTGAGCGATTGATACCGCTGCCAGAAGTGCTGCGCGCTCAGTATCTAGAGGCATATCCGGGTGGAGTTCGTGCTCTCAGAAGAGATATGACCAGGCTAAATATGCCGACTGTTTCAAAATGTCTCGAGCAACGCTTGAAAGAGATGGGAGTGCTCCGAGAGATTCTGAAGTTTGGCCCGCGTCAGGAGCCCCCAGAGGCATTGTTTACAGAGGAACCCGTGGATTCGTTCACGGACGAAGCTTCTCCCGGTACTGGGGTCGAAGAAAAGGGGATTCCACAGATATCTCTCACCTCCGCGATGGGGCGTTGGGTTCAGGATGTATCTCAATTGCCATCAGCGGAGTACAAAAAGCAATTTGAGGACGGGGAAAACACGGGGATCTTAAATATTGTCAGTGCCGAAACGCTGGATAGAGTTGCAGAGTTGAGTGATTGGAAAGATTCCTTGAAACTTAATAGACGTTGTTGACTCCGCTTTCCGGCTCTGGGGTGACGTGACTCAGCTTTTCCGCTCAGGGGAATGAGTTAGTCTGGGAACAGAAGGGACCCAGAAAAACGAAAGGCAAAAAATACACGACGGACGATAAGATCCGCATCCCGCGGCAGGCCGATAGTGGTCAAACGATCAGTGAAGTAATCCGGGAGCAGGTCATGACGAAGAGCGAAGTGCTCTTCAGCTTGTTCAGCAAGAGCAGGTCCAGAATTCCTGAGCTCCAAGCTCGTCATGCTCACTGGGATGGGCGTTTACGCGGAGCTGCAGTGTTGTCCAAGTACGGCCTCTGTCATGCGAAGAGCATCGTGATGTGGCTTTGGGTCGTGCACTCGAAAAATGCGGGCGCCCTTTTCTCGACTCAGACTCGTCACCGCCACACTGGGCCACAGGCGGTTTTCGACATTGTTGCCACTGGTGAGGCGGCCGAGGAAAGATTTACGGGACACGCCAATCAGGAGAGGATAACCGAGGGCTGCAAACCGGTCGAGATCGCGCAGGAGGAGGCTGTTGTGGGCGACCGTCTTGCCAAATCCGATGCCTGGATCGATCACCAAGCGATCAGGAGAAATTCCTGCCTGGATGCAAAAGGCGATACGCTCTTCGAGGTATTGATGCACTTCAGCCACTACGTCTTCATACTGAGGGGCGGCTTGCATGGTACGAGGCTCACCCTGCATGTGCATGAGGACTATCCCGGCACGGCTTTGGCGGGCGACTTCGAGCATAGCTGGGTCTCCTCCCATGCCGGTCACGTCATTGATAATATCGGCACCGGCTTGGATAGCCTCTTTGGCGACTTGGGCCTTGGAAGTATCGATAGAGATCAGTACCTGACTGCGCTCGCGCAGGCTCCGAATGACCGGAACGACGCGTCGGAGTTCCTCTTCTTCGGTGACCGCGAGCGCGCCGGGGCGGGTGGATTCGCCACCAATGTCGATGATCTGGGCTCCTTGGGCTTCCAAGGCCAAGGCGTGCTCGACGGCGGCGGCCGTTTCGACAAAGCGACCGCCATCGGAGAAGGAGTCCGGGGTAACATTCAGAATCCCCATGATCATGCCACGACGTGACAGATCGATCTCCTGCTGGTTAACCGTCCACTTCACAGTGTCTTCTCGGCGAGCTCGGTGGGAATTCCGACGCTTACTTTGTGGACTTCTTGCGAGTCGGTTTTTCCAATCGAATAGCGGCTGATCGCCCGTGGGCGTCCAATCCTTCAATGAGACTGAATGTCTCGATGAGGGGGAGCGAAGCGCGCAGGGATGGCTCGTCATACATAACGACGCTGGTGCGGCGTTGGAACTGGTCGACCGTCAGGCCGGCGAAGCTTTTGCCAGCACCGCCGGTGGGCAACTCGTGGCTTGGGCCGGCCAGAAAGTCTCCGCCAACAACCGGGGAAAGGTGTCCGAGGAATATGCCGCCGGATGTCGTGAGTCCTGCCGAAATTTGGCCGGGTGCCCGGGTGGCAATGGCCACATGCTCAGAGGCGAACTCGTTGGCGAGGCGAACGGCTTCGTCGAGGTTATTGACGAGCACCAGCGTGGTGTTTTGGAGCGCTTTGGCCAGCTCAGCGGGCCGTCCCGACAGGGCAACCTGCTCTTTAACAGCCTCGGTGACTTCGTCCAGGATCTTCGATGAGTCCGTCAGGAGAATGGCAATGCTGCCGTGACCGTGCTCAGACTGCGCCAGCAGATCGGCTGCTATCCAGGCCGGTTTGGCGGAATCGTCGGCGATCACCAGCACTTCGCTCGGTCCAGGAAGCAAATCGACGGCGACGAGCCCGAAAGTCTGCCGTTTGGCTTCGACGACGTAGGCATTGCCGGGGCCAAAGACCTTTTGTACCGGGCGGATTGTTTTCGTCCCATGGGCGAGCGCGGCTATGGCTTGAGCGCCACCCACGCGATAAATCTCAGTGGCACCGCACTCGGCGAGAGCGGCCAGAAGGGCTGGGTGGACAGATCCGTCCTTCGCGGCAGGCGTGACGGCTACGATCTCGGGCACTCCGGCGGCCTGAGCGAGCGAGCAGGTCATGATCGCGCTGGAGACGAGGGGAGCAGTGCCTCCCGGGATATAAACGCCTACGCGTTGAAATGGGTCGAAGCGTTCACCCACGGTGGCGCCCTGCTTGTTCTTCATGAACCAGCTTTTGCGCAGACTGCGTTTGGCGAAGGCCTGAACGTTGGTCTTGGCCGCCTTGATGGCCTTGCGCACCTCCGGACTTACGGAGCGGATGGCCGCGGAGATTTCCGCCGGGGTCACATAAAGATTCGCGGCGGTGAGCTTCGGCCCGCCGAATTTTTCGGTAAACCGGAGCAAAGCTTCGTCCCCTTCCTGCTGGATAGCTCCGAGAATGCCCTCCACGACCTCACGCACCTTCGGATCAGCCACGGCGCGGCGGTTCAACTTCTTCAAATGACTCGCGTAACCGCGGTCGTCAGGGCGCAGGATCTTCATGCAGTAAAGGTAAATGAACTGCCGAGTTTATCCGGTCTCGTGTGATTCGAGAAGCCTGGTTTTATGTCCTCCGATAGGGGATATAGCACTGCCGTCGGTGACGGTTATCTTTGAGAGGAGGTCACAGAGGCGGTAACAGCCGCTTTTTGCTCCTTTTGCATGATCTGAGGAGCAACTTCACCAATAAACTTCTTTAACATGTCCAGCGTCTGTTCGGCGTTTTTACCGTCTGGGGTAAATCCCTCAAGGATTGGCGAACTTACGATGATGTAGGCCCAACGGTGGTTAGTGTTATGGAGAAGCATATCGAGATTGGTCTTCAGGATGCGCACTAAATGCCGTGGGGTTGTGGTATCTTTGCCAACAAACCAGTAAATGAAGTAACTGGTTAGCTCCTTCTGTTGCCCATTTTGGAGGGTGACAGGGCGAGAAATGGTCAGATTCATTACTTGGAGCGTCTGGCCATTGTCCAACTGGATAGGGATAACGTCTCCGCTTCTCAATACCCAACCCTGCCCGGGCAGGCAAACTTCAGGACGGTGAATGCTGCGCTTCTCAGCACCTGCTAACACAATCTGGCAGTTGATGTTATCCCCTTGCCCATCCGCGTAGAGTTTTTTGGCAAACTCCGTGTCTGGCGGTAAGATAACCCTTTCGCCCTCCGAGATTTCTTGCCTGGTACCCCAAAATTTACCCACGGAATCGGGTAGATTCAGATCGATGCCTGACTCGGATTTTGCTGCGGGAGGAGAACCCCAAAAACAAACAGCCGCGGTGATGCCGCAGAGAGCTAATGCGAGGCCGGCTCGCCATATAGTAACGGAAGTTTTCTCCTTAGAGCGTTCAGAAGTAGCGGGCTTGTTCACGGCAATTTGTAAAGAATGCTAGAAATCGGGAAAATCAATACGGATCTACCTTGTTTTTTGACTTTTTCGCTTCCTCTGTTCCTTCTTTGGGTGAGCGACTTCGATCCAGACCAGCCACCTGCTTTGAACGAACTTGCTGAAAAGTTTCAACGAAGTTGGGAAGAGACTGTAGTAACCAGCCAATACCGATCATACCTCCGAGAGCTACTGCGAAGACCACATAACCCGCCGCCATATGAAAGAAGCTGGGGTTTTCGAGTGTCCCGATCGCGACAGCAGGACCCATGGCCATAGTTCCAAAGGTGAGCATTAAAATTCGGCAAAGATTGCCCAAGATAGCGAGTGGGATGGAAAACAGGAAAAGAACCCACTTTTGCCACCATTTTTTCATGGTGAAAAACCCGTAGAGAGCACTCACCATCATCAGAGCGAATAGAGACCTGATACCGCTACAGGGATCTGCTACATCGACCGAGAACCTCTGACCTGGCCGGAGACCAGTCAACGCATCAGGTGCAGACAAAATGCCTGTTCCTTGCAATATCACAGGAATTCCGACGAAGTTAAGAACGAAGACGCTAGCTTTGGACATTATTCCCCTCAAAGGAAAAGTGATGCTGGCTTCCAAAAAGTGAAGAGGCCAAAGGAAGCCCATAAAAAAGAACGGAAACGAGAGGGCGACCATCCATCGCCAGCCCGCAAACCATAAAATAAAACCAGCCACAAGTAACTGAAGTGCCATGTAGCCGAAGAAGTAGTTCCCGACTCGATACCCTACCCAATAGATAGCAAATCCTACTAGGAGGATGAGCAGGCCGACCGTGTCGCCCTTACGTGGAATCTCTCGCAGGGAGGCCCTTTGACTGTAAACGATAAAAGCAAGTGCTGGGAGCACCAGCCAGCAATGTTGCCACTGTTCCGTTTGCCAGAAATAATAAAGATACGATCCAATCGGCTGGCGAACCTCTCCTGTGCCTTCTGCATACGGGAATGCACATGTCAGTAGAATCAGGATTAACGCCGAAACGAAAAAAGGGAGCCACGATAGAAGTGTCCGTGGATGTTGGAGAGATTGTTGCATCGGGGTCGGTGTAGACATGTACGCTTAAGGCTGAGAATTGCCAGTGCGAGAATAGATCAAAATGCCAGGAAGCTTCTTCTCAAGGAACAGTCCTGCTCTCTGCGCATCCGACCTAATTGAGCCATCAGCATCGTAAATCTCTGGAGTGCCGAGGATTACGACATCAACTGATTCATCTAGTTTGGTTTGGTTGCGGATAATAGCGGAAGGAATACGGTAGTATATGCCAGCAGGGCCATCTGCATACCAGCTAACTTCTTTATACTCGGATAAGGCGCTCTTTGCTCGAGTAGCGGCATCGCGATAGTTATCTTTCGGGTAGTGGCCTGAGTAACGAAGTTGAATGCTTGAAAGGGTCAGGAGGCACAGTAATAAAACACGCGTTACTAAACTGGTGATTTTTGATGACGCGAGGAAAACGGCGATGGCGATCAGAGCAAAAGGCAGGGTTGGGGCAAGATGCCGACCCCAGAATGGAAAGCTCTGCGTATATGATAGCGCCCCAACTACTAAAAAGCTTCCTACAACGACGTACAGCATGGTTATAGCTATGCCGCTTCCACTCTCTCTTCTGAAAACGACACATGCGCCTTTGAGGGTCACTGCGACATAGATGAGACACAGGCAGATAAGTCCCATCGCATGTGTTTGCATCAGAGAAATTAAGGATGGAAAACCGACTGTAGCAGCCTCCCTTAGTGCCTGTCTCGGTGGCCCTAGCCCAGAAAATCCAAGAAGCTCATATGCAGAAAACACGAGATTTAACCCCCCAACCTTCCAGAGCTTTGCTCCACCAGCGCCTTTAGACAGCGTCCAAAGATAGAAGGTTCCGAGAGCCAGCAGCAAGACGAAGGTAACTAAAAGTAGAAGAAATCCATTCCGTTTTGGTAGCAACTTTCGGCGCCACATCCAAAATGCATAAGCTGTAAGAATCACTCCAAAGGGTAGGACTCCCAATAAGCTACTGGAGCATAAGGTTAAGCCACCTAAACAAATTGCCAAAACTGGTAACGTCCGACTATTCTGAGTAACCGCATAAACTAAACCCGCTGCGAGCAAAGAAGAGCAACCCAGTTGCATTGCGTAAGGACGTGCCTCATTCATGTAGTGCCATACGAAAGGGTGGACAGCAAATAATATGGGAAGCCAGGAGATTTTCAAAATCCGGCCAACCCAATAGAATGAAAACACTCCTAAAAATCCCCAAAATATATTAATTGCGCGGAGCTGCCATTCAGAGGTTCCCAATAGCCTTCCGCCTATCCAAGAATATAGCATCGAGAGCGGCATCTGATTTTCTGAGTACTTCCCCGATAGAAATAGTGTGATGAATTCGGAGAAATTCTCTGTCAAAGCAAAGCGAGCGTTGTAAGCCTCATCGATCCAGATTGATTG
>Ga0247822_10002533_pt1 | contig 11681 bp, 6 predicted proteins | sample 13C_Cellulose_Da_FD_192423 | JGI IMG/M metagenome (GOLD analysis project Ga0247822, IMG submission 192423) | Soil microbial communities from agricultural site in Penn Yan, New York, United States - 13C_Cellulose_Day30 | ecosystem: Environmental > Terrestrial > Soil > Agricultural land | place...
GAAGGCGGCCGCCGTGCGTTTCGGCTCGGGCTGGCGGTGCTGATGATCGGGGCCTTCCTCGCGCACGTCGCGTGGCGCGTGAGTCTAGGGTTCTGGGATGTACGGAGCGATCTGCCGCTCCACCTGTGCGATCTCACCACGCTGCTCAGCATCGCGCTGCTGCTCAGCCGGAGCCGGTGGCTCTATGACTTCGTCTACTTCCTCGGCGTGGGCGGGGCGCTCCAGGCGCTGGTGACGTCCAACGTCGGCATCTACGGGTTCCCTCACCTGTACTTCGTTACGTCGATGCTCCTCCACGGAGGGATCATCACCACGGGCATCTACTTCACCGTGGTGGAGGGCTTCCGCCCGACCTGGCGCACGCTGTTGCGCGTGGCGGGGTACATGTTCGCCTATACGGTGGTGATCTTCGGGCTGAACCTGCTGATCGGCAGCAACTACCTGTTCATTGGGCACCGGCCGGAGTTCCCGTCGCTCATTGACGAGCTCGGGCCGTGGCCCTGGTACGTGCTCTCGCTCGTGGGGGTGGGGCTGGCCTCGCTGGTGATCCTCTACCTGCCCTTCGCCCTCAAGGACTGGCGGAGCCAGGCCCGAGCAGGGCAGGAGGCTCAGCTCAGCCAGAAGTAGGCGGAGGCGATCAGCGAGCGCTTCTCCGTCACTTTCGCCTTCTGCACCAGATCCGCGATCTGACGATCCTTCGCCGCGTAGCGCTTCTCCTCCTCGTTGCGCAGCGAGGCCAGCTTCTTGCGGTACTCACGCTCCAGGCGATCCGCGTGCGCGCGGGCCTTCACGCGCTCCGCGGGCTCCTCGGAGGAGAGCACGGCCTTGCGCGCGTCCGCCCACTGCTCGCGCGCGTGCTCCACGGCCTCGCGAGACTCCAGCAGACAGTCCTCCGCGTAGCGGTCCGCGCGATCGCGGGCCCGGTCCAGCTCCCGGGCGTTGCGGCGCTCGGCGGCGCGCAGCAGCTCGTCCTTGGCCGCCAGCAGCGCCTGCTCCTGGAGCAGCGACACGGAGACGGCCTCGGGCTGCCGGCGCTTCTCCATCTTGGCCGCCAGCTTCACGAAGTGCGCGCCGTCCGCCATGGGCAGCGCGCGGAAGCCGCCGTCCTTGTCGCGCACCAGCACCAGGTGTACGAGCTTCTCCTCGGGCTTCAGCCCGGTCAGCTCGAGCTTGTAGACGAACCACCAGCCCTCGCTGCCTGCCAGCCGCGCCAGCCGCGAGGGGAGCCCCGCCGCGTCCAGCTGAAGGTAGGTGATGGCGTCGTGCGTCCTGTCCCGCACGGCATAGGCGGCCTTGGCCACCTGGAGCCGCCCCGAGGCGCGGTTGCCCAGCACGGAGCCCGTGAGCGCCCGCGCCTCCTGCTGCCGCCGCGCGAGCACCTCCTTCGTCTGCTCTCCGGCCAGCTTCAGCCTGCGGCGCACGTCGCCATCGAAGCGCTCCAGCACCACCGAGCGCATCTCCGTCATCCGCGAGCTGATGCGCTGCTCCATGTCGGAGCGCAGTTTGTCGAACGCCGCGTTGATCTCGTCCGGGCGGCGGCAGGACTGGTAGATGTCCAGCACGCGCCGCTCGAAGTCCACGCCGCTCTCGAGCGCGCCGAGGATCTCGTCCGACGCGCCGAACACGCCATCGAAGAGGTTGAGCTTCTTCTCCAGCAGCTCGAACAGCCGCGCGTCCGCCGCGTTCTGCCGGTTGAGGAAGTTGATGACCAGCACGTCCCGCTGCTGGCCGTAGCGGTGGCACCGGCCGATCCGCTGCTCCACGCGCTGCGGGTTCCAGGGCAGATCGTAGTTGACCACCAGGTTGCAGAACTGGAGGTTGAGCCCCTCGGCGCCGGCCTCGGTGCAGATGAGGATCTGCGTGTGGTTGCGGAACTCCTCCACCAGGGCGCGCCGCTCCTCCGGCGTGCCGGCCATGTCTCCCGAGAGCAGGGAGACCTTCCCCCGGTAGCCGTGCTCTGACAGCAGGTTGAAGAGGTACTGCTGCGTGCGCTTGGACTCGGTGAAGATGAGCGCCTTCTCCGGCCACTGGTGCGCCCGCATGACCGTGAAGGTCCGGTCCAGCGCGCGCTTGAGCGCCTCACCCTTGGCGTTCACCTTGATGGAGTCCGCCAGGTCCGCGTACTGCTTCAGCTCCCACACCTCGTTCTGGAGCATGCGGACATTGGCCGGCTTGCCGGGCTCGTCCGACCACTCCTCGCCCTCCTCGGCGTACTGCTTGGACTCCTCGGGCTCGAAGAGGGCCAGGGCCTGGGCGCCGAGCTTCGCCGCCTCCAGGCGCTTGTCGAGGCTCTCCGCCAGCTTCCGGAGCGTGGGCGCGATCGCGTACGTGGAGGAGGCCAGCAGCTTGCGGTAGCAGAGGGTGAGGAGCGTCTTCTTGCCCGGCTCGATCGCCGCGGCTTCCGAGCGCCGCAGGTACTCGCTGACCTTCTCGTAGAGATCCTGCTCCTCGGGCGAGGGCGCGAAGTCCTCCACGATGCTGCGGCGGTTGGTGTAGCGCACGTACTCGCGCACCTGCCGGCGCAGCGTGCGCTGCACCACGGGGGCCAGCCGCTCCTTCAGCTCGACGACGGCGTCCTCCTTGAGGCCGCCGCACTCGGGATCCACCTGGTAGCGGCTGCGGAAGGCGTGCTCGGGGCCGAGGATCTGCTCGTCCAGCAGGGACATCAGCCCGAACAGCTCCATCAAGTCGTTCTGGAGTGGGGTGGCGGTGAGCAGCAGCTTGGGGCGGCCCTGGAGGGCGGCTCGGAGGGCCTGGCCCGTCTTGTGGCCGTGCTTGTGGGCATTGCGCAGGCGGTGGGCCTCGTCGATGACGACGAGATCCCAGGGGATCTCCGCCAGCAGGGCTGCCTTGTTCGCCGCGAAGGGGTGCGAGCAGATGACGGGGAAGGGCTGATCGAAGCAGTTGCCGGTGGCGCGCACGGTGCGGCCGTCCACGAGCACGGACTCCAGATCGAACTTCTCCTTGAGCTCGCTGTTCCACTGCGCGCGCAGGGTGGCGGGCGCGAGGATGAGGATGCGGGTCTTCCCCTCGGCGATGAGCTGGCCGATGGCGAGGCCTGCCTCGATCGTCTTGCCCAGGCCCACCTCGTCCGCGAGCATGCAGCCGCCGCGCGAGAGGGAGTCGAGCGCGAACGCCGCGGCCTCGACCTGGTGCGGGTTGAGGTCGACCTTGGCCTCGGAGAGGGCGTTGGCCATCCGCTGGTGCGAGTCCGAGCTGCGGAGGGTGAGCTCCTCCGAGAGCAGACGCTCATGGAAGGGCGTGAGTGGACGTGCAGGCTCCGCATCGCCCCGCGCCGCCGTCGCCGCCGCCGACACCTCGACTTCGACCCTCAGACCCCTAGCGACCTCCACACCCAAGACCCGATCTCCATCCGTTCGCGGACGCGCCGCCGCCAGTGGCGGGCGTGATGACCGGCGGTATTTTGGGGAGCAAGATCGCCGTGTAAAGGGGGTCTTCTCCGAGGCCTAGAAATCGGCCTCCGCGCGATTGGCACGGTTCTTTACCAGCGGCGCGGTGCTGAGCGCATGGGCCGCAGTGTCTCCACAAGGGTCTTGACGGCGGGCGGGACAGTGGTTCACGCCGAACCTGCTCAGGGGATGCGGGCAAACCATTCTCCCGCGACGAACTGGGCCTCGAGCACCGACGCCACGCGGACATCTTCGAGAAGCACTCCCACCTCGACGTTGCGCGTCTGGCCGCGGTCGGTGAAGTTCGCGGACGTTACGAAGACCCAGCGCCCGTCCACCACGACGCACTTCGCATGCAGGCTCGCGAAGACGCCCTTCTCCGGGACGAAGCCATAGAGCTCCGGAAAGGGCGGGCCGAATGGCCAGTGCTCCCTCAGGAACCCGGCCGCAACGTCGGCATCGGCGAAGAGGCGGCAGCTCACACCCCGTTGCAGGGACTCGTGGAGCGGTCGCAGCACGCTCGCCGCGTGGTCGAAGGCGAACCCCGCCAGCAGGATGGTCGTCGTGGCATTGCGGAAGAGATCCGCCAACACCACCGCTGTGTCCCGGGCTCCACTCCGGCGGGACTCCGGACCTGTCCAGACCAGCTCGGGTGGCCGTGAGCGATCCCGCCGCTCGGCGATGACCGCACGAAGGACCGCCAACGCTCCCTCGCGCCCAAGGGCATTCAACGCCAGCGCCTCGCCGGCGAGCATCTCCAGCCCCTCGCCCTGGAGCCCCCAGCGCGACAACGGGAACGCGAGCCGCTGGCCCGCGAGCGCCGAGTGCAGCCGCTCGAGGTCCGAGGTTGAGACGCTGCTCAGGTCCACGGCTGCTTCAGGAAGGCGACCTCTTCGTGGCCCAGGGTGGGCACGACGAGGGCGCGGTCGAGATATTGGTTGAAGCGCTCACAGGAGCACTCAGGGACGAACAGGCAGCTATGGCATGCGGCGCCCTCCAGGTAGCGGTCATCGAGGCCCGTTGGCTCGTGGTGCGCACAGACGGGATCGTTGGAGCACAGGCTCGCGCTCTGCCACGCGCGGGTGAGGTGCCGTCCAAGGCGCCGGCCCTCCTCCACGAGGCCACCCAGGGTGCCTTCGGCGCCGGTGGTCCCCGTCATCAACAGGATGCCTGCCATGGGTACGGCCTTGTCATGCCCCTCGCAGTACAGCCGCTCGCGGATCGCGCTGGCGGGATAGCCACATTCCAGCGCCACCTCCGTCATCAGCAGGTGCGCCAACGAGTGGAGCAGGTAGAGCCGGACGCCAGGGAAGGGGAGCTTCGACTTCGAGTGGTCCTTCCAGCGCTCCCAGGCCTTGTGGAGCACCTCCGTGCGCCGCCTCACCGGGTCCGAGGTCTCCCACGCGTGCACCTGGGCCTCATCCAGCACCAGCAGCACTCCCTCGCCCTGCACCTCCGTGACGGGCACCCAGTCCCGCTGCAGCGACAGCGGCGCGAGTTCTACCTCGAGATCGTACCGGCCCTGAAGATCCTTCGAGAGTGGCTCGAGGCGGGTGAACCCCACTTGAGCCTGGACCTCGCGCAGCCGCCGAGCCAGCACGACGTGTTGGATCGCGGGGGGAAGCCTGGGCGGCCGCGCGATGCGCCGGGCCCAGAAGATCTCGGAGCGGTCCCTCGGCATCTCGCCGGGCTTCTCCACCGGTTGCGAGAGGAACTGGAGCCACTCAGCGGTGCGGATCTCCGGTACTACCTCGGGCTTCCGCTCCCGCTCGGCGGCGATGGCCGCGAGGACCTCCGCGTCGGTGGCCGTGCCCAGGGCCTCCTTGACCTGGAGGATGGTGCGGAAGACGGGCAGCGTCTCGGCCGTGGCGGACTGCAGGATGTTCCACGCGGACTGCACCCTGCGCCTGAGCGACTCCGGCTCCGGAATGCTGATGACGCTCGTGGTCTGCGCGAAGTAGCCGTTGCTGGCGGTGCGGACGAGAAGCCGCTGATTCTCGCCGCAGCTCTCTCTCGCCTCCAGGCCCAGCCAGGGCCTCTCGCCCTCGCAGCGATCCTGCCTGTCCTCCTGGGTCATCTCGATGAGGCGCCGGCGCTTGCCGCAGGTCGTGCACGATACCTCGATCTCGCTGAAGTCTCCGGTGACGCCCTCCTCGAGCTTCAGCTGCGGCGCGCCGCAGGGCGCCTTCTCGTGCATCCACCAGGGCCAGTCGATGTCCGCGAGGTGGCCTCGCCGGCAGGCCGCGACGAAGCGCACGGGGACACAGCGCTCCGGCTTCGCGTCCACCCCTGAGCACTTGTGGCGGTACTCCCGGTTGACCCGCTCGAGGCTGGTGGCTCGCACCAGGGCGCGGCAGCGAGGGTTTTGGCAGACGAACCAGCGCGGGAACTCATACACCTGGATGCCGCAGGCCTCAGACGCCTCACGCTCGTCACCGGCGGGCGGCTTGCGGAACGGGGCCTCCTTGCTGAGCGGCCACTTGTTGTGGAGGTAGAGGGGCTCGATGGCTTCGAGCAGGCGAGGCTCGTTGACGATCTCCCTCTTGCTGGGGAAGCGCCAGAAGTCGAGGCCACCCACCAGCACGGCGTCGTCAATCAGGTCCAGCATGCTGCCTGGCCCAAAGGTCGAGACGACCTGGCTCTGCCGGATGCGGCCATCGGGAGGTTTCGTCTGCTTGATCTTTGCCCACTTCTTACTGCTCGCCATCCTTCACCTCCTCCGTCGCCGCCTTCGGGGCCCGGTAGCCGCCGAGCGGTTTTCGCTGGATCCACAGGTGCACCGACGCCTCGACGTCGCGCATCGAGAGGGGGGCCTCGAACTTGAGCTCGTCCTGGGTGAGGTTCTCGTCGGGCTCCAGGACGGTGCGAAGCAGCGGCTTGTAGCCCTTGCCCTCCGGATCGTACGGAGAGTACGCGCGCTGGGCGGCGTCCTTCTTCGCCTGCTCGATGATGGTGTGCCACGAATCCAGCAGGCTCTTCGCGCGCTGCAGCACGATGGCGCTGGCAAGCTCCTGCTCTTCCTTGGGCAGCCCGGGCCCGGCGCGCTTGGAGAGCAGCTCGAGCTTCGCCTCGAGCTCCTTGCGGTGCGCATCGAGCGACTTCACCTCAAGAGGCGCGGTCATCGCGGTGTTCAGCAGACGGCCCAGTGCCACCACCACCCCCGCCAGTCCCCGGTCGAGCGCCGGGGCAGAGAAGGGCGTCACCGAGGTGGCCTCGACGAAGCGGTAGAACGACTCGTGATACGTCCCGAAGCGCTCGTAGTGGCTGCGGTCGCGCGGCTTGGCGGTGTTGAGGCACGTCACCACGAGGCCGGGCTTGTTCGCGTTGCGGCCCACGCGGCTGGACGCCTGGATGTACTCGCTGGTCGTCTTGGGCTGGCCGGCCACCACCATGAGCCCGAGCCGGTCAATGTCCACGCCGACGGAGATCATGTTGCTGGCGAGCACGACATCCACGCTCTGCGGCTGCCCGTGCGGCAGCTCGAGCCGGTTCTTCGAGGCCTTGATGTCCACGGTCTTCTCACGGCTGGTCAGCTCGATGGGTTCTCCGCGGATGGTCCGGCTCTGGTACCACGGGTGCTCAGCCTGGGCATCGAAGTCCACTGGCCGGCGCTTGTCCCGGTCCATGGCGAGCCGCCGCACCTCATCTTCGACGAGGCGCCGCATGCCGCCCAGCTCGCGCAAGCTGTTGAAGTAGCCGACGAGCGTCAGATACGGATCGGCATCCCCGCCGGGGAGCTGCGCGCCGCGCGCCGCGGCCGCGAGCAGGCTCACGTAGACGCGCAGGAGGATGGCCTTCATCGGTCGGCCCGGCGCCGCCACCCCGAGGTACTGGCGCGCACCCTTCGTGCCTACCTTGGCGAAGAACGTCTCCGAGGCGTCCACACCGGGCGGCGGGAAGAGCGCGACCAGCCGTCCATAGAGGCTCCGCACCTGCTGCTGGGAGCGGCGCACCGTCGCCGTGGAGGCGACCAGCTTGGCCTTCGGCGCCAGCGTCAGCACCGCCCCCTCATAGAGCCCCACCATCGAGCCCAGGGGGCCTGAGATGAGGTGCAGCTCGTCCTGCACGATGAGCTCCGGCGGCGGCAGCCCCTGCGGCAGCTTCACCTCGGCCTTCTTCACGGACGTCGCGCCATCGCACGGCCCGACGAAGCGCTTGCCGGTGCGGCCCAGGGCGCGGCCGAAGAGCAGCCCCGTCTCGCCGCGCCACGGCAGCAGGGCGAACTTGTCCACGGTGGCGACGAGGAAGCACGGGAGCTCCCGGTAGATCTGCTCGTCCACGAAGAGCACCGGCAGCCCCTCGGGGTTGCGGCCGAGGTTGAAGGCGCACTCGATGTTCGCGCAGCCGACCAGCACCTCCTCCGGATCCGTCTTCGAGGGCCGGAGGATGAAGCACTCCCGCTCGAAGGCGGTGCCGCACCACGGGCACGTCGCGAGCGGGAAGGGTGACTGGGCGCGAGGGCTGTTGTCGTTCTTGTACTCGGTGATCTGTCTGGCAACCTCCTCCAGCGTGTTGGCGGTGGCCGAGCGGCCGACCCACAAGCCGATGGAGAAGCGGACATCCCCGAGCCGCTTGGGTTCCTTCTGGCGCAGCACCTCGAGCGCGCAAAGGAGCGTCGCGGCGCGGCCGAGCTGGTCCAGGGTGAGGAGCCGCAGCGTGTAGCGCAGCAGCACCGCCACCCCGAGGCCCTTGTCGGTGCGCTCCTGCCCGCGCAGCCGGCGCAGCAGCAGGGTGAAGGCGATCAGCCCCAGGTACGCCTGCGTCTTCCCGCCGCCGGTGGGGAAGAAGATGAGCTCCACCAGCTCGCGATCGAGGTGGGCCTCATCCTCCATGGAGGGGAGGTTCAGCAGGATGAAGGCCAGCTGGAAGAGGCGCCACTCGGGCGAGTTGTCCGGACGGCTCTTGCGCTCGGCCTGCGCCATCACGCTGTTCATCCAGCGGAAGGCGTCAAAGGCGAGGGGTTCCTTCGCCAGCAGCTGGATGCCCTCCTCGATGCGAGCGGCCGCGCGGTAGGCGCCGTGCACGAGCCCATCCCGCGTCTCCTGCCGGCGGGCGCTGCCCACGTCGGCGGTGGCCTGTGTCTTCACCCAGTCCCTGTAGGCCTGCACCAGGGGCAGCAGTGCCGCCTGGGCCTCAGCGGGCGTGGCGAGCGTGGCCAGGCGCTCCATCTGCACGACGGCGTCGGGCAGCTTGCGCGCCTCCACCGGCAGCACCTCGACACGGGGCAGCCAGTCGGTCTCCACGCGTGTCACCGGTAGGTGGGCACCCTCTACGCGCACGGAGACGCCGTGGCCCACTGCCCACTCCCGCCGGTGGCGGAACTGGAGATCATTCACGCGGTCATCGAAGTCATCACTCCTCTCGTCGCTCGAGTCCGGGCGGCCGAGGAAGCCTTCGGTGCACTCCAGCGCGAGGTGCGTCTGGAAGGCGTAGGCCTCGTCGCGAGCAAGCGCGGTGCTGACCGGCTCGCGCGCATTCACGAGGAAGACGGCGATGGCCAGGCTCCCGGCAGGAGTCTTCTCCACGCGGCCTTCGAGCCGCAGGCCCTGGCTGCCTGGGAGATCCAATCCCTTTCGGAGCGCCGCGTCGTCAACGGGCACGGGGATGGTGCGCTGAGAGGACACCCGGCTCCAGTGCTTGCGCTCCCCGGCGTCAATGCGCTGGTAGTCGGCCCAGCAGACGTGCGCGGTGAGCTGCTTCACCTCGGACGAGGTGAAGACCGACAGCCCCATCGAGGCGGGGAGGCGCCGCACCTTCTTGACAGTCGGGTCAGGCTTGGACGACTCCTCATCGTCCTCATCGTTGCCCGCGCCGACGTCATCCTCCTCCTCATCGGGCTCGTCGATCTCCCCCTGGTCGCGGGGGACGAGGAAGCCCGTGAGGTACCAGCGCGAGGGAGGGATGCGGAGCACCTCCGCTGCATCCGAGATCGGAGCTCCCGGGGGCTTGCGGAAGGGGCCTACGAGATCCGCTTCGAGTGCATCGATCAGGTGCGACCGCACCGCCTTAGCGCCACCACTTGGCGTCGTCATGCGCCGCGAGTCTACGCTGCCTTCCCCTCTCGGTGATAGGCCTGCGGTAGGCTGGGACCCTCCTCAAGCTCCAGGGCACAGGGGCATGCGTGCCCACGATAGGAGGATTCCAGAGTGTTCGCCCTCACGTCAGGGGTTCCAGCGCTCGTGGCTGCTCGTGATGAGTCGGATACGACATTGAGCGACGCCGTGCAGACGATCTTCCCTCTGGACGAACGTGCATTCCTGGAATGGAACGGGCTGACTCTGCCTCTGAACTACAAGTACGACATCAGTCTCATGCTGGAGGATATTGTCGACATGGTCCTGGCCATCAGGAACACTGCGGCAGGCCAGCTCCAGGTGGACTGGCCATCGTCAGGTTTTCCGTTCCACTGGACGATCAAGTGGAACGCATCCGAGATTGAGGTGCATGCTCAGCCACGTCATGAGCCGGGTGCTGTCGACTTGAAGGGACGTGAGTGGATTCGGGTGGACCGGGGCTCTTTTCTCGAGGCATGGCAGGCGCTTCTCAGGGCCGTACTCTCCTGCCTTGAAGCAGTGGGCTACAACAGCCTCCAGATCAACGCATTGACCCGAATGAGAACGGCTGCGTCTCCTGACTAAGGCTCATACGCAGGCGCGTTTTGTGAGGTCGCTCCCGAAGAGAGGGCAAAGCCGTTTAATTCCCTTGAGGAGGCCATAGCCGCATTCGACGCGGAGTTTGGCAACCGACCACTGGATGGGGCAGGACCGCGCTCCTTGGGCTCGGAAGCGCGGTCCACTGTCATGCCTCACGGATTTACGACACGGTCGCCGCCGGAGCCACCCGAGGCACCTGCGGCATGGGAGGCAACAGCTGAGGCGCGGGCGGCAGATCGTCCATCAGCGCCTCGATCAGCAGGCTCATCTTCTCCACCGGGATGCCCTTGATGTCGAGCACCGATTCGCCCTTCTGGTTGCGCACCTCCACCTTGATGACCACTCCCTTGGGGAAGCGGTTGCTCACCGCCTCCTGGTACTGATCCGCCAGTGCCATGTACTCGGCGGGCACCGGCTTGCTGGAGGACGGCTTGCGCTTGTGCCGAATAGCCTTGCGCAAGTCCTCCACGCTGCACTCACCGAAGGGCTTGGTGCTCACCTGCCCATTGTCCGCGGGCACCTCGATCGGAGTGTCCCCCGGCTCCTCGTGGTTCACCTTCAGCTCCGCCGCCGCCTTGTAGTTCAGCAGCAGGGACAAGCAGGTGATGCCGTACCGCCTGGCGACCTTCTCGCTGAATTGGAGCGCCACTGCCCCGTACATGCTCAAGGCCGCCTGCGATAGATCCGCCAGGTTCTTGCTGAAGTAGTCCCGGGCGTCCTTGTAGCCCGCGTTCTGCGCCAGCTTGTTCTTCACCACGTAGTTGTAGAGCTGCCCCATGCGGTGCTGATTGGAGTTCTCTTCCTTCATCAGCTCGATCATGGCCTTGCGCACCTGCTCGAGCGTCATATTCTCCTGCACCGCGCCCTTCACGTCCTTGTTCTGAATCCCAAACATGTTTCTCACAGCCTTTCGTGGCCCACACTCGACGGCTCCATGCCGTTGCGAGGGGGTTGGCCCCTGCTAGAGCACGGCGCGCGCCAGGCACCGGGCCTTGAGAAAACAAGCACTTGCGTGAGGCGAGAAACGCGGTTCAGTCCACGGCCGTGGATGTAGGGTCCACGGCTGGAGACGGGGCCAGATATACCCGCCCCCCAGCTTCACTTCTAACCAGTTAGAAGTGGACCCCGCGCTTCACTTCTAACCAGTTAGAAGTGGACCCCGGGAGGGGTATGTATCAGCGCTGATCTGCGGGGCTGGAGGTGGGCGGGCGTCCAGGTGGGACGGCGGGCACGTAGCACGAACTCTTGTACATCTGGCCGTTGATTTCCGCGCACTCCTCCTGATCTGCTGAGAGCGTCATCCAGCAGCCCCCGTTGAGGGCGACCTGCCGCTTTCGCGGACAGCGCCCCTTGGCATCCGGCCGCGTCTGCCCCGGCTGCGGTTCAGGAAGCGTCTGCTCCGCCATGACCTTGGGACCGAGGGGCTTGGGGGAATCCTCCGGGGAGGCGGACGCCACGGCATCGCCGAGCCCCACAGGCCCTGCGTCTGGCTGACCCGCTGCTGAGCTCTCTCCTCGTGCGGCAGAGGCACTCTCCACGGATTCTTCAGGAGTCATCCACCGGGCCCCCACGGCCAGGACCAGACCGGCAGCGCCGCCAGCGAGCCCGAGCGTCCACC
>Ga0247822_10002535_pt1 | contig 11680 bp, 8 predicted proteins | sample 13C_Cellulose_Da_FD_192423 | JGI IMG/M metagenome (GOLD analysis project Ga0247822, IMG submission 192423) | Soil microbial communities from agricultural site in Penn Yan, New York, United States - 13C_Cellulose_Day30 | ecosystem: Environmental > Terrestrial > Soil > Agricultural land | place...
CGACGTGCTCGTGCAGCCGCGCGCCTCGCGGGACGTGCAGGGCCTTGGCGAACAGCTCGATGACGGCGGCGTTGGCCTCGCCATCGACCGGCGGTGACGTGACCGCGACCTTGATCCGCTCGTCGTGCACGGGGCCGATCTTCGCCCGCGAGGCGCGCGGCTGCACGAGCACGTCGAACGTCACCGCGCCCGCGTGCTCGGTCACCTTCACTTGCCGCCGCGTCCGAGCTCGCGCGCTCTCTTGGTGGCGGTCTCGACCGCGTTGATCAGCGTCGTACGCAGGCCGCCTTCCTCGAGCGTATGGAGGCCCGCGATCGCGGTGCCACCCGGCGACGTCACCATGTCCTTGAGGCGGCCCGGGTGCTCGTCGGTCTCGAGCAGCAGCTTCGCCGAGCCCATCACGGTCTGCGCGGCGAGGCGCTGCGCGTCGCGGCGCGACAGGCCGACCTTGACCCCCGCATCCGCGAGCGCCTCGAGGATCAGGAAGATGTACGCGGGGCCCGAGCCCGACAGCCCGGTGACCGCATCGAGGTGGCTCTCGTCGAGCGCGACCGTGATGCCCACCGCATCGAACACCGCGCGCGCCGCGGCGAGGTCGGCCTCGCTCGCGTGGCGTCCGGCGGCGATCGCCGTCGCCCCGGCGCCGACGAGGGCCGGCGTGTTCGGCATCGCGCGCACGACGCGCACGCCGTCGGGGACCGAGCTCTCGATCGCCTCGGTGTCGACGCCGGCGGCGATCGAGATCACGAGCGTGCCCGGCGTCAGGACATCCCCGATCTCGCGCAGCACCTTGTCCATGATCTGGGGCTTGACCGACAGCACGAGCAGACCGGCCACCTCGGCGACGGCGCGGTTGTCCGTGGTGACGTGGATGCCATACGCCGCGGCGAGCTCCTCGAGGCGCTCGCGCCGCGGCCCCGACGCGTGCACGCGGTCCGCGGGGACGTGACCGCCGCGGACGAGGCCGCGGATCAACGCCTCGGCCATGTTGCCGCCGCCGATGAACCCGATCGTGTGAGAAGCCAGGATCGACACCGAGCAGGGTGTAGCACGCGAATGCTACGCGTAGCGCAGCCACGCGGCGATGTCGCCGAGCGCGGCGACCTCGTCGATGGCGCCGGCGTCGACGGCGGCCCTGGGCATACCGTAGATGACGCTGGTGGCCTGATCCTGCGCGAGGGTCTTGCCGTCGGCGCGCTTGATCGCGAGCGCCCCGGCCGCGCCGTCCTTGCCCATGCCGGTCATAACGACCGCGAGCGAGCGGCGGCCGAACACCTTGGCCGCGGACTGCATCGTCACGTCGGCGGCGGGCCGGCAGCCGTTCACGAGCGGTCCGTCGGTGAGCACGATCATGCCGCGGTCGTCGAACTCGAGGTGGCGATCGCCGGGGGCGATCAGGACCATCCCGGGCAACGGACGGTCGCCGGCCTGCGCCTCGCGCACCGCAACCTTGCTGGCCGCGTCGAGCCGATCGGCGAGGTGCGCGGTGAAGCCGGCGGGCATGTGCTGCACCACGACGATCGCGAGCTTGAGCGACTCGGGCAGCGACGGGATGACCTCGGACAGCGCGGCCGGGCCACCCGTCGAGATCGCGATGACGCACACGCGCGGCGCGCCGAACGCGCCGGTACCCGGGATGGTCGCGCGCGAGGGCGGGACGGCGCCGGTCGGCGTCACCGCGGCGATCGGGCCCGACGCGCGTGCGGGGACCGGTGGAGCGGCGACGCGCGGGCGCGACTGCGCGGCCTCGGTGACCTTCTCGATCAGCGCGCCGGCGATCTTCGACAGGTCGACCGAGACCTCGCCCGCGGGCTTGGTGACGAAGTCGACGGCGCCGGCGGCGAGCGCGTCGAAGGTCTCCTTCGCGCCCTGCTTGGTGTGCGCGGAGAACATCACGACCGGCGTGGGGTGCGTGCGCATGATCTCGCGCACGGTCTCGGCGCCGTTCATGCCCGGCATGTTGAAGTCCATCGTGATGACGTCGGGGCGCAGCTTGGCGACCTGCGCGAGCGCCTCCTTGCCATCCTTGGCCTGACCGACGACCTCGAACGGGCCGGCGCCGAGCGTCTTGCCGACCGCGGCGCGCATGAACAGCGAATCGTCGACGACGAGCACGCGCAGGCGCTTCATGTCGGCTCCTCGACGAACGCCTCGACGACGTAGCCGACCACCGGCTCGGCGACGCCCTTGAGCTGGAGGCCCGCGAGCTCGCGGGCGCGCACGCGATCGCCGAGCACGGCCCGGGTCGACGCGGAGACCAGCACCTCGCCGCGCGGCGCCTTGGCTTCGTAGCGGTTGGCCTGGTTCACGGTGTCGCCGATGACGGTGTAGTCACGGCGCACGACGCGCGAGCCCAGGTCGCCGCGCACGACGGGGCCGGTGTTGATGCCGATGCGCATCGCCAGCGCGCTGCCGCGCGCCGCGTTGAACGCGGGCATCGCCGCCTGCATCGCGAGCGCCGCGCGGGTCGCGCGCTCGGCGGGAGGCGGCAGGCCGCGGACGTCGTCGTAGATCGCCATGATCGCGTCGCCGATGAACTTGTCGATATCACCGCCGTGCTGCTTCACGATCGGGCACATGACGTCGAAGTAGTCGTTGAGCAGCGTGATCAGCTCGGGCGCCGTCATCGTCGCCGACATCGGCGTGAACCCGACGAGATCGGAGAACATGATGCTGACCACGCGCTCGTCGGCGCGGAACGCGAGCGTCTCGCCGCGCAGGGCGCGCTCCTCGGCGGCGGCGCGCGCGCCCTCGGAGATGAACAGCGCCGACGCCTCCTTGTAGGCGATCAGGCGCCGCTCGGCGAGCGTGCGCTCGACGAGCGCGATGCACTTGTCCTGCGAGAACGGCTTGACCAGATACGCGGAAGCGCCGGCCGCACGCATCTGCGCCATGTCGCGCTTGGAGTCGCGCGCCGTGAGCATGATGACCGGGATCTGGCGAAGCTCGGGATCGCGGCGCAGCGCGTGCACGAGCTCGAAGCCCGTCATCACCGGCATCTCGTAGTCACTGACGATGAGCGCGGGGCGCTCCACCTGCGCCTTGTCGAGGGCGAGCTTGCCGTTCTCGGCGGTGGTGACCACGAAGCCCTGCCGCGCGAGGCAGTCGGCCACGTAGTGGCGCTGGGCGGGCGAGTCGTCGACGACCAGCACCTTCTCGCGCGAGGCCGGCAACGAGCCGAGCACGAGGGTGCGCACGCGCGTCGACAGCTCCTCGGGGATCACCGGCTTGACCAGGTAGTCGTCCGCGCCCGCGTCGAAGCCGCGTTCGAGGTCGGCCGCTTCGCCGAGCGTGCTGCAGATCAGGACGGGCAGGTGCGCCGTCGCGGCGTCCCCCTTGAGCGCCTTGCACACGCCGTAGCCGTCGAGCTTCGGCATCTCGACGTCGGTGATCACGAGGTCCGGCATCAGCTCGCGCGCGCGGCTCACCGCTTCCTCGCCGTCGTAGACCGAGTGGACCTCGTAGCCATCGTCCTCGAGGATCGGGACGGTGTGGCGGTGGATCAGCGGGGAGTCGTCGGCGACGAGCACGACCTTGCGCGTCCGCGCCGAGGTGCCGAACACCTCGAGCACCTCGGCATCGGAGAACGGTGCGAGCAGGAAGCCGTCGGCGTCGACGTCGCGTGCGGTGTTGCGATCGGCCGCGGTCACGCCGAGCACGACGGCCGCGATCGGTGTCGCCGCGCCGTGCAGCATCGCGACCGCGTGAGCGAGGCTGCGGTCGGGGAGGCGGCGCGGCAGCAGCGCGGCGTGTGGTGCGAGCTCGGACAGCCGCTGCTCCAGCTCGGCGACCGACGCGACCTGGGTGACGGCATGGCCGAGCGGCTCCAGTGGCCGCCGCGCGAGGACGCCGAGCACCGGCTCGTCGGAGACGATGACGATGTTCATCCCGGCCGCTCCTCGCGCGCGGTGTGGCCCAGCAGCTTGCGGACGACCTCGAGGAGCTGCGTGCGATCGTGAGGCTTGGTGATGTACTCGTCGACGCCCGCGTCGAAGCCGCGCACGCGATCGATGCGCTCTCCCATGCTCGTCACCATGACGATCGGAACCTCGGCGTACTCCGGCATCGCGCGCAGCGCACGCGTGAGCTCGTACCCGTCCATGTTCGGCATCACCACGTCGGTCGAGACCAGGTCGAACCGGCGCGACTTCGCGAGCTCGAGGCCGTGCGCGCCATCGACGGCGACGGACACGACGTAGCCGGCATCGACCAGGAGCCGGCGCAGCGTCTCGCGCACGATGTCGCCGTCCTCGACGAGGAGCACGTGCGCGCCCGCGCTCGCCGCGGCGGCGGCAGGACGCGCGCGCCGCGCACCGGCCGGCTGCGCGAGGGCGCGCGCGATGATCGCGGGGATGTCGAGGATCAGGACGACGCGGTCCCCGAGCAGCGTCGCGCCCGCGATGCAAGGTGCGCCGGTGAGCAGCGGCCCGAGCGACTTGATCACGATCTCGCGCTTGCCGAGCAGCTGGTCGCAGACCAGGGCGTAGCTGGTGTTGCCGTGGTCGACGAGCACGAGCTGGAGCTTCTGTGCGTCGCGGTTGTCGTCGAGCTCGAGGACGTGCTCGAGGCGGATGATCGGCACGTGCTTGCCGCGCACGACGCACGCCTCGCGGTCGCCGATCAGCTGGATCTCGGCCGCCTCGATCGTGATCACACGCTGCACGACGTCGAGCGGGATCGCGAACGTCTCGCCGCCGGCGCGCGCGACGATGACCTGGATGATGGCGAGCGTGAGCGGCAGTTTCAGCACGAAGGCGCTCCCTTGGCCGGTGGTCGACTCGACCTCGATCGAGCCCTTGAGCTTGCTGACGACGGTCTGCCGCACGACGTCCATGCCGACGCCGCGCCCGGAGACCTCACTGACGGACGCCGCGGTCGAGAACCCGGCGCGGAAGATGAGCTCGCGCGCGGCATGATCGTCCAGCTCGTCGGCCTCGCCGCGGGTCATCAGCCCCTTGGCGACGGCCTTGTCGCGCAGCACCGCCGGATCGAGGCCCTTGCCGTCGTCGGTGACACGGATCTCGACGTGGTTGCCGCGGTGCGAGGCGGACAGCCGGATCACGCCCTCGTCGGGCTTGCCGCGCTGCACGCGCGCGTCGGTGGGCTCGAGCCCGTGATCGACGGCGTTGCGGACGAGGTGCATGAGTGGTTCGTCGACCGCTTCGACCAGCAGCTTGTCGAGCTCCGTGTCGTCGCCGACGAGCTCGAGGCGCGCGCGCTTGCCGAGGCTCGCCGACAGGTCGCGCACCGTGCGCACGTGCTTGCGGAACACGCCCGCCACCGGGACCATGCGCAGCCGCATCACCTGCTCGCGCAGGTCGTTCGAGATCGCGAACAGCCGATCCGTGCCGTGGTCGAGCTCGCTCGTGACATCGCCGAGCACGCGCTCGACGCGTGACAGCTCCTCGGCGAGCGGGCCGAGGTCGGTGGTGGCCGTGGCGCGGCCCATCGTCCCCGTCGCCCGCCGAGCCTGCGAGAGCCGGCGCGCGACGCCGCGATCCGCGGCGAGCTCGGTGGTCACCGCGCCGAGGGCGCCGACGGCGGTGCGGATGTTGTCGCGTCCGAGCACGAGCTCGCCGACCAGGTTGAGGAGGCGGTCGAGCTTGTCGAAGTCGACGCGGATGGTCGCGCGTGCGGCGTCGGTCGCGGTGGATGCGCCGGCGGTAGGCGAGGGCGTGCTGGGGGCGGCGGTGCGCGGGACGGCGAGCCCCGGCGCGCCCGGGTTGCGCAGGCGCGCGACGATCGGCGCCGGATCGACGGTGACCGGGACGCGTGCGCGCGCTTGCGCCAGCATGTCGCGCAGCCCGTCGAGCGCCGCGAGCAGCGCGTCGATCACGGCGCCGTCGGCGGCGCGCCCGGCATCGCGGATCTGACCGACGAGGTCCTCGGCCGCATGGGCGAGCTGGTTGACCGGCGAGAGCCCGACCATCGCTGAGCTGCCCTTCACCGTGTGCATGTCGCGAAACACGTCGCGCAGGAGGTCCGCGTCGGCGGGGCGGCGCTCGATCTCGACGAGCTTGCCCGCGAGCGCCTCGACGCGCTCGGTCGCCTCGTCGAAGAACAGCTCGATCATGTCGTCGTCGACTGCGGGCGTCCACGTGAAGCTGGCCGCGGCCGCGTCGTCGGTCTCGAGGGTGGGCGAGGGCGGCGGCGGCACGAACCGGCGCGGTGCGGCGGGGGCGCCGGAAGGCAGCGCGGCCTCGACGGCGGCGGCATGCTCGACGATCGGCAGGCCCTCGACGCGCGCGCCCGACTTGTCCGCGTGCGCGAGCTGATGGAACGCCGCGCCGAGCGTCGTGATCGCGGTCGCGACCGGCTTCCAGGTCTCGGCGCCGAGATCGTCGCGGTCGAGCCCATGATCGAGCCCACGTTCGATCGCGAGCGCCAGCCGGCCGAGGTCCTCGGCGCCGATCAACAGGCACGACAGGCCGAGGCGGAACGCGACGTGCGCGAGCCCGGGGCGCTGCGAGGCATCGTCCAGCGCGGAGGCGAGCAGGCGCGCATCACCTCCGCCAACCGCGACGAACTTCTCCCACAGCGCGCCGCCCGTCATGCCACGGGCTCCTCTCCACCGAGACCGTGGCGCGACAGCCAGCGCCGCGTCCCCGCGCGCGTCGTCCTGAGCTCGAGCTCGATCCTCGCGTTGCGGGTGACGGCCTGCGCACGGCGGAACACCGGCGCAAGCTCGTCGTCGAGCAGCGACGCGCCGTCGAGATCGATGATGAAGCGCTGCAGTCCTTCGACCGACAGGTGCTCGCCGATCTTCTGCGTGAGGTCGGCGACGGTCGGTGTGCCGACGAGCACGAGCACGCTGTGCCCGGCGGCGGGCGGCGAAGGCACGGCAGGCGGCACGCGCAGCTCGTGCTTCGAGGCCTTGGGAAACGACGGCGGTGGCGAGACGGACGAGGCGATGCGCGACAGCACCTCGGGGACGCCCACCGCGGGCGTCGCGCGCTGGGCCGTGCCCATGCGGACGTAGAACGTGGCCTCGCCGCTGGTGCGCGCCTCGAGATCCGGGAAGCCGCGCAGCGTCTCGCTGTAACCGACGAACACGAACCCGTCGAGCGCGGTGGCGCCGACCAGGCGCTCCACCGCCCGCCGGCGCGCGTCCTCGCTGAAGTAGATGAGGACGTTGCGGCACCACACGAGGTCGAAGTGGCGCGCGCGCGGCGCCTCGAGCAGGTTCGCGAGCTCGAACTTCACCATCCGCACGAGCTCCGGGTGGACTCGCACGCGGTCATCATCGACGATGAAGCGGTCGCGGTACTCGGGGGGCACGTCGTCGAGCTCGGCGACCGGATAGCTCGCCGCCCGCGCCGCGGTCAGCGCCTCCGTGCTGACGTCAGTCGCGTGGATCTGGAGCGGCCAGTCGGGCAGGGCGCGCGACAGCACCGCCGCGAGCGTGTACGGCTCCTGGCCGGCCGCGCAGCCGGCGCTCCACACGCGGATCGCGCGATGTCCGCGGGCGGCGAGCGCCGGCGCCACGGCCTCGACGAGCGCGGTGATCTGTGGCTTGTGCCGGAACAAGCTGCTCTCGCCGACGCGCACCGCCTCCACGAGCTCGGCGAGCTCGCTCGCGCCGCGTGCCGTGTTGATCAGCGCGATGTACGAGTCGGGTGCGAGCCCGAGCTTCGCCATGCGCACGGAGGCGCGCGCCTCGATGATCCACGCCGGCAGCTCCAGCCCCGCGTGGTCGACGAGGCGCCGCGAGATCCGGGCCACGATGTCGGATGGCAGCTTCACCGTTCAGCGCCCGCCTTGGGGAGCGCGCGCTTGCCGGTGCCGGCGACCTCCTTGCGCTTGCTCGCCTTGCCCCCGAGCTTGCTGCCGTCGAGGTTGAAGCCGCCGATCGACTCCTCGAGCTCGAACGCCAGCTCGTGCAGCCGCTCCGCCTGCACCACGGACTCCTCGGAGCCCGAGAGCACCTCGGTCGTGATGCCGCGCACCGCATCCATGTTGCGCGCGATCTCGTCGGACACCATCGCCTGCTCCTGCACGGCCGACGCGGTCTCCTTGACCACGGTGATCAGCTGGCCGAGGCCGGTCAGCGTCGAGGTCACGAGCTGCGTGCCGTTGCCGACCTCGCGCGTGCCGTGCTCCATCGACGTGATCGCGGCCTGCGTCTGCTCCTTCACGGTCTGGATCAGCGCCTCGATGTCCTTCGCGGACTGCCCGACGCGGCGCGCGAGCGAGGACACCTCGTCGGCGACCACCGCGAATCCACGGCCCTGCTCGCCGGCGTGCGCGGCTTCGATCGAGGCGTTGAGCGCGAGCATCGACGTCTGCTCGCTGATCTGCCGGATCACCTCGACGATGTTGCCGATGCGCTTGCTGCTCTCGGCGAGGTCTCGCATCTTCGCGGCCGCGTCCTCGACGGAGCGGTGGATCTGATCCATGCGCATCACCGCGGAGTTCACCGCGGTGCTCGACTGCTCGGCGACCTGCGTCGCCTGCGCCGCGTTGCCGGCGACCTGCTGGATCGACGCGGACAGCTCGGTGACCGCGGTCGTCGAGCTCTCGATCTTGAGCGTCTGATCCTTGAGGCCGCCGAGCATCTCGCGCGACGCGGCGCTGATCTCGGCGCTCGACGCACCGACCTGGAACGCGGCGTTCTGCACGCCGCTCGCGAGCGTGTGAACGCGCGAGAACACCTGGTTGATGTTGTCGGCGAGGGCGGCGGTCTCGTCGTACGAGTTGACGACGATGCGCTGCGTGAGGTCGGTGTCGCCGGCGAGCAGGTCGCGCGACTGGCGCACCATCTGCTTGATCGGGCGCGTGACCCAGAAGGCGAGGCCGCTCGCGATCAGCACGGAGAGAGCGATGCCGACGATGATCTCCGGCCACGGCAGCTTGTTGGCCAGGTTCGAGACCTGAGCGCGGCTGCGCGTGATGTACAGCTTGCCGATGGTGACGGCGTCGCCGCCTTTGTAGCCGTCGAGCTCCTCGTAATAAAAGTCGTAGTCGTTGTCCTTGAGGCGAATCACCTGCCGCGTGTCCTCGCCGACCGTGACCTCGACGAGTCGGTCGGGCTGCAGTGCGCGCGCGATGTCGCCGAGGTTGCCGGGCAGCGCCGTCGCATAGACCGTCACGCCGTCGGCGAGCGTGGGGCGGTAGCGCAGATCCGGGTTGTCGTCGGTCTGCTCCGCGTACTCCTGCATCATGCGCTGCAGCTTCACGCCCACCAGCACGCCGCCGATCACGACGTCGGTGCCGGGCGCGCGGACGGGGAGCGCGGTCGCCTGATACGCGATGTTGTCGAGGACCTGGACCCGGTGCGTGAACGCGGACCCCGCACGCGCCTTCTCGATCGCGGCGATGGTGTTGGTCGCGTTCGGGTCGATCGGCGAGCCCTGCGGCGCCCACAGCAGCTTGCCGCTCGCCGAGAAGATCGCGAACAGGTCCGGCTGCACGCTGTTCTTGGACGACAGCCGGTCGATCATCGACTTGCCGATCGCCGCGACATCGGGCGGGTCGATCGCGAGCGCGGCGCGCAGCGCTGGGTCACCGGCGAGCAGCTCGACGGTGCCGGTCATGCCGCGGCCCACGCGCTCTTGGTAGAACTCGTAGCGGTGCAGGTGCTTGGCGAGGAAGTTGCCTCGATTGAGGAACGTCGACTTCTGCTTCACGACCATCGTGCCGCCGAAGATCAAGAGGCCCGCGAGCAGCAAGCACGCGAGCAAGAACTTCAGAAACATCGGGAACCGCAGCCTTCGGCTCATGACGACCTACCTTCTTCCGTGCCGGACGCGATCGCGCGCAGCGCCTCGACGGTGAGCACGGCGCCGGCGTCGAGCACGCGCACCGACCCGGTATCGGTGGCGGCGATGCCGGCGAGCAGCGATGCGACGGAAGGCGATACGTTCGCGGGTGGTGGTTCGAGCGCCTCCGTCAGCGTGCGCAGCTCGCGCATGCGATCGACGACGATGCCGGCCGTGCCCGCCGCGTGCGAGATCACGACGATGCGGCTGTCGTCGCCGAGCTCGGTGCGCGGCAGACCGAGCAGCACCGCGAGATCGAGCGCGGGCACGATCTCGCCACGCAGGCTGAACACACCGGCGAGGCATGCGGGCGTGAGGAACACGCGCGTGATCGGCTGCATCGGCACGGTCTCGCGCACGTCGCCGATCGGGATCGCGAGCTCCTGGCCGCGCAGCTCGAAGCAGACGACACGTAAGGCATCCCCCACGCGGGGAGGTTAACCGATGTTGAAGTCTTCCTTCTCGTGGTGGGTGCCGCTACCGTCGCGGAACCGCGCGAGCGTGTAGCGGTTGAAGATCTCGTGCGGCGCGTCGCCGGTGAGCCAGTCCGCGTACAGCTTGCCGACGATCGGCGCCATCATGAAGCCGTGCCCGACGAACCCGCATGCGAGGAAGAAGTCCGGGTGGTCGGGCGCGGCGCCGAGGATCGGGTTGCCGTCGGGTGACTGGTCGTAGGGGCCGGCCCACTGCCGCAGCACCTTGATGTCGCCGAGGATCGGCATCAGGCGCACGAGCCGGCGCGCATAGGTCGCGAGGAACTCGAGCGTCGAGCCCATCGCGTACGTCGACCCATGCCCGGGCACCGTCACGCCGCCGACGATCTCGCCGCGCATCGACTGGCTGCAGTACAGCCCGCTCGCGAGCTCCGACACCATCGGGCGCAGGAACGGCTTGAGCGGCTCGGACGAACAGATCTCGTGGCGGATCGGATACGTCGGGACGTCGACCGCGATCATCTTCGCGAGCTGCGGCGACCATGCGCCGGTCGCGTTGATCACGCGGCGCGCGCGCACCGGGCCGCGCGGCGTGTGCACGACGTAGCCGCCGCCGTCGATCGGCTCGAGCCCGCTGACCGGCGTCTGCGTGAAGATCTTCACGCCATGGGCGGCGGCCTGCCGCGCGTAGCCCCACAGGAACGGCCATGGGAACAAGATCCCGTCGCTGGGGTTGTACGACGCGCCGACGATGCCGGTGAGGTCGAGCTCGGGGACGATGTCCTTGGCCTCGCGCGGCTCGAGCATGCGCGTCGGCACGCCGCAGCGATTCTGCAGCGAGATGTTCTTCTCGAGGCGCGCGACCTCCTGCGCGGAGCGCGCGAGAAATAGATATCCGCCCTGGCGGAACCACACGTTCACGCCGAGGTCGACGGCGAACCGCCGGCACAGCTCGACGGACTCCTGCATCAAGCGGATGTTGATCTCCGTCGACCACTGCTGGCGCACGCCGCCGCCGTTGCGGCCCGACGCGCCCTCGGCGAGGTAGCCGCGCTCGAGCACGACGACGTCGGTGAGGCCGCGGCGCGCGAGGTGATACGCGATCGAGAGCCCGATGACGCCGCCACCGACGATCGCGATCTCGGTGCGCGCGGGCACCGGGCCGGCGTGGCCTTCCAGCGTCGAGGGCAGCCGGATCTCGCCGGACACGTCCGCGCGGCTCTCGTCGTCTTCCTCGTCGATGATCGGCTGCATCAGGGCTCCTCGCCGTCGCCGGGATCATCGGGGAACCTGTGCGCGGCAGGATCGCGCGCGAGCAGCTTGAGCGGCGTCGGGGCGAGCGGTGGGCGCGACGTGAACGGCCGGATCGTCGCGGGCGGCTGCCCGGTGATCCGCGCGAGCTGCAGCGCGACGACGGCGAGGCACTCCTTGCCCTGACACGGTCCGGTGCCAAAGCCCGTGTAGCGCTTGACCTCCTCGATATCGCAA
>Ga0247822_10002537_pt1 | contig 11676 bp, 14 predicted proteins | sample 13C_Cellulose_Da_FD_192423 | JGI IMG/M metagenome (GOLD analysis project Ga0247822, IMG submission 192423) | Soil microbial communities from agricultural site in Penn Yan, New York, United States - 13C_Cellulose_Day30 | ecosystem: Environmental > Terrestrial > Soil > Agricultural land | place...
GCGCTGCTGTCCTGCTGCTCGACAGCGGCAATTCGGTCTCGCGCAACTGGATCCTCGCGTTCTGGCTCGCAGGGCTCGTCGTCCTGATCGCCTACCGAGCCGTGCTACGCGCGCTCATCACGCGGTGGACTGCGGAGGGGCGCCTCCGCCGCCGCACGGTCATCGTCGGTGGCGGCAAGGATGCCGAGGTGCTCATCCAATCCATCCAGGCCGGCGCGCGTGACGACATCGAGCTGCTCGGCCTGTTCGACGATCGCAACGACGACCGCTCGCCCGAATCCGTCGCGAGCCTCCCCAAGCTGGGGCGGGTTGCCGAACTCATCGAGTTCGCCCGTCGCACCCGCGTCGACCTCGTCATCGTCTCGATGCCGCTGTTCGCCGAGCACCGCGTCCTCGACATGCTCAAGCAGTTGTGGGTGCTGCCGGTCGACATCCGGCTCTCGGCGCACATGAGCAAGCTCAAGTTCACCCGCAAGGCCTATTCCTATGTCGGCGGCGTGCCGGTGTTCGACATGGCAGACCGGCCGATCTCGGACTGGAACCTCGTGCTCAAGTGGATCTTCGACAAGCTCGTCGCGATCACCGCGCTCGTCCTGCTCTCGCCGGTGATGATCGCCACCGCCATCGCGATCAAGCTCGAGAGCCCCGGGCCGGTATTCTTCCGGCAGCAGCGCCACGGCTTCAACAACCAGCACATCAACATGTGGAAGTTCCGCTCGATGCGGACCGACATGCTCGATCTCAATGCCAGCAAGCTGGTCACCAAGGGCGATCCGCGCGTGACGCGCGTCGGCCGGTTCATCCGCAAGACCTCGATCGACGAGCTGCCGCAGCTGTTCAACGTCCTGATGGACGAACTGTCGATCGTCGGGCCGCGGCCGCACGCGCTGGCCGCCAAGGCCGCCGACCAGCTCTACTACGAAGCCGTCGACGGCTACTTCGCCCGCCACCGGGTCAAGCCCGGCATGACCGGCTGGGCCCAGATCCATGGCTGGCGCGGTGAGACCGATACGGTCGACAAGATCATGAACCGCGTGAACTACGACCTCTACTACATTGAGAACTGGTCGCTCTGGCTGGACCTCAAAATCGTCGCGATGACCCCGCTCTCGCTGTTTACGCAGAGCAAGAACGCTTACTGATGCTGGGCGCGGCAGCTTCCGAGTGGGGGACCATGCCGCGCGAGCAGGCCTCCGCCTGGTTCCGCGCCCGCGCCACGGCCATTCTCAACGCCTGCGTTGCGCTCTGGATCTTCGCCGGCGGCTTCGTCATCAACGAGCCCTCGCCCTACGAGCTCGCCTTCGTGCTGGTGCTCGGCGTGTCGTTCTTTGCGGCGTTCCATTTCCACCGCTCGACGCTCGGGCTGCTCGTGCTGTTCGTCGCGCTCGTCCCCTTCGCCTACATCGCGGCTTTCCAGGTCCGGTTCCTCACCATCAGTGATGCCCTGATCTACCAGACGGTGACGATCTTCCTGTTCTTCACCGCCTACTGGGTCGCCAACTATGTCGCCGAGGCGCCGCAGGCACGCATGCGCATCATCATCGGCGCCTATCTCGGGACCGCCCTCCTCTCCGCCATCATGGGTACGCTGGGCTATCTCGGTATCGGGCACGAGATCTTCACGCGTTACGACCGCGCCAAGGCGCTGTTCAACGATCCCAACGTCTACGGCCCGTTCCTGATGCTGCCTGCCATGTACGCGCTGCAGCGCCTGCTGATCGGCAGGAGCCGGAGCGCGGTCATCGCCACGCTCGCCTATGGCGTGCTATTCGTCGGCGTGTTCGCCAGCTTCTCGCGCGCCGCCTGGGGCCACATCGTCATCTCCAGCGCCATGGTCTACGTGCTGTTGTTCTGGCTCGAGACACATGCCCTGCAGAAGGTGCGCATGCTGATGCTGGCCCTCGCGGGCGCTGCTACGCTGGTGGTGGCGGCGGCCGGCATTCTGTCGCTCCCCCAGTTCAGTTCGTTCATCGAACTTCGCACCCAGTCGCAGGACTACGACACCGGCGAAAGCGGCCGCTTCGGGCGTCAGGGTTATGCGTTCGACCTGGCGCTGCAGCACCCGCTGGGGCTGGGTCCGCTCGAGTTCCGCAACTACCGGGTCAAGGAAGAGCCGCACAACACCTACGTCAACGTGATCCATGCCTATGGCTGGGGCGGCGGCCTCGTCATGATCGCGTTCATCTTCATCACCATCTGGCGCGGCGTGACCTTCCTCGCGCGGCCCGGCCCCAACCGGCTGCTCCTCATTCCGCTCGTTTCGGTCTTCATCCCGCTGGCCGGCGAAGCCGCCATAATCGACGTCGACCACTGGCGCCACTTCTTCCTCGTGGGCGGCCTCATCTGGGGTGTCACCGCGGGCTACGGGCACGTGGACAAGCGATTTGGCTTGAGGCCGCCCGTTCCCTGAGCGCATGATCCACCCGGACAAGGCATGAGGGCCCCATGACCTCCGACAGCTCGATGCAGGCGGTGCTGGCGCATACGGACGACCTCGCCAAGTTCCGCTACGACACCGGCGACATCCTGATCAGCGAAGGCCCACCGAGCGGGGTACTCTACATCCTCGTCGAAGGCGCGATCGAAGTGCTGCGCGGTGATGTCCGTGTCGCCCTCGTCGATGAGCCCGGCGCGGTGTTCGGCGAAATCTCGGCCCTCCTCGGCGGCACCCACAGCGCCACGGTGCGGGCCGTCGAACCGGTGACTGTCCACCGCATCGAGGACGCGGTGAACTTCCTCCAGATGCGGCCGGAGGTCGTGTTCCACGTCGCCCGCATCCTCGCGCGCCGCCTCGTCGACGCGACGACCTATCTCGCCGACATCAAGCATCAATACGCCGATCGTTCCGATCACCTGGGCATGGTCGACGAGGTGCTCGAGGCGCTGGTCCACCAGCAACAGACGACGGCTGCGGCAGACGCCGCCCCCACGTCCGATCCGCGACTCTAGCCGAGCGGTACCCACTCGGGGATTTCGAACATCTCGCCGGGCGGCACCGTCGCAGCGAGGTCCAGCACACCCGCGCCTTCGTACGAGAACCACGCCGCCTGCATCAGTTCGGTATCCACGACGATATGGGTGGGGACATCGCCGATCTGCTTGCCGGCATTCAGCACCCAGGCCGTCCCTGATTTCGATGCCCACGAGCCGCCGCGAACGAACGGGGCTTCGTGCACATGGCCAGCGAACACCAGGTCCGGCTTGTAGCGCTCGATCCAGCCGCTGAGCTCGACGTCGCCGAAGTGGCGGTGCCCCGACCAGCTCACCTCCGCGTTGGCCGGCGGCGCGTGATAGACCCAGAACCACTTCCCGGCGCGCTGCGCCGCCGCGGCCTCGAGCTGCCGCTCGATCGCGGCCTTGGCGATGTCGCCGTCCCACCAGGGGCAGATGGTGAAGGTGATCTCGTCGAGCTCGAGCGTGTCGCTGTCCGCATGGGCACGGGGCGAGCGGACATAGGGGATCCAGCGCGCGTAGCGCTCGCCGCTCGAGTCCTTGTGATTCAGGTCGTGGTTGCCCGAGCAGACCAGCAGCGGCGCCACGTCTCGCAACCGCTCGAGATACTTCAGCACCACGACCATCTGCGCATTCGTCGTGACGAACGAGGCGCCGTCGAGCAGGTCGCCGGCGATGATGACGAGATCGTAGCGTGGCGCGGTGCGCAGCAGCCAGTCGAACTGCGGCAGGCTGTAGTGCAGGTCGGCCACCGACAGGATGCGCACGCCCCCTCCCCCAGCGGGTTCAGCGGGCGAGATACTTCTCCGCCAGCGCCGCCGTGTCCAGCGCGAACCGGTCGGCATGGGCCTTGGCGAGATCGGTTTCCGCATGGGAGCCGATCCAGGCGAGAAGCGCCATGCGGCGCAGCAGGATCATCGCGTCGATCATCCTGAAGTCGTCGGCCTTGAGCGGCCGCACCTCGATATAGGCGGACAGCCAGGCCCGGATCAGCGCCGGCACCTGCGGCGAGGTCTCGATGAAGGAAAGGCTGGCGGCGAGGTCGTAGAGGAACCAGCCGTGCCCACAGTCGTCGAAGTCGAGCAGCACGGTCGTCTCGCCATCGACCAGCAGGTTCGCGAGCCGCATGTCGGCATGGATCAGGCCGAAGCGATCGATATCTGTGCCATAGGCCCTGAGATCGGCGCGCAGGGCAGAATCCAGCTCGGTCAGCACCGCCAGCGTCTCGCCTTCGACATGCGGTGCCTTGCGCCAGTCGCCCCACAGGCCCGATGGCTCGAGAATGCTCACCGCATCCCAGATCGGGCGCACGAAGTGCTCCGGCTGCTGCCAGACCGAGACGTGGTTGTGGAGCGTCGCCGCGTAGCTCCCGAGAGTGGCAAACAGCGGCACGAGGTCGGCGTCGGCCTGCGGCTCTTCGCCCGGCTCGAACGCGAACATCGCGGCGTAGCGATCGGGCGCCACCTCCTGCACGATCTCGCCATCCGCACCGGGAACCGGTCGCGGCACGGGAATCTCGGTCTCGTCGGTGATGGCTTCGAGCCAGCTGAGTTCGCTGCCGATGGCCGCACGCGACTGATAACGCGGCCGGTGCAGGCGCAGCACGTGATGCGCGCCCTTCGGCCCGTCGATGCGGAAAGTGTGATTTTCGGAGAGGTTGATCAGAACCGGCGTTCCGCCGGCCACCGCTGGCCAGCGTTCGAGGCTTGCCGTTACGAGCGAAAGCTCATCCGCCTGCGGATCGTTGGGGGCCCTGTCCAATCCGCTAACCTCAGCCGTCAGTAGAAAAATGGTCGGAGTGGCCGGATTTGAACCGACGACCCTTTGTCCCCCAGACAAATGCGCTACCAGGCTGCGCTACACCCCGACTGGCGCCCTATCTAGTCGCAAGAGTGTCCCAAGGCAACCCTCCAAAAGGGGTTCTCGGTCGGGCATCGGGCATAGGGTGAAAACCGCCTTCACACGGCCAGCAGATCCACGATCTTCATCTCGGCCGTCCGCACGGCATCGGCCGGGCTGAGCCCGACCAGCAGGCCGCGCTGGCCACCGTTGATCAGCACTTCGTCGAACAGCTCTGCCGTTTCGTCGATTGCCGTGGGCACCTTGCGGCGCTGGCCGAACGGGCTGATTCCACCCACCTTGAAGCCGGTCAGCCGCTCGGCATCCACCGGCTTCATCATGTTGGCGGACTTGCCGCCGAAAGCCGCGGCCAGCTTTTTCATGCTGACTTCGCTGTCCGACGGCACCACCACGCAGACGGGCTTGCCGTCCACCTCGGCCATCAGCGTCTTGAACACCTGCCCGGCATCCTTGCCCAGCGCCTCGGCCGCCTGCAGCCCGATGCGCGGCGCGTCGGGGTCATACTCATAGGGAAAGTGCGTGAACGAGATGCCGGCCTTGGTGAGCGCCAGCGTCGCGGCTGTGGTCCTGGACATGCAGAACGGTTACGGCCCCGGCGGCGCCCCGTCCAGTGCCTCCGGAGACATCCGGGTACCCGGCACCAGCCCTGCCACGCACTGGGTCAGGTGCTCGATGTGGAAGGGTTTGCCGAGGAACGGCCGATCGCGATGCCGGGCGACGACGTCCTCCCGTCCGAACCCGCTCACGAAGGCGAAGGGGATGCCCCGCTTCACCAGTGCGTCCGCCACCGGGAAGCTGTCCCTGGCGCCAACCAGCACGTCGAGAATGGCGCAGCTCGGCCGCTCGTGAATCAGGGCCTCCAGCGCCTGTTCGGCGCTCGCGGCGACGATGACCCGGCTGGCGCCGAGCTCGAGCAGGTAATCTTCGATCATTGCGGACACCAGCGCCTCGTCCTCCACGAGAAGGACAATGCCCAGCCCGCCGCTGCCGCCTTGAGGCTCATTGAACATGGCTTACCTTTCGCGGGCGAACTTGCGCCCTGCGCGGCGACAGGTCGAGGAAAATGGGAGTTAGGCCCTTGCTGGGGCACCGTCTCTTGCGAACAGTGAGTAACTTGCTCACTGGCCATGCAACCGAATGCTGCCGAGTGAGTTGAATGAGTAAGTTTAGCAGGTTGCAGGGGCCATGACCGAGACGACTTACAAGGGGAACGATCTGCTGCGCGGGGAGCGCCTGCAGATCATGCTCGATCCGGACGAGTTGCGGGCTCTGGACGACTTCCGCTTTGCCAACCGCATGCCGAGCCGTGCCGCGGCCGTTCGGGAGCTGCTGCGCCGTGGGCTCGGCGTTGCCGGCGGCACCCTCGATGGCGGCGCGGGTTCTTCGCAGTCCTATGGTGTGCTCGACCCTGCTCCGCCCACCGACGATTCCAAGGGCTGAGGCGCGGGAGGGTCAGCCCTCGCGGGCCCGCTCCAGCAGGCGCTTGCAGTCGAGCAGTTCGCGCAGCACGTCGGAGAGCTTGTCGCGGTCAGCGGCCGTGAGGCCTGGCTTGGGGGCCGGCTTGAAGCTGGGCAGCCGCAGTCCACGCGATGGCGAGGGGGCGCCTGCCTCCGGTTCGATGCCGTCGACCTCGGGGAGCGCCGCCGACTCGGAGACGAAGTCGTCCTCTTCGATGGCCTCGGTAGGTGCCGGCAGGGAGTCGACGGGCTTTCCCTCGCCCACGCCGATCACATAGCGGATGCCCTGATCCTTGAGGATCCGCTGCACGCCCTTGATGGTGAAGCCCCGATCATAGAGCAGGTGGCGGATGCCCTTCAAAAGCAACACGTCTTCGGGGCGGTAATAGCGCCTCCCGCCGCCGCGCTTCAGCGGCTTGATGGTCGAGAATCGCGTCTCCCAGAAGCGCAGCACGTGCTGCGGCAGGTCGAGCTCATCAGCCGCCTCGGAGATTGTGCGGAACGCGTCTGGAGATTTATCCAAAAGGACTCACCCGCCCGGAAAGAGTCTTATTTTCCAGACCGGACCATAGATTTGTTGATCTTGGATTTCAACACGTTGCTGGGTTTGAAAACCAGAACCTGACGCGGCAGGATGGGTACTTCCTCGCCGGTCTTGGGATTGCGGCCGATGCGCTCGTTCTTGGAGCGCACCTGGAAGGAGCCGAACGAGCTCAGCTTCACATTCTGGCCTGCGACAAGCGCGTCGCCGATCAGATCGAGTACGCGCTCCACCAATTCGGCCGACTCGGTGCGCGAAAGCCCTACAGCTTCGTACACCGCCTCAGCCAAGTCTGCCCGCGTGACAGTCTTCTGTGTCATTACCGCCCCTCCGTCGTTCGCCTGCTGGTTGAAATCCACTTAGGCGCCCCCACCCGCGGACTATTACTAAAGATTAACTCGCCGCCGTTCAGCTGGCAATCTGGCTTAACTATCAACGGCTAGGGAAGTTTGGTGCACTTGCGTACGCTACCAGCGGATGAGCGACGCGCCCCAGGTGAACCCGCCACCCATGGCCTCGATCATCACCAGGTCGCCGCGCTTGATGCGGCCATCCGTGACGGCGGTGTGCAACGCCAGCGGCACGGAGGCGGCCGAAGTGTTGGCGTGGCGGTCGACGGTCACCACCACCTTCTCGGGCGGCAGGCCCAGCTTCTGGCCGGCGCCGTCGATGATGCGCTTGTTGGCCTGGTGCGGGACGAACCAGTCGAGATCGTCGATGGTGTGGCCGGTATCCTCGAGCACCTTGTAGACCACGTCGGTGATCATCCCGACCGCGTGCTTGAAGACCTCTCGACCTTCCATGCGGACGTGGCCCATGGAGCGCGTCGAGCTCGGCCCGCCGTCGGTGTAGAGCTTGTTCCAGTAGTGCCCGTCCGAGCGCAGGGAGGTGGCGAGTACGCCGCGATCCTCGCCCGCCTTGGCGTGGTCCATGATCACGGCCCCTGCCCCGTCGCCAAACAGCACGCAGGTGGTGCGGTCGTTCCAGTCGAGGATGCGCGTCGCCGTTTCGGCGCCGATCACCAGGGCGCGCTTGGCCAGCCCGTTCTTGAGGTACGAGTCGGCCGTCGCCACGGCATAGACGAAGCCCGAGCACACGGCCTGGATGTCGAAGGCGGCGCCGTGGTGCATGCCGAGCTTCTGCTGGACCACAGCGGCGGTGGCGGGAAAGGTCATGTCCGGAGTCGTGGTCGCGACGACGATCAGGTCGACGTCGGCGATGTCCATGCCGGCATTCTCGAGCGCCTTGCGGCCAGCCGCGGCGGCGAGGTCGGACGTGTTCTCGCCCTCGGCGGCGACATGGCGCTGCTTGATGCCCGTGCGCTGCTGGATCCACTCGTCGGAGGTGTCGACCAGCTTGGCGAGTTCGTCATTGGTCATGACGCGCGCCGGCAGGTAGGCGCCGACGCTGCGGATGATGGATTTCTTCTCAGTCACGCGGGTTTGGCCTCGGGTTCGGCGGCGGCCGGCGGCGCCGGCGTCACGGTGAGGGTTGGGAAGCGGCGCAGGCCCTCGGCGATCTTGTCCATCACCCTGTTGCGCGCCATTTCGTAGGCAAGTCCGAGCGCGCCCTTGAAGCCGATCTCGTCGGTGCCGCCGTGCGACTTGATGACGATGCCGTTGAGTCCCAGGAACACGCCGCCATTGATGTTGCGGGGATCGAGCTTGCGCTTGAGCGCCTGCAGGGCCTGGGAGGCGATGGCCGCGCCGATCATCGACACGATGTCGGCCTTCAGCGCCTCGCGTATATAGGTGCCGACCTGGCGGGCCGTGCCTTCGGCGGTCTTGAGCGCGATGTTGCCGGCAAAGCCCTCGGTCACCACCACGTCGACGGTGCCCTTGCCGATATCGTCGCCTTCGACGAAGCCGTGGTAGATGAAGCCCTCGCCGCTCGCCGCCTGGAGGATGCGCGCGGCTTCCTTCACCTCGTCATGGCCCTTCATCTCTTCGGTTCCGACGTTGAGCAGGCCCACGGTGGGCAGTTCCTGGTCGAACAGGGCGCGCGCCAGCGCGGCGCCGAGAATCGAGAAGTCGGTGAGCTGCTTGGCGTCGCCGCCGACGGTCGCGCCGACGTCGAGCACGATGATGTCGGTGCGCAGAGTCGGCCAGATGGCCGCGATGGCGGGCCGCGAAATGCCCTCGATCGGCCGCAGGCAGAAGGTCGCCATGGCCATCAGCGCGCCGGTATTGCCGCCGGAAATAGCAACGTCCGCCTCACCGTCCTTCACCGACTGCAGCGCCGCCCACATCGAGGAGTTCCCGCGGCCCTTGCGCAGGGCCTGGCTGGGCTTCTCCTCCATGGAGATGACGTTGTCGCAGTTGACGATGCGGGAGACCTTCTTGAGTTCGGGGAACTCGTCGAGGAGTACCGTCAGTTCCGCTTCGCGGCCGTGGAAGATGTAGGTGGTGTTCTTGCGCTCGCGCCAGAACAGGTAGGAACCCTGCACTGCCACGCGCGGGCCCTTGTCGCCCCCCATGGCGTCCACGGAAATACGGATGGTGTCGCTCATGGCTGCCCGATCCAGCGCCCCCACAGGGGGACGGAAAACATAGTCGTCAAACGCTTACCTCACGAGCCTCGATGCCGGAAGCCCCGGCCTCAGCCCTTGTCCTCGGGAGTCTTGAGGATTTTGAGGCCGGCGAAAGGCAGTTCGCTTTCCGTGTCGCCATCATCGCCAATTGCCCCCAGGCTTTCGCCGGGCAGCTTGGGATAGGGTTCGAGGGCCAGCGCGACCGTCTCCATGATCAGGGCCGAGAGATCGGCTTCGTTACCTTCGAAATGGTCTGGCAGGTCGTCGCCTTCAAGATCGACGAAGATCTCGGCGTCCGCGGGCCCGGCATACTGCTTCTCACCGCCGGGCAGGAAAATGCGATCGACGCTCTCCGCGATCTCCTGCGTCACGGGTTCTAGCGAGATCACGCTGGGCTGCACGGTGGTCGCCCAGAGCCGCCCGGCCACGCGGATGCCGCCCTTGAAGCGCACCGCGTGCAGCTTGACCTCGAGTTTTTCCAAAGCCGTGATGCCGATCGCATCGGCAATCGCGAGCCGCTCCTCGGGGCCAACGGTGAATTCGAGGTCCCTGCCGGCCGACGGCATCGAATCGAGCCGGATGCTCGCATCGGCGATTCTGAAGGTATCGGGGTGAGCACTCATGCCGCTGCCGCCATTTCGAGCTTGCCGCCGGTGATCGCCTCAAGCGACTGGCCGGCCAGGTTTTCGGACTGAACGAAGAGATATGCCGCCAGTTCCGCGGGACGGGCGTTGTCGGAGTCGGCGAGGATGTTGCGCTTGAGCACGGCTTCCACCCCTGCCCGGTCACCGCGGTCGATCGCCTCGTTGATGCCGGTCATCACCGCATAGAAGATCTCGGTCATCTTGCGCACCTTCTTGGGCACGCCGAGGTCCGTGACGCCCATTTCGCGCAGGTTGCGGTCCATGTCCTTGAAGAACAGGTCGAACAGCGCCTGGCTGAAATCGGTCGTGGCCTTGTCGTCCCGCAGGCGGCGGAACAGCAGCGCCATGTGCAGCGAGATCATGTCGAAGCGGCCCGTCACCGTGTCCGGAACGCCCCACTCGGCGTAGAAGACGGGCTGCCGGGATTGCGCCACAATGGCTCGATAGACCGAATAGAGGGCGTCCGAGGCCGGTTTTTTTCTGAACAAGTTCAATATCATCAGTGGCACTCCGCGTTTGTGCGGTACAAGCTTCTGCCGGTGTGGAAGGGTTCAAGGTCGTCGACCTAGCCAGCTTGCCATTGGGCGCCTTTGACAGCTAAACAGTGCCCGCCCGGCCAAGGCCGAGCTAATAGTAGACAGGGATCGGGAAAGTCAAATTGATGCCTCTGCGCAGCTTCACAAACCGCCTCCTCCCGATCAGTGCCGCCGTGGTGCTGGGGCTGACGCTCTCGGCCTGCTCGAGCGGCATGAGCCTGACGCAGCAGAAGCAGCGCGGCTACACGATCTCGGAAGACGCGGTGGCGCAGATTCGCGTCGGCCAGAGCGCCGCACTCGTTACCGCCGTGCTGGGCTCGCCGCAGGTCACCAACAACTTCGCTTCCGAGACCGCCTGGTACTACCTGGGTGAGAAGGTGCAGCAGACCGCGTTCGGCATGGAGCTGAACAAGGAGCGCACCCTGCTCGTCGTCTACTTCGACAAGAAGAGCAAGGTCGTGGACACCGAGCGGCTGGGCATCAAGGACGGCAAGATGTTCAACATCGAGAGCCGCCGCACGCCGTCCTACGGCCAGGACCGCACCTTCCTCGAATCGATCCTCAGCTCGATCTAGCACCCGAACGGCGCCAGACGCCGTTCAGGATCGCAGCAAGCTTCGTTCAGATTTCGCGACTGTCAGGTCAGCTCCGCTGACCTGCTCGGCCCCAGGCTGCCCCAGGCCAGTGCCAGGATGGCAGCCGTGGCGACGACGATCGCCAGCAGGTTGATCGTCTGCCAGCCCACCACCTGCAGCAGCACGCCAGAGGCGATCGAGGCCACGGCCATCACGCCGAACACCACCTGCTCGTTCAGTCCCTGCACCCGCGCCGCCTCTTCGGGGCGGTAGGCGATGGACAGCATGGCGGTTGAGGCGATGAATCCGAAGTTCCAGCCAACCCCCAGCAGAATCAGCGAAATGTTGAAGTGGAGCGTGCTGATACCGTTGAGGTTCACCGCCGCTGCCGCGAGGATGGCGAGCAGGCCGATGGCCGCCGTCATCGGTGCCCCGAGCCGCGTGATCACCGCGCCGGTGATGAAGCTCGGCGCGAACATCGAGACGATGTGCCACTGGATGGCGAAAGCCGCGTCCTCGCTGGTGTGCCCGCACACGTAGACCATGGCGAGCGGGGCCGCGACCATCACCAGCACCATCAG
>Ga0247822_10002538_pt1 | contig 11674 bp, 5 predicted proteins | sample 13C_Cellulose_Da_FD_192423 | JGI IMG/M metagenome (GOLD analysis project Ga0247822, IMG submission 192423) | Soil microbial communities from agricultural site in Penn Yan, New York, United States - 13C_Cellulose_Day30 | ecosystem: Environmental > Terrestrial > Soil > Agricultural land | place...
GGAAGGCCGACCGAGTGGCTGACGCTGACTCGGTGAGGAGGACGATCCGCTCGCCCTTCCGCTGATCAGGAATCGCCGCCACGGCGGACGGCTCCGGCCAGGCATCAGCGGCGATGGCCTCCACGGCGGCGAGCGAGATCATTTCGCCCCCGATCTTCGCGAAACGCTTCGCTCGTCCCCGGATCGTGATAAAACCCTCGGCATCGATCGTCACGATATCGCCCGTATCATGCCAACCGCCTTCCGGTGGCGCGAGCACTCCGGGATTTTCCGCGCGCAGGTATCCCATCATGATGTTCGGACCGCTGACGTACAGGCGCCCGCCTTCTTCCACACCGGGCACCGGTTCGAGACGCGCCGTCATTCCCGGCAAGATCCGCCCGACCGTTCCGAATCGATTAAACATCGGCGTGTTCAGCGCGAGCGCTGGAGCCGTTTCCGTGACGCCGTATCCCTCGAGGATGCGGATGCCGAATTTCTCCATCCACACATGCCGCGTGGAGTCCTTCAGCCGCTCCGCCCCCGCCAGCACATAGCGTAGCGAGCGAAAATCGTAAGCATGCGCCGCCTTCGCGTAACCGGCCAGGAAGGTGTCCGTGCCGAAAAGTAGCGTCGCATTCACTCCGTAAACCAGGACCGGCACCACACGGTAGTGCAGCGGCGAGGGATAAAGATACACCCTCAGCCCGGTGACCAGCGGCAGGATGAGCCCCACCGTCAGCCCGAAGGAATGGAACACCGGGAGCACGTTGAAGGCGATGTCCGTTCGGCCGAAGTCGATACGCGCCGCAGATTGCGCCGCATTGGTCAGCATGTTGCGGTTCGACAGAACGACGCCCTTCGGAGTGCCTTCCGAGCCGGAGGTAAACAGGATCGCTCCCCGATCATCGCCCTGCCGGGAGACCAGCGGCTTTTTCCAGTTGAGCAGTCCGCGAAGTTTGTCCCCGCCCGAGATCTGTCCGCGCAGGTCCTCCAGATAAACAAAGGCGACCTCCTTGCTGACTGCCTCCACCACGCTGCTGAGCCGCGCTTTCTCGACGAACAGGCGCGACGTCAGAATCGTTCGGACCAGTGCCCCTCGGCAGGCCGCCAGGATATTGGTCGCGCCTGCGCTGAAATTGATCATGGCCGGCACCCGACCGGCCGACATCACCGCCAGCACAGTCACGGCAGCACCATTAGCATTAGGAAGCATGACGCCCAATGCCTCGCCCTCTTTCGCCAGCGGCATCAGCTTATCTCCCATCACTCGCACGCTGGTGAGGAGCTTGCGATATGACATTTCGCCCGACACCGGATCTGCCACGGCGATCCGGGACGGGCCATGTTCATACGCCGCCGCGATGACCGCGTCGATGATGCTGCGGTCCGTCGGCGTCGTGCGGAAGACCAGATCCGACATCACGCTGTAGAGAGCCGCCCCGGCCGCCTGACGGCGCGCCTTACCCCGCAACTCCGGCCGGACAGTTAGCCGCACGGGCTCCAGCACCGTCACGATCACCTTGGGGAACCAACGGCGTCGCACCTGATCGCCGGACAGTCGGGAGAAAGGTGTCACCTGCAGCCCGTCGATGCGAACAGGCAGGACTTGCGCCCCGGATTTATCCGCGATCAGGCCGGCCCCGTCATAGACCTTCATTAGACTCCCCGTCACCGTCAGCCGACCTTCGGGAAAGATGATGAGTGTCTGGCCAGACTTCACCGCATTGATCAGCGTCCGCGTCGCCATGGGATTCGTCGGGTCGAGCGGCATCGCATTGACCAAATGCAGGAAAGGCCGCACCCACCACCGCTTCGCGATCCCGCTATCGATAGCGAAGACCGGGTCGCGGTTCGTCAGCGACAGCGCCAGCCCGGCATCGAGGAAGCTCACGTGATTCAGCGCGATGATGGCATTAGGACCAGCGAGAGGCACGTTCTCCAGCCCCCTGATTTCCATGCGAAAGACCGCGCGGTAGAGGATCGAAAGAAAGTCTTGGAAAGCCTTGATCGGCAGAAAGCGGAATATGACGAAGCCCGCCGCGATATTCAGCAGTCCCAGCCCGATGAGCACCTGGGGTTCCGTGACGCCCAGAGTTTGAATGCCCGCCGTGATCAGCGCCCCGGCGACCATGAAGCCGGACGAAAGCACATTCACCCCCGCGATCACGCGCGCTCGGCGATCCTGCCCCGCCCATACCTGGATGGCCGAGAAGATCGGAACCACGTACAGGCCGCCCGCAATGGCAAAGCCCAGCAGATCGACCGCCACCCGCAGCCCGTGCAGCGTCGTGAAAAAGCCCACCGTATCCACCACCACGCCGGGCTGGGCCACACTGTAGGTCGCCAGTCCCAGATCCAGGCCGAAAATGCCCATTAGGATCGCGGCCACCGGTGTTGGCAGGAGAATGATGCGCCCGTGCGCCATCCACGCCGCCAGCAGGGAGCCGATCGCGATACCGATGGAGAAGAGCGCCATCGCGACGATCAGAAGAGTGCTCGAGCCACCGATGTGGTTTTTCACCAAAGTCGCGAGCAGCGGGAGAGTGACCGCGCCGACCATCCAGAACCACGCCACCACCAGCGCCCCGCGCCAGAGGATTTGCGTGCGGTAGAGAGACGACATCAGGCCAAAGGTGGAGGCGAAAATATTCGCCTGCACGACGAGGTCCGGCGCAGCCTGCCGCGTGGAGGGGATCTTCCGAGCCGACAACCAGCAGGCGATCGCAAAGACCATGATCAGCAGGGAGATGAATATCGGGTTCTTACTACTCGTCATCGCCTGCGTGCCGACCACGGTGCCGAGCAGGATCGCCAGAAAAGTCGCCCCCTCAATCAGCGCATTGCCGCCAGGGAGTTCCTCCGTTTTCAGATGATCGGGTAGGATGCCGTACTTGATCGGGCCGAACAACGCCGCCACCGCTCCGAACATTCCCAGCGCCACCATGAGCACCCCTACGGAGACATCCTCTAGTCCGGGAATCGCATGGAGATAGAAACCCACCGCCGCCATCGCAGCGGCGAAGACCTCGGCGAATTTCAGCCGCTTCGCGATCAGGGCTTTGTCATAGCGATCGGCCAGTTGCCCGCCGAGTCCCGACAGCAGGAATGATGGTAGGATAAAAACCGCGCCGGCGATCTGCACGAGCATCTCGCCATTTTTCATCGCCAAGACATAGACAATGAGGGCCACGAGGCCGTTCTTCAGCATATTGTCATTGAAGGCCGAGAAGAACTGGCACCAGAAAAGAGGCGCAAATCGAGGGGTGGAAAGCAGAGCTTTAAGCATGAGAAGTTAAAAAATAGGCCTTACATCCACTTACGTATCAGCCCGGCCAAACGATTATAGAGGAAACCCAGAGCTAGCAAGACCGCTCCGAGCACCAGGAAACTAACGATGCGCCAGACCGTATCGAGTTGCCAGACATCGAAAAGAAACACACGCCCGATGGCCAACGCCAGCACACCGAGCGCGATCCAGCGATACATCCGCTCTCGCAAGATGACCCCCAGGCTGAAGACCACCAGGGCATAGACCGACCACGCCGTCGTGATCACAAAACCTTCATGCAACGTCGCCACCCAGCGTCCCGTCACCAGCCACACCCCGAGGAGTCCCAGGACGATAAGCGCTCCCTGTAGGTGGCGGGTGAAAACCTCGGCTCCACGCGGCGAGCGGCGGCCGATCTGCTGCGCGATTAACAAAAGCCCCAGCCCGATCAGCTCCGACGGCATCACCTCGCCGCCCGACAGGTTTCGGATCACAAAGTGCCCTCCGGCCATCAGGGCCGGCAGCACGGCATAGACCAGCACCTCGCCCGGCTCACTTCGGATACCTGTGACGAACAGCAGGAAGGCCACTGCACTGAAAGCCAGGAACTGCCATTCCGGTGGCACGTAGCACTCCATGATGCCCAGCCCGATCAGCACGGACACCACTCGCAACAGCACGCCATAAGGACGAATCCACTCGCGAACCACGGACGGCATCCGAGGGATGCAGAGCTCCAGGAAAAACGACTGACTGGCGAAAACCACAAGAGCACCGGCCACCAATTGCCAGGATTCGCGATTACTAATAGCCAATACCAGCGACCCCACGCCAAAAAACGCGACGACCTGACTTCCTACCGCCAGCGGCCAAGCCCGAGTCGCGACGGCATAGCCGAGCATCACGAGAGAGCCCAGCATGAAAACCCATAGCCGATCCGGCCCGGCATAGCGGAGAATCGTCCACATGAGAAACACAGCCACCAGCCCAAACGTCGCGAGAGTCTCCGCTCCGACCAGGACTTGCCGATCGAGCTTTAAAACCTGCTGCCGCGGCCACCAGTGCATCAGCGCGCCCAATAACACTACGACCGTAATGAGAGGCATTAAACTAAGATCGAGGTCACCCGCCGTGCTAATCCACTGCCCGACCGCAGCGAGAGCGAGGATTTGCCCGCCGATCAAAACTTCCGGTATGCGCAGCGCATAGATACTGACCGTGAATAAGAGCGCCAGTCCAGCATACCAATAGACCGCCAGGCCTTCCGGAGCGCCATACAGCACATTGATCAGCGTCACGATCATCCCGAGCATGACATAACCCGCCGCGCGATACTGGAAGGAAACCTCTTTGAGCAGTCCGCGCTGTTTTTTAAACAACCATGCCGCGCCGAACAGGCTCACCGCCACCACCACGCCCGTCAGCGTCGCATACTTAGCTTCCCAGACTATCGCATGCCATGCGCCCGCTGCAGACCCCAACGCGCCAAGGCCCGAAAAGATCTGCAGGATCACTCCGTGACGATGGCGACTGAGCTTAAGCAAGGTCACACTTTGGAGGGCCAGAATGATGGCTAATTGATAGCCGCTGAACTTAAATAAGATCCCGAGCGAGATCAGCCCCAGACCCTGCGTGAGATAGGCTCCATCAAAGGCCGCATCGCCCGCCTCCGTCATGCCAGCCAGCCACGCCAGTGTCAGTAGGGCCACCCCATACAGGACGACAAAGACCCAGAGCTCCTGCGGATAGGTCGTTGCCACCAGCGGAGCCGTGAACGCGAAAAGCCCTCCATTGTTCATCGTCAGAAACAGAGGGCGAGCACCTATCGGGAATGTCTCGCTGCGTGCCACAAATGTCGCCACCGTGAAGACTACCCAATAACAGACGGGAAAGAGCAGTGCTGTCCAGAAAACCTCCCCAACCCCCATCCGGATCGGCAGGAGTAGTCCGGTGCTCTGATAGCTCCAGAAGCCAAAGGCCGCGTAGCATCCGATCATGCTCAGAAACGAGACGGACCACCACTGCCGCCGCACCAGCAGGACGATGGCGATCACGCTAAGGATGAGATTACTGAACAACGAAAAGCCCGCGATCGGATTGATCGCAGCCGTGTAAAAGCCCAGCAGCACCGTCACGACTGCGACCGCTTGAGAGCGCAGGCGATTCGCCAGCCAGAGAATGGCCGCCCCCAGCATCATGAGCAAAGCACCTCCGACCAGCGGACTCGCAATCACGCGCAGTGGCTCCACGAAATGAGCCGCGTAGGTCGCATAGTAGATCGTCGCGATACCGCCACCGATCAGGACTTTTCCATACGCAGCAAGCTCCTCCCGCTTGCGCTTTACCCACCATCCGAGCCCGGCCAATCCCAGCCCAGCGAACACGATCGTCGCCAGCTTCCCCGGAGCGCCCACTTTCGCGATGATCTCCGTCCAGGCGAAGTTCCCGAGGAACACAAGCCCCGTCAGCAGGATCAGGATACCCACGCGCACCAGCCACACCCGGCCGACTTGCATTTCCAGCGTGTCCTTCTCTTCGGCCACCGGCTTGGGAACGGAGGATGGTGTGGGCTGCGCTTTGGGGGGATCCTTGGGAATCGGTGGAGGTGTTATCGCGGCTTCATCATCGAAACGAGGCAAGCCCTTGGGCAAAACCACGGGCTTTTCCAGGCGGGCGTTCTCCAGCGCGGATGACATCTCCCGCGTCGACGGAATAAACGGACGCGTGGACTTTTCCGCTGGCGGACGCGGCTCTTCCTGCCGCGCAACACCCCTCGTTACCCGTTCGATCCGCAGATCGAGGGACTCCAGCCGCTGACGCAGATCGCGCTGCGTATCACGAATGCTAAACAGCTCGCGAGCCCAGTTCTCGTCCATGCGGCGAGAGTAGGCCCGGTAGCCTCAACTCTATAATCGATAATAAATGACAGAACATCGACAGAATCGATATTCTGTGACCGCACCACCTAGGAAACGGTGTGGATCTTCACAAAGTTCGCCCCATGCGGTTCGCCTGCAGGAACGCCGCCTAGCACAAGGATCTTGTCGTCCGTCCCGATGAGGTTCCTGTCCCGCAAGGTCGTCTCCGCCTGCTCGACCAATCCTTCAAAATTCATAGGTACGCCCTCGACGAGCAGCGGCTTGATGCCCCAGAAGAGATTCAGCGCATGGTAGGCCTGCGAACTCGTCGTCACCGCGATCACCGGTGCCTTCGGCCGCTGGGCCGCCACGAAATGCGCCGTGTGCCCGGTCGTTGTCAATACCACGATATAGCTCGGATGCACCACGCTGCTGATCGCGTTCACTGCTTCAGTCAAAGCCCGTGCGACATCCTGGCCGGTGGGAGGATAGGTCTTGAAGTCGATCTTCGCCTCCACCTCTCGTGCGATACGTCCCATCGTTTCCACCGCACGAACGGGAAACGCGCCCACGGCAGACTCTCCAGAGAGCATCACCGCGTCTGTTCCGTCGATGATCGCGTTAGCCACGTCACTCGTCTCCGCCCGCGTCGGTCGTGGCTCGACGATCATGCTTTCCAGCATCTGCGTTGCCGTGATGACAGGCAGTCCGCGCCGATTGCACTCTTCGATGATTTGTTTCTGCAACATCGGGACCTTCTCTGCGCTGAACTCCACGCCGAGATCCCCTCTGGCGACCATTACGCCATTCACTTCGTCGAGGATCTCGTCCAGATTATCGATCGCCTGCGGCTTTTCGATCTTCGCGATGATCGGCTTCTTCACGCCTTTTTCCGCGATCAACCGCCGCAGGATCCTCACATCTTCCGCCGTCCGCACGAAGCTCAGCGACACCCAGTCCACGCCCTGCGCCAGACCGAATTCCAGATCCTTCACATCCTTCTCCGTCAGGGAAGGCAGCCTCAGATTCAGGTTAGGAAAGTTAACTCCCTTGCGGTTCTTGAGCAGACCGCCTTCGACCACTTCGCAGCGCACGGCGTGGCCGACAACCTCGATCACCTTCATCTCAAAAATCCCGTCCGCCAGCAGCACTTGCATGCCCGGTTTCGCCTCTTCCGCCACATAGGGGTAATCAATCGGAATCGTCGCGCCCGCTCCGGAAAACTCCTCCTCCGGTACCAACGTCACGATGTCACCCTGATGCAACTCGATCGCTCCGCCCGGCAATCCACTGACGCGCACCTTAGGTCCCTGGAGGTCCTGCATGATCGTCACTGGTGTATCCAGCTCCGCCGAGATCTGACGCAGGTGTTTGATCACCGCTCCGTGATCTTCATAAGACCCATGCGAGAAATTCAGCCGTGCCACATCCATACCCGCCACGATGAGTTTCCGGATCATCTCGGGCGAACTGCTGGCTGGTCCCATGGTAGCGACGATCTTTGTGCGGCGGAGAGTGGCGTGTGGCGTATTCATCAAGTGCAGGGCGAGAACTCTACCAGCCTTTCAACTCATTTCCACAAGATGCTTGAAACAACCTCTCCACAAAGCCCCCCGCTTAATGCTTGCACATCGCTCCAGCCCACTGGACGTTGGCTCATGCATTTTCCCCCGACGGGCCGCCGTTGCTTCCTTCTGGCGCTCGCCCTCTCCGCGCTCTGCCTCCTCCCGTCCGCTCAGGCTGGCAGCGACAGCGGTAGTGCGCTGGACTACACCCGCAGCTTTCTCGAGCGCTATCCTCGCTTTCGTGCTGAGGGCATCATGACATCCTCCTTGCCCGACCGTCCGTCCTATCGCTGCAAGGTCGAAGTCACCTTTAACAAAGCCGATGCCGTCCTCTTCGAGTACAATACCGACGGAGCGAAGAACATCATCCCATACGACCTCGACTATGCGAACCATCGCCTGGAAGAGACCATCTACAACCGCGACCGCTCGGAGATCATCAAAAGCACCGTCGTGGGCGCGCCTATGCGCACGATTTTCAACTTCGTCTGGGATCTCCTTCGTGAAGCCGAGCAGGGCGTCGGCCTCAACAGCCTGATCTTCAATGGCTTGATGAGCCTCAACCGTGAAGACAATGCCAAGGGCACCATCATCACCCTCAATCGCCGCATCCCGGCCGGGCCCGTGGAGATGGTCCGCTTCACCTTCGACGACGAGCAACGCTTGAAGCGTATTGATATCAAGCAGTCCGAGGGCAATCAGCACAAAATCGAGATCCGCCGATTTCGCGGTTCTTCTGCGGACAACGATCAGCCGCGCGTAAAGGGAAAGCCAACCGCCACGCCCGACGAGCCCAAGCCGACACCCGCCGGGCAAGGAAATACACCGCAACGATAGCGGCAACTCGTCGCATCGTCGCTTGAGAATTCCCTGATTTCGTCAGTGGCGCGAGGCGAGTTTCACGCTACATTAGTCGGGGTAATGCAGTCATTCCTCCGAACTTTTCAGGCAGAAGCTGGACGGGCGTTGATCGATCGGGAGCGCGAGTTGGAGTTGGCCCTCTGCTGCTTTGTCTCAGGCGGAAATCTCCTCATCGAAGACACTCCCGGCGTGGGCAAGACGACGCTGGTCAAGGTCATGGCGCGCCTCATGGGGCTCGACTTCAAGCGCGTCCAGTTCACGAATGACCTCCTGCCCGCCGACATCCTCGGCAGCCAGGTCTTCGACGCCGGACGGCAGAGCTTTTTCTTCCATCGCGGCCCCATCTTCGCCCAGCTCGTCCTGGGGGATGAACTCAACCGCGCCTCGCCCCGCACCCAGAGCGCCGTCCTCCAAGCCATGGACGAGCACGAAGTCACCATCGAGGGCCAGACCCACACGCTGCCCGAGCCATTCTTCTTTGTCGGCACACAAAACCCGCACGACCAGGTCGGCACCGCCCTCCTGCCCGAGTCTCAGGTGGACCGCTTCCTCATGCGCATCGCCCTCGGCGCTCCCGAGCGCGACACTCAGCGCAAGCTTCTCGAGCGCCATCGCGGTCTCGCCGGCAGCTTGGGCTTCGACATCCAGAGCCTGAATGTCCTCGCCTCTCCTGAGGAACTTGTCCGCTGGCAACGCGAAGCCGCCGCCGTCCATGTCGCGGAGGCTGTTTCGGAGTACATCCTTGACCTTTTCGACGCCGCCCGCTCCCGCGGCTGGGGTCTTTCGCCGCGCGCCAGCCTCGGCCTGCAAAGAGCCGGACAGGCCCGTGCTTACCTGAATGGCCGCGAACACATGCTGCCCGACGACATTCAGCAGGTCTTCCTACCCGTCGTGACCCACCGCCTGGCGCAGTATGCCCGCATTCCAGGCGACGCGCGTGAAGCCGGTGGCATGGCCAAGGCCCTGCTGGAGCAAACCCGCGCCCGCTGACGACCATGGCGAAGCCCCGGCGCGAGCGCATTTTCATCGTTCCTCGGTGGAACGGACTGGTCTTCGCTTTCGCGCTGCTTTGCGTGTTCGCTCTGGGGTTCGGCTTTCCGAGCACTCGTACGCTCACCCAGGTCCTCGGCATCGCTCTCGTCGTGGCCGGACTGGTCGCTCTCATCCAGAGCAATGAAAACCTCCGCGGCGTCCTCATCACGGGATGCCGCATCGTTCCCGTACCGGCCGGCGATGAACCCATCGTGGAACTCACGCTGAGCAACACCTCCACCCGCGAGCGCATAGGCCTTCAGGTTCGCGAGAGCATGCCGTGGCGCAAGGCCTGGCGTACCAAGCCGCGCACCTCCGCCTGGTTGCCTATGTTAGACGCGGGCCAGACCGAAGTCGTGCGCCTGGCCCTCCCCGCCAAGGCCCGTGGGCGCTACGTCGTACCCGAGCTTTGGGTGAGCAGCATCATGCCCATGGGCATTTGCTTCGCATGGAAGGTCTTTCCCCAGGATGAACCGTACTTTGTCTATCCGACTCCCCGTGGCTTGCCGATGGAAGGTGACGGTCGGAAAGGCCAGGGTCTGCACGAGGGCGCCGACGGGGGCAGCGAAGACGTGAGCGGCCATCGTCCCTACGAACCCGGCGACCCACTTTCGCGTATGGACTGGCGCGTCTTCGCCCGCTCGGGCAAAGTCGTCGTGCGCACCCTGGAGGAGGGTAACGGCGGCGAGGTCTTGCTCCGCTGGGACGATACCCGCTTTCTCCAGGACGACGAGGTCCGCCTGGAGCAGCTCAGCTATTGGGTCACTCAGTGCATGCGAGAGGGACGCCCATTCCGCCTGGAGCTCGGCGCCTATCGCAGCGACTTGAGTAGTCGCCACATCATGGCCTGCTACGAGGCATTGGCCACTTTTGGAAGGAGCGCGGTATGATCTCCGAGAGCGAAAGACGCGAGCGATTGCTGGGCTGGACACTGGCCGGCGTTCTTCTCATTCACATATTTGTCTTCCGACCTCAGGCCGTCGTCGGTCTCGCGACTTTGATCACGCTGGTGGTCGGAGCGATCTTGCGGAGCAGGCATGTCGTTCTTCCGCGCTGGCTCGGACACGCCGCCCTCGTGCTGGGTGCGGTCGCGGTCTTCATGGCGCAGGGCGCCTTCCGACCGGTGGCGACTCTGGGAGAGATCGCGGCGATCACCGGCGCCATCCTCCTGCTCCGTCCGGTCACACCCGCGCGCGGGCAGTGGGTGCTGCTCTGCCTGATCATGATGCTCATCGCGTCGATCCTGAAGCCCTACCCCACCGTGGGTATCACGCTTATCATCCTGGATGTGGCGACGATCCTCATCCTCGCCGAGCAGGTCTATCGCCCGGTCGAGGTGGTCGTAAGTTTCTGGGTTTCGGTTATGCGCTCGCTACGAGTCATCATCCCGGTCGGACTCGTCGTGACCGGCATTTTCTGGTTCTTCCCGAATCTCTCCGACTACACGACGCCTGTCTTCTCGGGCTTCGTCGGTAACGAATCACTCAACCCCGGCAACATCGCTGAGATCGCCCAGTCCCGCCGCATCGCGCTGACCGCTCGCTTCGAAGAAAAACAGCGCATGCCTTCCGCGGGCAATATCTACTGGCGTGGGCAGGTGCTCGAGGTGAATGAAGGCCTCCGCTGGGGGCGCGCCAAAGGGGAAAACCGCGAGCAGGCGAATCTCACCACCCCGCCGCCAGCCGATGCAGAGGGGATTTTGCGCTACACCCAGGATCTCACTTGGAATCGTGGTGGTGTCGTCCCCGCCCTCGACCACGCGGTCTTTATCGACGCCAGACGCGCCGGTGACGACATCGTGGTGCTCGACCTCGGCGCCTCCGTGCTTTCCGCGGTCGGCGCGGGACCGCTCACCATGCAGGCCGCATCTTCCCTTTCGAGAATGACCGACCCGCCGCGGGAAGACATCGGCGGCGGTGCCGTCGCCCTGCCCAAAGACGTCACGGAAAACCAGTCGATCCAGAAAATCGTCTACCAGATCATTTCCAAGCAACCCGACACCCTCGCGGGCAAATTCACCGCACTGGAGAACTACTTCCGCGAATCCGGCTTCGTTTACACCCGACGCCCAGGACGTATCCTGAGCCTCGACGCCTTCCTGATCCGCC
>Ga0247822_10002539_pt1 | contig 11673 bp, 12 predicted proteins | sample 13C_Cellulose_Da_FD_192423 | JGI IMG/M metagenome (GOLD analysis project Ga0247822, IMG submission 192423) | Soil microbial communities from agricultural site in Penn Yan, New York, United States - 13C_Cellulose_Day30 | ecosystem: Environmental > Terrestrial > Soil > Agricultural land | place...
TCCCGAGAGCAGGGACTGGAAGTCCGCTGCTTCTCCCGCCAGAGGCATGAAGCCCACCAACAGCTCGATCGCCAGGTCCTCCGGCGTGCCGGCCGTCTCATCCCACACTGGCGTGTAATCAAGGTGGGGGCGCAGCCAGCTGCCCCAGCTCGATGGCCGTGAGCAGCACGCTGTTTTTCCTCAACAGGTACACCGCCACCTCGCTGGGACTCTTGCTCAGGAAGTCCGGGTCCTGTGTGTGCGTGAAGGCCCAGTCCAGCACCGCCGCCGTCAGCGCATCCTGCGTCTGCTGGCGCAGCGGGTGCTCGGTCATCAGGTACTCGCGCCCCACGCTGCGGAAGCGGATGGAGCTTTCTTCCCAGCGGCGTAGGGCCCAGGTGAAGAACTCATCCAGCTTCAGCTCCACGGCCGCTGCCCGCTCCTCGTCCTCGCGCTCCTGCTGCCGCCTTGCCGCCCTCAACTGGAAGTACAGCTCCTCTGGAGCAGTGCGTGCCAGGGAGGCTGCGTCCTGGCCGTGCATCCACACCGTCATCTCCGCCAGCACCAGCTGCTCCCGGCGCCGGTCCTTCTCCAAGTCACGGGACTGCTTCAGTGCCTGCTCCTTGCGTAGGATGAAGTCCCAGTAGGGCCTCCTGGCATCCTCCACACATGCGTCAGCGGCTGCTCCGCCAGGACGGGTGCCCTGGCAGTAAGCGCGTTCGGAGGAGGAGTGTTCGGGAACCGTGGCACATGCGCTCAGCACCAGCACCGCAGCGAGGAAGGCGGGAGACTGCTCATGCCGTGCACGGGCTGGCTTCATGGAGAGTCCAGAGGATCTGACGTGGGCTGGGCTTCCCCTGTGGAGTGAACACGGGGGCGTAGCAGCGGCCATTGATGTACGCGTAGCCGCTCTCCTTGCACTCATCTCTCGTGAGCCCGGGCTGTTCCAGCCAGCAGAGACCGTTGAGGGGCACGTGCTTGCGGCCTGGGCAGGCTCCTCTCTCGTCAGGCTGGGCCTGTCTCGGCAGGGGCTTGGGAAGGGTGTCCTGAGCGATGGGCTTCTGCTTCGCGGGGACATCAGCAGAATCCTGAGAGGCCTTGTTCGAGGAGTCGCCCACGGCGGCAGGCTCCATCACTGTACTGCTCGCAGGGACGGGCTCGGGCTCGATGTGGAGCATTCTCATGCTCCACCCGAGGAGCCAGGTCAACCCCGTTGTGGCCAGAGCCAGCCAGAGCCTCCAGGTTCTTGCAAGCGCCCAGAGAGAGGAGCGCTGCCGAGGAGCCACTTCACCCGGAGCAGGCTTGGCCGTCGGTGATGCGGCATCCAGTTGATCGTCTGCGTGCCCGGCGGAGGGGTCCAGGATCCGGGCCAGCCCCACCGCCGTGCCGCGAGCCGCGGACTCCATCGAGAGCAGGCGGAGGATGCACTCACGGAGCTGCGGCTCCACTCGGGGGTTGCGTTCCAACAGGGGACGCAGGTCGGGGCGCACCAGATGCCAGCTATCCTCTATGTCCTCTGTGGGTTCCGGTCTCGGTGGGTACTCTCCCATGACAAGGCAGTAGGCGGTGTCGCCCAGGGCGGTAAGAGCCCTGGCTGTGCGACTCCAACCGTCGACTTGAGTGCCTGGAGGAAGCAGGAAATCAAATGCGTGCTTGAAGGGCATGGGAGAGACTTGAAGGCTACGCGCGAGGAGAGTCGAACCCCTCGGAAAATGGCGAGGGCCAGCCCGCGTGCGGATGCGCTGCGTCACGCGGGCTCCCTTGCTTCGGCCGGAAGGCAGGCGGACAGCCGCTCCGATCCGTGACGAGCCTGCCGAATCCGGCTAGAAGGGTCCTGTGCAAACCCTCTGGCACGGGGTGCTCGCCGTCGCCATGGCGGCCGGGCTCCTGGGATGTAACGATATCGAGGTGTGCGGCTCGCGGCAGGAGATTCTCCTGGCCGCCGATGCTGGCAACTATCGCTGCACCACCGCCGAGGACTGCCCTCGCTCGTCCCGCGTCTCCGTCTGCGTCACCGACGTCTCCCCCCAGCAGGAGTGCGTCAAGTGCGAGCAGACGGTCTGCCACAAGGTCATCCCGGAGGCATGCAATTGAGGCGCGCGCTCGTCATCTGTACCCTGCTCGGGGCCCTGGCAGGCTGCCGCGAGACGGCCGCGGACCACCTGCAGCGCGCTCGCGACGCCGTCTTCGAGAAGAACCCGGACGAGGCGCTCGTCGAGTACCGCAAGGCCTTCGATATGCTGCGCCGGGATGACTCGGCCCCCGCCCTGGTGCTGCGCGCCCGCGCCCTCAAGGGCGCCGCGGACGTGTACTGGCTGGAGCAGCGCAAGGTGAAGGAGGCCGTCAGCGTCTACAAGGAGCTGATTCAGCAGTGCCCCGAGTCTCCCGAGGCGCTCGAGGCCCGCATCATCCTCGCGGAGCTGCTGCGCATGCACTACAGGGATCTGCGCGGCGCCATTGATCAGCTCACCGCCGCCCTCCAGCGCAACCCGCCCCAGGGCGCCGAGCTGCACTACCAGGTGGCCAAGATCTACTTCGAGCTGGGCGACTATGCGCAGTGCGAGCTGGAGGCGCGCAAGCTCGCCGAGCGCTTCGCCACCAGCGCCTACGTGGATGACGCCCTCTTCCTCCAGGCCCAGGCCGTCCACATGATGGAGGGTCGGCGGCAGGAGGCCTCGCGCATCTACGCGGACCTGCGCTCCAGCTTCCCGGACTCGGAGCTGGCCCCGCACGCCCTGGTGGAGATGGGGAAGATCCGCGCCGATGCGGGCGAGAACGAGAAGGCCATCGAGCTGTGGGTCGAGTCCCTCAAGATGCACCCCGATCCCACGCTCGTGCAGGACTACATCTCCCGCGCGCGCAGGCGCATCACCAACACCACCCCCGAGGCGGTGGGCCAGCGCGCCGTCGCCTTCGATTATGCCAAGGTGCCGCCCCGTCCTCCGCGCAACTCGATCGAGGCGGTGGGTGGCACCGCTGACGAAGCCGCGCGGGACCACGGAGACTGACGAAGCCTCGCCCGCTCAGCCCGGCACGCCCTCCAGCACTGCCTCCAGCAGGGGCGCGGGCACGGCCGGATCATCCGCATCCGCGACCAGCAGCAGGTGCACGCGCCCGCCCTCCACACGCGCGCTCACCCCCTCCAGCTTCACCTTCGTGTCCACCGCATCCAGGAACAGCGGCGAGCCATCCGGCGCCAACACGCCCACCGCCGAGCCCGCCACGGGGCCATCCGCGTAGGAGTCCCGCGTGTCCTCGGCGGCGGCGGTGAAGATGACGCGCCCATCCGGCAGCGGCGAGGCGTCCGTGAAGGACAGCCGTACTCCGCCCGCTCGCCCCAGCTCCCAGCGCTTCACGGTCCGTATCGTTTCGGGGCCCATGGCCTGGCCCGCCTCCAGCGCGCGGACGAGCCGCTCGTAGTCCAGATCCACCAGCGCGTCCGTGCCCTGATCGCCATTGCCGCGCTGGAGCAGCAGCAACCGACGGCCCGTCACGGCCGCGCCCTCCACGTTGAGCGGGCCCAGCTCGCGCGTGAGCTGCGCATACAGCGAGGTGAAGTCCACCTCACGCACCGGCCCCGCCAGCGTGCCCTCCGCGGTGAGCGGGAGGAGCGCACCGCGCTGCCGGATCGCCGTGGAGCCCGAGGGCACTGCCAGCAGCGCGCCGTGCGGGCAGCCCGTGAAGGGCGCCAGCAGGCAGAGCGCCTCCAGGTCCGGCTTGGCCGCCTTGCGCGCCTGAGACTCCAGCGGCAGCTCTCCCGGGAAGAGGTGGACGCTTCGCCCGGGAGCGTCTCCCTCGCGCGGGAAGACGGCGAGGTGGAGCGCGTCATCCGCGACGACGTAGAGCCACGAGCCCACGGCCACGAGCCCGCTGGCCGAGGAGACATGGGCGGGGCGTCCAGGAGCCTCGGGCGCCTCCAGCGTGAGGGTCCGGCGCTGGGTGGTGCGAATCATGCGCCTGATCCTGGGCCGTCAACGTCGGGAGTCCAGCCGAAAGATGCTCACCACGGTGAGGACCCGCTCCGCGTCGTTGAGCGTGTAGATGATCGTGAGGTCGTCCAGGGTCGCGCTCAGCGTGGGCTGGGGCTCCGCGCCTGCTCGCCGCGGAGAGCCCGCGATGAGCTCCAGCGCCCGTTGGAGGCTCTGGAAGATCGAGGAGGGCATGCTGCCGATCAGTCTCCACGCCTCGGGCGAGAAGGTGACTCGGTAGGAGCCAGCGACTCTGTGAACGGGAAGCTGCATAACAAGAGGGAGGGAGCAGCGGCCCAGGGGCCTACCGGGCAGCGGCCCGGTGTTCGGTCTTCTCTACGGGCACGGTGAGAGGGTCAGTGGGAAGCCTTCGAGCAATCTCCAGCAGCCGGATCACCCGGCCCTGGAAGTCCACTTCATAGAGAGCGGCGAAGTCGTCCAGGAAGAAAGACAAGGAGGTCTCCAGGTCCGCCCCGCGGATGGGTGCGGGCACAGGGTGCCGTCCCACAGTGGCCAGGCTCGCCAGGGTGCGCAGGCGCGCCAGCAGCGCGAGGTACACGTCCTGAGGAAGACGGGAGATCTGCTTCCAGGCCGTGGGCGCGATCTCGCTGGTGAACAGGGCCAGATTGTTTCCGGTGAGCATCATCACTCTTGGATCCCAAGCAATTGATGCGCCACACCCAGTGTGAAGGAAAACGAACGGTTGGTGGCTCCCCGGGCATGGAGGAACAGAAGGAGTTACAGCTTCGCAATGTGGGGGAACTGTAATTTCGCCAGCCGCGCTTACACGCCCGTCCCGCGCCGAGGGAGCCGCACGGTGAAGGTCGTCCCATCCGCCACGGTGGAGCGCACCTCGATGGTGCCACCGTGGGATTGGACAATTTGCTGGACGATGTAGAGCCCCAGCCCCAGCCCGCTGGTGGGGTGTTTCTCATCCTGGGGGCCTCGCCGGAAGGGCTCGAAGAGGTGGGGGATCCGATCCGCTGGGATGGGAGCTCCCACGTTATGAACCTCCAAGCGCAGGGAGCAGCCATCGTCGTACAGGCTGAACTCCACGGGGGTCCCCTCGGGGCTGTAGTCCAAGGCGTTCTTGCCGAGGTTGCCCACCAGCTGGGCCAGCCGGTCCGGGTCCCACTCGCCCAGGAAGTGGCCCTCCGCCTTCAGCCGCAGCTCCCGCCCGGGGTGGCTGGCCTCCAGCTCGTCCAGGGCGTGCCGGCAGATGTGGCGCAGGTTGGCGGAGCGGCGCGAGAGGGGGATTCCGCCGCCCCGCCGCCCGCGCGTGAAGTCCAGCAGATCCCCAATCATCCGCGCCATGCGATCAGCGCTCCTGGCAATGCGCTGGACGGCGCGCAGCTGCCGGTCGCTCAGGCTCTCGTCATCTCGCAGGAAGCTGGCAGAGGCGATGATGGCGCTGAGCGGGTTGCGCAGATCGTGACTGACGATGCCCAGGAGACGCTCGCGGAAGTCCTCGGCCCGGTGCACCTCCGCCTGGGCCCGCTTGAGATCGGTGATATCCACGAGTGTCATCACCGCGGCCTCGATGGCCCCCTTGGAATTCCGGAGAGGGGCCGCGTTATGGAGCGCGTGCCGGCGGGTGCCATCCCGCCGCTCGATGATGACCTCCTCCCCCGCGACGATCTCTCCCTTGAGGAGCGCACGGGCGATGGGCCACTCCTCGGGCGTGTAGGGACGACCGTCCTGGTGGAAGCCGCGATAGTGATGGTACTCGGCGATGCCACCAGCGGGGATGAAAGGATGTCCCCAGATGCGCTCGAACTCCGCGTTGCCCATGAGCAGCTTTCCCGAGGGCGCCTCCGCGATGGCGATCCCGGCGGGCAGCTGCTGGACAATGGTCTCCAGGCGCGCCCGGGCTTCCTGTGCCTCCCGGCGCGCGGCCCGCTCCTGGGCAGCGAGCTGGGCCCGCCCGATGAGGATCGTGGCGCGGTGGGCCATGGTCCGGATGAGGAGCTTGTCGGTGGCGGAGAACTCGAACGCCGTACGGGAGCTCACCTCCGCCACGCCAATGAGCTTCTCTCCATCCAGGAGGGGGACACCGTAGAGCGCGCGAGGCCCCTGGCTGCTGCCGCGAAGCTCGAGGGGGCTGCGCTCCGCGGCGACCTTGCCCGCGAAGCCCTCCCCCACCTTGAAGACGTCCGCGGGCACCTCCCCCTCGATTCCCTCGGCCGCGTGGATCCGGAGGTGCTCGCCGTCACGCAGGAAGATGACGGCGCTGTCGATGGAGGCAGTGGTCTCCAGCAGGACGCGCAGCAGCTTGTGGAGGAACTTGTCAACGTCCTCGGACGCCAGGGCGGCCTCGGCGATGCGGTCCAGCGCAATGAGGGTCCGCTCCCGGGCCTGAGTGAACCGGGCCACGGAGATGCGGATGGCTTCATCGATGGCAGAGCAGAAGCGCTCCACTTCCTCCAGGGGGACATCCGCCGCGTTCTGCTCGCGGTAGAGCCGTAAGACGCACGTCCGGAGCAGGGCGTACTCCGTCGTCACGGCCGCCAGATCGAAGCCTTCATCCAGCCGGTCGAGCGCATGAGTCTCGGGGTCCCCCGACATGCTGGCTCGCTCACCCGTGTGCGCGGTCTGCGTGAAGGCGGCGATGGTCTCCAGCACCTCCGGCATGTGGTCGATGAGCCGGCGGGCCGAGAGGGGGCTGGCCACAGGGAGGCTGCGGACCATGTGCTCCCATCGGGTGAGAATCACTGAGAGATGGGTCCGGATGAAGTCACAGAGCCGGAGGCGGGCTTGATCGGCAGGTTGGGCATCCTCGGTCATGGCGGAGTCAATATGGGGACGCCATGGGCACGCACCCAGACTCGCTTCCATGCAGGGCATGCAGGGCGTCAAGCATCGCCCTCCCTGCATGAGGGGGCGGCTCGCGTGGCGTACGTATGGTATGCAGCGCGGTATGAACCACTCCCAGAGCAAGGCTCTCTTTACCCGTGCCCAGGAGCGCATCCCCGGCGGAGTGAACTCGCCCGTGCGCGCCTTCCGCGGCGTCGGAGGCGATCCCGTCTTCTTCCGCGAAGGCAGCGGCGCGTGGATGACGGACGTGGATGGCAACCGCTATGTGGATCTCGTGGGCAGCTGGGGGCCGCTCATCCTCGGCCACGCCTACCCTCCCATCGTCGAGGCCGTCATCGACGCAGCGCGCCGCGGCACCTCCTATGGCGCACCGAGCCCGGCCGAGGTGGAGCTGGCGGAGCTCATCTGCGCCACCGTCCCCAGCGTGGAGAAGGTGCGCCTGGTCTCCAGCGGCACCGAGGCCACCGTGGCGGCCATCCGCCTGGCGCGCGGCTTCACCGGCCGCGACTACATCCTCAAGTTCGAGGGCTGCTTCCACGGCGCGGGCGATCCATTCCTCGTGAAGGCGGGCAGCGGCGTGGAGACGCTGGGGCTACCGGACTCGCCGGGCGTGCCCTCCGCGCTGGCGAAGCTCACGCTCACCGCGCCCTTCAATGATCTCGGAGCGGTGGAGCGCATCTTCGCGGAGAAGGGCAAGGAGATCGCCTGCGCCATCATCGAGCCGGTGGTGGGCAACATGGGCGTGCTCATCCCCAAGCTCAACTACCTCAAGGATCTCCAGGACCTGTGCCAGAAGTACGGCGTGCTGCTGGTGCTGGACGAGGTGATGACGGGCTTCCGCTTGGCGCGCGGTGGAGCGCAGGAGCTGTACGGGCTGAAGCCGGACCTCTCCACGTTCGCCAAGGTGGCGGGCGGTGGCATGCCGCTGGGCGCGTACGGCGGCCGGCGCGACATCATGGCGAAGATCGCCCCCGAGGGCCCGGTGTACCAGTCTGGCACGCTGTCGGGGAACCCGGTGGCGGTGGCCGCGGGCCTGGCGTGCCTCAAGGCGCTGGCCGCGCCCGGCACCTATCAGCGGCTGGAGCAGATCAGCGGCATGATCGAAGAGGGGCTGGTGGCCGAGGCGAAGGCGGCCGGAGTGCCCATCACCCTCAACCGCGTGGGCAGCATGCTCACCGTCTTCTTCACGAGCAGCCCGGTGTACGACTACCCCAGCGCGAAGAAGGCGGACACCGCGCGCTTCTCCAAGTTCTTCCACGCCATGCTGCACGAGGGCGTCTACCTGCCGCCGAGCCAGTTCGAGGCGGCGTTCGTCTCACTGGCCATCGGCGAGCCAGAGGTGGCGCACATCCTCGCCGCAGCCCGAAAGGCCTTCCGCGCGCTTGGCTAAGAATGCCGAATCCCAAGCCGTCGAGGGGCCCTTCCGCTTCGGCCCCTATACCCTGGCGCGAAAGATCGGCGCCGGCGGGATGGGAGAGGTGTACCTCGCGTGCGAAGAGTCTCCGCGCCGCGCGTGCGTGGTGAAGAAGGTGCTGCCGCGGCTGATGGAGAACAAGCAGTTCATCGGCCGCTTCCGGGACGAGTCACGGGTGGTGGTGCACCTGCGCCACCCCAACATCGCCCGCGTCTACGCCATGGGAGAGGTGGAGGGGCAGCTCTTCCTCGCCATGGAGTACGTGCAGGGCAAGACGCTCAGCCGCCTGGCCTACCGCTTGCGCCAGCGTGGCCAGACGATGCCCATGGGCATCATCCTCCAGATTGGCTATCGGCTGTGCGAGGGCCTGGCCTACGCGCACGATGCGAAGGACGCCTCGGGCCAGCCGCTGCAGCTGGTGCACCGTGACTTGTCTCCCGCCAACGTCTGCCTCTCCTACGATGGCGAGGTGAAGGTCATCGACTTCGGCGCCTCGCAGTCCACGCTGAAGGAGCAGCAGACGGCGCCGCGCGTCGTCATTGGCAACCTCACGTACATGTCCCCGGAGCAGGCGCGGAAGAAGTTCGTGGATCGGCGCGCGGATGTGTACTCGGCGGGCGTGCTGCTGTGGGAGCTGATCACCTGGCGCCAGCTCCCGCAGAGAGGCGAGCCGCTCGAGCGCTGGCGCCGCGCGGCCTACCCGAAGTGGGAGCCCCCCAGCCAGGTCCGCGCCGGTGTGCCTCCGGCCGTGGATGCCCTGCTGATGCGCGCGCTGGCCGCCGAGCCCGCGCAGCGCTTCCCGGATGCGGTGGCGCTCGGGACAGAGCTGGTCCGGCTCAAGGCAAAGCTGGCTCCCAAGGTGGGCGACGAGGACGTGGCGCGGCTCATGCGCACGATGTTCGCGGAGGAGAAGGCGCAGGAGGACGCGGTGCTCGCGGGGCTGCTGGGCAAGGAGCCAGCCCGCGCGCTCACCGGCAAGTCGATCCCCGCGAAGCTGGCGCCCCCCACCGCGCTCGCCTTCGAGCACAATGGGCTGGAGGCCTCCGAGGACTATGTCCCCAGCGAGGAGACGCCGGAGGAGGACGCCCCCACCAAGAAGCCGTCGCCGATGCCGCAGCACAAGACGCGCGAGGCCCACGTCAGCTTTGGCCTGGACGTCGAGGACGAGCAGGCCGTGGGCATGGTGGAGGCACGCCGGACGAAGCTCGCGCGCGAGATCGAGGGTGAGGAGGAGCCACTCCAGCCGGAGGCGGATGAGACGAACTGGCGCCGCCTGGGCTGGCTGGCGCTGGGGCTCTTCCTGGCCGCGTGTGCCGTGGGCTTCGGCGTGGTGTGGCTGCTCGGCCAAGGCTAGGAACAAGGCGAGGATGACCCGGATCAAGCGCGTGCTCGTGACCCTTCTTGCGATCGTGGCGCTCTGCTACCTCGGGCTGATGGGGGCGGCGTTCGCGCTCCAGCGGGCGATCCTCTTCCCGGCGCCGCGCAGCCCGCTGCAGGAGCCGCCTCACAGGCCAGGCTTCCGGCGGCTGACTCCGCCTGGAGGGCCGGTGGTGGACGTGCTGCACATGCCAGCCGGGAAGGGCCAGCCCACGATGGTGCACTTCCACGGCAACGGCGAGCAGATCGCGTACTTGATGGAGCTGGGCGAGGCGCTGCGCGAGCGGGGCGTTGGCTTCCTGGCAGTGGAGTACCCGGGCTACGGCACCAACCCGGGCGCTCCGAGCGAGGAGGGGCTGTACCAGGCCGCGGAGGTGGCGCTGGCGGATCTGCGCGCCTTGGGCGTGGGGCCCGAGGCCACGGTGCTGAGCAGCCGCAGCCTGGGCGGAGGCGTGGCGGTGGAGATGGCAAGGCGTGGCCACGGGGCACGGATGGTGCTGCTGGCGCCGTTCACCTCGGTGGTGGACATGGCGAACCTCAGCTTCGGGTTCCTGCCCACCCGGCTGCTGGTGAGGGATCGCTTCGACAACGCGGCGAAGGCGCCGGGCATCGGCATCCCGGTGCTCATCCTGCACGGCGATCGGGACGAGGTCATCCCCGTGGAGATGGGCCAGAGGCTGGGGCGCCTGTTCCCGAGTGCGACGATGGAGACCATCCCAGGCGCGCGCCACAATGATCTGCTGGAGCGGACGTGGCCCGCGCTCGTGGATCGCGTCGCCGCGTTCGCACGAGGCGGGCCCGCCCGCGATCCAGTGGCTCAGTAGTTGAAGTCGCCGAACTCCGATGGAGCCTCTCGCATCTGCTAGGCTGGGGCCTACCTGGGAGGTTCTCTCGCCTTGCTCCAACCATCCGTTCCCTCTTTCGCGTTCGCCTCCCTGCTGGTGGGCCTTGCCGCTACGGCTCAGGCCGCGCCCACAGGGGGCTCTGCTCCCCGCTCTGTCGTTCTCACGGGCAAGGCGGGCGAGTCACCCCTGCTCTACCTCTCGCCTGACGCCCCCACCTTTATCCTGCTGGATGCGCCGATCGTGCGTGAGTCTGTCGAAGTGGAGGGCCGCGCACGCTTCGCCCGAGTGGATCCCGCAGATCAGGGTATCACGCTGGTCCTTGCCGTGCCGCTCGGGCCAAAGGAACGGCTGGCGCTGCGTTTCACCTACCGCGCAGGCTCCCCTTCAAGCGTCGTATTCCTGCTCACCGGGCAGCCCGGTGAAGTGGACACCGTGGTCAACGTCAGCCGCCCGCAGCAGACGGTGGAAGCGTGCCGCGTGGAGTTGTCCACCACGCGCGAGCGGTGCGAGGCGCAGAGCAAGGAGCTGGGGGAGTTGAAAGCGAGGCCCCCGGCTGTGAGTCCGGCCGCCGTGGCGCTCGCGGGGCTCGTGGATGCGGACGGCCTGACCGTCAAAAGGTTCGGGGAAGAGTGCCGCGCAGTGGCGGGTGAGTTTGGCGCTGCCCAGTGCAGGGGGCTCGCGGCGTCAACATGGACGGTGGTTGTCCTCGAAGTGAGCAACGGTGGGGCGGAGCCGTGGACGCCCGCGTGGGCTGAAGTGACGCCCGCAGCAGGTGGGGAGCCGCGCCGCGCCCGCGCGGTGCTCTCTGGACAGGTAGCTATTCCCTCAGGGGGCGCGGTGAGCGTGGCCGTTGAAGTGGAGATGCCCATGAGGGAGCCGGGGGGGTGGCTGCGGGCGTTGCACTCGCTGCGGGTGTGCAACGCTGACGGGAGCCGCTGTCTGTCCGTTCCCCAGGTGAAGCTGTAGCCACAGGCGCGAGGTGCCCGGCATGTTTTGGCGATTGGATCCCAAGAACCTGAAGCCCGGACAGATGGTGGACGGCTGGCGCATCGTCCGGAAGATTGGCAGCGGTGCCTATGCCGTTGTCTACGAGGTGGAGAAGGACGGGGAGCGCTGCGCGCTCAAGGTGGCCTGTCAGGTGGACAGGCGCGGCGATCCGAAGCAGACGGACGCACGCGCACGGCGAGAGGCCGTCTGCCTTGGGAAGCTCAACCACCGCCACATCATCCGTATGTGGGCTCAAGGACGATTGGGGGGGCCTCGCTCGGGCTTCCAC
>Ga0247822_10002541_pt1 | contig 11671 bp, 11 predicted proteins | sample 13C_Cellulose_Da_FD_192423 | JGI IMG/M metagenome (GOLD analysis project Ga0247822, IMG submission 192423) | Soil microbial communities from agricultural site in Penn Yan, New York, United States - 13C_Cellulose_Day30 | ecosystem: Environmental > Terrestrial > Soil > Agricultural land | place...
CGCGCCAGCCGCCCCGCGATGACGTTGAGCAGGCTGCCGGTCGCCACCAGCAGGAACACCGGCGTGACCGACAGCTGGATCGTCTGGGCAATCGCGCTCGCGTCGGGGGTCATTATCCCCCGCCGCCGGCCGCGACCGACGGCGTGTTGACGCCGTGCATCTGGAGGAATTTGCGGATGTTGCGCGCCGCCTGACGGATACGCTGTTCATTCTCGACCATCGCGATGCGGACAAAACCTTCGCCGTCCTCGCCATAACCGACCCCCGGCGCGACCGCGACCTTGGCGTGGGTGAGGAGTTGCTTCGAGAATTCGAGGCTGCCCATCTCCTTGAGCGCGGGGGGCAGCGGCGCCCAGGCGAACATCGACGCGGGCGGGCTCGGGATGTCCCAGCCGGCGCGCGCGAAGCTTTCGACCATCACGTCGCGGCGCTTCTGATAGAGTTCGCGGTTCCGGGCGACGATATCCTGCGGCCCGTTGAGCGCCGCGCACGCGGCCGCCTGGATCGGGGTGAAGGCGCCATAGTCGAGGTAGGATTTGACGCGCGTCATCGCCGCGATGAGGCGTTTGTTGCCGACCGCAAAGCCCATGCGCCAGCCCGCCATCGAATAGGTTTTCGACATCGAGGTAAATTCGATCGCGACGTCCTTCGCGCCCGGAACCTGCAGGATCGAGGGGGTCGGATTGCCGTCGTAATAAAGCTCCGAATAGGCGAGATCGCTGAGCACCCACACCTTGTTCTCCTTCGCCCAGGCGACGAGCCGTTCGTAGAAGGCAAGGTCGACCGATTCGGCGGTCGGGTTCGACGGATAGTTGACCACGAGGATCGACGGGCGCGGCACGGTGAAGGCCATCGCGCGGTCGAGCGCACGCCAATAATCCTCGTTCGGCGTCGTCGGCACGCTGCGGATCGTCGCGCCGGCGATGATGAAGCCGAAGGTATGGATCGGATAGCTGGGATTCGGCGCCAGCACGACGTCGCCGGGGCCGGTGATCGCGGTCGCGAGGCTCGCGAGCCCCTCCTTCGACCCCATCGTCACCACGACCTCGGTTTCGGGATCGAGTTCGACGTTGAAGCGGCGCGCATAATAATTGGCCTGCGCGCGGCGCAACCCCGGAATGCCCTTTGACTGCGAGTAGCCGTGCGCGTCGGGCTTCATCGCCACTTCGCAGAGCTTTTCGATCACATGCGCGGGCGGCGGCAGGTCGGGGTTGCCCATCCCCAGGTCGATGATGTCTTCGCCCGCGGCACGCGCGGCCGCTCGCATCGCATTGACTTCGGCGATGACATAGGGCGGCAGGCGCTTGATGCGATAGAATTCATCTTCGGACATGGGAAACTAGAACAACTCCTTTTCGTTACAGGACGGAAGGTCGCGAAGGGCTGTCGCCAGTCGCGATGCGCCTTGTTATAGGCGAATTGGCGCCACTGAGAAGCGGGAACAAGCAGGCATGAGCGATACGGGCAAGAACGACGGAAGCGACACCGCCAATCCCTTCCTGCCCTCACCCGAAGATCTGCAGCACTGGGCGAGCGTGATGGCGCGCGCGCAGCAGATGATGCTCGAATATGCGATGGGTCAGACCGACGAAGGAACGGCAGCGACACCGCAGTTCGACCCGGCGCGGTGGCTCGACAACCCCGCAACGCAGCTCTGGGCCGAACAATCGGCGAAGATGTGGGAACAGGGCGTCCAGTTCTGGACCTCGCTCGCGACGCTCGGTTCGACCTTCCCCCCGGCCGCCGAGGCGCCCGCGAAGGATCGCCGCTTCGCCGACCCCGACTGGACGGCGAACCCCGCCTTCGCGCTGATCCGCCAGACCTATGGCCTCCTGTCCGACCAGCTGCTCGAGACGACGCGCCAGCTTTCGGGGCTCGACCCCGACGCCCGCGCGAAGATGGAATTTGCCGCAAAGGGCATGGCCGACGCCTTTTCGCCGACCAACCTCGCGATCACCAATCCCGAAGTGATCAAACGCGCGGTCGAGACGCGCGGCGAGAGCCTGCTCAAGGGGCTCCGCCACATGCTCGCCGACCTCGCACGCGGACAATTGAGCCATGTCGATCCCGACGCGTTCGAGGTCGGGGTCAATATCGCGACGACCCCGGGCAAGGTCGTCCACGAAACCGACCTCTATCAGCTCATCCACTATGCACCGACGACCGACGACGTCTTCACCGTCCCGCTCGTCATCTTCCCGCCGTGGATCAACCGCTTCTACATCCTCGACCTCAACCCGACGAAAAGCTTCGTCAAATGGGCGGTCGAACAGGGTTTGTCGGTGTTCATGGTGTCGTGGAAGTCGGCCGACGCGTCGATGAAGGACATCATATGGGATGATTATATCGCGGCGCAGGTCGATGCGATCGACACCATCCGCGCGCTGCTCAAGGTGCCGCATGTGCACACGATCGGCTATTGCGTCGCCGGAACCACGCTCGCCGCGACGCTCGCGATGCTGTCGGCGAAGGGCGAGGCCGACAAGGTCCGCTCGGTGACCTTCTTCACCGCGCAGGTCGACTTCGAACTGGCGGGCGACCTCAAGCTGTTCGTCGACGAATCCTATCTGGCGCTGCTCCAGCAATTGTCGGCGCAGGGCTTCCTCGACGGGCGCTACATGGCCGCAACCTTCAACGCGCTGCGCGGCCGCGACCTGATCTGGAATTATGTCGTGAGCAATTATTTGCTCGGCAACGACTATCCGCCGTTCGACCTGCTCTACTGGAACGGCGATACCACCAACCTGCCCGCGAAATGGCACCGGCAATATCTGGTCGATCTCTATCGCGACAACCGGCTGGCGATCCCGAACAGCCTGTCGGTGTGCGGCACGCCGGTCGACCTCGGGAAGATCGAGACCCCCGCCTATATTCAGGCGGGGCGCGAGGATCATATCGCGCCGCTCGCCAGCGTCTGGCGACTGATGGACCATCTGGCGGGCCCGAAAACCTTCCTGCTCGCGGGATCGGGGCATATCGCGGGGGTGGTCAATCCGCCCGCGGCGGGCAAATATCAATATTGGACGGGCGACAACAGCGCCGCCTCGCTCGAGGAGTTCGTCGCCAGCGCGATCGAGACCAAGGGCAGTTGGTGGCCGCACTGGATCGGCTGGATTTCGGCACAGGACGCGGAAAAAACCCCCGCCAAGGGCGCTCGCATCCCCGGAAAAGGGACCAAAAAGGCGATCGAGGACGCGCCGGGCCGCTATGTCAAGCAGCGGTAATATCTAGCGAATATATCGCGTCGGGGGCGGCGCTTCGGGTATTTTTGTGCAGCGCACAAAAAATCCCTTGAAATGCCCGCTCCACTCCTATATTGTGCACTGCAACATAAAGGAGTTGTCCCGATGGCTACCAAGATGGATAGTGCCGAAAAGGCGTTCGAAGCCGCGACGCTGGAAACCCCCGCCAAGCCGGTGGCGACTCCCGTGGCACCGACCGTGGTCGCTCCGGCGCCCGTGAAGACCCCGACCGAAAAGGCGCAGGCCAAGCCGGTCCAAAAGAAGGCCGCAAAGCCGGCCGCCAAAAAGGTCGCCCCCAAGAAGGCGGCTGCGAAGACCATTGCCCCCAAAGCCCTGAAGGCCGCGCCGAAGCCCGCCGCCGCCACCAAAGGATTCAAGACCATGAACGACACCGTCAAGAAGTTCGCCGAAGACGCCAAGACCCGCGCCGAAGCGCTGACCGCCGATTTCAACGAAAAGGCGAAGGAAGCGATGGCGAAGTCGAGCAAGCTCGCCGAAGAAGCCGTCGAGTTCAACAAGGCGAACGTCGAAGCGCTCGTCGAATCGAGCAAGATCGCGGCCAAGGGCTTTGAAACGCTCGGTCAGGAAGGCGTCGCCTTCGCCCGCAAGAGCTTCGAGGACACCTCGGCGGCGCTCAAGGGCTACACCGGCGTCAAGTCGCCGACCGAATTCTTCAAGCTCTATGCCGAGAACAGCAAGAAGGCGTTCGACGCCGCCGTTGCGCAGACCTCGAAGACCAGCGAACTGGTCGTCAAGCTCGCCAACGAGAGCTTCGCGCCGATTTCGAACCGCGTGTCGGTCATCAGCTCGAAGATGAAGGCCGCCTAAGGACCTTCACTTCCGCAGTTGGCGCGGGCACTCTCTCCCCTCCTCCCCGCCTGCGCCGACGCAACCAAGACCGCTCGCTTCCCCCGGAAGCGGGCGGTTCTTGTTTTGACCGTCGCGTCCGCGAAGGCGGGGGCGACGAAAAGGGGGTTAATGATACCCCTCCCCCTTGCGATTCCCCTGCGGCGTGCGATATTTGGTGACGATGCTTCCAACCCCGACCTTCTCGACGGTCCGCGCCATGGCGGACAAGGATGATGGCGCGCCCGGCACTCCCGGTGTCGGCATCGCGACGCGCACGCGCGCGAAACCCAAGAAGCCGTCGATGTACAAGGTGCTGCTGCTCAACGACGACTATACCCCGATGGAATTCGTCGTGATGGTGCTCCAGCGCTTTTTCAACATGGACATCGAGCAGGCGACACAGGTGATGCTGCATGTCCACCAGCAGGGCGTCGGGGTGTGCGGCGTGTTCAGCTACGAAGTCGCCGAGACCAAGGTAAACCAGGTGATGGACGCCGCGCGGCAGAACCAGCACCCGCTGCAATGCACGCTGGAAAAGGCCTGACGCCTATTCGGCGGCCCGCTTTTGCGCGGTGTCGAGCAGCCCCGGCAGTTCCGGAAACAACCGGCGGTACAGGACTTCGCTTGCCGTCCGGTCGACCAGGCCGAAATAGGAGCCGACGAGGATCCGGCCAAAATTCTGCCCGGCAGGACTGGCGATGAAATTCCGCACCGCGATCAGGTCGGTCGCCGTCATCAACCGAAACTGGCTCACCAGTCCCGCCCGTATGTTGGTCCGTTCTTCGGGCCAGATCGCGTCGGCGCGGGCATAAACACCATCGAGAAATGCCCGGTGAACAGCGGGTTCCCGAACATCGGGATGGACATTCACCAGCCAGTTGAACGCCTCCCGGGACAGCGCGGAGCGCGCCCGAAACCGCAAGTCGCCATCGTCGAGCGCAATCAGCGCTTCGGCCAGCTTATCGGCTTCGGCCATCACCACCGGGTCGGGCGGCGGTGGCGGCGGCGGGATCGCGTGCACCGGTATGGCAACGACCAGGAAGGCGACAAGACTGGCAAATAATCGGCTGCGCAAAATCGCCTCCCTTGCTCCGCGACGAGAGCGTATCAGAACGCGGAGCGGGGTCTACCCCGACCGCGCCGCCTGCTCCGCCCTGAGCGCCGGCGACGGTTCGCCCTTCAGATCGCCATAGCCCAGCGCATCGCCGCACCCGGGACAGACCGTCGCCGTCCCGACGTCGGTCCCGCACGCGCGATGGATGTAACGCATCGCCGGTCCGCCGCCGGTCTCTCCCTCGGCATAGGCCCAGCGCTCGGCCCAGCCGCGCATCGCATAGAGCACCCCGAACAGGTCCTTGCCCTTGTCAGTCAACCGGTATTCGTGGCGTGGCGGCTTGTCCTGATAGGCATGGCGATCGACCACGCCCTCCTTCGCGAGCAATTTGAGCCGTGCCGACACCAGCTGCGGGCCGAGCCCGGTGTTCGCGGCGATCGCCTCGAACCGCCGCCGCCCGAAGAACAGGTCGCGCAGGATCAGCAGCACCGCGCGATCGCCGAGCAGCTCGGCCGACCGCCCGACGGGACAACAGGTATCCGAAAGATCCGCGCGTCTGGGCATTACGCGTCCTTAGCCTCCTTCGGCGGGGAATAAAATCGCTTGTCACTATGATTATCATAGTTACGATGCACGACAAGAGGAGAGTCGCATGTCCAACCCCGCAGCCGTCATCATCGGCGCCGGCGACGCCACCGGCGGCGCGATCGCGCGCGCCTTCGCCGCCGAAGGCCTCACCGCCTGCGTCAACCGCCGCGCGCGCAATGCCGACGCACTCGAAGCGCTCGCCCAGTCCATCCGCGATCAGGGCCTCCAGGCGCGCGCCTTCCCCGGCGATGCCCGCGTCGAGGAGGAGATGGTCGCGCTGTTCGACCGCGTCGAGGCCGAGGTCGGGCCGGTCGAGGTCGCGGTGTTCAACATCGGCGCGAACGTCCATTTCCCGATCACCGAGACCAGCGTACGCGTCTACACCAAAGTCTGGGAAATGGCTTGCCTCGGCGGTTTCCTGATGGGGCGCGAGGCGGCGAAGCGCATGGCACCGCGCGGCCGCGGCACGATCATCTTCACCGGCGCGACCGCGAGTCTGCGCGGCGGCGCGGGCTTTTCGGCCTTTTCGGGCGCCAAGGGCGCGCTGCGCATGCTCGCGCAGTCGATGGCGCGCGAACTGGGGCCGCAGGGCATCCACGTCGCGCACACGATCATCGACGGCGCGATCGACACCGACTTCATCAAGGGGCGCCACCCCGATTTCGACGGCGCCAAAGCGCAGCAGCTCATCCTCGATCCCGCCGCCATCGCCGCCAATTATGTGATGCTCCACCGGCAGCCGAAAAGCGCCTGGACGCACGAGCTCGACCTGCGCCCCTGGGGAGAAAAATGGTGACCAAAAACCTCGAACTCATCTTCGACTTCGGCAGCCCCAACGCCTATCTGACCTTGAAGGTGCTGCCCGAACTGCTCGACCGCACCGGCGCCGAGCTGATCATCACCCCTTGCCTGCTCGGCGGCATCTTCAAGGCGACGGGCAACCGGGCGCCGATGGTGCAATATGCCGACGCGCCCGCGAAACTCGCCTACGAGAATCTCGAGATGCGGCGCTTCATCGAGAAGCACCGCCTCGCCAAATTTCGGCTCAATCCGCATTTCCCGGTCAACACGCTGCTGATCATGCGCGGCGCGATCGTCGCCGCGGATGAGGGCCATCTCGACGATTATGTCGACGCGGTGAACCGCGCGATGTGGGAGGACGGACTCAAGATGGATGACCCCGAGGTCGCCGCCGCCTTCCTGTCGGCGAACGGCTTTGACGGACCCGCGCTGCTCGCACGCACGCAGGAACCCGCGATCAAGGCGAAGCTGGTCGCCAACACCGAGGCCGCGGTCGCGCGCGGCGTGTTCGGCATCCCGACCTTCTTCGTCGGGACGGAGATGTTCTTCGGCAAGGACCGGCTGGCGCAGGTCGAGGACGCGTTGATCGCGATCTAGCCCGTCATCGCGACGGGCACCGCAACGAAGCGCCCCCCGGCTATCGGCCTTGCGCCGGGGATTGCTTCGTTACGCTTGCCATGAGGCTATGCGAAGGATCGCCTAGCTGAAATCGAGCTGGATGATCTGGGTCGGCGTCGCCCGGCAATACATTTCGAGCGTGCGGTTGCCGTCGGGATAGGTCGCGGTCATCGCCGCGCGGATGCGCCAGCCGCCATTGCCCTGTTCGAGGTTGACCAGCCGGTCGTACGACAGCCGCGTGCCCCCCGTGACCCCGATCTGCCGCGCCGCATCGTTCAGGCAATTCTGCACCGACGACCGCGCCGCGCTCGGCAGTGCCGACAGGTTGGCGGAGAGCGTCGCCGGCGGCCCGGCGGGATAGGTCGGCGTCACCGTTTCTTCGACCGGTGCTGCCTCGCCATCCTTCTTTTTCTTGCCCTGGCTGGCGAGCAGCGCGAGCAGTCCGCCCGCAACGACGATGCCGCCGATGATCAGCCCGGTGCTCGGCCCCTTGTCCTTTTCGGGCGGGCGCGTGCTGCCGCGATAGCCATAGCCGAATTCAGCGCGGCAGCCGTTGTTCACCCACACATAGGTCGATGTATAACCCCACTCGCGGCCGGCGTTGCAGCGCCCGCCGAGGCGGCGCACCAGTTCGACGCGGTTGTCGGTGCGCACATTGCACTGTTCATAGCGGTTGCCGCGCGATTCGCAGCGGATGGTCCCGGCATAATCGCCGACCGGCTGCGGCAGCGGCACCGGATAACCGCCCCCGCCGTTCCCCGCATAGCCATAAGCGAAATCGGCGCGGCAACCGCCCGACACCCAGATCTGGCTGGCAGTAAAGCCCCAGTCGCGCCCCTTCGAACAACGCCCGCCGACCACGCGCCGCAATTCGACGCGATTGTCGGTGCGAACGTTGCAGCGCTTGATCTTGTTGTTGCGCGATTCGCAGCGCACCGTCCCGGCATAGTCCTGATAGCCCGGACCCGGGCGCGGCGGCTGGATCGACGGCCTGCCGGGCAGCGATGGCGTCGGCAAGATCTCTGGCCCGCCCGGACGCGCCGGCACGCCAGGCGAAGGACGCGTCTGGCCGAATGCGGGAACGGCGACCGGCGTCGCGATCAGCGACATCGTGGTGACGATCGTGACGACAGGATTCCGCATGGCTGTTTCCTTCCCCGGTTGCAAAATGATGCCCGCTTCGCACGCCCTTGCTTCAGTCGGATATCGGCAGGAATAGTCCCACAATATGGGTCCGAACACCATGCCGAAAGTCATCGGCGCCGGGCGCGGGCTTAACCATCGCGGCCGGGGCTATCGGCTCCCGCCTGCGACGGGTGCCGGCGGCGCACCGCGCCCCGCCAGCACGATGCCCGCGACGACCAGCGTCAGCCCGGCGACGTGAAACGGATACAGGCTTTCGCCGAGGAACAGCATCGCCAGCCCCGCCCCCATCAACGGCATCACGTTCAGATATTGGCCGGTCGCGGCCGACCCGATCAGTTCGACCCCGCGATTGAAGAAAAGATAGGCGAGAAAGGACGGGAAGATCGAGACATAGGCGATCGCCAGTCCGCTTTCCCACGCCGGAACGATCCGCCGTCCCGACCAGAGTTCGGCGGCATAGACGGGCGAAATCGCCACCACCCCGATCGCGACCGACGCCGCGAGAAGGCTCAGCGGATGCACCGCCGGCCGTCGCCGCAGGAACACCGAGTAGATCGCCCACAAAACCACCGCGACGCCGATGATCGCGTCGCCGGCGTTCAGGTCCAGCCCGAACAGCGCGCCGATGTCGCCGCGCGAAATGATCGCCAGCACCCCGGCGAGCGAGACCAGCACCCCTGCGACCTGCCGCGCGCTCGTCCGGTCGTGCATGACCAGCGCCCCGACCATCAGGATCAGCGCCGGCTGCGCCGATTGCAGCATCATCGAATTGAGTGCCGTCGTCGTCTGGAGCCCGGCATAGAGCAAGGTGTTGAACGCCCCGATGCCGAGCGTTCCGAACAAGAGCAGGATCGGCCAGTTCGCCCGCAGAACCGGCCAGTCACGCTTCAAATGCGGCCAGGCCAGCGGCAGCAACAGCGACAGCGCAATGGCCCAGCGCCAGAAGGACAGCGCGGCGGGCGGCACCAGTTCGCGCGCGGCGCGCCCGACGATCGAATTGCCCGCCCAGAACAGCGCGGTCATCGTCAGCAACAGATAGGCGCGCGACCAAAGCGCCGCGATCGGCTTTGCACCCTTCGTCATCTTGCCCCGAATCCCGTTCGCCAGCCTCGTCCGCTGCCTTCGCAGCATCTTTCGAGGTTAAATGCGACGGTTGCAACGGCTTCGACCAAGCCAGTCGCTTGCGTGTGGGCTGGCGTGCGCTAAAGACAGCCGATGGATCAAATCGTCATTCGCGGCGGCCAGCGACTCAAGGGCCGTATCCCCATTTCCGGCGCCAAGAACGCGGCGCTCACCCTGTTGCCCTGCGCGCTGCTCACCGACGAGCCGCTGACGCTGCGCAACCTGCCGCGGCTCGCCGACGTCGACGGCTTTGGCCATCTGCTCAACCAGCTCGGCTGTTCGACGACGATCGAGGGATCGCGGCCCGAGGATTTCGGGCGCGTGCTGACCGCGCGCACGACGACTTTGACCTCGACCGTCGCCCCCTATGACATCGTCCGCAAGATGCGCGCCTCGATCCTCGTGCTCGGCCCGCTGCTCGCGCGCGCGGGCGAGGCGACGGTGTCGCTGCCCGGCGGCTGCGCGATCGGCAACCGCCCGATCGATTTGCACCTGAAAGCGCTCGAAGCGATGGGCGCCGAGATCGAGCTCGCTTCGGGCTATGTGAAGGCCGTCGCCCCCGGTGGTCGCCTGGCCGGCGGCAAATTCACCTTCCCCGTCGTCTCGGTCGGCGCGACCGAAAATGCGGTGATGGCGGCGGTCCTCGCCAAGGGGACCTGCGTGCTCGAAAACGCCGCGCGCGAGCCCGAGATCGTCGACCTGTGCAACTGCCTCGTCGCGATGGGCGCGCAGATCGACGGCATCGGCACCGAAACGCTGACGATCGAAGGCGTCGACCGCCTCCACGGTGCGACCTATCGCGTCATGGCCGACCGCATCGAAGCGGGCAGCTACGCCTGCGCCGCCGTCATCACCCAGGGCGATGTCGAACTGGTCGGTGCCAAGGCGAGCGAAATGGAAGCCACTCTTGCCGCGCTGCGCGAAGCCGGCGCGACGGTCGAGGAAACCAAGGCCGGGATCCGCGTCGCGATGGACGGCCGCGCCCAGCCCGTCACCCTGTCGACCGCACCCTATCCGGGCTTCGCGACCGACATGCAGGCGCAGTTCATGGCGATGGCGACGCTCGGCACCGGCGCGTCACTGTTCACCGAGACGATCTTCGAGAATCGCTACATGCACGTCCCCGAACTCGCCCGCATGGGCTGCGACATCGACGTGCGCGGGCGCAGCGCGGTGGTGCGCGGCGTCGACCATCTCGTCGGCGCGCCCGTCATGGCGACCGACCTGCGCGCCTCCATGAGCCTGATCATCGCCGGGCTCGCGGCGCAGGGTCAGACCGAGGTCAACCGCGTCTACCACCTCGACCGCGGTTACGAGCGGCTCGAGGAAAAGCTCCAGGCGGTCGGCGCCGACATCGAACGGATCAGCGCGGGGTGATCGCGCGGGCGGCCACGGCCGGGCTGGCGGCGCTCCTCGCGGCGCTGCCCGCAACCGCCACCGCCCAGCCGCTTGCGGCCCCCGCCTTCGCCCGCTGCTCCTATGGCACCGCGGCCGGCGCCTCGCCGTTCGCGCTCGAACGCTTTTCGGCCGAACAGCCCGCCCTGCGCTTCGAGACAACGAGCGAACTCGGGCTGCAAGGCGGCAAACAGCCCAACGTCCGCAGCTTCCTGACCCGCCGTGCCGGTGGTGACTGGCAACTCTGGCTGGTGCACGACTGGTGGGACCGCATCGAATTCCTGCCGCCCGACGCCCGGCTGGGGATCGGTGATGCCATCGCGCCGGTCGAGGGCGTGCAAAAGGGCGACAACCGCATCTTCGCGCTCGACCCGCGCCGCCTGCTCGCGGCCTATCCCGGCGGGGCGCCCGTTCGTTATGGCTTTCGCACGGTCGGTGACGACGGGAAGCCGCGTGGCCGAACCTATCTGGACGGGACGATCGACCTCGCCGCGCTGGCACGCGCGCTGACCGAAGCCCGTCGGCTCGCTGCTGCCGCCGACGCCGGGACACAGCCTTGCGAAGCGCGCGGCGATGTCGTGGCGGAGGCCGTCAACCCCGACGCCTATGGCGAGTGCCGCGTCGACGGCGGTGCCAGCCTGTGGTGGGACCGCGGCTATGTCCGCCTGATCTGGCAGCATCGTCTGTCGCCTGCAGCCTATCTGGGGACCGATCAGCATCTGACCGCCGAGGCGATGTACGCGAAAACCGGCGATTTCGACAGGGAGGGCGCACCGGCATCGTGGCTCGGGCGCACGCTGCCGCTTGCGGTGTTCGTGAATTACTGGAGCCTGCCCAAAGCGACGCGGCCCAAGGC
>Ga0247822_10002543_pt1 | contig 11667 bp, 13 predicted proteins | sample 13C_Cellulose_Da_FD_192423 | JGI IMG/M metagenome (GOLD analysis project Ga0247822, IMG submission 192423) | Soil microbial communities from agricultural site in Penn Yan, New York, United States - 13C_Cellulose_Day30 | ecosystem: Environmental > Terrestrial > Soil > Agricultural land | place...
GGTTTGACTGGTCCGATGTCGAGGTCGTCCACCCAGACCTCGGCCGTGCCGGGGCCGGTGTAGAGGTTCAGGACAAGGCGGTCGATGTACGCGCCGGTCGTGTTCACGTCGCGGCCGGTCTTGGCCCGGAGGACCGGGAGGTGCTTTCCCAGCAGGTCGGGCACGTTCTCCAGCACGAGCTTGTGCCACTGCCGCGACTTCTCGGCCGGGTAGGTCGAGCCGACGATGAGGGTCGTGAGCGCGGCCTGCGGGTTGGCCGGGTCGGGTTCCTTCGGGAACACGACGCGGGCGCGGAGCTGGACGCCCGGCTTCGTCGCCTTCACCCACACCCCCGCGGTGAGGATCTCGGAGACGGGTGCGGGCGGGGTGTCGTAGTGGTAGTGGACGAACGCGGCGTCGCCGGTCGCGCCCTCGCACGTCAGCTTCAGGTGCTCGCTCGACGGCTGGCTGTGGAACGAGACGTTGGAGATGTCGTGGGCGACCTCCTCGACGCGGACGTTCGCGTCGCCGCGCAGCAGAGTCGTCTTCTTCCCGCCGAACTGGTGGCGGTGGATCTGCTCGGCCCGCACCGAGACCAGCCCGATGCCCACCGCGAGGACCGCGACCAGCGCGGCGGCGAACGTGCGCGAACGCATTCGGGCGGCTCCTTCCGGTCCGGGATGCTCTGGCACGGCCGGCTATACCGCGGGCGAAGGAGGGGCGGAAGGGCAAACGCGGGGCGGCGGCGCCCCGTGCCGATCTCCCGCTACCGCTGGTAGATGGGCAGGATTCCCTTGTCGAGTTGGAGGATGGTGAGATTGACCGCGGTCACGAAGACGGGGCCGACGGAGCCGGTCGTCCACGCGCCGGACATCTTGTCCTGCTGGTCGAGGATGTAGGGGAACATGACGTCGCGGTACTTGCTCCAGGTCAGCCAGTTCTTCTTGTCCTCGTTCGGGAAGAGTTCGCCGTAGCGGTCTTCGCCGAGGACGTAGACCGCCTGCGAGTAGTAGTAGCTCTGGTACTCGTCGTGCGCCTGGCGGCCCTGGGCGAGGGGGATCTTCTCCTTGCAGAACTTGATCCACTTCTTGGCGAGGTCGCCCTTGTACTGCCCGGCGCTGAACGAGCACGCGACGGCCGCCGCGGTGAGTGGGATTCGCTCCGCGCCGTTGCGTGCGTTGCCGCCGGCCTGGCTGTAGCTATAGATCACGCCGCCGTTGGGCGTGGTGCACGCCTCCAGGTACGCGAGCGCCTTGTTGATCGTCTCCTTCGGCACCGGGATGAGCGCGTTGCGCGCCGCCCGCAGCGCCTGGAGTTGCGTGATGGTGACCGACCCCTCGTCGAAGTCCCGGCGGGCGTCGGCCGGGCTGACGTAGCCCCACCCGCCCACGTCCACCTGCTTGCCCTCGGGGAGTTGGTGCTTCTTGTCGGTCTGGGCCTTGCAGATGAACTCGACGGCCTTCGTCAGGCACGTCTCGATTTTCTTCTGCTTCTCCTCGTCCTCGGCGTCGCCGTAGGCGCACGAGAGGAACAGGGTGGCGAACCCCTGGCCGTACAGGTAGCGGGCGGTCTCGCGCGGGTCGCGGGGGTCGGCGATCAGCCCGTTGGCCTGCTGGCGGGCGAGGAGCCAGTCAACAGCCTTCTGGATCTCGTTGCTGTACTTCCCCTCCTTGAGCGTACTGCCCTCCATGAGCAGGCACATCCCCGCCAGCCCGGTCATCGACACGGGGTACTGGTTGTTCCCGACGGCCCAGTGCCCCGCGGCGGACTGGGTCTTCTTCAGCCACTCCAGGCCCCTCGCGACAGCCTCGTCGGTCCGCTTCTTCAGGTCTTCGGGCTTCTTCTCCTGGGCCGCGGCGGGGTCGCCCAGGACGGCCCCCGCGGTGCCGCACGCGGCGGCGGTCAGGAACGAGCGGCGCGACCAGGGGCCACCGGGCGTCGCGGGATCGGTCCGCATCGTCGTCTCCTCGTCGTGGGTCGGGTGTGCTCGTCCCCTTCGGTCGCGGCGCGCGGCGGCCGACCGGCCGCCTCCCCACAGGCTACCCGAATCCGCGGCACGGGGTAACCGGGATTCCCCGCGACTTCCGCGGCGGAGCGAATCGCGCCTCGTGTGTTTTCCGTGAGCGGATGGGCGGGCGAGTCGCGGGTCGCTAGTCTTCCCGCGGCGGCTGCGAAGCCGCCGTCACCTCACAGGAGATCGCGCATGCTCTTCCGCACCGCTTCGGGCCTCCTGGCCTTGGTCCTGGTCGCCGGCCTCGCCGCCGCGGACGACAAGAAGGACAAGCCGGCCGCGACGACGTGGGTCCGCGAGTCGAACGGCGTGGACATCCGGTTCGAGTTCACCAAGGACACCCTGAAGGGGACCGTCACGGCCGGCGAGAACGGGTTCATCGCCAAGGCCAAGATCACGACCGACAAGGACGGCGTGGTGAAGGCCAAGGTGACCGAGGTCGAGGAGAAGGGGAGCTTCCCCGGCAAGCCCGCGGTCGGACTGGAGTTCAGCTTCAAGTGGAAGGCGGACGGGGACAAGGCCGAGCTGTCAGAGTTGAAGGGCGAGGGCGTCGAGGACGCGAAGACGATCGTCGAGGGCGAGTACCAGAAGAAGAAGTGATCCCCGGCGGGGTGGCCGGGGGGGTCAGACGCCGCCCGCGACCGGGCGGCTTTTGCCCACCGCGGCCACCTTCGGCGCGTCCGCGGGCTTCGGCTCGCGATTGGGTTTGAAGAGCAGGGGCATGATGAGGAGCATGGTGAACAGCCCGCACGCGGTCGCGAGCAGGAACGCGTGCCCGCGGATGAACTGGAGGATCGGCCAGAACGCGACGAACCACACCACGAAGTGCAGGAAGTTGATGAAGAGCGCCAGCGCGACCGTCGAGTTGCTCGGGACGAAGAGTGTGCCGAGTTGCTCGGCCGAGACGTACCGGCTGCCGCGCTCCTCCTCGAACCGGACGCCCTCGTACTCCTTGAGGTAGACCTGGTTGCCCGCGGCGTCGGTCTTGAGGCGGGCGTTCAGGCGAATCGGCTCCGCGTCGGAGTCGGTCTTCACCTTGATGGCCGCGGTCATGAACCGTCCGGAGTTGAGGACGAACTCCCCGCCCGGCCCCTCCTCGTAGAACGACTTCGACTTCGCCCCCACTCCGCGGCGGAACTTCACCCCCGTCTCCGTCCGCTTGCCGGACTCGTCGGTCACGAACTTCCCGCCGGCCGCGGTCCAGCGGACGGCCTCGAACTCGTCGAACTCCTTCGTGGTGTACGGGGCGAACTCGAAGAACGTGTCGTACTTGCGGGGGTTCCGCTTGTCGATCAGCACCCACAGCGTGACGAACGAGGAGACGAGGACCGCGGCCGCGAGCGCGCGGACGGGGAAGCGGTCCGCGGGCGCCTGGTAGAGGTAGCCCTGCGCGACCAGGCCGCCGCCCAGGAACAGGGCGAACAGCACCACCGTGACGAGGACGAGGACGATCACCAGGCTCACGGCGTGGCCCCTGTGCGAGTTCGGGAACGCGGAAAGCCTACCATCGCGCGCGGCACGCGGCTACGGGCAAGCTCCGCGGGGTGTCCGTGAATCCGCGGCCCGGCTATGGTAGCCGGTATTCCTCCACGAACCGGAGCCTCACCCCATGGCGAAGATCAAGGTCAAGAACCCCGTCGTCGAGATGGACGGCGACGAGATGACCCGCATCATCTGGCAGAAGATCCGCGAGAAGCTCATCCTCCCGTACCTCGACATCGACCTCAAGTACTTCGACCTCGGCATCGAGCACCGCGACGCCACCGACGACAAGGTCACCTTCGACAGCGCCGAGGCGACCAAGAAGTACGGCGTCGCGGTCAAGTGCGCCACCATCACCCCGGACGAGGCCCGCGTCAAGGAGTTCAACCTCAAGCGGATGTACCCGTCGCCCAACGGCACCATCCGGAACATCCTCAACGGCACCATCTTCCGCGAGCCGATCGTCTGCAAGAACGTGCCGCGGCTCGTCAAGCACTGGGACAAGCCGGTCGTCGTCGCGCGCCACGGGTTCGGCGACCAGTACAAGGCCAGCGAGATCCTGTTCCCGGGCGCGGGCACGGTGAAACTCACCTACACCCCGGCCGACGGCGGCCCGACGATCGAGAAGGAAGTGTTCAAGGCGCCGGGCGGCGGCGTGACGCTCGCGATGTACAACCTCGACGAGTCGATCCGCGGCTTCGCACGCGCGTGTTTCAACTACGGCCTCGCCCGCGACTACTCCGTCTACCTCTCGACCAAGAACACGATCCTCAAGGTCTACGACGGGCGGTTCAAGAACCTGTTCCAGGAGATCTTCGACGCCGAGTTCAAGTCGCAATTCGACGCCAAGAAACTGACCTACGAGCATCGCCTGATCGACGACATGGTAGCCGCGAACCTGAAGTGGAACGGCGGCTACCTGTGGGCGTGCAAGAACTACGACGGCGACGTGCAGTCCGACACCGTCGCCCAGGGGTACGGCTCGCTCGGGCTGATGACGAGCGTGCTCACGACGCCGGACGGGAAGACCGTCGAGGCGGAGGCGGCGCACGGCACGGTCACGCGGCACTACCGCGAGCACCAGAAGGGCAAGCCGACGAGTACGAACCCGATCGCGTCGATCTACGCGTGGACGCGCGGTCTGATCTACCGCGGGAGGATGGACGGCACGCCGGACGTGGTGAAGTTCGCGGAGACCGTGGAGAAGGTCTGCGTGGACATGGTCGAGAGCGGGAAGATGACGAAGGACCTCGCGGTCCTCATCAGTGATTCGACCCCGTACCTCACGACCGACCAGTACCTCGACGCGGTGGACGCGGAGTTGAAGAAGCGGATGGGGTGAGGCTGCTGCGGCGGCCGCCCTGCAGCGTCGCGGCTTACCGCTGCATCGCGGTGAGGATCTCGAGTTGCAGGCGTCCCTGGTCGGTGTCGCTGATGTAGATCTTTTCCTTCGCGCTGTACTCGGTGATGAACGCGGCGACAACGCGGCGCAGTTCGGTGACCTCCAGGACGTGGAGGTCGTAGATGCCCATGCTCGCCAGCTTCGCGATGAGTCGCTCGATGATTTGCTTGCGGTGGTAGGCCAGCGCGCCCAGCCCCCCGGACAGGGGCCGCCCGGTCGGGTTCGCGGCCGAGCTACTCCCGGTCATCACGCTCTGCGAAGACGGCGGCCGCGACGACACGGACGCCGAGGACGGGGGCCGCGCGCCCCCGGAGTGGTCACTCCCGTGCGACGATTCGGCCGCGGCGGCGGGCGACGGGGCCGACCCCGCCGCGGGTTCGCACCGGACGAACGCGAGCGTCGCCCCCACGCCCAGCGCGGGCGGCGGCACCACCGCGACGGCGCGGAACCCGTTGGGCAGCTTCAGGTCGAACAGGTTCACGCTCGTCGTCACCCCGCCGACCGGGTCGGCGTGCGCCGCGAGGCGGTCGATCGCCGCGCGGATGTGGTCCTCGTCGCGGTACTTCACGTTACTCGGGAGCCACTCGCTGCCGTCGTACCGGACGATGACGGCGTGCGGGCCGGCGACCATGATCTCGCGGACCGTCAGGTCGGCGAACAACTCCTCCAGCGGCCCGTACCCGAGCAACTCGGCCAGTACGTCCGCGACCAGCCGCACCCGCTCCGCCTTCGGCAGCCCGCGCGCCTCCTGCTCGGTGATGATCTCCGCGGCCGACAGGAGGCTCTGCCGCAGCAGCGACGCGGGCATCCGCTTGGACGTGCCGGGGTCCAGCCGCTCCTCCAGTTTCGCGACGATGCGGGCCTTCAGGGTGTCGAGGGAGGGGGCGGGCGCGGCGCGGTAGAGCCGGTTGACCGCCGTGGCGGAGGAATGGCCGGACGGGCTGTGCGGGGGCATGCGACACCGTGCGCGCGGCGATAGGAGAGTCGGCAACGGTAGCATAGAACGCGATTTCCGCCTCTGCGGGAATCGCGAAGTTTCGCCGCGGCCGGAACCGGCGCACGCTCACGTCTCGACGACCTCGGTCTTCACCCCGACGCGGCGGCCGTCCGCGGCGGTGCCGACCACGAACACCGCGAACCGCGGGCCGCCGAACTTGAACACCCGCGCCCCGCCCGCGTACTCGGCGAGGGCGACGAGCAGGTCGAAGTACCGGCCGCGCTCGGCCGCCGGCACGCCGCGGAAGAAGTCGCCGAGCGACTGTTCCTGCACCGCGGCCTTCGCGTCGATGCCCGCTGCGGTGCGCACCGCGGCGGCGTCGATCGGTCCCGCGGGCCACGCGAACGCCTCGACCGCCGCGTCGGTCTCGCTGGGGAAGAGCAGGCCCCTCGTCGCGTCCTTCAGGGCCTTGGGAATCGCGGGTGACTTGGCCACGGTTTCTCCGCAGAGTGGATTTGGAACGCGCGGAAGACCATTACACCAGCCCGCAGCGCGAGCAAGGGCGTGAGGTTGTGCCCTTGCTCGCGCTGCGGGCTGGTGTTGCAGCCGCGTCCTCGCCGCACTCAGTTCCGCTTCGGCACGACGACCTTCACGTCGTCGGCCTTCTCTTTCAGTTGCTTCGCGACGTCGTCGGGCACCAGCGGGAAGAACTTTAGGCCCGTCTTCTTCTCCACCTCCGCGACCGACACGCGGTACTTCGGCCACTCGTCGGTCACAGTGTCGTCGTTCGGCATCCACACGGCGATGGCCCGCGACCTCGCGTTCGGGTTGGTGCCACGGTCGAGGACCAGGACCACCTTCCACACCGACGCAGGGACCGTGACGAACGGCGCGTTGCGGCCGATGGTGAGTTTCTTCTTCCCGTCGTCGCTCGTCCCGCCGATCCCGTGGCCGCCCGCGACGATGTACAGTTCCTTCCCCTTCTCCGCGAGGTCGCGGCAGTAACTCTCCAGCCGTTCCCACCCACTTTGGTTGCACGCGGGCGACTGCGGGATGATGTTCGTCATCAGGAATACCGCGTCGTTGTCCTGCTCCGTCGCGGAGCGGTCCTTCGACGGGCACAGGTGGCCGCGGTCGAACCCGCTGCCGGTGTAGGTGTTGAACTGCACGCGCTGGAAGCCCTTCGGCAGGTCCGGGTCCTCCTCGAACGACCCGCGCGCCACGCGGCCGACGTCCTTCGCGACCAGTTGCCACGCGACCCAGTTCGCGCTCTTGCGCTTGTCGCTGTACGACAGCACGTACTGCGGCCGCTCGATGAGGTACGCGTCCTTGCTCGTGGCGTCGGGCTTCGCCTCGCCCGGCATGCCGTAACGCACGTTGCGGTTGGGTAGCGACTTCGGCGGCTGGGCCTCGGCCGGGAGCGCGGCGAGCGCCGCGAGGACGAGGAAGATGAGGTGGCGCATCGGGGTTACTCGCGGACGATCTTGAGGACGCGGCCGTTGCTCGCGTCGGAGATGTAGATCTCACCGGTCTTCGGGTGGCAGATCACGCCGTGCGGTTGGTTGAACTCGGCCTTCAGCGGGTCGCCGTCGCCGAGCGTCTTGCCCCGCTTGCCCGTCCCCGCGACCGGCGTGATCGTGTCGTCCTTCGGGTTGAATCGGACGATGCGGTGGTTCTCGGTGTCCGCGATGAGCACGGAGCCGTCGCGGTCGATGCACAGGTGCTTCGGGCCGTTCATCGCGGCCTCCAGCGCCTTGCCCGTTCCCATCCCCGCCTTCCCTGTTCCCGCGACGGTGCGAATCTTCCCCTTCGCATCGACGACGCGGAGCGCGTGCCCGCCGCGCTCGAGGACCCACAGGTTGCCGTCCCCGTCCACCGCGTGGGCGCGCGGATCGACCAGCGGTTGCGCGGTCGCGTCCTCGCCGTCCTTCGGCACGCCCTTCTGCCCGTTGCCCGCGACTGTGGTGACGACCAGCGTTTTCATGTCCACCTTGCGGACGCGGCGGTTGTCGAGGTCCGTGATGTAGAGGTTCTTCTTCTCCGGATCGAACGCGACGCAGAACACGCCGCCGAACTTTGCTTCCTTCGCGGGGCCGCCGTCGCCGGAGAAGCCCTTCTCGCCGGTGCCGGCGAACGCGGTCACGATCCCGCCCTTGCCAATGTCGTACTTCCGCACGCGATTGTTCCAGGTGTCGGCGAGGTAGACGTCGCCGCGCTCGCCGACCGCGAGGCTGTGCATGCCGTTGAAGCGGGCCTTGGACCCGATGTCCCCCTCGGAGTCGTCGTTGTTCCCCTTCTCGCCTTCCTTCCCCGCGAGCGTGCTGATCGTTCCCGCGGGGGCGACAGCCCGCAGCCGCTCGCCCTTGGCCATCTCGACGACCAGGATCGCGTCTTGGAGAAAATCGACGCCGAACGGCTGGATTAGCTTCGCCTCGGTCGCCTTGCTGCCGTCGCCGCCGGCCCCGCCGCCCGCGACCAACACCAACTTATCCGCGCGCGCGAGGCTCGCGAGCGCGAGGAGTGCGACGACGGCGACGACGCGGCGCATGGCGGTCTCCGGGTGCGGTGGCGTGCAGCGTACCCGCCCGGATCGGCGGTGACAAGCCGCCGCGCAGGCGTTACCGTGTCCGCATCCGGTTTCACAGGAGGTGGGCGATGCGAACGGTTCTGGGGGGCGCCGCGGTGCTGGCGCTGGCGTGCGGGGTGAGCCTCGCGGCCGGGCAGGCGAAGGTGGACGGGAAGAAGCTCGTCGGCAAGTGGGTGCCCGCCCCCGACAAGGACAAGAAGGACAAGTCGGACAAGCAGACCGCGATGACGATCGAGTTCACCGCCGACGGCAAGGTGTCGATGACCGTTGGCGCGGCCGGGGCGGAGTACAAGGCCGAGGGGACGTACAAGCTCGCGGCCGACAAGCTCACCGTCCAGCTCAGGGTCGGGGACGCGGACGTGAAGGACACGCTCACCGTCAAGAAGCTGACCGACGACGAGCTGACGACCGAGGACTCGAAGGGGAAGGTCGAGGCGCTGCGGCGGAAGAAGTGACCGCCGCGACTCGACGGCCGCGCGGCGGGTGTGTAGGCTCTCCCCGACGAGGCGGGCCGCGCGCGTCGCGCGGCCGCCGGCCGGACTATCGCGAGGACGATCGCATGCGGACTATCATCGGGGCCGCCCTGGTGCTGGCGCTCGCCGGGTTCACGACCGCCGCGGGGCAGGAGAAGATCGACGGCAAGAAGCTGATCGGGAAGTGGGAACCCGCGGACCTCGCCGGCGCGCTCATGGTCGTCGAGTTCGCCGACAAGGGCAAGGTGACCGTGTCGGTCGAGAAGGGCGGCAAGGGCACGAAGGCCGAGGGCACCTGGAAGCTCGACGGCGACAAGCTCGAGATGGCCCTGAAGATCGACGGCAAGGACCAGAAGGAGACGATTACCGTCACGAAGTTGACGGACGACGAGTTCGTCGGCAAGGACTCGAAGGGGAAGGAAGAGAAGCTGAAGAAGATCAAGGCGAAGAACTAAGCACGCGAGTCGCACCCGACTTCTGCCAGACCGCGGGGGGACCTCCCCGCGGTTTTCTTTTCGCCCGGACGTCGGTTATCATCGGGTCGCCCTACCGCCCCTCACCCGCGGGTGCCCCATGACCCTGACCGCCGCGTGCCTGTGTCTGTCGTTCGCCGCCGCACCGGTCCCGAAGGAGCGGGCCGATGCCGAGAAGGTCGTCGGTACCTGGAAGCTCGTGAAGAGCACCAACATGCCCGACGGCCTGTCGGTCGAGTTGACCATGGAACTCGGCAAGGACGGGAAGATGGTCGTGCGGCAGTCGCGGGGCGGCGGGCCGGGCACCGCGTACGCGGGTGAGTACAAGTTGGAAAAGGGCGTCATCACGTACACGCTCGTTCTCCCGGGCGGCGCGACGAAGACCGAGCCGCTCACGGTCAAGAAGTTGACCGAGACGCAACTGCACGTCGTGGACCCCGACGGGATTCAGGAGGACTTCGAACGCGTGAAGCCGGCGAAGAAGGACGACCGGTGACCCTCGCCCCCGCGGGCCGCGGCCCGTACCCTGTCGCAGACCGCCGGCAACCGTCGGCGGTGGGTGCGGACGCCTAACGGGAGTTCGAGATGCGCACGCTATTCGGGGTCGGCATGGTCCTGGCGCTGGTCGGCGGCGTGGCCGCGGCCGACGACAAGATCGACGCGAAGAAGCTCCTCGGCAAGTGGGAGCACAAGGAGATGATGTTCGTCGTCACCTTCGCGAAGGACGGCAAGGTAGCCATCGAAGGCGGCGACCTGAAGATCGACGGGACCTACAAGCTGGACGGCAGCAAGCTGACGATGAAGATCAAGTTCGGCGACGAAGAGAAGGAGATGAAGCGGACCATCACCAAGCTGTCCGACACTGAGCTGACGAGCACGGACGACGACAAGAAGGACGACAAGGGCGACACGCTCGTGCGGGTCAAGGACGAGAAGAAAGACAAAAAGGACAAGTAATACCGAGTCGGGTTGATGACTCGGGCAGTTTCAGGATCGGTGCCGCGGGTTTTCACCAGCCCGCAGCGCCAGCAAGGGCGTGAGGCTGAACCCTTGCTGGCGCTGCGGGCTGGTGAAATCGCTACGGCACAATGTGGCGGCGAGATCTTCTCACCCACCGGGCCGTTCACTTCGCGAGTTTCCGGATCGCGGCCGCGGCCTTCTCGCAGTCCGCCCGCGACACGTCCAGGTGCGTCACCGCGCGGACCACCTTCTCGCCCAGCGCCGCGACCAGCACCCCCTCCGCCTTCAGCCGCTCCGCGACGTGCTTCGCCGAGCCGTGCTTCCCGCTCACCTCGAACCAAACCAGATTCGTCTCCACCTCCGGCGGCACGAGTGTCAGGCCTGGCACGTCGCGGACCGCGGCGGCCACGAGCTTCGCGTTCGCGTGGTCCTCGGCCAGTCGGTCGATGTGGTGCTCCAGCGCGTACAGGCACGCGGCCGCGAGGAACCCCGCCTGTCGCATCGCCCCGCCGAACAACTTACGGACCCGCCGCGCGTCCTTGATCAGGTCCTTCGGCCCCAGGAGCGCCGAGCCGACCGGCGTGCCCAGGCCCTTGCTGAAGCACACCGAGACGGTGTCGAACTGCTTCCCCCACTCGATCGCGGGGACGCCGGTCGCGACCATCGCGTTCCAGACGCGGGCGCCGTCGAGGTGCGTCGCGAGGCCGTTGGCCCGCGCCCAGCCGCAGATCGCCTTCACCGCGTCGAGGGAGTAGACAGTCCCACCGCCGCGGTTGTGCGTGTTCTCCAGGGAGACGAGTCGCGTGCGGACGGAGTGGATGTCGTCCGGCCGGACCTTCCCCTCGAAGTCCGCGACCCCGAGCAGCCCGTGCCGGCCGTCGATCGTCCGGCACGTGACGCCACTGAGCGCCGCGGGGCCGCCGGCCTCCCACAGGCAGATGTGGCTCGTGGTTTCGAGGAGGATCTCGTCCTGCGGCCGGCAGTGGATGCGGACCGCGATCTGGTTCGACATGGTGCCCGACGGCACGAACAGCCCGGCCTCGTGGCCGAACAGCGCCGCGGCGCGGCGCTCCAGTTCGTTGACGGTCGGGTCTTCGCCGAACACGTCGTCGCCCACGGCCGCGGCCGTCATGGCCGCGAGCATGCCGGGCGTGGGCCGGGTCACGGTGTCGCTGCGGAGGTCGATCATGGAGGAGAATTGTAGTCGCGAACCGGGAGTTCATCCCCCGCGGGCTGCGTCGAGAGCGGTTCGCCTGCTCGTTGCCGACGGCTCACCAGCAAAACCAGACGACGAAGCGGACCCGCTCCGGCCCGAAAACCGACTCCAGCACGCGGGCGAGGGCAAAGGCTAGCTTCCACTGGC
>Ga0247822_10002544_pt1 | contig 11667 bp, 9 predicted proteins | sample 13C_Cellulose_Da_FD_192423 | JGI IMG/M metagenome (GOLD analysis project Ga0247822, IMG submission 192423) | Soil microbial communities from agricultural site in Penn Yan, New York, United States - 13C_Cellulose_Day30 | ecosystem: Environmental > Terrestrial > Soil > Agricultural land | place...
ATCGTCACCACCGAGCCGGGCGACGGCGCCGAGGAGGTCCCGCCCGGCTCGGTGGTGACGATCAGCCGCGACCTGCGGGTCGACATCGCGGCGCTGGCCTGAGCCGCTCGTGACCGTGACCGCGACCGCGACCACGGCGCCCGCGCCGGCGCCGGTCGGCGACGTGCTCGCCGCCGCCCAGGCCGGCGACCCGGCGGCGCTCGACGAGCTGCTCCGCCGCCACCGGACGCTGGCGCTGCGCTACGCGATGCGCCTGTGCGTGTCGCCGGCCGACGTCGAGGACGCGGCCCAGGAGGCCCTGCTCGCGCTCGCGCGCTACGTCTCGGCGCTGCGCGCGGCCGCGGCGCTGTCGACCTGGCTGTTCGCCACGGTGCGGACCCACTGCCTCCGGCTGGCGCGCCGCAGCGTGCGCGTCGCCCTCCATGGCGGGGACGACCTCGCCGATCTCGCGCCCGGCCCGGCCGACCAGCTGGTCGACGAGCAGCTGCGCCAGCACCTGGCCCGGGTGCTGGCCGGGCTGGCACCGGCGTCGCGCGAGGTCCTGGTCCGCCGCGACGTGCTCGGGCAGCCGGCGCGCGAGGTCGCGACCGCGCTCGACCTGAGCGTGGCGGCGGTGAAGTCGCGGCTGCACCGCGCGCGCGCCGAGGCGCGGGCCGGGCTCCTGGCCGCGATCGAGCCGCCGGCGCGGCGACGCTGACGATCGCGCGAATCCTCTCGCCCCCTCGGCGGCTCTGGTGGCCATGAAGCTCTACGGTCACCCCCTCAGCTCCTGCACCCGCAAGGTCCTCTTCGTCCTGGCCGAGAAGGGCGCCGCCGCCGACCTGATCGTCGTCGATCTCCTCGCCGGCGAGCATCGCCGCCCCGAGCACCTGGCCCGCCACCCGTTCGGTCGCATCCCGGTCCTCGACGACGGTGGCTTCGTCCTCTACGAGTCGCGCGCGATCATCCGCTACCTCGACCAGCGCCTGGGCGGGACGCCGCTGGTGCCGTCCGACCTCCCGGCCCGCGCCCGCATGGAGCAGTGGCTCGACGTCGACCATTCGTACGTCAGCCCGGCGGTGCGGACGCTGGTGCGCGAGCGGGTGGTGGCACCGGGGCTCGGCCGCCCGGCCGACCCCGCCGCGGTGGCCGGCGCGCTCGCCGAGCTCGACCAGGCGCTGGCGGCGATCGACGCCGGGCTCGGCGAGGCCGCGCACCTGGCCGGCCCGGCGCTCAGCCTGGCCGACGTCAGCCTCGCACCCTACGTCGCCGCCCTGCCCCATCTCGGCGCCGGCGAGCTGCTCGCGGCGCGGCCGCGGCTCGCGGCCTGGTGGCAGCGCATCGCGGCCCGCCCGGCGTGGCGCACGGTCGAGGCGGCGCGCGCCGCGTGAGCGCTCAGCGCGCCAGCAGGTAGGCGTCGGCGCGGTGGCCCTTGACCGCCCTGCGGCCCTCGGGCGCGGCCGCCGCCGGCGCCGCCGCGAAGTCGCGCCGGGCGCGGCCGGTCACGTCCTGGATCTCCTGGCGCAGGCCGTCGTCGCCCAGCCCGCCGGCGACCGCGGCCGCCTCGGCGGCGCGCACCCGCAGGATGGCCTCGGCGGCGTCGTAGCGGCCGCCGGCGTAGGCCGCCGACGCCTCCTCGAGGGCGCGCGCGGTCCGCGCCTTCTCGATCATCCGCACGGTGTCCTGGTCGCGGCCGCGGGCGATCGTGGTCTCGTCGGCGGTGACCTCGGCGCGCGCGATCGTGGTCGCGCTGCGCGGGCCCTTGCCGAGCTCGTCGAACGTCCACCGGACCTCGGCCAGCTCCTTGACCGCCTCGTCACCGGCGGTCACCCGCACGCGCAGCACGACCTTGGTGCGCTCGCCGCGGCGCTGGTCGGCGACCGGCACGACGACGGCGCGGCCGTCGCGCTCGAACCGGTAGCCGATCACGTCGACGAGGTCGACGCCGGCGGCCGGCTCGATGCGCAGGCTGGCCCGGGTGAGCACGGTCTCGCCCAGGCTGCCCAGCTCGCTGACGAACATCGCGCCGAGATCGCGGGCGTGCTCGACGAAGTGATAGTTGCCGCGGCCGGCCACCGCGATCTCGGCCATCAGCTCCTCGTCGAAGTCGATGCCGACGCCGACCGCGGTGATCGACAGGCCGGCGGCGGCGCGGCGCGACGCCAGCGGGACCACCCGCGGGCGATCGTGCGTCTCGACCTTGCCGTCGCTGATCAGCACCACCCGGCGCAGCGCCGCGTGCGACGCCTCGAGCTGGTCGGCGCCGTCGACGAGGCCGGCCGGGATGTTGGTGCCGCCCTCGGCGTAGAGGCCGGCCACCCGGGCCTTGGCCCGCGCCCGCGCGTCCTCGGTGGCGGCGGTCAACGGGAACACCACCTCCGAGCCGGTCGAGAACGTCACGATCGCCAGCTCGTCGGAAGGACCGAGCTGGTCGATCAACGTCACCGCCGCCGCCTTGGCGTCCTCGAGCGGCTGGTTGATCATCGAGCCCGACACGTCGAGGACGATCGCGACCGACGCCGGCGGGCGCTGGGTCACGCGGCCGTCGGGCGCGGTGAGCGACACCGCGAGGTAAGTCTCGGTGGTGCCGCGCAGGACGTGGCTCGAGTCGAGGCGCGCCGACAGCACCGCCGAGGTCGGCCCGACGCGCCGCGGCGCCTTGCGCGGCGTCAGAAACGCGACCGCCGCCAGGGTGGCGGCGGCGGAGACGAGCGCGGCGGCGGTGCGGCGGCGGTGCGAGCGGGCGGTCGAGACGGGCGCGGAGCTCATGCGCTCGGTGAACGCACGCCGCACCCCGAGGGATCTACGATGGCGGCTGAGGAAAAGGACGAAGCGAGATCAGTGGCTTATGACGCATCGCAATATCTCTGGTTGACACGTCGCGTTAGCGCGAGTAATGCTCTGCGTCATGATGACCGCTCAGGATCGCAAGCGTCAAGAACGCCAGGCGCGCCGTCGGCGCATCCAGAACGCCGCTCTCCCGGTCTTCGTCGAGCGTGGGTTCGCCCGCGCCTCGATCGAGCAGATCGCGAAGCAGGCCCAGCTCTCGGTAGGCGCCATCTACCTGTACTTCCAGTCCAAGGAGGACCTGTACGTGTCCCTCCTGGAGACCTCGCTGACCGACCTCGACGTCGGTCTGGCCGAGGTCCGCTCGGGCGACCCCCGCGCGCGGCTGGCGCAGGTGTGGGCCCGCCTCACCAGCTGGGTCGAGGCCGAGCCGGAGAGCGCCCGGGCCCTGGCGATGCTCAGTCAGCCCGGCCTCCGTGCCCAGCTGTCGGATGAGGTCGCCACGGGGATCGCCGCCGTCATCGGGCGGCTCCGCGACCACCTGGGCGCCGCCGTCGCGGACGGGATTCACGCCGGCGCGTTCCGGTCGGTGAGCCCGGCCGAGGTCGCCGACCTGCTGTGGACGGCCTTCATCGGCAGCCTCGCCCACGACGGCGTCGCGGCCAACCTCGAGCTGTCCACCGCCCAGCGCGCGACCCTGTTCGCGTGCGTCGAGGCGGGTCTGCGGGCCGCCGAGGCCGCGTTCGTCCGCCAGGCGGCGTGATTCGCTGACTTCTTCAGCGTCAACGTTGTCGTTGACGTTGTCGTTGACGGCGACGGAATGGGCCGAGGCGCCCATCCACAGTGCGTTCTGCCCTGACGCGCGCAACCGCTGACAGCTTCTGCCGACACCGTCGGCATGCTCAGCTTCCAGCGACTCGATGTCTACCAGCGCGCGATCGCGCCTACGCCCTGTCGATCGACCTCGTCTCGAAGCTCCCTCGAGGCCACGCGGTCATCGCGGACCAGCTCCGTCGCGCCTCGCTTTCGGTACCGCTCAACATCGCAGAAGGCGCCGGCCGAACGTCGCTGGCCGAGGCGGCGAAGCACTATGCGATCGCCCGCGGATCGGCGATGGAGTGCGCGGCAATCTTCGACGCGATGCGCGTGCTCACGTGCATCGAGCCCAAACTGTACGAGACCGCGAGCGGGTTGGTCGAACGCGTCGTCGCGATGCTCACCAAGCTGCACACCAGCACGACGGGCGAGACGCACTGAGCACGGGCGCCGCGGCGCATTCCGTCGCCGTCAACGTCAACGTCAACGTTTTGAGCTACAGCCTGCGCTGAGCGCCGAGGCCGATCATCAGCCAGTGCGACCGGTAGTCGCCGTCGTTGACGAACGTCGTCAGCGGCATCGCCGACGTGTCGCGGATCGGGTTGAGCTGCGGGGCCAGGCCCTCGCCGGCCTCGACGTGGCGCGCGGACATCACGGCGTAGCCGACCACGGCGTCGAAGGTCCACACCTTGGTACGGTAGCCGGCGCCGCCGGCGAAGAGGTGCTTGTTGCCGTCGACGGTGAGGACCGACAGGTACTCGTCGGGCGCGGCGCCGGTCTCGTAGGCGTAGCCGCCGCGGACGGTGAGCTTGCCGAGCTGGCCCTCGAGGCCGAGGTGGGCGGCGTAGGTGTCCTCGAAGTGGCGCGGGATCGACATCGACCCCAGCTCGTAGGTGCCGACGCCGGGCGCGTCGACGATGCGGACGTTCTTCGGCTCGATGCGCATCTCCTCGTGCTGCGACCACAGCTGGACCGTGGTCGCCAGCTCGGCGCGCCAGTTGCCGAACCGGTACTCGACGCCGGCGCGGATCTCGGCGGGCAGGTTGAACGAGATGTCGGCGCGATCGCCCTCGACCGACGCGCCGTCGAAGAAGCCCGACGCCGGCAGGCGGGTGTGGAGCGTGCCGGTGCCGCGGAACCAGACCGGCAGCTGGAACGACGCGCCGAGCGTGACCTGCTTGGCGGCGTCGTACTGGATGCCGACCGAGCCCGACGGGTTGAAGAAGTCGTCCTGATCGACGCGGTTGAGGGAGTCGAACTCGGGATCCTCGGGCGAGCACGTGGTCTGGCCCGGGCAGCCCGACAGGACGATCTCGGTCTGCAGGGAGGTGACGTGGTTCTGGATGGTCGCGCCGATCCGCAGCTTGGGGCCGAGGCGGAGCGCGACGCCGGCGCCGAGCGTCGCGATCAGCGAGCGCGACAGGTCGACCGACGAGTAGCGCTGCGGGCCATCGACGTCGAACTTGGCCAGCCCGGCGAACGGCGCCCACACGCCCACCGCCAGCACGGCGGCGTCGGCGAGCGAGCGGGCGTAGCCGATCGACGGGATGGGCAGCCCGGGCGCCTGGTTGTCGACGGTCGGCTGGGCGTTGCCGCCCGAGTCGATGCGGTCGTACTCGATGGCCTGGTTGACGAAGGTCGCGTCGATCAGCACCGAGCCACCGGACAGGTGGCCGAGGCCGGCCGGGTTGAACCAGGTCGCCGACAGATCGTCGGCGCCGGCGACGAACGCGCCGCCGCGCGCGGTCGGCCGCACGCCGCGGGTCGGCAGGTACATGCCGCCCGCCCACGCGTCGGCGACGGGGGCGGCGACGAGCGCGAGCGCGAGCGCGAGGCGCAAGGTGGAGCACTTCATGCGGTTACCTCGCTGACGGCTACTGGTTGCGTGACTTGATGATCGCGATGAACTTACGCAGGCCGCGCTTCTCCTCGTCGAGGAAGCTGGCCACGCCGGTCATCAAGGCCCGGTAGTCCTCGGCGGTGTAGGCCGCCCCGAGGTCGTCGTACGGGCGGGCGCGCAGGACCTCCGACAGGCCGTCGATGAGGTCGCCGACCGCCGAGTGGCCGGGACGGTGCTCGGTGTACAGGTTCACCATCATGCGGGCGAGCGCGCGGTTGGCGTCGCTGGTGCGGGCGTCGCGCACGAACAGCAGCTGGGCCTCGAGCCAGCCGCGCTCGGGGCGGATGATCTCGCCGACCGCGCGGGCGATCGGGACCAGGTCGCGATCGTCGAGCGCGATCTGGGCGACGTCGGCGATCGCGGTCAGCGAGGTCACGAACGCCTCCGCCGAGGTCGCCTCGTCGACCAGGTACTGCATCAGCTTCTCGAGCTGCAGCCGGGTCTCGGGGGTCGCCTGCAGCGACAGCACGAAGTCGGCGGCGCCGGCGAACACCGGGCTGGTCAGGACGTCCTCGAGATCGTCGGGCAGCCGCTGCGACAGCCACGCCGCGCGATCGCCGGCGGTGTCGTGGGCGCGCAGGCGGCTCTCGACCAGATCGACCAGCGCGACACCCACCCCGCGCAGGCGCGGGTTGCGGAACCGCCAGCCCTGCTGCGGCACGTCGATGCCGCGGGTCAGGACGTCGACGACCTCGCTGATCGAGGTGGTCCACGCCTCGCCCTCGGCGCCGGCCGCGGCCATGCGCGCGCGCTTGTGGTTGTAGGCATCGGCGAGCAGGTGCCACGGCGTCAGCTGGGCCACCGCGCGGCCGTCGGACGTCGTCGTCGAGGTCGCGCCCTTGCGGTCGGCGAGGCCGGCCTGCGGCGTGAACAGGTAGCGGGCCGCGACCCGGACGATCTCCTCGTAGGCCTTGCCGTTGACGGTGATCGCGTTCAGGCGCGGCGCGGTGCCCTGCAGGGCGCCGAGCAGCGAGCCGTCCGCCAGGATGTCGGCCATCAGCGGCTCGTAGGTCATGCCGCCCGAGCCCCAGACGTAGCCGGGCGCGGTCGGCTGGGTGCTCTGGTGGGTCACCGAGTCCTTGGTCGGCCAGTGCTTGTGCAGCACGACCATCAGGTCGACGAACAGCTGCTCGGCGTTGTTGTCGGCGAACGCTTGCACCACCGGCCGGATCTGATCGTAGAAGCCCTCCTTCTCCCAGACCGGCAGCGTGCCCGCGTGCTGCGCCTTGAACAGGTCGCCCTCGCGGTCGCGCAGCGGATCGATGATGTTGGTCAGGTACGACGGGGTCGGGTCGAGGAACAGGACCCGGTTGAGCGCGGCCGGGGTCGGGTGGGTGCGCATGCCGTCGATGCCGACGGTGTCCTCGAGGAAGCCATCGCCGCCGAACAGGTCGATCGAGCCCTGCACCACCGTGCCCCAGTTGTAGTTGAAGTTGGCCTTGGGCCGCGGCCGGCGGCCCTGGCTGACGCAGCCCTCGGGCGTGGCCGCGGTCGTGGTCGAGTCGAACGCGCCGGCGTCGTTCTCGCAGATGTACTGACCGCTGGCGTTCTTGGCGTAGGCGATCGACTGCAGGTAGAAGACCGCCAGGTTGTTGACCTGGAACAGCTGGCACTCGTTGTAGGTGCCGAGGGTGATGCCGACGAACGGATCGACGACACGCGCGCCCTGCTTGTTACACGCGCGGGCGCCGTTGGAGTCGGCGATCACGTGGAGGATGCGCTGGAAGATCGACCGATTGAACGCCGAGTCGGGCTGGCTGCGATCGACCATGGTCGCGAACGCGCCGACCACCGCCTGCTGGGCGTTGATGTCGAAGCGGTCCTTGTAGACCAGGAACTTGCGGAACCGCTCGCCGAGCTGGGCGGTCTCGGGCCGCTCCATCGCGGTCATCAGGGACTGGACCAGCGCCGGCCGGTCGAGGATCGCCTTGACCACCGGGACCAGGTCGTCCCACAGCGGCGCCTCGGGCGGGATGATCGCCTCGGGGTGGTTGTCGCCCTTGCGCGCGGCGCCGATCATCGCCTCGGCCAGGCGGGCGACGTCGGCCTCGTTGTTCTGCAGGAGCGTGCGGGCCAGCGCCAGCGTGTCGTAGATCGCCGGGTCGCGCAGCAGCTGCATGTACGCGTAGGTCATGTCGAGCAGCGGCATCGGCTGCTCCGGGTCGTAGCCGCGGTAGGTCAGGGTCTCGCCGTTGTCGTACGTCTTTGTCATCTCCTTGCGCGCGCCGACCAGCGCCGACGAGCCGCGCAGCAGGTCGAGGGCGGTGCCCTTCTGCGGGTCGAACAGCTGGAGGCTGTCGCGGGCCAGCGCCGCCATCACGGTCTTGTCGAGGTCGACGTACTGGTAGAGCAGCGGGCCGCCGTCGGCGGCGAGGGCGCGGCCGAGCGGGTCGCGGAACTGCCACGGCGTCGGGGTGGCGTCGTCGGGCAGCGTGAACGGCGCCGGCGCGTCGAACGGCTGGCCGCTGGCGTCGACGAACCGGCCGAGGGCGTCGACGTCGGCCTGGCCGTCGCCGTTGCCGTCGACGAACGGGGCCGGCAGCGCGCCACCCGGCCGCTGGACCTGGGCGACGCCGCGGGTGTCGCGGACCGTGAGCGGCACCTGCATCGAGGTGCCGAGCAGCGCGCGCTCGCGGAGGAGGAAGTCGAGCGCGATGCGCAGGGTGCGGTCGGGCGCGTCGGGGCTGTCGGGGGCGGCGGCGTTGCGCATCGACGCGCCGACCGCCTCGACCAGGTTCTCCCACTCGCCGCGGGCGCCGCCGCCGGGGGTGATGGCGGTGGTCAGCGTCAGCACCAGATCGTGCAGCTCGGGGTAGCTGACGAAGGCGCGCACCGCGCCGAGGGCCGGGGTGATCGGCCGATAGCCGAGGCGGTGGCCGAGGCGCTCGAGCGCCGCCATGGTCTCGCCGTCGTCGCCGAGGTAGCGGAGGGTGCCGATCAGGGCGTCGATCGCCTGGGTCGCGGTGTCGTCGTCGTAGAGGCCGAGGAAGTCGTTCGAGGTGAGGAAGGTCTGCAGATCCGGCAGGTAGTCGGCCGGGAAGATGGCGTCGGTGGCGTCGGCGAGCAGCTCGCGCTCGGCCAGCAGCGCCTTCATCGCGCCCGACGCGGCGTCGGGCGGGGCCAGGCCGAGCCGGCAGATGTCGCGGTAGGTGTCGCCGCGGACGTCGGTGGTGCCGCCGTCGGCGAGGTCGTCGAGGTAGCCGATGCGCTTGCACATCAGCGTCAGCACTGTTTCGCCGAAGGTCCCGTTATCAACGGGATCGCGGCTCTCGTCGAACGACGGATGGCAGGCGGACCCGAGGAGGCCGACGATGGTAGTGACGCTGACCAGACGACGGACGAGCGAAGGCGACTCGCGGTGCATGGCTCCCCTCCTTTGAACCGCAGTCAATTACATCGAGTAACGAAGCGGACTTCCACGGTAAACGCTCGTCTGTCCGTGCGTCAACGGGGAGGTTACCTCCCTGACACGAGCGGGCAGGAAACCACCGTGCGCGGCCTCACCAACACGAGGTCTCCGGTCAGCACCGATCCCGGGCCTGCGAACACCGCAGGGGTGCGGCGAACTGGCGCACCCCCGTCGCGCCTCGATCCCGACCCGGCGAATCATCGAGGAGGCTGGTACGTCGATCCGGTCGTGCAGGAGCGCGGACGCAGAGCGGTGACCGGACTCGAGGGCTGGCGCCTGCCCGGCGGCGTCCGCCTCGACGCCGCGGTCGCCGAGGGTGCGAGCGGGGTGGTGTTCCGCGGCTGGCACGAGGTGCTCGGCCGCGCGGTGGCGGTCAAGGTCAGCCACGCCTCCGACCAGCTGGCGGCGGCGCGCGCGCTGCGCGAGGCCCGCATCGTGGCGTCGCTCGACGCCCCCGGCATCGTCCGGGTCTACGAGGCCGGACGGCTCGACGACGGCCGGGCCTGGGTGGCGATGGAGTGGATCGACGGCGTCAGCCTCGAGGACGCGGCCGGGACCACGCCGTGGCCGGCGGCGCAGGTGGCGGCGATCGGCGCCGACATCGCGCGGGCGCTGGCCCGCGCCCACGCCGCCGGCGTGGTCCACCGCGATCTCAAGCCGGCCAACGTGATGATCCGGCGCACCGGCGAGATCGTCGTGGTCGACTTCGGCATCGCCCGGGCCGCCGGCGAGGCCGCGACCAGCCACAGCAAGGTCGCCGGCACCCCACACTACATGGCGCCCGAGCAGGCGCTCGGCGAGTCGGTCGATCCGCGCACCGACCTGTACGCGCTCGGCTGCGTGCTGTTCCGGCTGGCGACCGGCCGGGTCCCGTTCGACGGCTCGGCGATCGAGGTCATGCTCGCCCACCTCGGCCACCCGGCGCCGGTGATCGAGGGCGGCGAGCCGCGCCTGACCGGGGTGATCGGCCGCCTGCTCGCCAAGCGGCCCGGCGAACGGCCGGCCGCGGCCGACGTGCTGGCCGACGAGCTCGACGGCGTGGCGCGGTGCGCGAGCGGCGAGGTCGCCGCGCGGTCGGCGATCGATCCCCACGACGCGACCGTGCCGGCGCTCGCCCTGCCCGACCCCGCGCAGACCATCCCGTCGCCGCCGCCACGGCCGGCGCGGACCGGCGGCCACGGCGTGGCCGTGGTGATCGCGACCTTCCTCGCCGCCAGCGCGCTCGGCGGCGCGTCGTACCGCCTCGCCCGCGGGCTGCACGGTGGCGAGGCGGCCTCGGCGCCGGCGCCTGCCCCGCCTGCCCCGCCGCCGCCGCCGGCGATCGACCCGAGCGCTCCGGTCGTGCTGGTGGTCGACGGCGGCTACGCGATGCGCGCGACGCTGCCGCGTGCGCCGGCTGCAGGCGCCGACCTGGTGGTCGAGCTGGCGATCTGGGACGCCGACGGCGAGCCGATCGACGCCCGTCAGCTCGCCGTCACCGTGAGCGATCCGTACGGCCGGACGGTCGCGGTCGGGGTGCCCGGCAAGGCCGGCGTGTTCCCGGTCCGCCAGCGGACGCCGGTGGCGGGAACCTACGTCATCACGGCGTTCGCGCCGCGCGGCGAGACCACGTTCGCGGTGTCGGTCGAGGTCGCTCCGGCGCCGGCGCCGGCGCCGGCGCCGGCGGTGTGAGCGTGGCGGCGGCGCGCTGAGGCGGCGACACGGGGCACCCGTCCGCCATCGGTGTTACAAGGCGGTCGTGGATCCTCACGTCCTGCCGATCCTCCGCTGTCCGCGCTGCGGCGCGGTCGGATCGTTCGCCGGCGGCCGCGTGCTCGCCTGCACCCGCTGCGGCCACGTGCTCGACGCCGAGCGCGGCTTCTTCGACCTGCTCGACGTCGCCACCCGCGGCGAGCCGCCGGTCGGCAGCGCCGAGCAGCGGCTGATGGAGAGCGAGGTCGTCGCCCGCATCTACGAGCAGGTGTGGCGGCCGACCTTCGTCCGCCTGCTGGCCGGGCGCGGCGCCGGCGCGGCGGTCGGCGGGTTCGCCGGCGAGATGTTCATCCACAAGCACGCCCTCGGCCTCGACGATCGCCAGGGCCCGTGGCTCGATCTGTCGTGCGGGCCGGGGCTGTTCACCCGCGCGATGGCGGCGGCGGCGCCGGGCGCGCTGGTGGTCGGCCTCGACATCTCGCGGGCCATGCTCGAGGCGGCCGCGCGCCGGGCCAAGGGCTACGGCAACATCGTGCTCATCCGCGGCGACGCCCACCAGCTGCCGTTCGGCGACGGCGCGTTCGAGGGCATCAACAACAGCGGCGCCCTCCACGCCTACGACGACGCCGAGCAGTGCTTCCGCGAGATCTGGAGGACCCTGCGCCCCGGCGGCCTCTACGTCGGCTCGACGTTCGCCGAGGCGCCGTCGCTGGTCGGCCGGCTGGCCGCGCGTGTCGCCGGCATCCGTCGCTACGACCCCGGCGAGCTGCGCGCCCAGCTGTCGCGCCTGGGCTTCGCCGAGTACGAGGAGCTGCGGCTCGGCGGCGCGTTCGTGTTCAAGGCCCGCAAGCCCTGAGGCTGCGGGGCGCTACCAGGCGCCGCCGAGAACGTTCACCGTGCCGCCGGTCGCGCCCATGGCGTTGCGGAAGCCGAGGCCGCCGAAGTCCCACCGGCCGGTGGCGGCGTGGCGCCGGAACAGGGCCGCCGGGCCCTTGCTGGCCTTGGGCGCGGCCTCGTCGTCCTTCATGTCCCGGGTCAGGCGGAAGCCCAGGTAGGCGCCGGCGACGAGGCCGCGCCCAAGGCC
>Ga0247822_10002545_pt1 | contig 11664 bp, 13 predicted proteins | sample 13C_Cellulose_Da_FD_192423 | JGI IMG/M metagenome (GOLD analysis project Ga0247822, IMG submission 192423) | Soil microbial communities from agricultural site in Penn Yan, New York, United States - 13C_Cellulose_Day30 | ecosystem: Environmental > Terrestrial > Soil > Agricultural land | place...
ATACTTGGATTGTCCGGTACGACGCTCATGATGCTGCACCGGGATCTCGGTCGCGCGCAGCGCATACAAGCAGCCGAGAGCGGGGACGAACGTACTGATCTCGCGTGATTGGTTGATCGCGTCGACGACGGCGCGCGAATACCCTCGCAGCATGCACCCTTGATCGGTCATGCGGATGCCGGAAATGCGCGCCCGCAATGCGTTCATCGCTGCGGAGGCTTTGCGCCGCCACCAGAGGTCCTGTCGTTGCTGGCGCACGGTACCGATGTAGTCATGGCCGAGGTCGAACTGCGCGACGATGCGGGCGATCTCGCTGGGCGGATTCTGCAGGTCCGCATCCAGAGTCACGATCAACTCGCCGCGGGCCCGCTCGAACCCCGCCAGAATGGCCGCGTGCTGGCCGAAATTCCCTCGCAGGATCAGCAGCCGTGTGTGATCCGGACGGACTTGAAACATTTTTCGCAGCAACGACACGGAGCTGTCGGTGCTGCCGTCATCCACGAAGATACATTCGTAGGTGCGCTCGAGCGCATCGAGCGCGGGATAGAGCTGAGCGAACAACGCCGGCAACGAGGCTTCCTCGTTGAACACCGGAATCACGATGCTCAGTTCGGGAACGCTGGCCGGCGCGATCAAAGGTTGCACGCTCATGTTCGGTTGGCCAGGACGGCACGCAGCTCGCGACATACGCGATGCACGTCGTCGTCCGTCATCGTGGGAAATAGCGGCAAGGTGACCGTCTCATGTCCGATGCGCGCTGCGTTGGGGTAATCATTCTCGCTGTAGCCCAGCCTTCGGAACACCGTTAGACCGGGTAGAGACGGGTAATGAACTCCGACGCCGATACCGCGCTTTGCCATCGCCTGCAAAAACTGCGGTCGCGTGAGATCGAGCTTTGCGAAGGGCAGCAGTAGCGTGAACATGTTCCAGCAATGTCCTGCGTCGCCACGTTCCTGCAGTACGCCCGGCGGGTCGATACTCAGTTCCTCGAAATACGTCTCCGCCAAGGCGCGGCGACGCTCACAAAACGCATCGAGCTGTGCCAGTTGGCCCAGTCCGATACGGGCCGACACATCCGACAAGTTGTATTTGCCCCCGGCTAGTGTGACGTCGACGTTATCGTCGGCGTCGCGCTCGATCCCGTGAAAGCGCGCGATCTCCAGGTAGCGACTCTCATCGGGGCTGTCGAGCACCACTGCCCCGCCTTCGATCGTGGTCATGTTCTTGTTGGGATGAAAGCTGAAGCACGTCATGTCGCCGAACGAGCCGATGCGGCGACCGCGCCACGCCGCCCCGATCGCATGCGCCGCATCCTCGATCACTCTTATTGCCCGGCCGCGAGCCAGCCTGAGCAGGCGATCCATGTCCACCGGCCTGCCGGCGAAATGCACCGGCATGATGGCTCGCGTGCGCGGCGTGATGGCTGCTTCGGTGCGGTCGAGATCGAGATTGCGGCTGCGCAGCTCGACGTCGACGAACACGGGAGTGGCGCCGACTCGCAGGACGACGTTGGCGCTTGCTGCGAAGCTCATCGCGGGCACGATGACTTCGTCGCCCGGGCCGATGTTTGCGGCCAGTAGCGCGAGCTCGAGTGCCGCGGTGCCGGAAGTCACCGTTCGGACAGTTCGATTCGACAGGTAGGCCGACAACGCCGCTTCGAACTTCGCCACATGCGGTCCGCTCGCGATCCATCCGGAGCGCAATACCTGGCAAACGCCGACGATGGTCTCCTCATCGATGCTGACGCGTGCAAAGGGCAGATAGCTCATGCGGGACTCCGTGTCAGAATGCACACGCCGGCAACGATGATCGCTATGCCGGCGATCTTGGTCGCCGAGAGCATTTCCCCGAACAGAAACATCGCAGCGATCGCGTTGACGATGTAGCCGATCGAAAGCATCGGATAGATGACGCTCACCGGCGCTCTGGACAGCGCGAGCACCCAGATGAGAACGCTGGCCGCGTAACACGCGAGGCCGCCCCACCAGCCGGCGTGCATCAACATTCTGGGTGTGGCGGCGGTCATGCCGGACCAGCTCAGAACGATCGGCCCGGTGGCGCTGGCGGCGGCTTTGAGCATGAGCTGCGCCGAAGCGTTCAAGAGCACGCCGGCCATTACGAGGCTCCAGGTGATGGCGTTCATTGGCGGCTCACGGCGACCCGGCGCCGATCGCTGCCCAGGACTCTCATCGGCAGGCCGCTGTGCGAAAGTTGCTCATACGTTTTGTGAGACATGATCGCTATCGCGTCCGAGGTGGTACGCCAGCGTTGTTCGAATTCGCGCATATCGAGCTCCTTTACCGGCTCGTGCCGCAGCCCATACTGGAGCTCGCCACTCCAGTCCACGAGCACCAGCGTGCGCCGCAAGTAGAACGGCAGCGTCTGGTCGTAGGTCTTCACGCTGTAGATCGGGACGTGCGTTGGCAGGCCGGCCGGAATGTGCGCCGCAAGATCCCTTCCGGAACGTATCGAGCTGTCATGCCCGATCGTGGCGAACAACAGCGCCAGGCCGAGGAACCATCCCGTTGCGAGACCGACGAACGACGGCACCATCTGCTGGTTCGAGGCAGCCCGATAATAAAAGAGCGCGGCGAGTGCAGCAGTCAGGGCATAGCCGACGGCCATCGGCCGTGCTTCGTATGCTTCCGTGCGCAGCATCGGATCATCGAGTGTGCTCGGTCCGATGAGTGTGAACGCGATCAGCCCGGCGGCGCTTGCCAGCATGATCCAGGCGGAATAATCGAGCGACCGCGACGGCGCCGAAGATTCCCGAGCGGCCGTCAGCAAGGCCAGTGCCGGAAGAATCGGCAATATATAGGGCGGCAGCTTCGAGCCGGAAAGAGAAAAGAACACCAGCACGAACACGCACCAGATCCACAACAGGCGCTGTACATCGAACTTGCCCCGCGCCGCAGTGGCACGCCATCCGTGCCCCAGCGCGCTCGACATCTGCCACAGCCACGGCAACACGCCAACCGCGAGGATGGCAATGAAGTACCACCAGGGCTCCACCCTTTCAGCGCTATCCGTCATGTAGCGCAGCAGATGCTCGTGAATGAAAAAGAACTGCAGGAAGTCGGGATTGGCGCGCGATACCAACACGAACCATGGCAACGTGATGATCAGTAATATCCCTATGCCAGGGAGCAGGCGCAGACTGCGCCAGGCATCCCAATCGCGTTGCCACAGCATATAAATGGCGAGCACGCCGCCCGCGATGACCCACGCGACGATGCCTTTGGTCAGGGTCGCGAGCCCGAGCATCGACCAGCTGAGCAGCATCCACCAGCCGCTGCTTTCCCGCGCGGATTCGCGAGTCTGCTGAGCCATACAGAAGCTGCACAGCATGGCGGTGAGCAGGAAGGTGAACGTCATATCCAGGGTCAGCACCTGTCCCATGAAGAAATGCAGCACGCTCGAGCCCAGCAGCGCTGCTGCGATTGCGCCGGTGCGCACATTCCATAGACGACGACCAAGTAGAAACACGAGCACGACGTTGAGCCAGCCGGAGAGTGTCGCGCACAAGCGCGCGCTCCATTCATTCTGTCCAAACACGTGGTAGGCGAGCGCGGTGGCCCAGTATTGCAGCGGCGGTTTTTCCAGATAGGGAAGATCGTTCAGATGCGGCGTGACCCAATCGCCGGAAGCGAGCATCTCACGTGCGATTTCCGCGTACCGCCCTTCATCCGGATGGCTCAGCGGGCGACCTACAGGCAGCAGGAACCAGATTGTTGTCAGTGCGCCGAGGACGACCGCCGCATAGATCAGGTGCGTCGATAACAGCGGGGTCGCACGAAGCCGCATTGTCTGCGTCGTCAAGCTGCTCATTGTCAGCCCTCGGTGAATCATGGGCGCAGCCGAAGCGATCGGCACAGCCGCGCGCTGCGTTAGACGGTCGCTGGCGGAGAAATCATTCGGGAGAAAATCATGTGCAGTGCACGATCGCCGACCCCGCGGTCAGTGCGCCGCCGGGCCGGATCACCTGCGAGATAAGGCTTGGCGATTCATGCTGTTAGCCGTATTTGCCCGGCTGGCGGCGAGGCCTGCGGTGGGTTAGCCGGCGCGGTAGTGTCGGCGCGTCAACGCCAGCGCAGCCAGCATCAGGAGAGTATTGGCGACGATCAGTATGGAAGAGACCGCGGCCAGCATCGGTGTCATTTCATAGAACACGCCATCCAGCATGCGCTTGGGAAGCGTGGTGGTATCGATGCCGCTCAGGAACATGCCGATGACCACTTCGTCGAATGAGACGAGGAATGAAAGCACGGCGCCCGCGGCGACGCTGCGACCGATCAGCGGCAAGGTCACTTGCAGGAACGCTTTCGCGGGGCTCGCGCCCAAGCTCGATGCGGCTTCTTCCAGCGACTGCGGAACGGCGCCGAGCGCGATAGAAACATTCATGATTACGAACGGCATGATCAACACGGAGTGCGCGGCGATGAGCCCGACGACGGTGCCTACCAGATGAAGGCTGGCATATACGCCGTAGATCGCGACCGCGATCAGCAAGGTGGGCAGCACGATCGGACTCATCAGGATCGCGAGGCCAACGGTGCGAATGGCAGTTGACGCGCGCGCGAGGCCGGTAGCGGCAAGCGTGCCCAGCAGCGTGGCGATGAGGGTCGCGCCCAGGGCCACTTTCAAGCTCAGCAGGGTGGAGGCGATCCACGCGCCGTCGGCAAAGTAGTCCGTGTACCAATGCAGTGAAAATCCCTGCGGCGGGAAGCGCAGCATGTGCCCGGGTTCCACCGAGAGCGGAAACATCAGCACAATGGGCAACAACATATATATGAGACCGGCCGCCGCGATCACCCGGAAGGCGACCGTGACCCAGCCGTGATCAGCTTGCGTTGCCATGATCTACCTGGTCGGGGCAGGCACGTCGATACACCGCGCCGAGCACGAGCATTACCGCGAGCAGCAGCATGGAGGCAGCGGCCGCCAGCGGCCAGTTCAGATATTCGTCGATTTGCTGGCTGATGAACGTGGCAGCGGTCAGCACCCGGCCGCCGCCGAGCAGCGCTGGCGTGACGAAGAAGCCGACTGCGGTGGCAAAAACCAGCAGGCTGCCACCGAGAATGCCGCGCACGCTCAAGGGCAGTGTGATCGAAAGGAACATTCGGGCCGGGCTGGCCCCGAGGCCGGCGGCGGCTTCTCTGAGATCTCGCGATTGAGAGATGAGCGACAGAAACACCGGAAAGATCATGAACGGCAACAGCGTGCTGACCATGGCAATCACCACGCCCGTCTCATTATATATGAGCTCGGCCGGCTCTCCGGACGGACTCAGCCAGCCCGCCGCAGTGCTCAAGGCACCCTGGTCGCGCAGCAGATAGATCCACGCAAAGTTACGCACCAGGATGCTGGTCCAGAAGGGCAGCACGACCAATAACGACAAGGCCAGACGCCACTGCGCGGAGGCGAAGGCGAGCACATATCCGAGCGGATAGCCGAAGATCAGGCAACCGATGACGACGAGGATGCTGATGCGCAGTGTTCGCAGCAGGGTTCCGCCATACGACCACATCTCGAACAATTCGCGGTAGGAGGTCAGGGTCCATTCGCTCTCGCCGAAGCTGAGTAGCGCGAGTCGTAGCAGCGGTGCTCCGTAGAGCAGGCCGATCATCAGCAATGCCGGCAGCATCCAGAGGAGACCGCGGCTCATCAGTATCCCGGCGAAGCGCTTCACGCCAGTACCACCGTGTCTCGAACAGCCCACGTCAGCGTGACCGGCGTGCCTGCGGACAACGGATCGCGACCGAGATTCTGTTTGCGCACCAGAATCTGTTCGTCGCCGGCCTGCACGCGGTACTCGAGGATCTCTCCCAGGAAGACGACATCGAGCACCACGCCATTCATGGCGTTGTAACCCAGGGCTTTGTTGTCGTGAGTATGCAGGTCGAGCTTTTCCGGGCGGATCATGACGGTCGCCTGCGCTTTGTCGGGCAGCGGGCGAGGACAGCGAATGAGCGAGCCATCCGTCAGTCGAAGCGCAGCGTTGGCATGCGTGGGCCGGCCCCGGAGCAGATTCGAGTCGCCGACGAAGCGCGCGACGAATTCGTTGCCCGGCTGTTCATACAGCTCCCGCGGCGTCGCGAGCTGCTCGATGCGGCCGGCATTCATCACTGCCACTCGATCGGAAAGCGCGAATGCCTCGGTCTGATCGTGGGTGACGTAGACGGTTGTAATATGCAACCGCCGTTGCAGGGCGCGTATTTCGCCTTGCATCTGGTCACGCAGCTGCTTATCGAGCGCGGCGAGCGGTTCATCCAACAACAGCACACGAGGTCTGAAGACGAGCGCACGAGCGAGCGCGACGCGTTGCTGCTGTCCGCCGCTCAATTGCGAAGGTCGACGCCCGGCGAGCTCGGACAAGCCGACGTTGCGTAGCATCTCCTCGACGCGCGCATCTCGCTCATCACGGGACACCCCGCGTTGACGCAAGGGGAAGGCAATGTTCTCGGCGACCCTCATATGAGGGAACAACGCATAGCGCTGGAAGACCATGCCGATGTCGCGACGATGCGCCGGCAGCTCGCTCACCTCGACGCCGCCGATCTCGATGCGTCCGCGGCCCTCGGGCTCGAAGCCCGCGATCATTCTCAGCACCGTCGTCTTTCCGGAGCCGCTGGCACCGAGCAGCGTGAGGAACGAACCGGCGGGAACCTCGAAGGAAATATCTTCGACGGCTTTGACACTGCCGTAGCGCATCTCCAGATTGCGTGCTACGAGCGACACGCCGTGACCGGCAGAGCTCGTGCTGGCCGACGGTTGCATCAAGTCGCCTCCCTGCGCATGTGCGCGCATATCAGCTAGCAAGGAACTGACTCCAGCGAGCGCCGATGCGATGCTGGTTCTCGCCCCACCATCGACCGTCCAGCATCAACTGCTTCGCAAAGTTGCGAGGGTAGGTCGGCATGCGCTCCAGCGTGAGCCGATCCTTGATCAATTGCAGGGCCTTCAGGTTGGTCGGCCCATAACTGATCAGCTGCGCGAAGGCCGCTTGCGGCTCGGGTTGTGCCAGGAACTGCAGAAATTGCAGCGCGTACTCCCGGTTCGGCGAGTTGCGCGCGAGCACGAACACTGGCAGGTTGGTGATTGCCTGATTCCACTCGAACTCCAGCGGCACGCCCTGATCCTTGAGAAAGAACGCGCGGCCGTTGAAGAACTCCGCCATGTCGATCTGCCGATCGAGCAGCAGGCGCTCGCACTGCGCGGGCGTCTGATACCAGACATCGACGTGCGGCTTGATCTGCGACAACTTGCGAAATGCGCGCTCGATCTTGGCGTCATCGAGCGGATTCACGGCATCGATGTCCATGCCGTCCGCCATCAACGCGTATTCCACGTGTCGCGCAACGAACGGCCCGAAGAACGCGCGCCTGCCGGGATGCGCACGCGTGTCCCAGAAATCTCGCCAACTGCGCGGCTGCGCCTTGCGATTGCGCAGGTAGGTAATGCCCCAGGAGACCGTGCTGTAACCGAACGAGTAGTCGTCGATCGCACCGTCGATGAAATGTGACTTGTCGATGCCCGGCAGGACGATCTTTTCGAGCAGTCCTTGCTCGCGGCCGATGATGGGCCAGAACGGTGGACCATCCAGCAGATCCACCTGGGCCACGCCATCGCGCAACTGCGCTTTGAGTCGCGCGAGTCCGCTGCTCGCGTAAGTCTGTTCCTCGACTTCGATGCCGGTAGCCCGGGTAAACGGTGTGAAGAAAGCCCGGCGCATGGCGCGCTGAGTGGCGCCGCCCCAGCCGCTGATCACAACGCGCTTGACAGCGTGAGCACGGCTGACCAAAGGCAGAGAGTAACCGGCAGCCCCCAGCAGCGCGCCGTGTAGCAGTCTACGCCGCGTAATTCTTTTATACATCGGCCTCCAGTCGCATGGGTCCCGCGGTGGTGGCGCAGGCCATGGCGCTTCGAACCCACGTCAACCAGATCCCCCGAGCGTGGATTCAACTTTGTAGCGCCACTTGTAATGCAGTCGCATCGTGAGCACAAGTTGCGTGATCGAAAATCGCGCTGTGACTTGTGCGAACTCATTGAAATGCGAAGGCATGGTTCGCAACAAGCGAAATCGCGGCGTTGTTCGGCAAGGTGCTTGTTTGTCGCTCCGATGCATGCTGGAGTGCCGGCACGCATGCGTCACGAGTTGCTGTTCATTCCCGCGATAGTCGCGAGCGCACCGGCGCTGGCGGACGAATATCTAACGGTGGAACAGGCGCAGGCGCAGATTTTTCCCGGCCAGAGCGTCAGCGAGAGTCATTTCGTGCTGACCGATGCGCAGATCGACGCATTGGTGAAAGAGACGGGGGCGCCGATCGCCCGCCGCCAGGTGCGAGTCTGGAAAGTGTCTAACGGCGGCTGGTTCTTTCTGGATCACGTCATCGTCCGGGGCGATCGCATCGTCTATGCCGTCGGGCTGGATGCCAGAGGTGCCGTGCAGGGCGTCGAGATCCTTGCCTGCCTGCCGCTCTACAACGGCATTCGCCAACCGGCCTGGCGAGCTCAATTCGTCGGCAAGGATCACGGCAAGGCGCAGGTCCTGGATCAGATCAAGTCGGTTTCAGGCTCCACTCTGTCGAGCAACAACATCACGCTGGGAGTGAAGCGCGTGCTGGCGACGCATGCACTGTTTTTGCGCTCATCGAGCACGAGTGCTCCTGGCTGAGCTTCAGGGTTTGAGGACGCCGGAGCGCACCAGGCGCAGCGCGCCCACGTCGGAGCGATCGTAGTTCGCGAAGTGGCCATCGGCGAAGTTCACGAGCCACGCCAGATATTCGCCGCTCTCGCTGCCGGTCCAGTACCACAGCTTGCCCAGATCCATGTCCGGAAAGGTTTCTTCGTTGATGGCCGGTTGCTTGCATGTCGGCGAGACCAGCGTGGCCAACTCATCGCGCGTCGGCAGGCGCCAGCCATCGACGCCGTTCGCCTTGGCTTCGTCCCAGGTCATCTGAGTGATCACGCCCACGCAACCGACATCGTTTTCCCAGCGCTGGCCGAAGCTGCAGCGCTGCCAGGTGAGATCGGTTTTCCTGTCGTAAACCGCGCCGTCCTTGATGACATAGCGGGCGGTCGGAGTGCGTGTGGGTTGCGATGGATCGCAGGCAGCACCGACGGAGGTCGTGAGCGACAACGACAGCAGCGCGCTGCCGAGACCAACCAGGAAGGGCCGTGCCATCGCTGTCATCTTCGTCATCTCTCGTTGTTTGCTAGCGGCCACGCCGCACCAGTCTGACCGAGCTCGACTCGAGCGGTCCGCCGGTGCGTATCGATCCGCCGCCGAATGCCACATACCAGGCGAGCGCGCCCTCGCGCGTGCCGGTCCAATACCACAGCTTCGTCAGCTCCATGTCGGGAAAGGCGCGTTCATCGATGGCCGGTGAGCCGCATTCTGCGTCGATCAAGGAGGCCAGCTCTTCCTTGGTCGGCAGCTGCCAGCGCGCATCGGTCTGCTGGTTCGCCTCTTGCCAGCTCATCTGACGGATCACACCGACACAACCGCGCTCGCCGCTCCACCGCTGCCCGACGCTGCAACGCTGCCAGATCAGGTGGGTCTTGGTGTCATGGACCTCGCCATCGTGAATCTCATATCGAGCCGGCGGCGGGTCGCCAGTGAAACACGCCGACGCGGCGTGAGCCAGCGAGACTGCGAATGTGGCGAGCAACAGTAGGCTCGCCAGGGCGGTCAATCTCGACACCGGCTGCTTCCCCCGTTTGCAGTGTGCGACGAATGATGCTTAGCATAGCGCAAGGTTTCGACTCGCGGAGCACTCATGACTCGCACGACGACTCTTGTTTGCCGACGGACAATGTCCGCCGCAATTTGTTTGCTGCTCGGTGCCGGCGCGCATGGGAAGGGCGAGCTCACGCAGATCGACGCCTGCGCTTTGCTGACGGCGGCGGAAGTCAGCCGGGTGATCGGTCAGCCGGTGGACGACGGCGAGCGGCGTGACGAGGGGCACCAACCCGATGGATCCTATTCGTCCTCGTGTGTATGGACGGTACAGCGCGACGAATCCATACCGGAGAATCCCGCTGCGCCGCTGGGCGGTCGCAGTTTCGTGATCTTGAATGCCATGCAGTGGCCCGCGGGTAGCGGATTGGCGCGCACTTTCCTCGAGGCGTTCCATGCCGCCGCGGAGAAGGGCGATATTCCATCGCAACCGGCGCCGCGCGACTTTGGCGACGAAGCGCTTTGGTGGGGCGACGGCCTCGCCGTGCGCACGAGCGATGTGAGTTTCGGCGTCTCGGTGTTCGTCCCCGAGCGCAAGGCCAAACCGCCCGGATTCTTCGAAGAACGGCTGGCTCCCTTCATCCTGCGACGCGTCTCGAATCAAAATCGAGTGTGAAACGGGCGCGCTTGCATCGCGTTTATTGATGAGTCACATCAAATTGTTTTCCTTGCGAGCCGGCGCGCGGACCCGATAGGCTGGAATCGTCGAGCTCCTCCTCGAGAGCTCAAAGCAACGGGGGATTTGCATGGGGAAGATACTTCGCCGCGAGGTCATTCTGCGCGGCGTCCAGGCGGTCTCGGTGTTCTCCATTCTGCCGCTGGCCGCCCGCGCGGCCGAGCAGTGCGTCGATGTTTCGTCCGAATCGCTGCGGGAATCGATGCATTACCAGGATCCCGGTCCCGAAGAGGACAAGCACTGCAAGGATTGCGGCTTCTTCACGATGGAAGAGGCGCCGTGCGGCCACTGCCAGATCATGAGCGGGCCGGTGAGCGCCAATGCGCATTGCGACTCCTGGAGCGAGAGGGGAAAGAGCTGATGAAACATTCGAACAATCGACGCGCTGCGGCCCGCGTCGGCCGGGTCGCGTTGCTCGGCTTGCTGGCGGCCGGCGGCGTCAGTCACGCCGACGATCAGGACACCATCGATTATCGCCAGCACATCATGAAGACCCTGGGCGAGCAGGTGGCGATTCTGGGAATGATGGTGCAACAGAAGGCGCCATCCCAGGACTTCGCGACCCATGCCGAAGTGCTGGCAATGACGGCCGCGACCGCCAAGGCGGCGTTCGAGCCGGAGATCCAGGGCGGCAATGCCAAGGCCGAAGTGTGGTCGCAATGGGCGGATTTCGAGAAACGCATCGACGCGCTGGTCGCGTCCACTGCCGATCTGGCCAAGACTGCGAAGAGCGGCGGCGCGGCCGCCGCCGGGCCGAAGATGCAATCGGCACTCACTTGCAAGAGTTGTCACGACAACTACAAAGTCCCCAAGAAATAAGCGAACGACCCGAGCGTTGCGGATATTCGGCCGGCTCCATGAGCCGGCTTTTCTTTTTTTTGATGACGGTTGCGGCATGCATCAAGTGTTTTGATGTAGCACGCCAAAAAGTATCGTTTGCCGGCGCCGAACCCAAGCCTCTAGCATCGATTCGCAGGGGACAACGATGTTTCGGGGGTGTTGGATGAGAGCGGATGAGGCCCGGTCGCCAGTCGGACGTTGTTGTTTGAGTGCCGCGGTGCTCGCTATGCTGGCAACAGCGCCGGCCCCGACGGCGATGGCGGAGAGCCGCGGCTACGCAATCTCGCTCATCTACACCGCGAGCTATTCCGACAAGGACAATTGCCCGCGCGGCGGCAACGGCGGTCCGCCGGAAATGAAGATGCGCATCCTGCAGAGCCGCGGCTACAGCAAGGAGCAGGCCTTCAAG
>Ga0247822_10002547_pt1 | contig 11660 bp, 15 predicted proteins | sample 13C_Cellulose_Da_FD_192423 | JGI IMG/M metagenome (GOLD analysis project Ga0247822, IMG submission 192423) | Soil microbial communities from agricultural site in Penn Yan, New York, United States - 13C_Cellulose_Day30 | ecosystem: Environmental > Terrestrial > Soil > Agricultural land | place...
GGCCCTTTCGGCGTTCGCGTCAGCGCTCGTGCGTTTTGCCGGGTGCGCGCGTCGTCGCGTTTGTTTTGCAGCTCCTGGAGCTGCGGCACGCTCGATTCCCAACCCTCCAGAATGAAAGAGGCCCAGTTGCTCACCGATGCGAAGAACGCGCCGTCCTGATCGAGCCAGATGGTTTCAGGCGCGAAGCCGAGCCCGGAGATTTCGTAACTGGTCACGCGTCGAGAACCGGCGGACGACTTCAACGTCACTTCATCGGCTCGACGCAGCGTCGCCTGCCCTTCGGGCAACAGCGCCAACTTCTGCCCTGCCGCTTTCAGCAGCGCGTTGGCGAGCATCGCCGTCTCTTCGGGAACGCTTTGCAGGCTGAGATAGAAGGCCGGGGCAGTGAGCTGCCTCTCCCCGCTCTCCGCATCGTTATGCCAGCGCGCCACACCCTGATCGAGCGTGAACGTCTCTTTCACGGCGACTTTCAGATAGTCGTTGCCGCTGGTTTGCACGGACACAGGCAGCCCCGCATCGTTGAGCTTGATGCGAGCATCGAGCTTCGGGCCACGGCCGCGATCCGTGAACTCATACGAGACTTCGCGCGTGCCGTCGGCGGCGACATTGGTTGTTTGTATACCGGCTGTGTTGCCGCCGAGTATCACGGTGTGCCGAGTCCCGGCGGCGAGTGCCGGCAAGCAGAGGAGAGCGGCGAGGAAAGCAATCAGAGCGATTGGGCGAGACATGCTTGATTCCGTGACTCGGATTTTGGAGTTGGAACGCAGTCTGCCAAGGAGTTTGGCCGGAGCCAAGGCATAGGAGATTTGGCGCCAAGGCGCGAGCCACAGGCGCCTCTTCCTACAGCCTTAGAGCGCGACAGCCAGCGACACGAGATAAGCCCGAATCTCCTCCGCTTGAGCCGGCGTCAAAGTCGACCCGAACCCGACCATCCCCTTACTCGCCCGCGCCCCATCGATCACGATCGACTTGAATGTCTGCCGATCCACGATCGCGTTGGAGTATCGCAAGTCCGGAATCGCCGTCTCGCTGCGTGCATTCATGCCGTGGCAAACGGAGCAGACGTTATCGTACGTATGCTGACCGGATGCGATATCACCTTCTGCGTTCGCCCGGCGCACATCGGGCGGCTTGCGCACGGTGCCGGAGATCAGCGCCGGCAACTCCGCCTTGCCCCCGATCTTGAAAGTCACGACACGGCCATATTGGCTGCGGGGCTGTGACGCGCCGAGCACGCCCGCAACCGCCACTCCGCCAATGCCCGCCAACGCAGACACATACTGCTCACCATCCAACTCGAACGTCACCGGCCCGCCGAGAATCGCGTTCTGCACATCGTGCGACCACAAACGCGCGCCCGTGTCGGCGGCGTACGCGTTGAACATACCGTCGACCGATCCCTGAAACACCAACTTGCCCGCGGTCGTGAGCAAGCCACCGTTGCCGGCGCGCGGATAATTCACTCGCCACACTTCCTTCTGCGCGATGGGATCCCATGCGAGTAGCATCGCACCGCCTTTGCTCTTCGCCGCGTCTGCCGCCGACTTGGCATTCGGCGGATCGCGCGAGATCTGAATGCCCGTGTTCCACGTTCGCTCACGGAACTGAAATGCATCGTCGTGTTTGTAATAGCCCGACGCTTCCAGTGCCGGGATATACGCCAAGTTGGTCTGCGGGCTGAAAGACATCGGATACCAGTTGTGCGCGCCGAGCGGCCCGGGCGAAACCATCGCCGGCTCCCGCAGATAACGCGCCTCCGGCACCATGCCGGGCCGGCCGGTCTTCGGATCGAGGCCCGTCGTCCAGGTCACGTGGACATAGTTCCTGGCGTGAATGAATTCGCCCGTGGCGCGATCGATCACGTAAAAGAAACCGTTCTTGGGCGCCTGCATCAGCACTTTGCGGGCTTTGCCATCGATGGTGAGATCGGCAAGGATGATGTGCTGGGTCGCAGTGAAGTCCCACGATTCCGCCGGCGTCGTCTGGAAATGCCACACGTACTCGCCGCTCGACGGGCGCAGCGCCACGATGGACGACAAATAGAGATTGTCACCCTCGCCGTTCGAGCGAATGAGGTGATTCCACGGGCTGCCATTGCCGACGCCGATATAAAGAAGGTCGAGCTGCGGATCGTAGGCCATCGAATCCCACACGGTGCCGCCGCCGCCGTACTTCCACCATTCGCCGTGCCAGGTCTTCGCGGCGCGTTCGAGCGCCGGAGTTTCGAATCCATCTTTGGGATTGCCGGGCACGGTATAGAAGCGCCACGCCATCTTGCCGTCGTTGGCATCGTAGGCAGAAACGTAACCGCGCACGCCCATCTCGCCGCCGCCGTTGCCGATGATGACTTTGCCGTTGATCACGCGCGGTGCGCCGGTGATGGTGTAACGCTTGTTTGGATCGGTCGTCTGCACGGACCACGCGGGCTTGCCGGTCGCGCGATCGAGCGCGATCAAACGCCCGTCGAGCGTGCCGACGAACACGCGCTTGCCCCAAGCAGCGACGCCGCGATTGACCACGTCACAGCACGCATCAATGGCCTTGGCACCCTCGACTTTGGGATCGAAGCGCCACAACTCGCGCCCCGTGCGCGCATCGAGCGCAAACACTTTGCTCCACGACGACGTCACGTACATGACGCCGTCGATCACGAGCGGGGTCGCTTCCTGACCGCGCGTGGTATCGAAATCGTAGAACCAGGCCAGCTTCAGCTGGTTGACGTTGTCCTCATTGATTCTCGTGAGCGGACTGAAGCGCTGTTCGTCGTAGGTGCGGCCGTGGGTCAGCCAGTCAGCGTTGTTGTCAGGCGCGGCAAGCAGGCGAGCGGTATCGACCTCGGCCGCGCCGGCCGGGGCCGAATGCGCAAGGACGACGAGCATCGAGCCTTGCAAAACGCACTGTACCGCGGAACGGAATGGCCGCATCGAATCCCCCAGAGCGAGTCCGCGCCTTGGCAAACGGCGCGGTTGGGGAATCTTATACGTGCGACCCGGACGGATGCTCCTCAGAAACGACGAGGAGATCCTTGCGACACGTCAGCGTCAGGCGCTCAACGTAACGACTGGCGTGCGATGTTCAGTGCCTGCTCGAGGATGTCCTCCATGCGGTCGGACTTGTTGTACGACGGCAGGTACACCCACATTTTCACCACGTCGAGCGAGGGCTCGGCCGGCGTGTCCTTCTGCGACTGCGCGCCGACCTCTACTGACAGCGCTCCGCTGCGCAGGAAACTGATCGACATCACTTCCAGCTTCATTGCCAACTCCATGCCACGTTATAGTTGATCCGCTCGTCGCGCCGGGCCGCAGGCCTCAGAACCGGGCCTCCAAGCTGAAGCCCATGAAGTTCACGCCGCCTTTGGTCTCGCTGAACAGTCCGAACACACTGGAGCGATGCCATACCAGGAAGCCGACCGAGGCCTCCTTGATCGCGCCGCCCTGGAACATGCCGTGCAGCGGCTGAAACTGGCTGAGCGGCAGATCGACGGTCCACTCCAGATAATTCATCAGCTTTGCCGACTCGGCATCCTTCGTGGCGAAGTCCCGGACCTCGCTCATCGGGATGCGCGACACGTAGCTGAGCCCTTCGCCCAACCCGAGCCGGACTTGCTTGTCGGTCCACGGCAGCTCCCAACGATAGTGCGCCTTGATGAACGTCGTGAGACCGTAGCCATTCTCCTGATAGCCCCGCTCATCGAACCACTGCACGCCCACGTTCGCGGTCATCTCCAGCGGCAGCGTGAATAGCGTGTCGCTGTACTGATAACCGTAGCTCGCGCCGATCAGGTAGTTCGACTCCGGCGATTCCTGGTAATCGCCGATCACCACCGTCGCCAGATCGGTCTCGGACGACTTGTTCCAGTGCACTCGCAGACTCTTCTCGCCTTCGGCGTGAGCCAGCGGGCTCAGCAAGGCGGCAGTCAGTGCAATGGCGGCGAATGAACGACGATACACGTTAGGCTTCCCTCGGTTGGCGCTAGGCAAATGCGCAAAAGACGAGGTCGGGAACGGACCGACCGGCATCTTAGCTACTGACACCGCGAGGCGCTGTACGATGAAACCTTAAGCGACAGTAGTTTCGCGCGGACAGGCGACCGCGAATGTGACGCCGGTCGCCATTCGGCACAGATTCGCCGTTCGGGGCGGGGTGGATAATCAGGCGTTCGATTATTAGCGGCCCGACGAATGTGTAATGGCAGCGCGGGCGCTCAGCTGAGGCTTTGCTGTCGTCGTCGTTTAGCCCATCATGGCCCGGCATGAGCAAGCATCGCAACCCGCAAGCCGAACAGATGTCGGACGAGTCGATGATGCGCAACCTGCGGGCCCAGGCCGAAGCTATCTGGCCGCAGGAACAATCATTGCTGACACGCTACGGCCAGCCGTCACACATTGCTGACATCGGCTGCGGCAGTGGCGAGATCACCGTCCGTCTGGCGGCCCGCTCTCCGCAGGCGCAGATCGTCGGTGTCGATATCTTGGAAAGCTCCGCAAGCCACGCGCGCCGTGCCTATGCGGCACTCGCACCTCGGGTGCGCTTCGAACAGGGCGACGCATTCGAATTGAGATTCGACGACGCTCGGTTCGATCTGGTCGTGTGCCGTCACATGACTCAAGCGGTCCCCGAGCCGGAGAAAGTCATCGCCGAACTGAACCGCATCTGCAAGCCGGGCGGCTGGGTGCACGTACTCAGCGAGGATTACGGCATGCTGCACATGCCGGCTGGCGCGGCGGATCCGGATCGGCTGTGGCACGAAGGCGTCGTCGAATACACGCGCCGGACTCATACCGACGCCCGCATCGGCCGCCGCACGTGGGCGATCATGAACGAACTGGGACTGCGGGAGTTGCACGTCGACTATGTCGTCGTCGATACGTTGCGCGTGCCTCGCGAGACGTTCGCTACGATCATCCAGGCCTGGCGCGATGGCTACACCGAAGTCCTCGCTGAACACAGCAAGCTGACGATCGACGAGGTGCGCGCCCTGTTCGATCAAGCCGTCGGCGCGATTCTGGATCCGCGTCAGTACGCGGTGTGGCACATCCCAGTCATCAGCGGCCGCAAGCCGACTCAACGCTTCCAGCCGTAGTCGAGCTCGAATCTCAGGCCGAGCACCCAGGAATCATCGAGTGTTACATCGGTGCCTTGGACTCGTTCCACCGGAGCCGGTTGTAACGATGCCGTCGGCTCTTCATCGCGATAAGTCAGCTGCCAGGCATAGCGATGGCGAAAACCCGGCAGCTCGACGCTGGTTTGTCCGTCACGGGCGTCGTAAGCCGCAGCATATTCAGCCACGGTCGGGGTCGGATCGACCGCCTCGCCTTCGACGATGGAAACGTTGTAGGAGGGATACAGACTGCGCAGAGCCTTGATCACGAACGAGGTTGCTGCATCGACCGCTGCTGTTACATCGACACGGCCCGTAGGCTTCCCCTGGGACGTCCGCTCGCAGTCTTCACACGCGTGGGCGAGCGGACTGACCATGAGTACGAACAGAAAAAAGGCCGCCACTTGCGCGGCGGCCGAAAAGCGGTCCATCTCTCTTACCACTCCCACTCGAATGGGGCACCCACTCTCGAGTAGATATGTACGCCGTGCCGCAGCGCTCGCTCAAGCGACGGACCGTGCATCCGCGCATCAGACATTCCCTGAAGCGAGCGGCAGTCGTTGCGGAGAGCCACGGCCCTCATTGTGTTGACAACGGAAGCGGGCGATGGACAATCGCGCCACGGCTGCTGCATCTTTTTTATGTTTTCCGGGGCTGAACTTCTTTCAAAGGAGAGTCGTATCAGCTGGGCAGCCAGTGGAAGGAAGAAGATGGGACAGCACACTCCGGGACCCTGGATCGTCAACGTCGATCCACGCTATCCCAACGAGCCGTGTATCGACGCGGTCCTCGATGGCGTGGTCTGGCACATCGCTCTGTGCCACAACGCCGTCGGGCCCGACGATGGCAGCGCCGAAGCCAACGCCCGCCTGATCGCCGCTGCCCCCGAATTGCTTGCAACCGTGAAAGACGCGCTGACCTTGTTACGCAGCGATCGCTCTCGATATGAGGCGGCAATGTCCGTGCTGGCGAAAATCGACGGCTCCGAGTGACGTTACTCCTTGGCCGGCACGAGCTCGGTCATGACGGCCTGCTCCAGCAGATCGAACGGCAGCAGGCCCTGATTGACGATGAAGTCATGAAACACCAGCTCGTCGAACCGTCCTTCCACGGGCAGACATTCCTTCATCACTGCTTCGGCGTAGAGCGCCCAGCTTTCGACGTTCGCACTGTTGAATGCGAACACGACGCGCGCCGTTGAAACACCGCGTTCGAGCAGACGAGCTCGCCTCCGGCCGCCATTCGCCATCGCGGTCAGGTGAATGAAATCAGCCCGGAAGCCGTATTGGTCACGGAGCTGCTTCCTAGCATATTTTTGCCGAACGGTACCGCTGCTGCTGGCGAGCCGTTTGTCGGCAATTCGGCCGAAGTACTTATTGCCTTCTTCCAGGCAGAAGCTGACAACCTTGCTCTTTGCCGTGCCTGTACGCTTGGGTTGCGGGCGATGTCATCCCGAAGGGAGTACGAAACGTGAGACTGATTCTCTCCTGGCTGATCCTCTCCCTAGCCGTCTGGGTCACGGCCGCCATCCTGCCAGGCTTTCATATCAAGGGCGTCAAGAGCGCCATCATCGTCGCCGCCATCTTCGGCGTGCTGAACTTTCTACTCGGCTGGCTGCTGTTCGGCGTCTTCACCGTCGCAACGCTGGGCATTGCCTGGCTGCTCGCGTTCATCACGCGTTGGATCATCAATGCGATCCTGCTCGTCCTGACGGACAAGCTGACGGATCATCTGAAGATCGATGGCTTCAGGTGGGCGCTGGGCGGAGCGTTGGTGATGTCGCTGGTGGGAACGTTGGGTGAGTGGGTGGTGCGGCGGGTGATTTAGGGCGCCGGCCGCAGAGACGACAGTGCCGTCAAGCGCTCCTGCACGTGTGCATCGTTGCACAAGACCACACAGCCGCGCTTTGCGCCGGTTTCCTCGGCAGCGCGCAGCGACGGATAAAAACGATGCATGTCGGTGCGCTTCAGGCGATCCAGATACTCAGCGTTGAGCGCCGCCCCCGGTCCGTAATCGTCATAGGCATAGGAATCGCCCGGCACCTCGAAATCGTCGACCATGATCACCGCACGCGGCCAGTTCGCGAAGATGGTCGTGATCTCCTGGGCCAGGGGTAGATCGGCGTTCCAGTGCGCGTCGAGGTAGAAGAACACGTTGTCTTTCGGCACCGTCGGATCCGCCGCGAGCCGAGTCAGAAATGAGCGGCTGTCGCCCAGCGTGAGATGTACCCGATTCGTTTCGCGAAAGCGGCAGGCCGCGAAGAAATGAAAGCGCGGCTCGGCTTCGACCGAATAGACCGGTATCGCGAACTCCGCAAAGAACTCCGTAGTGGTACCGCGAAAAGTGCCGGTCTCCACGATCGCGGCGGGTGACAGCGCGGCCATTATGTCTCGGCAGATGCGCAGGCGTCCGGCCTGGCCGTTCATGGGGCCGCCCCAGCTCGCCCGGCGGTGCGGCTTGAGCCTGTATTCCAGGCGACCGAATTTTTCCGGACCGACGGCACGCAGGACAACGGATTCGATCCACTTCGACAGTGCACTCATTCGGTCATAGTCCCTGCAATCTGCGTTGATACGTTCATTCGCGAAGCGCCGATTCCGATCGCGCTCACGGCGGGATGCACCTCCGCGCCGGTGAAAGAATTGGCAATGATACGACGTGCATCCGCTGATGCGAAAGTACCAGACGCTCCGGCAGCGCTAGCGCCGTCGCTGGGCAAACATCCACTCCGGCAAGTCGCGCTCCGCGAACGCGCGGGTCCACACGTCGTGACCCACGTCTGGATACTCCGTATATCTCACCGAGGGACTCACTGTTCGCAAGGCGGCGACCATTTCGCGTGAGCGCGATGCTGGGACCGTGGCATCCTTCGCTCCGTGGAAGGCCCACACTGCTACATCTCGTGCCGAGAGAATTCGTTTGGTGTCACCACCGCCGCACAAAGGGACAGCAGCGGCGAAGAGATCCGGATATCTCGCAATCAGATCCCAGGCCCCAAACCCACCGAGCGACTGACCGACGACATAGATCCGACGCGTGTCGACACGCAGCTCCGATCGCAGTTTGTCCAGCAGCCCGAGCAATGCAGCGACATGGGGCAGAGGCTCATCATTCGATGAGTGCCACCTCGAGGTCTCAGGGATTTGTGGCGCGAGCACGAATGCGGGATGTCGCTCCTGCAGCTCCGCTTCGATCCAGACATGCGTGCCCACCGCATTGCCGCCGGAGATCTGCTTGCGATTGTCCGTGCCTGCGCCGCCGCTGCCGTGCAGGTACAGGATCAAAGGCAGCGCCTGGCCATGTTTGGCGAAAGCCGGGACATAGAGCCGATAGGGCAGCTTCACTCCCGCCCCGCTTTGATACTCGCGTGCAACGAATCCATCGAGGATCGCATCGTCATCCGCGAAACTGCCCGGCGACACCGAGACCAATGCGACAGCCAGTGCCACGACGATCATCAGCTGCCGTTGCATGGCCGTGCTCATCCTCAAGCCGCATCCGTCCATTGCGCCCCTTTCGCGTCGCAAGGAAGCTTACAGGAAAGTGTACGTCAGCCCGATCGAGACCATGTTGAGATCATCGACGTCGCTCAGATTGAAGCCTTCATACTCGGCCCGAACACTGAGGCTCAGCAGACGGAACTGCGCACCGACGCCGTAGGCGAAGTCGGTGCCGTTGTCCTTGATTCCGCCGCTGACTTTTGAATCCCAGTTGATGCCGCCGAGCTTGCCGAAGATATCCACGGGACCGATGGCGAGAAAGCCCACGGCGAAAGCTGAAACACCGTCGGCCTGCGCCTTGACGTGCTCGCCAAGCACGTTGTCGTCGGGCTTGCCGAAGTCGACATAGGACGCTTCGACCGCAAACCAATCGAACGGCCTGAAGCCCGCAATCGCTTTGAACGCGGTGTCGTTCCCGTCGAAATCCGCCGCGCTCAGCCCGGCGAGATTGTCGATCTTCAGATTCGCCTGACCCACGGACCCGCCCAGATAGATGCCATTGTCGGCTGCCAGCGCCGAGCCGCTGGCAGCGAGCAAAAAGACCGCGATCGCAATCGATTTAGTCATGTCCGGCCTCCCAGCAGCGAAGTGACACGTAGAGTACACGGCCCGGACCTGCCGAGGTTCCCGCTTCTGCCCCAATTGCGCATTCGCAGTTGTCGGTATAGTGCTCAGCCCTCACGAAACAAACGCCGTGAATACGACGTAGTGATGCTGCACACCGCGTGATGCCGATCGTTACGCCGATCTCGCACGCAATGTCGTTGGACTCATACGAGACTCGGCCGGGGTGCGCCTTGCCTGTAAAGGACCTCGTTCGTCAGAATGTATGCGCACCACGCCGCCATCGAGGACACCATCATCTTCCCTGCCTGGAAGGCTGCGATATCGCAAGCTCAGTATCGCGAACTGTCCGAGCAGTTCGAGGAATCGGAGCAGCGGATGTTCGGCAAAGACGGCTTCGACGATGCCGTCGCGACAATCGGCAGGATCGGACAATCCTTCGGGCTGGCCGATCTTGCTAGCCTGACAGCACCGCCACCGCCTAAAGTCGCCGTATGATCAGCTCTCACGCAGGCACGGTACTCACATGACTCCTGAAGAGGTTTTCGTTCGTGGCGTTTGGATGAATGTTCCGAGCGAGGACGATGTCTCATGGGTGAGGCGCGTAGCCGAATCGCCCCGCACAGATCAGCCGCTCGGAGACTTCGGCGCACTCGTCAGGCGGATGCTGGCATGCGGCCTGTCGGAATATCAGATCGCGCGGTTTGCAAAAATCATTGGCTATGAGACAGCCTTTGGCATTGCCTATCTCTTGAACGATCCGTCGGCGGGATTCACGGCGCCGTCGAATCCGGAGGCGATCTGCTGGGGGCTGTATCAGGTTGACGAACAGACGCAGCAGCCGATTCGGCCGCTGCTCGGGGCTCACGAGGAAATGCTCTCGATGGATCCTTCAGGGCGCGAGATGAGACCCAGGCAGGAACGATAGAGCTTCATACAACCTGCACGCGCCCGCCGAATCCAGTACGGAACAGAGCTTCGTGCGCCACTTGATCCGGGTCATAACAACAGTCCCGGACCAGGCGCACGTCGTAGTCCGCATCGCTGGCCCACGTCACGCTCGAAAGAACGACGCCGGTGGTGCTGATCCCCGCCATGACGAGAGTGCCGATGCCGCGTGAGCGAAGATCGGCGTCCAGCGTATTGCCATGAAAGACGCTGGCTCTCGGGCACGTATAGAAGAGATCGTCCTTTTCGATCGCAAGCCCTTGCATCGGCCGTGCGTTACGAAAGTACCCGGTGGGTACGATGGATGAGATCAGACGGTTGGCGTTCGAGGCATGCTCGTACTGTTCGCCCAGGAAGAAGTTCGGGAACATCACCGGCCGGCCGGTGACGCGCCAGCGCCGGATCAGGTCGTTGCACTTGTCCAGCAGCGGCGATGATTGCTCCCCGAACAGGATGGTGAACACGTCCGCCTGATAATGCATGATGACGAGCGCCGACTGATCGACGTAGCTTGCTTCGAAATCGAGCGACACGGTTGCTTCCTCACTCGCTCGACTTGCGAGCGTCTTGTTTCATCTTACGGTAGTCGATCGGGCGCAGCTCGGTGATCATGCAGCGCTGCCCGCGGCCGACGATCACCGCATCGCCGCGACTGAGTGTCGGGCCTCTGGCACCCTCTAAGGAAGCGACAACGCGCCGGCAAGTTCCTCTGCGGTGACTCCATCGACCTCGACCGTCTTGCGCCGGCTGCTCAGCCCCGCAGTGATGCGAACTCGCGATTTCGCAACGCCCGTCTGCTCGGCGACGAACTCGACCAGCGCCGCGTTGGCCGCACCATCGACCGGCGGTGCAGCCAACCTGATCTTGACGCAACCATCGTGCATCCCCGCGACCGCGGTTTTACTCGCCCGCGGCTGGACATAGATATTGATGCGAGCCGAATCTGCCATGAGCTCTCAACGCTCCAGTTGCTGAGCCAGCTGACCGGCGATGCGGCGAGTGAGATCGTCCTCGTATCGCTCATCGAAGCCCGCCAGCAACAGACGAGCGATGCGACGATCGCCGGCGTCGCGGGCGAGCTCGACCAGCTTGATGGTGTCTTCCCCTTTCAGCGGCTTGAATTTCACATCGGCCTGCAACTGCGCTCGCGCAATGGTCAGGGCATCGCCCGTACGACGGGCCGCCAGCAACTGCGGAATCAGCTCCTGGGCCAATCGATGCGCGAGCCGCTGGTCGGGCCACTGCGACGCGCGTTGAAACAAAGCTTGCAGCTCATCGCTCGGGCGCGGGCTGCTGCTCAAATGTCGTTCGATGGTACGCCAGGCATTGCCGTATGCACCGCCGCGCCACTCGGCGAAGATTCGATCGATGAGTTGATCGATCTCACGCTCTCGCTCGCGCTCTGCTTTCGCCGCAGCCCGCTCGGGCGAATGCGACGGTTCGAAACCCAGCTCTGCACGGCGGACATAGATGACGCCGCCGACCATCGCAAACGACCCCAGCCATGCGTACATCAGGATCATGACGCGCACCATATGGGGCAT
>Ga0247822_10002548_pt1 | contig 11656 bp, 13 predicted proteins | sample 13C_Cellulose_Da_FD_192423 | JGI IMG/M metagenome (GOLD analysis project Ga0247822, IMG submission 192423) | Soil microbial communities from agricultural site in Penn Yan, New York, United States - 13C_Cellulose_Day30 | ecosystem: Environmental > Terrestrial > Soil > Agricultural land | place...
CTGTTCGAGATCGGCAACCGCAACCAGACCGGCGTCGACTTTGAAACCATTGCTGGCTCCACATCACGCCTCGGCGGGTTGGAACGCGGTGGGGTCGACCTTCCCGGGCTCAGCGAGCCGGAAGCGCTCCGTCACTATACCCGCCTGTCGCGCCAGAATTACGCCATCGACCTTGGTCTATTCCCGCTCGGCAGTTGCACGATGAAGCACAATCCGCGCCTCAACGAGAAGGTCGCCCGGCTTCCCGGCTTCGCCGACATCCACCCGCTTCAGCCGAAGGAGACGGTGAAAGGGGCGATCGAACTGATCAACGAGCTCGCCTTCTGGCTGATTGACCTGACCGGCATGGAAGGCGTCGCCATGTCACCCAAGGCTGGCGCTCATGGCGAGCTATGCGGCTTGCTTTGCATCCGCGCAGCGCTTGAAGCGCGCGGCGATGCCCGCGAAGTGGTGCTGGTTCCGGAATCGGCCCATGGGACGAATCCGGCGACCGCGGCATTCTGCGGCTATCGGGTCGAGAATATTCCGGCGACGAAGCAAGGTCGCGTCGACTTGAACGCTCTCAAGTCGCGGCTCGGGCCGGATGTCGCGGCGGTGATGATCACCAATCCGAACACCTGCGGTCTGTTCGAGCCGGAAATGAAGGCGATCAGCGACGCGGTCCATAGCGCGGGAGCGTTCGTCTATTGCGATGGAGCCAACTTTAACGCGGTGGTCGGCAAGGTGCGTCCTGGCGACCTCGGCGTCGATGCGATGCACATCAACCTGCACAAGACCTTTTCCACGCCGCACGGCGGCGGCGGCCCCGGTTCGGGGCCGGTCGTCCTGTCCAAAGCGCTCTGCCCGTACGGGCCGCTGCCATACACGGCGCGCTATGCGGACGGTTCGGTCAAGCTCATCGAGGAAGAAGATGCAGCCGAGGCGATGCCGGATAGCTTCGGTCGCATGGTCGCGTTCCACGGTCAGATGGGGATGTTCACCCGCGCGCTGAGCTACATCCTCAGCCACGGCGCAGACGGCCTGAAACAAGTTGCCGAAGACGCGGTTCTCAATGCCAATTACATTCTTCGCAGCCTGGAGGATGTGCTCGATGCGCCGTTCGCCTTCAGCGGGCCTTGCATGCACGAAGCCATCTTCAGCGACAAAGGTTTTGCAGATGGCTTTTCGACGCTCGACGTCGCGAAGGCGCTGATCGACGAAGGCTTCCACCCAATGACCATGTACTTCCCGTTGGTCGTGCATGGAGCGATGCTGGTCGAGCCGACGGAGACGGAATCGAAAGCGAACCTCGACCAGTTCATCGAAGCACTTCGCAGCATCGCGGAGAGGGCGAGGCAGGGAGATGAGTCGCTGAAGGCCGCTCCAGTGCATGCGCCGCGCCGCCGGCTCGACGAAACCCTTGCAGCCAGAAAGCCGATCCTGGCCTTCAAGACCCCTGCACCGGACGGAGTCAGCGCGGCGCCGTTGGTCGGAGGGGGTTAATGAGCTGGGACGGCGTTTTCACGGCCACGAACGTCATTGCGCTGATCGGCTGGCTTCTAATCGCAGCCGGGCCGCGCGGACCGAAGACGCTGGCGCTAGTGCTCTATCTCGGTGTCGGCCTGCTTTGCTTCATCTATGCAGCATTGGTGGTCGGCCTTCATTCCGGATGGTTCGAGCCCAACCGTTTGCCGGGCGCTCCGCCGCCGAACTTCCTCGACTACAATATTGCCGGGCTTCGCAATCTGTTCATGAGCGATGGCGGCCTGGTCCTCGGCTGGACGCATTACTTGGCATTCGACCTCTTCGTCGGCCAATGGATCGCCAAAGACGCGGATCACAAGGGCTTCTCGCGGCTGGTTCAATTGCCGGCGTTGTTTCTGACTCTGATGATCGGACCGGTTGGGCTTTTGGTGTGGCTTGTCGTGCGCGATCGGCGGGCGCGGCGAACCGCGAAGCAATCGTGACGTTCCTCCAGAGTCACGTCCGTGGCTGAGCCGAGCCTTCCTCCTTATACAATGGGCGATCTGGGCAATGCGGTTCGCCGCAAGGCACCAGCCGCCTCGAGAAACGTCGAACCAATCGGTGACGTGCTGGCCGAATGGCTACCCACGAAAGGCTTGGTCTTGGAAATCGCCAGCGGCACGGGCGAACACGCACTGGCGTTCGCTCAGCGGTTTCCGGCGCTGACCTGGCAGCCGAGCGATCCCGACCCGCTCGCCCTGTCCTCCATCGCGGCTTGGCGAACCGGCGGTCCGGCCAACCTACGCGAGCCCGTCGCACTGGACGCGGCGTCGTCTGATTGGCCAATCAAGAGCGCGGATGCGCTGCTGAATATCAACATGGTTCACATCAGCCCATGGGAAGCGTCCATTGGCCTGCTCGATGGCGCTGAACGGCTGCTCCGACCGCTAGGGCGGTTGATCCTGTATGGGCCTTGGTTGGAAGAGGGCCTGGAGGCGGCGCCGTCAAATCTCGCGTTCGACACGGACCTCAAGGCGCGCGATCCGAGGTGGGGCTTGAGAGTCGTGGAAACGTTCGCCGGCGAGGCCATTCAGCGCGGCTTCGAGCTTAGGGAACGCCGAGCGATGCCTGCAAACAATCTCATGCTGCTTTTCGTGAAGATTGCGAGTCCGTCAGCCTGAAGCGCTGCTGCGCCCACAACGCCGCCCAAATGGAAAGGGCGGCGAGCATCCAGCCTCCGACGATGTCCGTTGGCCAGTGCACGCCGAGCCAGGGACGGGTCGATGCAACGACGGCGGCGAGCGCGATCGCAAGGGGAACGGACAAGCGGCGATACCTCTCGGGCAGCGCGAACAATGCGATGGCCACGAACACTGTCATCGTGTTCGCGGCGTGTCCGCTCGGAAAGCTGAAACTGTGCGTTAGGACGACGTGCTCCTCCAGTTCCGGGCGCGGTCGCTCGACGAGAAGCTTTATTCCATCGAGGAGCAAGCGCTCGCCTGCGACTGTCGCGAAGAGCAGCAGGGCGGGGCGCCGGCGACCCACGAGGTAGAGCAGGATCACGACGGCCGCGCTGACGGGCATCAAGAAATACACGCTTCCAAGCTGCGTGAGGATCGCGGGAGCGGTCGTCCATAGCGGATCGTGAGACCTTAGCTTCGCAGCTTCCGCGACGATCGCCAGATCCTCGGGATTTTGCGGACCTCCAACCCAGCCACAGAGGACTAGTAGGATGGCGGCGACAAGTGGTAAGAGTCGGGAGCTTGTATTCATGAACTCAGGCCTAAACGAAGATTTTACCCTGCGCTGCTACTAACGATGACATGGACGAAAGCAGCACCAGTCAGAATCGCCGGTCCCGCCGGTCCAACGTGCTGATGTCGGCGACCGTCGAGTTCGACGGGACGTCGGCCAAGGCGAAGTTGCGCAACCTGTCGAAAGAGGGCGCGCTCGTTCAGGGCGAAGGACTCCCGCCGATCGGTCAGCAGGTGAAGTTCTGTAAAGGTGATATGCGCCTTTCAGGCCACGTTGCCTGGCGAGCAGGTGACCGGGCCGGTATCGCTTTCGATCAACCGTTGGACCCCGAGTCGGTCCTTCGTCACGTGCCTTCCCCGCGGCCTAGAATGGCGGCTGAACATCGCAGGCCGCGGCTACGCGGTCAGGAGCTCACTCCGGGCGAGCGCAAGATTGCCGAGGACTGGATTTTCGGAACGCCGCTTCCGCAAGTCGGCGATTGATCCGCTTACGCCGCCTTCGATTCGTCTCTGATGGAACGGAGCCACTCGACCAGTTCCGGCAAAGCCAGCAGCTTGTTGAACGTCAGACCGATATGGCCCTCTCCGGTCCAGCGTAATGCTGCGGCCTGGGTCGCGAGGCCGGGCAGGGTAACGGCCAGGTCTGACGATGGGTCCAACGCGACACTGCCCTGGAGCTTCACACCCCCCTGCGAAACGTCGCAGACACGCAAGCGATGGACGGCCGCGCCATCGCGGACAGTGGCGTAACAGTCGATTTGGACGCGTGGCATACGCGGGCGCGGACCGGAGTCGGAAGGCGCGAGAACATCGAGGACGTCGACAGGCTCGTCGAATTCGATCCCGGCGTTCGCGTCCTCGATCCAGGAGACTTTGCCTGGAACGGCCATTCCGGTTTTCAATTCGATGACGAGATGAGCGCCTTCGGACAGGGAGCAATATGGCCGGATTTGCATACCGCCGGCCGAGATGTTCTTGATGAGGCAGAGCTCGCGGCGGCCATCGATGGTCATTGCGCCAACGCGGAACAATGTCAGGTGGCGCTTCCCATCGCGACGATCGCTGGGCGATGGCGGCTCGTCATCAAGCGAGATGCTGGTCGTTTCGAGCGACAGATCTTCCATTTCCACTCCCGTCGCATCGCGTCATGCGGCTTGTGCGCAAACTAAGATGAAAACCCTTACCGGTTGGTTTCCAACGGCTTCAGAGTGGGGCAATTGATTTGCGGTGGTGGTGAGCCGTGCTGGATTCGAACCAGCGACCTACTGATTAAAAGTCAGTTGCTCTACCGACTGAGCTAACGGCCCGCTCTAGGAGGGGCCTGCCGCTTAGCCTTGTCGACGCCGTCGGGCAAGGCGCGCGGCAAGATGGTGCGCAGTGACCGCGCCCTGGAGCCGCCAATCCGGTGCGATCGCTGCCAAGGGCGCGATTGCAAAGGCACGCTCGGCAAGCCGGGGGTGGGGAACATTGAGGCCGCGCTCTGAATATTTTCCCCCGCTCCAGGCGAGTATGTCGAGATCGAGCACTCGCGGACCCCACCGCCGCCCCGGACGCCGGCCAAATTCGCGCTCCATCGCTTTGAGCGCTGCGAGCATGTCTCCAGGCCTCTGGGTTGCTTCGATGATTGCCACGGCATTGGCAAAATCGCGCCCAGCACCGCCTGCGGCAGGATTGATCAAAATCGGCGAGGCCTCGAAAAGACCAAAGCGTGCATCGAGCGCCGCGATGGCGGACTCAACGACCTGCGGCGGGCGGCCATGCCTGCCGTGGGGGCGATTCGAGCCAATACCGATCGCGTAAAGGTGCGTTGCCTCGCCCATCGCCGCTCGCCTAGGTGAAGCTCATGGAGTTCGCCAGCCCCGCCGACCTTTCGCCGCTTCCACAGGCCGAGGCGCCGCGCGACTGCCCGCTCTGCCCGCGCTTAGTGGCGTTCCGCCATGCCTGCCGCGAGCAGCATCCGGGCTGGTGGAACGCCCCGGTTCCAGCCTTCGGCGATCCTGACGCCTGGCTTGCGATCATCGGTCTTGCGCCGGGCAAGCACGGCGCCAATCGTACAGGGCGGCCGTTCACCGGCGATTTCGCCGGCGAGCTCCTTTACGCGACGCTGCGAAAATTCGGACTGGCAGAGGGCGAATATTCCGCGGATCCTTCTGACGGCCTAATGTTGAAAGGCGCGGTCATTCTCAACGCCGTCAAATGCCTCCCACCCCAGAACAAGACATTGCCCATCGAAGAGGCGACGTGCCGCCCATTCCTTGTCGCAGGGATTGAGAATCTCCCCCAGCTGACGACGTTCATCGCACTTGGGAAAGTCGCGCACGACAGCCTGTGCCGGACATTTGACGTTCCCTTGGCGAAAGCAAAGTTTGGACACGCGGCGAGACATGCATTGCCTGGCAACAAGCGGCTTTTCGATAGTTATCATTGCAGCCGCTACAATCAGAACACGGGCCGCTTGAACGCGGCGATGTTTGAGGCGGTGTTCGAGGCTGCGCTCGCTGCTCGCGGCCACAGTTAGGATCGTCATGGATCATTTCGATAATCGCGACGGGCAGCTGCACTGCGAGGGTGTGCCGCTGGAATCGATCGCCAGCGAAATCGGCACGCCTGTATACGTCTACTCGACCGCGACTCTGGTTCGGCATGCACGGGCTATGACGTCGGCGCTCGCCATGCTCGACGACCCGCTGATCGCCTTTGCGGTGAAAGCAAACCCCAACCCGGCGGTGCTCGCGACCTTGGCTGGCGAAGGGCTTGGTGCCGACATCGTCTCGATTGGGGAATATCGAAGAGCTCGCGCCGCAGGGATCCCGCCCTCGAAAATCCTGTTCTCCGGTGTTGGCAAGAATGCCTCTGAGATGTCCGAGGCGCTGGAGGGCGGTGTCCTTCAATTCAATCTTGAGTCGGTCGAGGAAGCGAAGACGCTCTCCGCAGTGGCTTCAAGCGCCGGCAAGAAAGCGTGCATCGCATTTCGCCTGAACCCGGATGTGGATGCCGGGACGCACGCCAAGATTACCACTGGAAATGCCGACAATAAGTTCGGAATTCCTGCCGCGCAGGCGGTCGAAGCGTTTCGGGCTGCGCGTGACTTGCCCGGCCTGGAAGTAACTGGCGTGACCGTTCACATCGGCAGTCAACTCACCAGTCTTGCACCGCTCGAAGCCGCGTTCCTTCGTCTCGGCGAGCTGATCGCGGCGCTCCGCGCCGACGGATTCGACTTGAAGATCGCAGATCTCGGCGGCGGATTGGGCGTGCCTTACGGGCCGGGCCAACCCGAGCCGCCGAGTCCCGAGGCGTACGGCCGGATGGTCGCTCGGGTGGCGAACGACTGGAATATTCGCCTCGCGTTCGAGCCAGGAAGGCTGATCAGCGGCAATGCCGGGGTGCTCCTGACGCGCGTCGTTCGGGTGAAGCCGGGGGAAGCGCACCCCTGGGTGATTGTCGATGCAGCGATGAACGACCTGATGCGCCCCGCGCTTTACGACGCCTACCATCATATCGAGGCTGTCTGGCCATCGGGCGAGCGGTTTGTGGCCAACGTTGTCGGCCCCGTCTGCGAAAGCGGCGATACCTTCGCGATGGCTCGCGAAATGGATCGCGTAGGGGAGGGCGACCTGCTCGTCTTTCGGACCGCGGGCGCTTACGGCGCAGCAATGTCCAATGGTTACAACAGCCGGGAGCTCACGCCGGAAGTGCTGGTGAATGGCGACAAGTGGGCACTTGTACGGCGACGGATCGACCTTGCCGACGCGTCGGCCATGCCGCTTCCGGGCTGGCTTTAGCGCCTAAATATCCTGAACGAGGCGCCCGTACAGTTCGGGACGGCGGTCGCGGAAGAAGCCGAAGGCTGCGCGGTGACGCTTGGCTTGCGTGATATCGAGAGTCGCGACGAGGACGCCCGTTTCCTCACGGCCGAATTCGGCAAGGATGTCGCCGCGTTCGTCGCAGATGAAGCTATGGCCATAAAAGATCTGGCCATGCTCGTTGCCGATGCGGTTGGCTGCGACGACCGGCACGACATTGCTGACCGCGTGGCCGATCATCGCCCGGCGCCACAGTCGCGAGGTGTCCAGATCGGGATCGTGCGGCTCGGTGCCGATTGCGGTCGGGTAGAAGAGGACCTCAGCGCCCATCAGCATCATCGCCCGCGCCGTTTCCGGATACCATTGGTCCCAACACACGCCGACGCCGATTTGCGTCTTGGCGGCCTTCCACGTCTTGAATCCAGTGTTGCCTGGCCGGAAGTAGAACTTCTCCTCATAGCCCGGGCCATCGGGAATGTGGCTCTTGCGGTAGACACCAGCGACCTTCCCATCGGGGCCGATCATCGCGAGGCTATTATAGTGGTGCGGACCCTCAGCCTCGAAGAAGCTGGTCGGGATCCAAATGTCGAGTTCGTCGGCGAGCTTCTGCATCGCCAGTACCGCCGGATGCTCGCCGACCGGTTTGGCAGTCGCGAACAGGCCTTCGTCCTCCACCCGGCAAAAGTAGGGACCTTCGAAAAGTTCGGGCGGAAGAACCACCTGCGCGCCTTTCGCGGTGGCCTCGCGTACGAGATCGCTGACGTTCCGGATGTTCGTGTCGATGTCGTCGCCGAAAGCGAGCTGGAGCGCTGCGACGGTCAGTTTCTCGCTCATTCGGGCACCTGCTGGCTGATGCAATGGAAGCTCCCACCGCCGGTCAGTACGTGGTCGGCACGAAGGCCGACAACTTTCCGGTCGGGGAAAATGTCCTCAAGGGCTTTAACCGCCGAGGCGTCATTGGCGGCCCCGTAAAGCGGAACCACGACCGCGGCATTACCGATGTAGAAGTTCATGTAGCTGGCTGGGATGGCTTTGCCGTCTTCATCTTCGATCAGTCCGGGCGAGGGAATGGCAATCACATGTAAGTCGGCATCGAGCAGGCGCTCGGCAGCGTCGGCATAAACGTCGGCGTTGGGATCGTCGGGCTCCGCTTCCGGGATCACGATGCGGCCGGGGCCGACGAAACGGGCTAGATTGTCGACATGACCGTCCGTGTGGTCATTGGCCAGTCCTTCGCCGAGCCAGATGATTTGGATAGCGCCGACGTCGCGTTTCAGCTTGGTCTCGACATCTTCCTTGCCGAGCGTGGAATTGCGGTTCGGATTGAGGAGGCATTGCTCGGTGGTCACGAACAGGCCGGTTCCGTCGCCGTCGATCGCTCCACCTTCCAGGATCCAGTCGGCCTTGGCGTAGGACAGGGCGGCGGATGCGGCCAGCCGCTCGCCGATGCTGTCGTCACCGGGAAGATCGTATTTTCCGCCCCAGCCGTTGAACCTGAACCCCTGGGCGCGGCGTTCCTCGCCGCTGCCGAGCACGATCGGCCCGGTGTCGCGAAGCCAGATGTCGCCGAACGGCTCGACAATCACCTTCGCGAATGGCGCCAGCCGCCGGGCTTCAGAGGCGCCTGTTTCATCCGCGGCGACCAATCGCACTTCCTCGCCCGCGCCATCAGCATGGATTGCTGCGGCGAAAGCTGCCACCTCGGCCTGCGCCGGTGCGAGGTCTTCGAGCCATAGCTCCGGATCACTCGGAAAGCCGATCCACACCGCTTGGTGCGGGGCCCATTCCGGAAGGGGTACGCTGTTCATGCAGGGCCTCTAACGCTCGAAACAAAAAAGGGCGACCCTTGCGGGCCGCCCTCTTGGCTCGTGCTGTCCGAAAAGATCAGCGCGAATAGAATTCGACGACCAGGTTCGGCTCCATGCGCACCGGGTAGGGAACCTCATCGAGCGTCGGGACGCGGATGAAGGTCGCCTTGTCAGTACCGTCGGCGGAAACGTACTCGGGAATGTCGCGCTCAGCGAGGCTCTGCGCTTCCATGACCAGCGCCATTTCCTTAGCCTTCGGGCCAAGCTCGATGACGTCGTTCACGTCGATGCGACGGCTGGCAATGTTGCACTTCACGCCGTTGACGCGGATGTGGCCGTGGCTGACGAGCTGGCGGGCAGCCCAGATGGTCGGCGCGAACTTGGCGCGATAGACGACCATGTCGAGGCGGCGCTCGAGCAGGCCGATTAGGTTCTGGCTGGCGTCGCCCTTCATGCGCGATGCTTCAACGAAGGTGCGCTTGAACTGCTTTTCGGTGACGTCGCCGTAATAGCCCTTGAGCTTCTGCTTCGCGCGGAGCTGGATGCCGAAGTCCGACATCTTGCCCTTGCGGCGCTGGCCGTGCTGTCCAGGACCATATTCGCGGCGGTTGACCGGACTCTTGGGACGTCCGAAGACGTTCTCACCCATGCGGCGGTCGAGCTTGTACTTGGCGCTTGAGCGCTTCGACATATTCATTCTCCAATCTGCATGCCGGCCTAAACCAGCGGAACATCCGGAACCGCACCGCCCGGCCTGTTGGCCGGACGCGATCGCCGCTTCACCGGATATGCGGGATCAATTGCGAGTGGCGCCCCTAGCTTTCGCAGGCAGTTACGTCAAGATGAGGCGCTTACTGCGGGCGCGTAAAGTTGCCACCGTCACCAAGTTCGTTCGTGAGGGTCGACATGTTCTGCCGGTCCTTGATTGCTTTCTGCGCCTCTTCTTCCGCGAGCCGCCATTCGCGAGCCGTCGAGCAAACTCTCTGGGTGCTCAGCCGGCTTCCGGTCTCCTTGATATCCTTGCAGACGATCCGGTCGTGCTTCCACTCCGAATAGAGCCGCTCGTTCTTTTTTTCCGGAGTGCAGTAGCGCGTCACAGAGCGGTGACAGTCATCCCAGCGCCGCCATTCTGCTCTCGTCTTGCAGACCTTGATCGTTCCCAGCCGGCTGCTGCTCAGCAGCATTTCGCGGCAGGACTTGGTGGTATTCTTGGGAGGCTTGGCGACCGTGGTGACAGGAGCCGAAGGATCGACTTGAGCTGTGGCAGCGGCAGCCACGTCGGTCGGCGTAGCGACCAGGAACAATAAAGTGGCAGCTATCATCTCGTCGTTTCCGATATCGTTGTGATTGCCTGCTTACTGGCCCCAAGACCGCGGCAGGGTGGAATGCTGGTTCTGCGTCTTGCGGACGCCTTCAGAGCTTTCCGTGTACATACGGTTCCATTCGCGCTTCGGAAGGCAGACTCGCTGCGTGTTCAGGCGCGACCCGGTGCCAATAAGGGTCCGGCAAACGATCTTTGCGTCGTCCGGATTCGTGAATGGCGTCGGTTCTGCCGCAGCCGGCGCGGGTTCGGCTAAAAGAGCCGCAAGAGCAATGACACTCAACATGACACACCTCCAACTCTGGAAGAGTCGAAACAATATCATCCAATGGTGAAATGCAAAACCCGTTAATGCTCGGGATTTAACTCTTGGGCGCTAGGGCGCCGATCATTCCTCGTAAGGCTCGCAGTTCGCGGCTGGACCAGCCGGGCTTGGTCAGGATCGTGCGGATGGTTGCACGCGTGGCGGCCGTGCGTTCAGGGGGGTGGAAGTAATTGGCGTCAACCAACGCCTGGTCGAGCTGGCCGATCAGCCCGTCCAGTTCGAGCATCGGGGCTGGCGGCTCCAATTCCTTCAGCGGCGGCTGGGCGAGGGCTTCCTTTCGCGACCACTCGTAAGCGAGGAGGATGACCGCTTGGGCAAGGTTGAGGCTTCCGAATTCCGGGTTGATGGGGACTGTGACAATGGCGTTGGCCAGCGCGACGTCTTCGGTCTCAAGCCCGGAGCGCTCCGGGCCGAAAAGGATTGCGGACCGGCCACGAGAGCCGCGGATCGCACTCGCCATCTCCTCCGGCCCAACCACTGGCATGACGAGGTCGCGGCGGCGGACGGTGGATGCGTAGACGCAGCTGCAGTCGGCAATGGCGTCTGCAGTGGTTTCGAAGACCTGCGCGGTTTGCAGGACTTGGTCTGCGCCGCTGGCGGCGGGACCAGCCTCCGGATTGGGCCAGCCGTCGCGAGGTGCGACGAGGCGCATTTCGGTGAGGCCGAAGTTGAGCATCGCCCGCGCCGCCTTGCCGATATTCTGGCCGAGTTGCGGACGGACAAGGACAACGACCGGCGGCGCAGCGCTGCTCACAGCAACTTGTCCTGGCCCGGCGGAACGGATTCGCGTTCGACCTTTTCAGCGAATTCGGCGAAGTCGGCTGGGTCGCTGAAATCGCGGTAGATGCTGGCGAAGCGGATGTAGGCGACATGATCGAGCGCCTTGAGGCCGGCCATCACAGCCTCTCCGATCTCCGTTGACGATACTTCGTCGCCGCGGGTCTCGAGCTGGCGCTGTACGCCGCTCACGAACTGGTCGATCTTGTCGGCAGTGATGTCGCGCTTGCGGGTCGAGTGGCCAATGGCGCGCTGAAGCTTCTCGCGGTCGAACGGTTCGCGCTTGCCGTCACGCTTGACGACCACGAGGTCGCGAAGCTGCACCCGCTCGAAGGTGGTGAAGCGCGCTCCGCAACCCTCACATTGGCGGCGGCGGCGGATCGAGGTGTTGTCCTCGCTCGGGCGCGAGTCCTTCACCTGGCTGT